>Ga0272443_10002314_pt1 | contig 24623 bp, 19 predicted proteins | sample SSMAcet12_FD_193581 | JGI IMG/M metagenome (GOLD analysis project Ga0272443, IMG submission 193581) | Marine sediment archaeal communities from Little Sippewissett salt marsh, Falmouth, MA, United States - SSM-Acet-12 | ecosystem: Environmental > Aquatic > Marine > Wetlands > Sediment ...
CAGGGAATGAGCGAAGAAGCCTTCGAGTACTTCAGGGAAGCCTCGGAAACTGCCTGGGTGATCGAGGATGCTTCACTTGCTCTCATAGTAGATATCAATCTCACCGACTTGTACGTCAAGACCGGTCAATTAGAGAACGCGAAGGAGCACTGTCGCCGTGCGGAGGAGTATCTTCTCACATCGGATCTAAGGAACAGTCACCTCATCGAAATCAAGAAGCTTGCGGGGAGTATTGCCCGGGGCGAAGGCGATCTGAAGACCGCGTTGAAGTATTTCAATGAATCGTATGATCTCTGCAAAGAAATCGGCACGAGATTCCTTGAGGCGGAAGTGCTACTCGAGAGAGGCACTTTATTGAGCGCCATATCGCGGAATCTTGACGCCTTGAACGACCTCGAAGCCTCTTATCAGATATACTGCAATGTCAAGGCTGAAGGGAAACGCGAAGAAACCGTAGAGATCATAGGTTCCATCGAGAAATTGTATCTTGAGATTTTTGACTCGATGGGTAGGGAAGTCGATCACAAAGACGCTTATACGAAGGGTCATTCCGACAGGGTAGCCTCGCTCGCGCTACTGCTCGCAAAAGAACTCGGTCTTCGGGGTAATGTGATCAAGACGATTGTCGCTGGCGCACTGCTCCACGATATCGGGAAGGTGAAAATCGACGATGCGGTGTTGAAGAAAGCTGGCCGCCTTACAGATGAAGAGTTTGATCACATCAAGAAACACCCGGAATTCGGTGTGGACCTTCTAAGAGGTAAGGAATTCCCATGGGATGTTAAGCCGCTGATTCTCCATCATCATGAGAAGATCGATGGTTCGGGGTATCCTCTCGGACTGAAAGGTGAAGATATTCCACTGGGAGCAAGGATTATCGGAATTGCCGATGTATTTGATGCCCTCACGTCTGATCGTGTGTACAGGTCAGCCTACAGCGCAGAGAAAGCCCTTGAGATAATGTTCAAAGACTCCGGCAAAATGTTCGACCCCGTGTTGTTGAAGTGCTTCATGGGCATGGTTTCGAGCGGCAAAGCAGATCTCGTGATCAACGCGCAGACCGAAGCCGGGGAAATGTATAGCATCTGGTCGCAGTGCAATACCGACACGGTTGAACAGGAATCTCCTACTCACGCCAACAGTTTCTAAACTCCGAGGATTTTAACTGCCTGTTGTTTCCTCGTTCCAGAAGGGAACACCTGCACGGTCTTTGTGTCCCGTGCTCTATTCTAAATTCTTCGACATTTCTTTGATGTTTATATTGACAGGATAGGACTTGTCTCTGTTAATTGGAGTCAGGTAAGTTACATCGGGGTCTTAATTTCGCCATCGAAGACTGAGATTTCTGAGAGAATTGCCGACAATCCCAATATGGATGCAGAAACCTTTAAACACTTCAAGTATGAAATGGCGCTTGGTGCGGCGATTCCAATGCCGGAACCGAAGATAGACTATTTCCCGCACAGCCAGTTCTCTGTCCAGCAGTTCCTTCACACGCTTTGCAAAGCGAATGTCGGAGCGCTTGGCAAAAGAGCTGGTGTATGGTCGTTTGGCGAGGGTGCACCTGAAGGCGTACGGTTGAGCTCAAGACTGGATATCGTGCAGATTCTTGACTTTGCCGAGAAGCTCGGCATAATTGAGGCCGTCTCGGCCGGAGGAGACTCGGGCGATCAGCAGTCTGACGTATTCACGGCCTACAAACTCACCGAGAAGTACTGGGAAAAGTTCGACAAGTTCGTTATCTGATCTCACCTCAATTCTCCAACAGACGCAAATGAAAATGCTCTGGCTTCTTCAGCCATCTGCAGGATGTGCAGAGGTATAACTATATGGCAGTGACCCCACCGGCAGGCGGGGTCACACAAGATAGATTCGAAATCCACTTACCCCCGCCTAACAGGACCTGACAGGTGCAGGGCCTCCAAGGAAAGTGTAGCGGATAAGATAGGTGACATCATCAATGTCTATACCACCGCTTCCGTCCGCGTCGCCACAGCAGTAGTCCGGATCTGGCAAATCACCGTTCTCAAAGATGTAGCTGAGCAGATACACGATATCATCAATATTCAAGCTGTTGGAATTGTTTGCGTCACCCGGTACGCAGGTTTGAAACAGGAAGGATTGAAAGTAACCTTGATATACCGTGAACGAATCTGACATCGACATGCCCACTGACTGCTGACCCGCAACTCCGTTCTGATAGAATCCCGTTGACTGCGAGAAGCCCCCACCGGAAGCTATCACCTGCCAGACAACTCTGAAATCGGACTCGGGGCTGAGTCCTGGCAGCTGTTCATTGTACGACTCTGTGCCAGCGCCTGCTATACCGATCGCTGCGCGGTCACCGGGAGCTTTAGCCTCGCTCTCGGTATGAATTACATGCGCTGTGATCGCAAAACACAACAGGAGTAGAACTATGCGTCTGATAATCATCTCAACTACTCCTTTATTCCTGCTCGTCAACAAGTCGCGAGATCAACTCCTGAAGGTCGGCTAACTGCCGCTTCAGATCATCGATCTCAACCGATCTCTCTTCCAGAAGCAGGGTCTTGGCGTGAAGCGCCTTGATTGCCGCTAATGCTACCCCGGAAGGATCTATCGTCGAAATAGTCTTGTTGTTGTTCCCCACGCCGAAAGCATCGTGGAAATCCTGCGCCGTAGGTCCTATGTGAACCGCGTTGTCGCTTTCCGTTTTGTAATTCCACTGGTTAATCTCGAGACCTGCAAGTCTTGACAGGAGTTCTTCGGCATCGACGGGCCTGAAATTCTCCTTGAGGTTTCGATCTGAAGCGTTTACCCAGTTTCCCCCACGGGTAACATGAGCGCCGGAAGGCGTGTTAATTATCTTGTCAGGGTCGTACTCTATGTCGCAGTCTTCATCGGTGATGAAAATCCCTCCGTCAGCCCTGAGCACCAGCTGTTCGGGACCGCTCGAGCTTATCGAATCGCTTCCGCTCGATGAGGAGTTTGCGAATATGACGATTGATCCGTCATGATTGGACTTCGCCCTGCTTCCGAGGGCGACACTTGACCTGCCAAGTGCGCTGTTGCCGTATCCTCCGGATACGAAGGAGAAATCACCTGCGGCGTTGTTCATTTTGCCACCTGCGATTGTGGAGAAACTTCCAGCAGCCGTATTCGCCTGCCCACCGCCGATTGTCGCGGCATAACCACCGGCATTGTTCAAAGAACCACCGCTCACAACAGCAAGTATGCTGTCGGCGATGTTATTGGCTCCTCCACCGATGGCTGACGTATCTCCGGTCGCGGCGTTGTTGTACCCGAGGGCGGTCGCCCATACTCCTGTGTTGCTGCTGCTGTCACCGGTGGATATCTGTCCCAGCGATACGATACTGCCGTCTGTAAGCAACTGGAGTGTTGTATCCTGATCCTGATCACCGCCCAGAATGAAAAGCCCGTCCTTGTTTATGAGCACAGACTTGGTTACGATGTTACCGTCCTTGGCTGCATCGCTTGCGGTGACTCGAATAGCGCCGCCCGCAACGTCACTTGCAGTTATCATTACCGACGTATCTCCGTCAGCCTCTACTGCATTGAGAACGATGTCCTGCGCAGGATCTATCAGGACTTGGCGGGAAGCCGCAAGAGGATCTTTTGCTGCATCGGAGGCGGTAACGCGAATCGCTCCCCCCGATGGATTCGCTGTGATCATTACGGTTGTATCACCGTTTTCTTCGACGGAATTCAATACGACTTCGGACCCCGGATCAATAACGACCTGCCGCGACAGTGCCAGGGGATCCTTGGCGGCATCGCTCGCGGTGACACGGATCGTTCCACCGCTCAAGCCAGCTGTCATCTGGATGGACTCATCTCCGGAGTCATTGGTTGCTCGAAGCCCGATATCTTCCCCAGGGCTAATGATTACGGAATCCCCGGCATCGCCGGTAACAATGAGAGAGGTCTCATATGCGTCACCTGACTTTGCCGCAGGGGGCATTATCGATACTCTGCCTTTGACGACACCTCCATCAGCTTCGTCAATTGTGCCGATTCTATGTGCGTAGGGTGTGCTGACAAGTCTGGAGCGCGGGAGAAGTTCCTGCCCATTCACGAATATCCCGATCCACGCTTCTGTTGTGGAGAAGACATCGTTGGTGAGTGGAACCTCGGGAGATCCCTGGCCGAGCAGTACGCTCAACTGCCCATCTTGGATATTGAGCAATCCGTGGCTTTCCTGCCAGAGGAGATCAGGGCCAGCCGCTGAAGCATATATCGCAAAAGCGATTGTGTATTCTCCATTTAGCGGGATGTTGTCCGTATCAAACACAAGCGCCTGATAGCTAATCAAGTCTGGGGATGCTGCTGCAAGTAACTGGCTCGCGCCAATCCCAATCAATAGAGCTATTGCAGCAACGGCGGTTGCAGTTCCACTGGCAAATGGTCTGAAGTCACGCAGTGATTTCATTACTGATCCTCTTTTCAGTTTTTTGACTTTTCGATGTGAATGTCATTCATGCTGGCCTTTCTGTTATCCAACATGAATTACAGGACTACGTGGATCAACATAGTCGATGCTCGTGTTAGAGTCAAGTTCTTTTTGGGAAGTTCAGCGAGAATTCTAATCTGGCTTGCTAATGGGCCGGTGGGCCATCGACATCGCACGATTTCAAGTCGTCTACAAACTCGTTCCAAGAATCTCAGAGACCCATCGGCACTCATGGGCAATGTCCCGGTCATTGGCGAGGTCGTAAGCTTCCTTCAGGCAGTCTCTACCCTGCGCTCTTTCGTGTTCATCGGTCGCATAGAGCAGCAGTGTTTGTCCAAGCAGCCGTGAGACAATGATGATATACCTTGGGTCACCCAGCTCGTGTGCTTCCGCAAGAATGCCCTTCATCCTGTCTATGCAGGAACCGTCCCAACCACTGAGAGTACATCTTGATGCGATGATATAAGCATTTGCCTTGAGCTGAGATTCACAGTTGCCAATCTCTTTAGCCAGCCCGGTTGAACGCTCAAACAACTTTAAAGCCTCTGAGTAGTTTCCCGAGTGGAAGAGAACTTCACCATAGTTAGAGCAGCTTGCAGCCTCGTAAAGGATCAGTTCGGCATCATGTGCCGTCTTGATGGCTTCCCTGAAGTAATCCGCAGCTTCCGATGCATTGCCTCCCCAGTAAGAGATATGTCCGAGATTATCCAGTGAAGTTACGATCAGAAGGGGATAATCAAGTTCCCGTGCGACTTCGAGAGCCGAATGAGCGGATGCTGTTGCGGTTTTGAAGTCGCCGATGAGTGCCAGCATAGCGGCAACGTTACCTTCCGACAAGGCTGAACGAGCACGATCCCCGCTTGAATCGATACTCGCGGCCATTTCGAATGACTTCACCGCCTTGCGATATTCTCCACGGGATTCATGCACCATAGCGATATTGTTGTGCCAGAGTGCCATTCGCGATGTGTTTCCGAGTTGCTCGTGAGTCTTGAGAGCCTGCTCATAGCATTTAAGAGCTTCGTCAAACTGTCCTGTATGGTAGTAGGTAAGACCTGTGTTGCCGACACAATCGGCCTCCAGTGACACGTCTTTTCTTCTGGATGCCAGTTCTCCCGCTTCGCTGTAGAGCTTTCGTGCCTTATCGTACTGGCCCATTCTCATATGGACCGTACCCATGTTCTTCATCGCATCAGCGGCCTTGTTCTGGTCATTGAGCTGTTTGTTGATTTCGAGAACACGACTGAACAGGTTCAGCGCCTTCTGGAATTTTGCCCTTCTCGTGAGTATGGCAATCATCACCGCGAGAGTTTCGGCTTCACCGGCAAGATTGCCCATGCTTTTCGAGATCTCCAATGAGGAGAGGGCGCATGACCATGCGTCATCCCACATCGAACTCCCGATATAGGAATTGGCCAGTAAACGCAACAAGGACGCTTCTTCGGCCTTTAGTCCCTGCTGACGGGCAACTTCGATAGCTGAATGGATTTCACTCCTCGCCTGTTCGAAATCACCATTGTGAAGGTGCACTTCGGCGATGCCGGCCCTGGCCGCAAGCAGGGTGGGTTCCTCAGCGAGAGCCTGACGGTACAGTTCAAGAGCTATGCTTACATCGGATGAATCCTGCTTCTGGGCAAACGTGAATTTGCCTCGCAGATAGTGCTCGTACGCCTGCGGGTTCACGGCCATTGTCTTGCCCAGTTGCGCGGCCTCTGCAGCCTCCGGCGCTACATCAAGAGCACGGCTGATACCCTCAGCGAGGGCTTTCTTGATATGTGGCAGTTCTGAGTGATCTCTTTCCCAACGCTCAGCCCAGACGTTTTGGTCGCTGGATGCCTCAATCAGCTGAACTGAGACGCGAATAGTGTCCCCATGTTTGTGCAGAGAACCGTCTATGACATAAATGACATTGAGCCTGTTTGCAATCTCGCTGATGTCGTCGAGATCTTTGTACTTGAGCACCGAACGCATAGACGGGACTCGAAGTGTTCCCACACGTGTCAAATCCACTATGAGATCTTCTGTGATGCCGAAACTGAGGAAGTCATCTTCGGATGGCCCCAGGTTTCTAAGGCACAAGACAGCAAGAGAAGTGACACCATGTTCAGATGGCGAACTTGCGGGCGCCGGTGACGCCACTGCTCTTGGGATCGAATACAAGGTAACCGGTTGTCCTCCGGAGAGACTTTGCAAATCGCTCAGTAACTCATTGATGCTCTGGTACCGATGCGGTAGATCTTTGGCCAGAGCCTTCTCGATGACATTCTGGAAGCCGGGCAATGCAGTCTTAACATTCTCAGGAAGCGGCGGAGGATCCTCGTAGACTATCGCATGCAGAGTTGCAGGGAGGTTGTCTCTCTGGAAGGGGCCTTTGGAGGACAACAACTCGTACACAACCGCCCCGACCGAGAAAATGTCACTCCTTACATCAACTGCTGTGCCCTGTGCCTGTTCGGGAGACATGTAACCCGCCGTACCAAGGGCTGTACCGGTCTTCGTTAGTTTGTCATCATCGTCAAGAACAGCAAGACCGAAATCGAGCACCTTCACTTTCCCGCTTTCGCTCAGAAGAATGTTTTCGGGCTTTATGTCACGGTGGACAATGCCCTGAGAGTGGGCTGCGCCGAGACCTTCGCATATCTGCAAAGCGAGATCAATCAACTGAGCCGTATTCATAGTTTGCTCGTCAATGACCTGCCTGAGCGATTTACCCTTAACATACTCCATACAGATAAACGGCCTGCCGTCATGTTCAGAGACCTCGAAAATCGTGATTACGTTCTGGTGACTAAGCGAAGCGGCGGATCTTGCTTCCCTGATGAATCTCTGTTTGAAAAGCTCGTCCGCGCAGTGACTCAAGGGAAGGAATTTGAGCGCGACTTTTCTAGCGAGCCGTGTGTCCTGAGCGAGAAATATCTCACCCATTCCACCGGCGCCGATCTTGTCAATGACTTCATAGTGATTCACTGACACGCCCGGTCCTATGACCGAAAATGCCATCGTGCGTTCGTGATCGTCACGGCTCATATCAAGATTGCTTTCTCTGTGGCAAATCAGATCTCACCTGAGAGCATGGCCCACTCTAATCTTGTCGGATAAGTTCATAACCCCATCTGTCTGACATTGTTCACGGAGGATTTCATTTGTTCTATATTTGAAAACACGGTTTTCGGATAAGAAACGCCAATATATGAGAGCAGTTGGGAGCGTGGCTGGTTCGAAGTGATATCTTTCTCTCGGTACATGTTAGATTCATGAACTTCGGTCACCATAATAGGTGTGAGTGTGATAATCTATTCAATCCTCATATCTGGATGGAACAATGGAATTTGAAACCTCGAAACAGTATCTTATCAAAGAGATGTGGCGAAATCTGATTGCGCTCAGTCCGTTTGTATTGTGTTTGCTTCTGGTGACATCGTGCTTGACGCAGTCATTCGGATCTACAACGAAAGGTCAGGTAATGAAGGATTATGAAGCCAAAGTCGTAAGCGACGTGGTTATGTTCGCTGCTTACGCTGAAAACGATGAGCAGTTGCTGCACACATATTTCCTTGCTGAGAGCTTGCGAGAGTTCGGCGGGAGGTACGCAGCGGCTCCGATTTGGGTTTTCATTCCGGAGGACTTGCACCCATCGGATCCGGGGATGTTGGAGAAGTTCTCCGACATCGGCGCGATTATCAAGAAAAGTCGCACACCAAAAGAAGCCGGTAGATTCTATTACGCGGGAAAGGTCTTCGCGGCAAGTGCTGCGGAGGAAGCCGCAATCGGAAAAGCCCGAATTCTTGTTTGGCTGGATGAGGATACGGTGTTTCTCGGAGAACCCTCTGAGATCGAATTGCCTGACAGGATAGCATTCGGATATTGCCCCGTCATGCATAACCGATCAGGGTCGCTGTTCTCCGAGCCGCCCGATTCGTTTTGGGCGAGAATATATGAGGTTTTGTCGGTGGACGAGAAGTCGCTGATGCCAATGGAGACTCCAGCAGATCATCAGGTAATCCGGGCATACTTCAATGCCGGCATGATCGTCGTTCGTCCCGAAAGAGGAATCCTCAGGAAATGGGCGGCCGATTTCGAATCGCTTTACAATGATGATGAACTTGTGAACATGTGCATGAGCGATGTTACGAAGCGGATATTTCTTCATCAAACCGCACTCGTCGGCGCAGCGGTCAACTCGGTGGAGAACGATGAAATGATCGGGTTGTCGGATGCTTACAACTACCCGATGTTCTTCAAGTACAATTGGGGTGGGGAAGAAGAGTTCGATTCGCTGGAAGATGTCGTAACATTGAGATACGACATTTACTTCAATGATCCCGATCCCAAGTGGGCGAGTAAGCTTAAAGCTTCCGATGAGATTATCAACTGGTTGAAAGCACGGCTCGGAAGAGAGTGAGTGACGTTTAGCAGTCGGGGATCGTGTCTCCGTCTGTATCGCAGGGTGCGTTACCGCCGGAGAAGATGAAACCGATGAGATCTACAACATCATCGATATCGACAGCTCCAGAGCAGTCGACATCGCCAGAGCTTGCGGGAGTCGGAGCTGGGCCACCGTTGAAGATATAGGCTATCAGATGCACGACATCATCAATATCGACTGTGCCGGAAGCGTTTGCATCTCCGCACACCCAGTCGCAGACATCACCGATGGAATTGCCGTTGGAATCGGCCTGATCCGGATTTGAGACATAAATGCAGTTGTCACAACTATCTCCAACAAAGTCTCCGTCATAGTCTTCCTGATCAGGGTTATAGATCGAAGTGCAATTGTCGAACGCGTCGCAAACAAGATCCGAATCGGCATCTATGCATTCGTTGATGAGGTAGATCTGGGGATCGCCTGCAAAGATGAGTTCGTAGTACTCCCAGCGCCAGATTTCGCCCGTCGATCCGGGGGCAACGAGGTATGCAAGCTGATCTCTCGCGTATGTAAGGCTCGCCCCTATTGATTGTATGTCCTCTGCAAATATCCCCTTCATCAGTTCCTGTACGAAGTTCGTCCAGTTCGAGAAGCCATAGCGTGAGTTCCCGAGGAATACAGCCGTGCCACCATCAGCAAACATAGCGTGTTCGCCCACAGCTTCCATATAACCGCTCGTCAGCTGATCGAAAGCCAGCGTGTGGCACCCTCCGGCGGAGAATATCGGGTGCTGCGTATTCGCGAGATTGTCAATGTCGTATGGCGACCAACCCATCAGGTAGTTGTAGTTGGTGTGTGCGCAGGAGAGCATGAGCGCTGATGCATTTGAATTGATGTGCTGAGTAACCGCATATGTCGAGAATGTGCCTTCTCGATCATACATCTTGGTTACAATATACTCCTCCGGCATATACGCCGTATCATCACAGATCATATCAAGTAGATCGCCACCCCATCTCACCGGGTCATCGGCAAGCTTCTCACCGGCCATCAGCGCGGTATACAGGTTGGGCCACGGATCGTCAACATACTGCATGGTTTTGGCGATCATTGTCTCGAAGTCCTGCTGATTATCTCCGGGGAATCGCCCGATGTGCACCTCTGCGAAGAGATCGGGGTCATCAGTTTCCTCGCCATAGTATGTATTGCCGTTGGCGTTCCAGTCCCCGTCAAGGCAGCCGTAGTAAAGGTCGCAGGGGATGTAGTAGTCGGTTCCGAAGTAGTCGTTATGTCCCCAGCAGCCTCGTATCGGGATGATCTCATCGTCACCTGCGAGGAGAACGAATTCCAGCGGGAAATCCGATCCTGCCCAGGTCTGGTAGGCGTCGATTATGAAGGCGCGAAGATTCTCGGGTGCATCATTGCCTTCCGTATACTCGCTTAAGATACTTTCTATAGTGTAGACGCCGGCCGAAACTCCGCGAGCTTCCTTCCATGATGCGTAGCTTTCGAATAAACTCTGATACGCCTGACCTGCAACAATGATGAAGCTCTTAGGATCGTCCGGAGATACAAGTGATTTATCGGAAGCCGCAGTTACAGGCACTGGATACGTGAGAGCGATCTCCGGATTGTCAGCCAATGCCTCAACACGCTTCATGGCAGAAATGCCTGGACTTATCATCTGAGCCTGTCGACTTCTTACATCTGCATTGCTCGATGTTGTCAAATCAACAGTGATCTCTCTGTAGTAGCCGAGGGTCTTGTCTACGGGATTGTACTTGTATGGATATACATTGATGGTGGCTATGTCGAAGCCGCATAGTCTGCCTACGTGAATCAGGTCGTAATCTTTCGAGGGATAGTACTCGGAAGTCCCATAGACTTCGGGATCCCTTGAAGTGAAGATAGAAACACCTTTTGCTGATGACGGCAGTTGGGCCGGTGGAAGATCGAAGCTCCCTTTCAAAGTTGTGAAGTCGGAAAGTGCCACAGAAACACCCTCGATCGATTCACCGAAGGGTAACAGGATGCTGATGCTCTCGAACGGGATTTTCGGTTGTCCGGCAATCTGTAATATCTTCTGTTCTGCAGACAGGGACTCTCCATCGATTGTAATTGCCGGAGGATTAATCCTTGCCGTCTGCTGTAAGTCGGCGAATGCCATCGGTGAGACCAATGCCAGAATGAGGACCATAATAAGGATTCGCACAATATCCTCCCGAAAGATAACTGCATAGCTACAATGCAATGCGGCAGGTCCGTTAGGGCCGGTCCGAACTGTAGCATACCGGTTCTATGTTCAATATACTCTTATCCTGCGCAGTGTCAATAAAGGACCTTGGCCGGTAGTGTGTTACGCCCGAATTCGCCCAGGACGGGAGTGATTGACGCAGTCCCCAATGTTTTGCTGAGACTGGTCAAATTCTGTCAGAGGCACCCCGCTTTCCGCTTGACTTTCGTGGAAGAATTACTATAATTCCTGCCTGTTATGGCGCAGAAGGGCAAAAAGACTGCTGGAGCAGTTCAGGTTAAGGCCCAGAGCAAGGATGTTCGCAAGCCGGCTTTCGGCAAAACGAACATGACGCTGTTCGTGGTGGCTCTTGTGGTGATCGCGCTTGGATTCGTGACACTTGCCTTTGGATCTGACACTCTTGCGCCGATACTGTTAGTGTTGGGATACTGTGTGATAATTCCGGTATCCATCTTGTGGAAGGACAAGGACAAAGAGAAGGCAGACGATTGAGACTTTGCGGGCGGTTAGCTCAGTTGGTTTAGAGCGCCTGCCTTACAAGCAGGAGGTCACTGGTTCGATTCCAGTATCGCCCAGATAGACTAAGACGTACATACATAGATAGATATAGCCGGGGTTGTAGTTCAGTTTGGTTAGAACGCCTGCCTGTCACGCAGGAGGCCGCGAGTTCGAGTCTCGTCAACCCCGCTTTTTTATATCCGGTTGTGATGCAACCAGTTGCGATGCGGAGCTTTGCCGCGCCATCCAAGAAGATTCCAAAGCACTCATTATTCCCAAGTAAATGTGTACTCTCGGTTGTCTATCTGCTGCTCTCCTCCCGTTCGATCCTTTGGATTGCTTATCTTAATAATCTTGGATGATGAGATTGTTGAAGGCATCAATGTAGAAGGATCTGTTGTAACAGTGGCTTCGAAGGATAGGTAACAGTCCCCGATTGAGGCCTGCATCTCGGCGATTTTATCTTCATTGAGTTGGTCTGGAGGTATTAACTTCTTCATTGATTCTATCAATGCTTCCCGCATTTTTGGACCCGAACTGACCCGTTTGAACTGCAAGCGGTGAGTATCAGGATTGTTTGAGTCCTCTGGTAAGTAAGTCAATTCTGCTGAGGCGTCAGTTTCACCTCCCCAAGGCATTTCAGTGGCAACGGTAAACTGCCTCGACTCTCCCCGGCACAATTGAGCGTTGACCCAACTGCCAACCCAGAGACTCCAGTCCTGGGCAGAAGCTGCCTGCATTTGTTCAAGTGTCGCAGGATTCTTCATCATAGAAACGATATGTTCTATTACTTCCTCATCCATGGTTGGGTCCATCTGATGGAAAAAATCCTCAAGTCCATCAATCATGCGTTCCCACTCATGAAAACGCACGAATTTGCCTTCCTTAGAGATCACCATCGGCGGTATAGCTGCAGTCATAGCCATCAATGGGGCCATTTCTGCAAGAACGGCAGGATCATCTAGATCTGCATCACCAAGTCGCAGAAACTGAAATTCGCTAATAGTAATAAGGAGTTCGTCGGCATTGATTCCCTCGGTGGTACTGATTGTAAACTTGGTATGGAACACATCTCTACCATCATCGGCTTTCATTTCGACGGTTGCCTTCGAAGGGACTGGCCAATTGAAGGTAAATTGCGTCTTTTCAGTACAGTCAGAACAACCTGCAGAGTACACACAGAATAGAACCGCTAATGGTAGAAAAAGATCGGATATCCTCCTAACCTTATTCATCAAGATTCCCTCCTGGATATTCGTGAAACCACTTTTCGCACGGTTAGTCGTATTTATCTGGTAATGTAATCTATTCCTACAAAAATATCGAACTACGTCCGGAATCTGTTCTGATCCATTGTCTTCCATCTGGTTCCGTTTACAGCGGAATAGCGTATCTGAATGCAGGAACAGAACACAACAAAAGTTTGGGGAGAGTGATATTGGGGCCGCTTTTTTTATCCTCTTAACTCACAATCGGTTATAGGCTTACAAGAACAACCAACCTCACTCTCCCAGTACTTTTCGGTGAAGTAATCAATTCCCGCGGTTCAGAGGTTTCTGATTCGATTATTCTTGATGTACTGTTTGAAAAATGGCTATATTTGTATCCACAAGACTAGTTGTGGAGTGTTGACATGGCAAGATCATCCAGTTTGGGCTATCGAGGCCCGATGATTCACATTCGACTTGATGAACAGACTCATAAACAGCTGCGAATACTTGTAGCACATCGGGAAACAACCATTCAGCAACTGGTCAACGACCTAGTTCGGCGAGAGGTCGAACTGTCAGGTAAACAGAGACAATCAAAATAGAGAGGAGTGCTATATGAAGGTGATGCTACGCCGTCATGCTCTGAAAGCGATAATTGTCGCTTTCCCTCTTCTGATTCTCGCTAGTTGCGGACAGAACTCTGCTGTAAGAGATCTGGAGGAGCAAAACAAGGCTTTGATGCAGCGCATTCATGCAGAAGTGTCGAACGGCAACTTGGATATCTTCGACGAGGTACTGGCTCCGGATTATGTCCGTCATTGCCAGGCCATGCCGCCCGGACTACAGGAGATTCGTGACACAGCAGTCTTCAAGGCATTTGTGGCTGATTTCGTAAATGCTGTCTCAAACTGTAAAGATGAAATCGACTTCATCATGGCCGACAGCAACATGGTTGCCTACGTTACAACTACAACCGGAGTACAGACCGGACCGATGGGGGATCTTCCGGCCAGCGGTAAGGAGTTCATGCTAAAGAACATCGTGATTCAGCGCATTGAGAATGGTAAAGTTGCTGAGACATGGATTAGCTGGGACAATGTGGCGATGCTGACACAACTTGGCTTCTTTCCACCGGCGGAAAATGAACAACCATAGGTACAGTTGTATGAAGTATGTACGACTCTATGCGGACGACAATGGTGAGTCACATTTTGAAGAATGTGAACTTGTATTCAAGTCCGTTGATTTCGCTCCACCTGCCCCGCCATTGGATGTTTCTGTATTCGGGCAGGTGGAACAATGTTCAATCCTAAGAGCGAAACCCGGCTGGAAAGGAGATTGGCATCCGGCACCTGACCGGCAGTTGCACTTCTATTTGTCAGGTGAAGTAGAAGTACAGGCGTCGGACGGGGAAAGGCGACGAATAACAGCAGGTGAGTTTACATTAGTCGAGGATGTAACGGGCAAAGGCCACAGAAGCCATGTTGTCAGTAACAAGGATGTAGTTATCGCGATGGTGAAGTTGGTGTAAACGGCAGAATTTCACACGAAGGAGATTGAGACTGGAAAATTCGAGTACTACCATTGCTGGCCAAGAAAGAGAAGCCATACGTTTTCATTCATTTGATGCGCTCAGAGCGGTTGCCATGCTGCTTGGTGTCGTGTGGCATGTGACTGTTCCTTTTACTTCAGTTGCAAAAGGCTGGTGGATTGCTGAGTATCCCCAATCCAGCGAATGGTACTACTATCTATACTTCTTCTTGAAATCATTTCGAATGCCGCTTTTCTTTTTAATAGCAGGCTTCTTCGCAAATATGCTCTACAGCAAACGTGGTTGGTGGGGTTTTGCAAAGCATCGTGCAATCCGAATTGTAATCCCTTTGGTTGCGGGATTATTGACACTGGTTCCCATCATTCACTGCCTGTATATCTACCGTCGCTTTCACGGAAACATCTTAGAGCTATACCCGGAATTTCTGGATGCCTGTGCAAACTATCTGCTCTCAGATAGATTCGTTAACAATTTCAATCCAGCACACCTGTGGTTTCTGTATTACCTCATTCTTCTTTATGTCATCAGCATTCTGGTATCATTACTATTTTCAAGGTTAGCGATACCTCATCTCAACGCGAGAGTAGATAGTATCATATCATGGCTGATACGTACTCCGGTTAAACCGTTTGTGCTGGCTGCTATAATTACTATCCCACTCTACTTCATGTCAATCTGGAATACAGATGTGCCTAACGCCTTGTTTCCCCTCGAGTGGCATATACTGATTTATTATGGCATTTTCTTCGCTTTTGGATGGTTAGTGTATAGAAAGGCCGATGAGGTTGACAGCTTCACTAGGCATAGAAGCTTATTCGTTGTCCTGGCCGCAATCGCACTGCCTGTTTCGCTCTACCTACAGAAATATGAGAGTCAAGTATCACACGAATGGTATGCTGCTCTGAAGCTACTTGCCCTCTTCTCTTTGGCTTGCCTAACTTGTTTTACAGTATTTGGTTTTATTGGGGTATTTCATAAGCTGCTGAGCAGTTACAATCGGACTATCCGCTATATATCTGACTCATCTTACTGGTTATATCTGATACATCTGCCGATTGTGATGTATCTGCAGGTATTGTTTGCTGACTACACGATGTCAAGAATGATGAAATTCCTAGCGATGAACGGCATCACGTTTCTGGTCTGTTTCATCACCTACGGTTTGTTTGTTCGATATACTTTCATTGGATCCATTCTGAACGGGCCAAAGCACAGGAAATTGACGTTGAAAAAACAGTTGAAGTGAGTTGTAAGTTTATGTTTCGCTGCAGGTAAATGATGGTTGAGAATCCGCATAGAAAGTTATTCATCATCTTCGCCACGCTGTACTTTGTTCAGGGTACAGGTCAGCTATCGGGGGGGCTGGTTTCCCAGCCCCTTCGTTCTATGCTGAGAATCTGGGAGTATGACAGCGGTGAGATGGCCACTTTCATGTTTCTCCTTGGCTTCCCGTGGTACATAAAGCCAGTCTTCGGCCTGTTGACCGATTTCGTCCCGATAAAGGGGTACCGACGGAAGAGCTATTTGATCCTGTCGAGCTTGCTGGTCATAACCGGCTTTCTGGTTGCCACCCTTGTGCCCCTCACTCCGGCCTTCGCGACAGTGATACTTCTGGTGATGCTCCTACCTGCCTTTGGTATCGCCTCAACAGATGTAGCGACTGACGCCGCCATGATTGAAGTCGGTCAGCCGCTGGGCATTACCGGCCGGATTCAGTCGGCGCAGTGGGCCGCTATCTATGGTGCGGCGCTGCTCTGCGGTGTGGCAGGCGGATGGCTCGCCGAACACGGGCAGTTGCGGTTGGGTTTCTTGACTTGCGCCTTGCTGGGTGCGGTAGCGCTGTACATTGCGATCTTTCAAATCCAGGAGAAACCACGCCCCGAATTGCAGCGTGATCAACTGAAAAGGGCCATCAAAGTCCTTGGGGAGGCACTGCGTACGCGTATGGTTCTGTTGATCGCCCTTTTCTATCTCTTTCTAAATTTCAATCCGTTCTCCGCCGACGTGCTCTATGTTCACATGAGCGCAGAACTTGGATTCTCTGAGCAATTCATCGGCTACACTTACACTATCAGCAGCGCTGCGGCAATTGTGGCCAGTGTTCTCTACGGGCTGTTCGCCAAACGCGTACCGCTACGCTTCCTCCTTCACGGTTCTGTGATTTTCATGGTTCTCTCAAGCCTGGTCTATATTGGATTGGGAACTCAGGCCTCGGCCATCATCATCAGCCTCGCCTACGGCTTCGTCTATATGATTACGTTTCTTACGCAGCTTGAACTGGCCAGCCGATACTGCCCACCGGCTGCGGCCGGAACTGTATTTGCTCTGCTCATGGCCCTCAGCAACCTTAGTGTATCCCTCTCCAGCATTGTTGGTGGTCGGTTCTACGAGACTTGGAAGCTCTCATTTGGTGTAGACACAGCCTACACCCTGCTGGTAGTTGTGGGTGCCGGATTTACTCTCCTTTGTTGGCTTCTTGTGCTTTTTTTCCCGAAGAAGCGCGGGGAATAGCCTCTAAAAAAGGGCGGTACAAAAGGCGGTCACAATACGATGTAAATCCTTGCTCTACAATGTAAACATATGTTCGATCTCCTCTAGGCGATTATTTTCCAACGAGTTCCGCTTGCCGTTGAATAGCTGAATTTCACCAGAAACTCGAATTCCACAAGAGTTTGGGGAGAGTGATATTGGGGCCGCTTTTCATCTTCATGGCTATCAGCAAGTTACAGCCGCGCTACAACAGGCTACATCCTTTCCAAGCACTTCCACTTTGATGAGGCAAGTTTTCCTTTTAGAGGGATTCAGCAGCTACCGACCGATCTGAAGGGCAATGTAGGTCACTTCTATGTCGCACGCGTTCAGCACTGATCCGCCTGCTCTGTCCCATATCTTCACGGTGAAGTCAGTGAGTCTCGCGCTGATTTCCCAGTGCGGTACCGTACGGTCTTCATAGGGTCCACACGGAAGTGGGGCGATGACGACGGCGTAGACCAGGGGAATCGTCGTGAATGCGCTATCAAACGTAATGATCATAGTCCCGGCCTCCGGGCCAGCAGCCACCGTCGTACCTGTGACTGTTCTGGTTTCTGCGATCACTGGAGTTGCGGCATACCCAGCCGTATCTGATCGCAGCGCATGAAAGGCATAGGGCAGCGATGTCAGCTTGATTCGGGGCGATCCTTCGGGATTGTCGTCGACCGTTATCCCCAACCAGCGTGCCGTGTCGGACGAGAAGAGGTCGCTCCCCAAGGGGACACTCGAACCCAACAGGTACGTGAAGAGTCCATTCATGGTTTCGACGTCTTGCGGCCCGCTGTCCCAGAGCACGAAGCCGGGGCCTTCAGGAGTAGTCCAGATCTTGAACTGCAATTCGTGACGTCCATCCGGTACGGGAATTCCAATTGAGTCAGTCAAACGTCCCTGATAGCTGATCACTTGGGGGATCTCTGCCAATGACATATTAGCAAGGATGGTAACTGCGATTAGGGTTTTCGCAATTATCCCAACGCGCACCAGCCTGTGTCTATTCATATTCACCACCTTCACCATTGGATCCGAGGTGTGGAGGAAAGGAGATAAAGCCACCGGATCCGTGTCTTCTATAGTATATCGGCAGTGTACAAAGAAATCAAGCTATTCGCTTTATAGGACATAGTCCGTAAATGTCCATATAGTCTGGAGAGTCCTCGTGCCACGATGCGAGTACTGGGTACGGTCCCTCTATGTGATTATCTTCCTGCGAGTTCCGTTTGCCATCGAATAACTGACATTCACTTCAAATGTGAATTCCACAGAAGTTTGGGGAGAGTGATATCGGGGCCGCTTTTTTCTTCGTAAGCCGATTAATATCGGCTTTCTTATTGTCTAATTGTTGAATCTATAATAGATTATGGTAGTTGTTGGATACACTGGGTTCCTGATATTAAAACCAATTATTGATTTAGCAGGACGATCCAAAAGCCCACATTTCATTTGGGGTACAAAGTCGATCAGGTCATCTTTTCTGGTGAAGTACAGATACAGTGTGGCTTTGTTCAGTTCTGTTGCTTCAGCCAGCGGATTCATGTTCATTTCCTCGACTCCCGATTTGGCTATGATCTTCTTGGCGCATTTCAGGATTGTCTGTCGACGAAGTTTTTTCTCTTGCTTTTCTGTCTGTGGTGGTCATTACCTTAGCTTCCTTCTAAGTATGAGATATCAAGTATAGAATTGAGATACGCGGGAGCCTAATGGTGAAGTTGAAGGGGATCGCACCCCATACTCGCGTTGTGGAACAATGATAAACACCATATCGCGACCTATTTTCACAACCTATTTCAACAACAACATCTTCCGCACTTCGGCATAATCTCCTGCCTGGAAGCGGTACAGGTAAACGCCCGTCGCAGTCGGTAGCCCGGCTTCCGAATAACCATCCCAGGAGACCGTGTATGACCCGGCATGCTTCTCTTCATCTACCAGCGTTCGCACTCGCTGACCAAGCAAATTGAATATGTCAATTGTCACATGGCTTCGCCGCGGCAGGTAGTAGTTTATAGTGGTTGACATATTGAATGGATTTGGGAAATTCTGGTACAGACGAAATCGGCGGGGCAGTACTTCTCCGGATTCTTCGTCAGCATCGGTTGTAATATCGGCCCATGAAAGTTCAACTAATCTGGAATCATATTCATAAAAACCGGTAATCTCCATCTCCTCGCCGATAACTCGAATTGAATCAGTTAAGTCCGATACGACCAGGCACATTGCATGCATCTCGAATGCATTGTACGACGCAAGCGGCTTTGGTTGATGATAGATTGTTCTAAGACTCCAGGCACCGTCTTCAAGAACGGCATACCTGATATTGCCTACATTGAGAACACATGATCCGTGATCTCCCCAGTGTGCCGACGCAATATCCGAGAAGATTATGTGAGGTGTGTTTTCCGGATCAAAGACAAGATGGGCTAAGCCGCCTGTGTAGCTCCTTCCATCACTGGCATAGTATCCATCATCGCTATCGGCAACGATTTGAGACTGCCAGTTCGCGTCCCCAAGCCTCTTGAGAAAGTACAGCTTGCAATAAACCACTGACCTGGTATAGACTCGATGGACATACATACAAGCAATGTGAGGTATGTCATTGCTGTCCAGGCATAGTGACGGAAACCATCCCACATCATCTCTAATTCCGAAGTCATTGCTAAACGCTATCTCAAACGACCAAGCGCCCCCCTTGTTCGTGCAATACCACAATCGTGAAGGATCATCATATGCGTTAATCTGTTCCCTGAAAACCACATGCACAAAGCCCTCAGAATCCACCTTTATATCCTGACGACATGACGTCTTTATATCGGTATCATAGGTGTAGCCCATGTCATAGTTGCGAATCAGTTCTACTGTCCAGGGTCCTGACGCATTTGTCATATAGTACAAATAGGAGTCCAGCCAAGCCCAATTGTAGTCGCTGGAGTCTATATTAGAGCGCGATTTCAATATCAGCAAATGAAATGAGCCGTCGGGACCAGCGTCGGCCGATAATTCGTATATGAATTTCCCACCCACACCATGGAAATTGTAAATCGTGTCGTTCTGCCATGTATCAGAATTGTCCCTGTAATAATGCTCTATAACTTGGTCTTCGTCATTCGACCGAGCGACAAAGATGTGGGGATCGGAAGTCACATCGAATAGCAGAACTGATTTCTCCAAACGTGTGCTGGAGATGACGGTGTCGAGGCTGCACGATCCGTCTGGTTGGATCGTTTCATAAATTAGAACTCCATCGGTGTAATCTCCTTCATATCGCTGAAAGTAGGATACACCAATCACACCGTTAGCATTTTCCTGCACCCAACTCTTGCTATGGCTGTCGTTCAGACCATAATGGATAACGGCAGGCCAGCCACTCAAAGTGGTAACGTCGAGAGGGTTCCCATTGTCATGATCCGTATCCGCCGATACAGGAACTCCAAGGCTTTCTGACCACTGAATGCGATTAAGAGATAAAGCATCGCTTGCAATTGTGTGGCCGTAAGCCATAATCAGGCAGCATGCGAAAACAGCAAGATATTTCATACCAGATCCACCCTCCTGAATGAAGCTTCTCTTGCTCTTCTTTCTGAAACAGTCATTCACATAGTCCCAGTATTATGTTAACCAGTGGTTAGTATACGACTCCAAGGGAACAAAAGTTACACTGATCACAGGATAACCAAAATCTCCGCGCAAAACCGCGACGAATGTCTGCCCATTTTATAATCTTACAGCGTGTTCCGCCTGCCGTCGAATAGCTGAATTTCACTCGAAATACGAATTCCACAAAAGTTTGGGGAGAGTGATATTGGTGCCGCTTTTTTTGTGCCCGCCGTAAGGCGGGCTTTTCATTGCTCAGTTCGTCAATATTGACTACCTTGAAGTGCGCGGACGAATCATTCCGTATGTATAACAATATTGTTTGGTGAGAGGAGAATCAACTCCCACCGCGAGCGGATAGGGCACCCGGGATAACCATCAAGTGAAACACGCATTTATATTTGTCGTATCCCTTATCTAGAGTGGTGACAATTGTTATTGGAATAAGTAGTCATGGTGGAGAACAATTACCTCGACATTCCGACGTCCTTTGAATCTCGTCGGCTGTATCTTAGATCTTACCGTGCGGGTGATGGATCTTGTTATTTCGCAATTGGCCTTAGAAATCGAGATCACCTGTCACGTTACGAATCAGACAATGTTGTCATGCAGCTTAGAAGTGGGGAGGACGCCGAAAATACCGTTCGCGAACTGGCAGAGCTGTGGGAGAAACGCAAGAGCTTCTTCATTGGCGGCTTTGACAAGTCGAATGAGCAGTTTGTCGTGCAGGTGTACGTCGGTCTCGTCAATAGCGACCTGCCGGAATACCAGATCGGATTCTTCGTCGATCTAGAGCAAGAGGGACAGGGCTATGTAACAGAAGCGGTCAGAGCGACACTCAAGTTTGTTTTTCACTACCTGGAAGCGCATCGCGTGAGCGCGGAGTGTGATGAGACCAATACTCGTAGTATTCGCGTGCTTGAGCGATGTGGCATGACCAGGGAGGGTCTCAAGCGCGAGAACAAGCGGAATACCGATGGGACCATCAGCGGGACTCTTCATTACGGATTACTCAAACAGGAGTTTGATGAACTGCAACGCTAGATGGCCATGTGATCGAAACCACAACTATCAACTTTTATTCGACTATCTTCCAGCGCGTTCCACTTGCGGTTGAATAACTGAATTGCACCCTAAGGGCGAATCTCACAAAAGTCTGGGGAGCGTGATATTGGGGCCGCCGTTTTATTTGACGCCGCCGGTTGGTGGGGTTATTTTGTATCAAGTGAAGAATAGACAAGAAACGACATATTAATTGAAGTCGGAAGTGATTCCGCGATTATTTCGTATGGAAACAGCAACCCAACCCGTAGCGTGGGTTTGAAGAGAATATCTACTTCGGGCGGACATGTGAAACCACTGAGTGAATTGACACGTCTAGGCAAGATCCGAAGATTCAGGAAACTGGCCAGGGAAGCCCTTATTCTGTATGGCCTCGACCATGCCACCCTTGACTTCCTGTTGTTTGCCGGCAACATGCTGTTCCGTGTGGATAGTAAAGCGAAGGACTCTCAAGGAGAGGAGATCGACCCATTCGTGCCCGGGCAATACTTATTGCGCATTCATGACAGCCGTGAGCAGAAGACCGATGCGATTAAACTCGAGATGGACTGGCTCATTGCCATACGTAGCGGCACTGGGTTGTCGGTGCCGGAGCCTGTCCCCGCTCTTGACGGCAAGTTCATCGTAAAGGTTGAAGTCCCGGGGATACCAGGAGAACGTGTTTGCACCCTGCTCCGATGGCTGAAAGGAAGACGTATCACGAAGCATGTGCGACCCCACCACTTCCTGGCACAAGGAAGGGTCATGGCGCAATTACACAATCAAGCCGAGCAATGGCGCGCCCCTAATGATCTCGTAAAGCGACGTTTTGACTATAATGGCCTATTTTGCGATGATGCCGGTGCAGGTATTCCTAACAGAGCAGCCTGGAAGCTGCTATCTGCTCATCAAAGGGAGGCTTACGGTGTGGTCGCGAACAAGACGAAGTTGCTCATGAACGATTGGGGCAAAACACCGAGTGTTTACGGATTGATACATGGTGACTGCGGTATCGATGCGAACGTGCTATTCTGGAAAGGTGAAGCTCAGATAATCGATTTCGATGGCTCCGGTTTTGGCTATTACGTGTATGACGTGGCCATTGCCTTAGAGCATTGTTGGGATGATCCTGCCTATGCTGATTACTGGGAATTCTTTCTGAAGGGATATTCTACGTTTCGTTCCGTCAGTGACAGTCAATTGGCAGCAATCGATCTGTTTCGGGCCGCCTTCTATGTCTATATGGGGCTTTGGACTGTCGCGATGGACGAGACATTCCCTGACTCTCAAAGCAGATTCGCTCGCCACAAGAAGTGGTTAGGGTATGGTATGCCGTTCATAGACCGCTATCTAAACACATGCTGACCCCCCCCCTGGCTTGTCAGACAGGCCACTTCATTGTCTTCGATCTGTACGTCTTCAGACTGTTTGCCGTTTTTTGAAGTTGGACACGGATAGCGTGACTTTAAGAGATGGTTTCGTAGTTGGAATACTGGAGAGGATAGAAGTGCGACCGAGTGCTTCGAACCATTTAGGATCGCCTACCCGCAGTTAAACTAAATCGCATTCGGAAAGTTCTTGCTACAGGAAAGCTAGCCCCGCTTTTTTGTCCCGTTTGTAGTCGCTAAGTCATAACAATTCTTAATTGAATACCCACATTCTCCGAAAACTCCTATAAGCAGTGTTTATCCGGTTCTGGATCGATCTCATAGATGTAAACAGCGAGAAAATCCTTGCAAAATGAGGATTTTTTCCGATTTTTGCCTAAAAAGCACAACCGTAATCAACTGGAGATCCGCTATGCGAGTTTTCTTTCTCTCACTGATCCTACTGATCTATGTATGTAACAGCGCTCTGTTTTCAGACAATGTCCCAGACAGATTCAACTATCAAGGAAGGTTGACAGATAGTTCGGGTGAGTCAGTAGCGGACGGTGCATACAACATGAGATTTTACATCTATGCTGATTCGACCGCAGTAACTGAACTATGGTCAAGTAGTACCCTGAGTGTAACGGTCGAGAATGGCCTATTTGAGGTCACTTTGAGTAACATTGATGACATCATCTTCCAGTATGGCTTTGATGTATATCTTGGGATTCAGGTGGGCTTGGGGCCCGTAATGATGCCTTTGACGAAATTCTCAACAGTACCATATGCTTTTCATTCAAGAACAGCACATGAGGGCGCTGGTTGGACACAAGATGTTGACAACAACCGTATCTATACTAAGGGCGTTGATAAAAAAGTGGGGATAAATAATGCCAATCCGCAGGAAGTCTTAGCTGTTGGCGAAGACTTGGGGAATCTTCAGGGAAGCTTCTTGACTGTTGGTAACTCCAACGATTTATCAGGAATTGCTCTTGGTGAAAACACAAGCAACCTGGCGTATATCAACTGGAATCACTTGTCAAATGGCCTAGTCTTTGGGCAGTATTCAGCAGGGACTCACTACTATGGTTTTGCGCTGAAAGAGGGGAACGTAAAGATCGGGTCACTGGCAAGTACTCCATCAGAAGATCTAGTCGTTGGGGACGATCTTGGAGCAATCGGCGGCGAAAACATTGTAGTGGGGAATAACAGTGGTAGTGCTGGTATCGTCCTCGGAAAGGACAGCGACAACTACATCAAGGTCTATTCCTGGGACATGGATGATGTCTATAGGATTGTCACCAAATTGGATGGTGATACTTACAACCCAATGCGAATATACAAGAGCAGAGTAGCGATCGGTGGGGACATATACCCGAACGAAGCTCTGGTGGTGGGGAAGGACATCGGGGCATTCTACGGCGACAGAGTCGTCGTTGGTGGATCCACGGCGGGCACCCAGATCGGGTATATGATCGGAGAGGATACCGATCATAGATGCTGGATGCTATGGGATGTCGATGACAACTACTACTCTATGGGCTACAAGAACGATGTCTTTCAGTACAACAATCTCTTGACCATGAAGAATGGCAGTATTGGGATCAAGGCATCGAATCCAACTTCGGATCTTCATGTAGCCGGCGATATCTGTTACACCGGTTCAATTGGCACCTGTTCCGATTTACGGTATAAACGGGACGTGTCAACATTATCCGACGCAATGAAAAGAGTAGGTCAACTGCGCGGCGTTTCGTTTAG
>Ga0272443_10002315_pt1 | contig 24614 bp, 18 predicted proteins | sample SSMAcet12_FD_193581 | JGI IMG/M metagenome (GOLD analysis project Ga0272443, IMG submission 193581) | Marine sediment archaeal communities from Little Sippewissett salt marsh, Falmouth, MA, United States - SSM-Acet-12 | ecosystem: Environmental > Aquatic > Marine > Wetlands > Sediment ...
TTTATAGATATCCTCAACTAACTCAATGCCTTTTTGCCATATCTTTAAATCACGAAAGTTTTTTATTTTTTCGGACATTTTTCTCCTATTAATACGATATACGAAATACTGAATACGGTATACGGAATACGGAATACGACTACGGTACTTCCACTTCCTCGAAGACCCTTTTTATTATATCTTCCGATGTCTTACCTTCCGCCTCTGCCTCGTAACCCGGGATCACACGATGCCTCAGCACATCGGGCCCTATGGACTTAACATCCTGAGGAGTCACGTATCCTCTTCGCTGCGTGAAAGCATAAGCTTTGGACGCTATCGCCATGTTGATGCTGGCACGCGGAGAAGCACCGTACTCGATAAGGCCGTCAAGGTCCTTCAGTCCGTAATCCCCGGGTTCGCGGGTAGCGAAAACAATATCGATTATATACTTCTCTATCTTTTCATCCATATAAACCTCGTTGACCACTTTCCTGGCTTCCAGTATTTTCTTCGGGGACACTACCCGGGATACATCTATCTGCCTGTCAGTGACGGCCATACGTTTTAATATCTTATGCTCCTCGTCTTTTGAAGGATACCCTATATTGATCTTGAGCATGAACCTGTCGACCTGGGCTTCGGGCAGCGGATAAGTGCCCTCCTGTTCTATGGGGTTCTGGGTTGCCAATACAAGGAAAGGCTCGTCAAGTCTGAAGGTCTCCTGCCCTATCGTGACCTGTTTTTCCTGCATCGCCTCCAGAAGAGCGCTTTGCACTTTCGCGGGGGCCCGGTTTATCTCGTCAGCAAGTATGATATTCGAAAAAATAGGCCCCTTTTTGGTAGTGAATACACCGTCTTTAGGATTATAGACAAGCGTGCCTATAAGGTCGGCCGGGAGCAGGTCAGGAGTAAACTGTATCCTCTGGAATTCAGTATCAATCACCGCTGAAAGCACCCGTACCGACAGGGTCTTGGCCAACCCCGGAACCCCTTCGATCAAAACGTGTCCATTGGCCAGAAGCCCCACTATAAGTCTGCTTAGCAAATACTCCTGGCCGACTATGACCTTGCGTATCTCGGCTATCAATTCTTCGATAAACAGACTTTCCTTTTCCACCTTCTCATTTATTGCCGTAATACCCTGAGACATACCAGTACCTCCTTTTAAGATATTATTTATGCGCTAATATATTCTTAACAGTATACAATAGGTAGATTCATTTTTCAAGAAGAGGAAATTCAGGATTTAGGGGTTGGTATCCGGGATTTGGGGGCTGGGGGTTTGGGTTTGGGCGGTTTATAGCAAATATTGCGCTGTTTGCCTTGTCATTAATCAGGAGTTTGAAATTCCGCGGTTGGGATACTTCACAGCCATTTTTAACAGAGAAAAAGTATGCCCGTTCCTCGTAAGATTTTCATGTCGCGGAGAATTTCCGCATGTTCGAAGCCGGAACAGTTCAGACCTATAAAACCCGGCTAGTTCGGAAATTCAGGGCTGACTTTTTCGTGCCCGTCTTTCCGATATTACTGAATCAGGGGCTGTTAAAATCCGGCAAGAAGTATCTCAACCGCGTTCATCACATGAGGTACTACGAGTAAAGCAAGAATGTCAATATACTCTCTTATCGGGCAGGCTGTCCCAGTATTCCAGTAGTTTTGCGCATTCATCCCGCATAAAACCGTCTTCTATCTGAACGGGCGAGGCGCCTTTGTCCTTCATCGTAATGGCGGAGATCCCCAACTCGTTGAAACCCAGTTTAAATACATCATCTATATACGTTCCGAAGATCAGGCGGTCCAGCCTGGCCCAATGTATAGCCGAAAAACACATGGGACAGGGTTCGGTCGTGGAATATATTTCACATCCTGAAAGATCGAAATTACCAAGTTTTTTCGCGGCCATAGAAATAGCGCGCATCTCCGCATGCTGTGTGGGGTCCCCATCGCCGAGAACAGTATTATGAGCAACAGAGATCATTTCTCCTTCACGCGCTACGACAGCCCCGAAAGGGCCGCCATGCCCCTTGTTCACACCGTTATAGGCTTCCTCGATGGCTTGTCTCATGAACCTTTCTTCCCCCATAAACCGGACTCACCCCTTATTGTCTTTCCCCAACCCTTTGACCTGTTTTTCTATCTTGTCCAGTCTCCATTCAAGCGAGGATAATATCCAGAAATTAAAATGGTTCAGGCGCATCTGTGACTCGAGCAGAAAAACCAGTTTAATGGATAAAAGCAGGATGCCGAGCTCGATCATAAAAAACCTCACCCTTCCACCCCATATTATCGACATGGCAAAAACAAGCAGTATAAGTATTATAAAAGCTATATTGATCTTACGCTCATGCTTTGAAGGTATACCGCCTATCTTTCCTACTATGTGCCGGATATTCTCCCTTTCTTTTTCAAAGGAACGTATCTCCTGTTCCAGTTCGACTTCCCTCGAGTTTTCTTTGTCGTGATCCCTGGCCGTATCCATTAGTATCCTTTGTTAACAAGCATAGCGCGCAGCGCAATACAAACTATAAGCCGTATCAGCCAAGGGCTGACCAGCCTATGGCTGGAGCTTTAAGCCATAAGCAGTGAATAGTGAAACTACCTAAAACGCACTTAGTAAATGGTGAAGTGCATTGTTTCCCCTCATAACTCCTAACTACAGACATCCTAAATCCTGGATCCTAACCCCTAAACCCCAGATCCCAACCCCCAGATCCTAATCTGTCTGTTCTATGTCATACGGCGTTATTATCCCGTATTTCCTGCTTAATCTGTCTATTTCATCACGCACCTTCGCGCGTTTGCCGTTTGAGATCGTATCCTGGCTTATCAGGTAATAGATCTTCCTGAAAGCCCATTCCCTGGCTATTTCAGGCCCTCCCGGGGTGGCCTCATTGATGGATTTTTTAAAGATAAGCTCCTTGACCTCACCGTCTATCTCCCCTAAAAGCTGCATGGAAAACTCGTTTTCCCGGTCATAACGTCCGTATACGGTGAATTTTTTGCCTTTATAAAAATCCGAAAGATATTTGGGATATACTTCCTCCGGGTCCAGGTTGCTTAACCTGTATCTTACGTTCAAAAGTAAGGGATCCTTGATCTGGACATATAATTTCTGGAACTCACCGTCGATGCTGTAAACCCTGTCGGAAAACCTGCTCCACCCTCTGTTCTGATATGAAATAAAATCCAGGAGATACCGGTTGACCCGCTGCCCGCCCCCGAAAGAGAATATCGGGCGTTTCATGTCGTTATGCCTGGTGATCTGCTGGATTATGCGCCGTGAATCCGTTACCCCCGTTGTAGGGCGTCCATCCGTAATAAGCATGATATAGGAAGGCACATGGTCCAGCGGTGTATCGACGATACCCAGTAAGGCATTATCGACATCGGTCTGTCCGACAGCCTCCAGCTTCCTTATAAACATCTCCGCTTCCAGAAGGTTCCTTGTCCCTACCCTGACCGATCTGTCTTTGAACCTTACAAGGTCTCCTCTGAAAGCTATAACATTAAACCTGTCCCCGGAGTTCAGCCCCCAGATAGATTCTATTACGGCGGATTTGACGTTATCAAGTTTTTTTTCCGTCACACTCTTAGATGAATCGATAAGGAATAACACTTCTTTCGGTATTACCCTGAGGTTGCTGTCCTCTTTTACGCCTATCACGAGTTTGAAATACTTGTTCCCGGACTCCGGTTCCACATATTTAAAAACCTCGACCTCCACAAAAGTGCTGATATCTTCATAATCCGAGATCTTAGCCGACCTGCGCGTGCCGGAGAACTCACCCTCTCCCGGCCTGAACAACCCCCCTTTAAGTGTCTTCATTATACCGGTGGTCGGTACAGCCCATTTGAACCCCTGCCTTTCCGGCTGCACTTCCATCCCCGGGCTTACCGAATCGTCTCCTCTCGACGCGGTGATAATACCTTTGCCCATAAACGGTCTAAGTATGGACCTTTTTTCGGGGGCCGCCTCTTCCCTGGTTTTTTCGGATTCCGATTCGAATATTTCATCGGCTACCGGCTCATCAACGGACCTGATCTCATCGTCGATCTTTTCCTCGCTTAACACTTCTTTTTTGCTTTCCAGGTAGATCTCTTTATCTATCATATCGTCTAAAAGCATTTTTTTAAGCGCTTCATCATCGGTCCCGGGCACACGGTTCGACATCTTTATCGCGGGGACATTTTCCCGGGGTTCTTCAAACAATCTTACGTTCTCCGGGTCTTTTTTCACCGCTTCTATCCTGAACAATAACCTGGTATCCGCCTTCATCTGCTGCATCCCCGGCATTATCAGAAAATTCGAAGAAGCGAGAAACACCATATGCACGGCCAGTGAGATAAAAACCGCTATTATCAGCATCTCATTCCTGTTTCTCAACTGTGACCTCTCTTATTTTTTCCCCAGCCTCGTCGGCCAGAGGGTGGTCAGGGTATCTATCTACCAGTTCCTTATACGTATTGATGGATTTATCCTCATCCCCCGCCTGGGCAAAGGCCCTCCCCGCATTGTACAGCGCTTCAGGGCAAAGTTCTTTATCTTCATAAAGTATAGCTACCATCAGGAAGGATTTCGCGGCTTCTCTGTATTGTCCAAGCTTATCTCTGGCTTTTCCTATTTCGAACCTGGCATGTGCTCCTACCATATTATCACCATGAGCATCCAGGGCGTTCTCAAAGGATTCGATCGCTTTTTCATACTCACCCCGTGAAAACCAGCATTTCCCCAGGCCCAGGTAGGCCCTTTCATAATACGGAGAAGGCGCTTTCCGGTCTATCACCCTGAGAAACCTTGCCTCCGCGCCTGCCTGGTCCCCCGACCTCCTCAGGCTTTCACCTGTCATATAATCCACCGCGCCGTCCAGGGACGCTTTGTCCGGATGCGTCTTTTCAAAAAGTGTAAACACGAAAACGGCCTTATCGCTTTTTCCCTGATCGAAATAATATTCACCCACCCAGCGGTATACCCCTTCCGGCAGGACATAATCCTCGAAATCCTTTACCAGTTGATAGTATATTTCCGCGGCCTTTCCCGGCTCGCCTTTCTGGAACAGTGAATAAGCCGTGGATTCACGGCCCATACGGCTGAATTCATCTTCACCCTTCAGTTTTGCAAATTCCCCGATAGCGCTGTCCCAGTCCTCTATTTCCTGGTAACCCCGTCCTGTCCAGTAAATAACGGAATTTATCACATCCGAACCCGGATACTCCTTCATAAACTGCGAATACACATCTATCAATCTTGCGTAATCCCCGGTTTTTATATACACATTACCCAATTGATACAGGACATTTTCCTTCAACGGGTCACCCGGGTATTTTGACAAAAACGACCTGTAGTCCTCTTCCGCCTCCGCGTACCGTTTAAGGCGCAGGTTGTCCTGCCCGGTCTTTAAAAGCACCTCCGGGCTTCTTTTGTCATCCGAAAATCCGTTTACGAATCTCCTGTAAAACATCACGGCCTCTTCGATCCTGCCGGTCTTGTCGTGAATCCACCCGGTCTCATACAAGGCTTCCTTGTAATATCCGGACTCTTTGAACTCCTCCATGATCCTTGCGTATAACTCCAGGGCCTTATCTGACTTTCCCGTCTTTTCAAGGACCTTCGCTTTAAGGTATAAAGCCTCGTCCATGGAATCTCCCGGAAGATCCAGATAATCGTTCACCTTCCGCAGGCTTGCCTCCGTATCTCCGGACCGGAACAGGGCCCAACATTCATTAAGCCGTGATTTCTTACCGAATTTTGTATCGGGATACTTAAGGGACGCTTCTTCATAGACTTTTGTCGCTTCATCATAAATATCTTTATGGAACAGGCTGTTACCCAGAAAAAACAGTATTTGCGCCTTCGTTTCACCGCTGTTCACTTTCTCCGCGACGCCCCGGGCGTGATCAATGACACCCTGGTAATCAGCGCTGTTATAATACGAGGATATAAGGCCCATCGCGGCTTCATCATAAATTCCGGACGCGGCGCGGCTGTTGACCGCTTTATCATAAAATCCGCGGGCTGTGGTATAATCTCCTCTCAGGTAAGAAGCGTCCCCGCTTCTCAGGTAAGCTTTGGCCAGAAGTGTTTCATCATCTCGGCCCGCGGCGATGACGTTCCCGAAAGACGTTTCCGCCTCACCGTATTTCTCCGCGTCTATATATATATCACCAAGGTTCATATACGCGAAAGGGACGTATTCCGTACCTGGATATTCTTTGACTATATTTTTCAATATGGTTTCCGCTTCCGCGGTTTTTTCCTCCTTTATCAGGATGCTGGCCATATAATATCCGGCCGCCGCCGAAACCTCCGGTGTTTCCTTCGATGATGACAGCCCCGATAATATCCTGTAAGCCTTTTCATATTCTTCTTCAAAATATTTTATCTGGCCTTCCCGTAAAGAGGCTTTTTTGACCAGGTTTTCCGAAGTAAACCTTTGCTTGAAATAATCAAAGATCTTGAAAGCCTCGGCGTACTTTTTATTTAAAAAATAGCTTTCACCTATTCGATAATACGCGAGCTCATGATACTGGCTGTCCGGATATGTGTTGATGAACTTTGAATACTCCTCGATGGCCATATCATACATGCCCCGTGAAAAAAGGCCGTTGGCAAAATCAAATTGTTCGACTTCCCTGTTATCGGTTTTTCCGGACACGGGCATATCTTGTCCGCGCACAATCGTCCCAACGCATAAAAAAACCGTAATCAACACTATATATCTGGCATTTAAAGACATAATAGCCTTACTGGATGCGGTCCGTCCCTTCCTCCTTCATGGTAGCGAAAGAAACGTTCCATATATTCGCTCCCGCGCAGATATCCAGGACCTTTATTATGTGCATATGCATGGTCTCTTTATCCCCGCGGATTATCACGGGCTGGTTCTTATATATCTCAGCTACACGGTGCAGCATGGTATTGAGTTCTTCAAAAGTCAATTCTCTCTGGTTTACCACAATGGTCCCGTCCTTGCGCACATTCACTATTATCTCCCCGGGAGCCCGGCTCATCTCGGTAGATTCGTTAGCGGTCGGCACCGATATATTGATCTCCGTTTCCAATTCATAAAAAATAAATGCCGACATAAAAAAGATAAGCAACAGAAAAACAATATCTATCAGCGGGGCCATCTGTATGACCGGCCTCTCGACTACAGTGTTTTTTGCGTCTGAAAAATCCATTTGTTCCTCCGCTTTTAAGGTTATATCCTGGATCTGGGGGCCTTTTTAACTCTTTCATTATCTTCGCCCGCGATAAGCTGCAGCAGTTCCGAAGATATGTGTTCATATTGAAACGTGACATTCTGCAATACTCCCCTGAAATAAGAGTAAAAAAGCATGGCCGGTATAGCCAGTATCAACCCAGTCGCCGTGGTCACCATAGCTTTCGATATCCCGCTGGCCAAAAGTATGGGTTTCACCGCGCCGGTCTGGAAAGCTATTACATTAAACGCCTGTATCATGCCCAGGACCGTTCCCAGAAGACCGACCATAGGCGCTATAGCGGCTATATCGGCGAGATAACTCAGTTTTTGCCAGATAACAGATAGACCTCGTTTCGCGTTATCCTGCATAGCGTCCTCTACGACCGTCTTCCCGTATTCTTTCTTTGAAAGGCCGGCTAAAACTATATCCGATATCAGGTTTTCCGAAGAATTACACAGCACTTTTGCTTCTTCGAATTTACCCGCTCCCATAAGCGACCTCATCCGGTCAAGAAACCACGCGGGTATGAGCTTCTCCTGCGATATGATCATGAAATAATATACGACCAGCGCGAGCCCGACTATCGAGAGCAAGGCAAGTACGATCATGACCTCGCCTCCCGATTTTATTATCTGCCATAAAGTCATCCCTTCCTCCCCGGAAACCATATCGGGTATATATTTTTCGACTTTGTCGGCGGAAAAAGCGGGAACCGTGAATGTGTAAATAACGAAGATCGCCAGAAAAACAAAGAATATCCTACTGCGCATGGACATGATCCCTCCTTTTATTGGGGGTATAGTATATACCCAAAAACAGATTCATTATGGTGATCAATTATATATGATTATACAGTTTCGCCATCCAAAAGGCAAAACTAATTAACCCCTGACAGTATCTTCTTTTCTGATAAGTAATTGCTCTGTCAACAACAGGATCGTCATCATGACGCCGCAAAAAACCACAAAAACATCCCCGTAAGCCGAATAGAAGGATTTGGACGCGAACATCCTTACCATGCCGGTTTTAAACCCTTTTACGAAGATCTTTTCGCCTCCGTCTGATACAAATGACGTTATCTCCCCGGAAGGCTCGATAAAACATGAAATCCCGGTGTTCGCCGATCTTATAAGAGACAACCTGTTTTCAACGGCCCTGAAGACCGATGCCTGCAGATGCTGTTCAGGTGCCGCTGTGTCCCCGAACCACGCGTCATTAGTGATATTCACGAGAAAATCCGCCCCCGCACGCGTGAACCGTCTCGATATGTACGGGAAGATATCCTCGAAACAGATCAAAACACCGAATTTACAGTAATATGTCATTGTCCTTATCGCGCCGTCACCGGTGCGGACATGTATGGTCGTCTTGAGGGGGAACAGCGTGTATTCGTCTCCGGGCGTATAATCTCCTATAGGCTTGTCGATGAGGTCCCTTATATATTTTAAGATCCCTTCGAAGGGTATATATTCACCAAAAGGCACCAGGTGTGTTTTACGATATTTCCGCGTAACCGTGCCTTTGTCCGAATACAATACTGCGCTGTTGAAATAATCCCATCCCTCTTTGTCGACCGCGCCGAACAACACCGGCACATCAAGTCCGGAGGATAAACGCCGTATTTCCTCCGCGTCATCCTCATTCGTCAGAAGATACGGATAGGATGTTTCGGGCAATACGATCATATCGGGGTCATCCCGCGCCGCTTCTTTTACTAATCCACTGTATTCATTGATTATATGCCTGGCGTAGTTTTCGTCCCATTTCAATTTCTGCGGGATATTACCCTGTATACTGCTTATACGCGCATTGCACCATATAAGTTGATTATCGAGTTTGTACTGGCTGTAAACAAGGGAGAATATGATCAGGAAAAGAGCTCCCGCTACCCGCGTGTGGCGGCGTTCTTCTTTTGTTATATAACTGAAAAAAGCTATATTGAAGAATACGATGATAAAGGATATCCCGTAACTTCCCGTAATATCCGCTATCTGGATGAATTTAAGGTTCTCATATTGTGAATATGACAATAAGCCCCACGGGAAACCCGTAAACAGGTTACTGCGCAGATATTCCAGTACAACCCATATAAAAGGCAGTATCATGGGTTCCATCGAATATTTGAATATTACCCGGGCCATGAACCCGAAAATAGCGTAAAAGAGGGCCAATATAAAGACAAGGGTTACCATCCCGGGTACGGAGATATGGACCAGCCAGTATAACAGGCTCCCGAAAAAAACCAGCCCGGACAGATATGAGTATAAGAAAGCGCCGGCATCATCCGTATTTTTGATCACGAAAAACAGGGGAAGAAAACATATCCAGGCCATAAAACTCAAGTTAAACGGCGGGAACGCGAGGAATGCCATGATCCCCGACAAGAGCGCCAAACCTGATCTGATAAAACTCTTCTCCAGCATAATCTGAATCTGTTTTTAGGACGGCCTTCCCCGGATCTATTTACCGCAGCATTTTTTGAACTTTTTGCCGCTGCCGCAGGGACAGGGATCATTACGCCCGACTTTGGGTGTTTCCCTCTTAAAAGTGGAAGCCGGGGATGCCACCGGGAACGGTGCGGATCTTTCTTCAGGATATGATACTTCCCCGTCAGGTTTCCCGTAATATTCATCCTGGCCGCTCGAGGGCATACCCAGCGCGGAATAACCCTTGTGTTCGAACCTGCCTTCATCAGACCTGAACACGGACCTTTTATATTTTTCTTCCACGGCGGATATTTTCATTATCTTTTCCGCTACCTGTTCATCTATCCTTATCATGAGTTCCTGGAACATACGAAAAGCTTCATGCTGGAACTCGATGAAGGGATCTTTCTGGGCGTAAGCCCGCCATGATATACCCTCTCTCAGTTCATCGAGTTCACGCAGATACTCCTTCCAGTTTGAGTCTATCACGGAAAGCATGACCATCTTCTCAAGGTTCCGCATACGCTCTTCACCCAGAACTTTTTCCCTCAGATCATAGCTTTTTCTTGCCGACTCGATCGCTGTATCCAGTATCTCCCGCGCGTCCTTCCCCTCTATGTGTTCGTTTTTCAGGTTTAACGCGTAGTTATACATCACGTCTTTAGCCAGCCGGGAAGGATCAGGATCTTCATCCCACCCCTCGAGCAGGGACTCCATACCTACCGTGAAACATTCGAAATATTCCTCTTTCAAGCTTTCTTCATCAAGTATCATAGCACGTCTTTTATAGATGACTTCGCGTTGCTTGTTCATCACGTCATCATACTTCAACAGATGTTTTCTTATTTCGAAATTTTGTGTCTCTACCCTTTTCTGGGCCGTCTGTATAGCCCTGGTAACAAGGGGATTTTCTATCACTTCCCCTTCTTCCATACCCAGCCTGTCCATTATAGCTTTTATCCTGTCGGACCCGAATATCCTCATTAGATCGTCCTCGAGCGATAAATAGAACCTGCTGGCCCCCGGGTCACCCTGCCTGCCGGAACGGCCGCGTAACTGGTTATCTATACGTCGTGATTCGTGCCTCTCTGTGCCAATAACATAAAGTCCCCCCGAGTTTATGACTTGTCCATGTTCCTCTTTTGACCGGTCCAGCGCCTCTTTATGGAACCGCTCATAAGCTTTCCTTTTCTCTTCAGGGTCATCCAACCCGAGATTTTCAATGCTGTCCATGGCCATGAAATCCGGGTTCCCACCCAGCAAAATGTCGGTACCCCTGCCGGCCATGTTCGTTGCTATCGTGACCGCGCCGTATCTCCCGGCCTGCGCTATTATGTGCGCCTCTCTCTCATGATATTTGGCGTTCAATACATTATGTTTTATGCCCTTATTGGTGAGAAGGCGGCTCAACCTCTCTGATTTTTCGATGGATATAGTCCCGACAAGGACCGGGGTACCCCGCCTGTTCCTGTCTTTTACTTCTTCCACGATAGCGTCGAACTTTTCCTTCTCGGTCTTATATATCCTGTCCGGCATATTATCCCTTCTGAGGGGCCTGTTAGTCGGTATCTGTATTACGGGCAGCAAATATATCTTTTCAAATTCATTTTCCTCGGTCTTCGCGGTACCGGTCATACCGGCGGTCTTGTCATACATCCTGAAATAATTCTGCAATGTAATAGTCGCCAGTGTCTGGCTTTCTTTCTGGACTTCCACTCTCTCCTTGGCCTCAAGCGCTTCATGTAATCCGTCGGAAAAACGCCGTCCGGGCATCATCCTGCCGGTAAAACTGTCGACTATCACGATCTTATTCTCATGTATCACGTAATCGACGTCTTTTTCGAAAAGTATATAAGCTTTTAACAGCTGTTTGACACTTTCAACATTCCTCTGTTGTTCCGCGTACTTTTCGACAAGCCCGGTCTTTTGCGACAATTTTTCCTCGTCAGGTATGTCCTCGTCAGAAAGTTCCGACAGTTTCGCCTCGATATCTTCCAGCATGAACTCAACACCGAATTTCTCCTTCATCAGGTTTTGTCCTCTGGTGCTGAACGTGGCCTCCCTGGTTTTTTCATCGAATATATAATAAAGTTCCTCTATCAAGGCATCTTTTTCTTTTTCCATAACCTTAGTGTCAAGATTCGCCTGGGCATCATCAAGCAATGTCTTGGCTTTCCTGTCTTTAAGTATTATGTCCAGGAATTCCCTGTTTTTCGGGTCCGCTTTATGCACAAGGTACAGAAGCTTGCCGGAATCCTCGTCGTTCCCCTCTCCCATCTTTGCCCTGAAGGCGGCAAGATATTCCCTTGTAAGCCTTTTCTGCTGCCTGACCACTTCTTCGACGACCGGCCTCATAAGGTCATAACCTTCATTGGTCTCGTCGACCGGCCCCGAGATTATAAGAGGCGTCCTGGCCTCGTCTATGAGGATGCTGTCGACTTCATCAATGATAGCGAAACACGGGTATCCCTGCACCCTGTCTTCGGCGTTGACGACCATGTTATCCCTGAGATAGTCAAATCCGAACTCGTTATTCGTGCCGTAAACAATATCGCACCCGTAGGCCAGTTTTCTTTCCCCCGGGCTCATCTGGTTCTGGATGACACCTACGGATAAACCCAGGAACTCATATACCGGACCCATCCATTCGGAATCCCTTTTCGCCAGGTAATCATTTACCGTTACTACATGCACACTTTCCCCTGACATGGCGTTCAGGCTCGCGGGCAGCGTAGCGACCAGCGTCTTACCTTCACCTGTAGTCATCTCGGATATTTTCCCGTGATGAAGCACTATGCCGCCCACCAGCTGGACATCAAAATGCCTCAATCCTATTGTTCGTTTCGCGACTTCTCTAACCAGCGCGAACACCTCCGGGAGTATATCATCCGAGATGCGATTCTTCAGGTCTTTAAGCTGTTTCTTATATTTTGTGCGGTCCTGTTCAGACGTGGCTGATGATATGTTTTCCCTGACTTTTAATATCTCATCTCCGGCATCTTTCCTGTTTCGGGACAATATTTCGCTGTACTGCCCGGCTTTCTCTTTCAATTCTCCGTCAGAAAGCGCCGCGAGGCCGTCTTCCATGGAATTGATCTTATCGATCAACGGCTGGAGTTTTTTCAGCTGTCGTTCATCATGAGTACCAAAAATATTTCTTAATAATCCCATAAACTTACTCCCGGTTTTATTAAGGAAACCGTCTCGCGCATATCCCGTAGCCGTCAGGTTTTCTTAGCGGCATACTTCAAATATGCCTCCATGAATTTATCCAGCCCCCCGTCAAGGACCTTTTCAGCTCCGGACGTTTGTTCACCGGTCCTGTGATCTTTGACCATCTTGTAGGGATGCAGGACATAAGACCTTATCTGGCTTCCCCATTCTATCAGCTTTTTGGAATCATGCATCTTTGAAGCGTCCTGTTCCTGCTTCTGCTTTTCCATGTCATATAAACGCGATCTTAAGACTTTCATGGCGGTAGCCTTATTCTTGTGTTGAGACCTTTCCTTCTGGCACTGTACTACTATCCCCGTAGGTATATGTGTGACCCTTACGGCTGAATCGGTGACATTCACATGCTGTCCTCCCGCGCCGCTGGACCTGTAAGTATCTATCCGGAGATCGGAATCACTTATCACCACGTTTATATCGTTCTCTATCTCGGGTATCACATCGACCGACGCGAAAGAAGTATGGCGCCGTTTATTGGAATCAAAAGGAGATATCCTGACCAGGCGGTGGACCCCGGATTCCGATTTTAAGTACCCGTACGCCAGGGCACCTTTGACCATTATCGTGGCGTTTTTTACGCCCGCTTCCTCGCCGGGAAGCTGATCAAGGATATCAACGGAATATTTATGGTCTTCGGCCCAGCGTATATACATCCTGAGCAGCATCGCCGCCCAGTCACATGATTCGGTCCCGCCGGCACCGGAATTTACGCTTAAAATAGCGTCAGCCCTGTCGGACTTATCGCCCAGAAGGCTCCTGAATTCCAGCTTCTCTATCTCCGACCTTACAACCTCTATTTCCGAGACCAACCCTGAAATAGACTGGCTGTCATCCGGCATCACTATCTCTTTCAGCTCGCGTATGGTATCAAATTGTTCTTTTATCCTGTGATACGGCCCTATTAAAGACCTTAAAGACTGCAGTTCTCCGGAAAGACGGTTGGCTTTTTCCTGATTGCGCCATATGCCGGGCTCATTCAGTTCCTGCTCCAGTTCAGCTATCCTCTTCTCGTTACTGGCGAGGTCAAAGATACCCCCTGAGTTCATTGATCTTTATCTCAAGCTCTTTTATAGAAGTATTCAGCTCCTCCAACATCTTTATCCCTCCATTCGTTGCCGGCATTATAACAATAATAAAATTAATAGTAAAGGGGTAATCTCGTTGTGCGTATTGCGTTATGCGTCGTGCGTTGCGTGAAAATACTCATACACCGCTTTTGCTGTTTTATTGCCGATCCCTGAATCTATTAGTTGTTTTAATGTCGCTTTTTGTACTTTTTCGGTTTTTTTAAATTTTTCTAAAAGTAATTTCTCTTTAAGCGGACCTATACCGTCTATACTCCTCAACCCTGTGTAAAAGACCTTTTTTTCTCTCAATGTTCTGTGATATCTTATGGCAAACCTGTGAGCTTCATCCCTTACGCGCTGTATCAGGTGCAGAACACGTGAACCGGGGGACAATTTCACGGGATACCTTTTGTCCCGGGAATACAGATGATTGAATTCTTTTGCTATACTCGCGACTACCGTATTCACCTTTAACCCGTCTATCTCTTTCTGCGCGGACGATAGATGGCCCCTGCCGCCATCTATCAACACAAGGTCCGGAGGCCCGGCGCCTTCGCTTTTTATCCTGGAATACCTTCTCCTCACGACCTCTCTGATCATGGCGTAATCATCCACACCATCTACATTCCTTATCTTAAACTTCCTGTAACTTGCTTTTACTGGTTTACCGTCCTCAAATCTTACCATTGCCCCGACTGACAATCCTCCGCCCGTATTAGAGATGTCGAAACACTCTATCGCGTAAGGCAGGTTTTTCATATTAAGGACGCTTTGTAATTCTTCAAGTTCTCCAAACATGGGAAAATTGGACTGATCGCGCAGTTCCCGCACAGAAGTAAGGGCTTCGATCCTTTTTTTTATGGATAACGCCTTCTCGTATTCATGCTCCCGGGAAAACGCCTTCATACTCTGTTTCAGATCCTTCAAAAGGTCGTCTTTTCTTCCTTCCAGAAAAGCCCTTAGCTGATCTACAGTTTTCCTGTATTCTTCCGGGGATATTTTCCCTTCACAGGGGCCGGCACATTGCCCTATATGGTACTCCAGGCATACTTTTTTGCGCATATTCCGGCAGGAACGCATCGGGAAAACGCGCTTCATGAAACTAACGGCTTCTTTCAGGAGTTTAACGTTGACATACGGGCCATAATATACCGCCCCGTCTTTCAGTTTTCGGCGTGTCATGACGATTCTCGGGAATTTTTCATCAACCGTCAATTTCAGGAACGGATAAGATTTATCATCTTTAAGGTCGACGTTGAACCTGGGCCTGTGGTCCTTTATAAGCCCGGCTTCATATATCAATGCTTCCGATTCGGAAGAAGCACAGATGAATTTTATATCCCTGACCTCATTTATCAGGAGTTCCATCCTGGCATCATGGGCTCTGCCGGGCTGAAAATAAGAAGCGACCCTTTTCTTCAATCGTTTAGCTTTTCCGACATATATTATCTCACGATTCTTACCCAGAAACTTATATATACCCGGGCTTTCCGGTAATTCCTTGATCTTTTCTTTGATTTTTGATGAGATCTTCACCATTTGTAGATTCCTAGCTTCTTAGCTTTCTAGTATCTAAAAAGCTGAGCAGCTAGTTCCTTGTCTTGCTTTCTGTTACCTCTTGATCCTATCAACAACCATACCCCATACCCTCCTTGGGCCTTCGACACCAACAATACAGGCGGCCAGCAAGTATATGATCCCGCTTCCCGTTATTACAATACTTAATTTCACAAATCCGGCTAACCCGGAAATATCGGACCCCAGCAGAAAACGTTTTCCCAGAAAAGTAAAAACCGCCATGACAACAGAAGAAAAGACTATCTTCATAAGCGAAGCAACGATCGGCCTGATACCTATATCTCCTATTTTCCTGTCAAGTATGAAAAACAATATCAAAAGATTCACGGTAGCGGCAATTGAAGTAGCCAGCGCCAACCCGCCGACTTTAAGCGGCCTCATAAGCATAAGGTTGAAAACCAGGTTTACCGCAAGCGAAATCGCCGCGGTCTTCACCGGGGTTTTCGTATCTCCCATAGAATAAAACGCATTCACAAGTATCTTGATCCCCGCATATGCAAATAATCCAAATGCGTAAAAAAACAGGGCATCCGATGTTATCGATGTGGAATAGCCCCCGAATTCCCCCCTCTGGAACAACGCCTGTATGATCGGTTTAGCGATCACCAGTAAACCGGCAGTCGCCGGTATCATAACAGTGAAAACAGAGTTCAGCGAGAATGATATAGTCTTCCTCAGTTTTTCGGTGTCGTTGGAAGCGACCTCTTTGCTCATCCTTGGTAATGCCGCGGTAGCCAGTGATATCCCGAAAATAGCTAAGGGAAGATGTATTATCCTGTGCGCGTAATCAAGAGCACTGACAGCCCCCTCACCTACGATCCATCCCAGCGACGCGAGTACCGTATCGATAAGCACGCTGAACTGATAGACCGTTGCCCCCAGGAACCTGGGTAACAACAATCTCCCTACCCTGGCCGCTACGGGATGCCTGACCTTAAATCCTCCTTTTAGTCCGAACCCCCTGCCCCACAAGAACGGGACCTGCAGTGAAACCTGCAGCACCCCCCCCAGCAAAACACCGGCCACCAGGGTTTTTATCCCTAACACGGGATAACGCAGGATAAGTAAAAGCGCGCAAATAACAGTTGAATTTAATATAACTGACGCAAAAGCCGGGGCCGCGAAGAACTGCAAAGAATGCAAGACCCCTGTACTGTAAGCTACCAGTCCCAGGAAGATGATGTACGGGAACAGAAAACGCGCGAACAGTACCGCATTGGAAAATTTTTGAGGATCCTTTAGAAATCCGGGAGCGATCATTCTTATTATCGCGGGAGCGAAGAGTACACCTAACAGCGACAGGGTCACGACAACCAATAGCATCAGGTTCAATATCACCCTCGCTACGTCCCAATACTCATCTTCAGAGCTTTTCTGCCTGTATTCGGTCAGGACAGGCACTATCGCGGCGTTAGACGCCCCCTCGCCTATCATATCCCTGAGCATATTCGGCAGTTTAAATGCTACCACAAACGCCTGGGCGACCGCGCTTGTCCCGAATAACCGGGCAAAAAGTACGACCCTTATAAAACCCAGGATACGGCTGGATAAAGTGGCGAACCCGATAATCCCTGTCGATCGTATAAGTTTTCTGTTGGTATCCATGATTTATGGCTATATAGTATCATAACTTACCGCAAAAGTCATTCTTCTACACATACATAACTAAGAGGCATTGCGCGATTGTGCTCCTCCTTGCCTGGTTTTAAGAGTTCCTGAACCGGCAATATCAAAAAGGCGGGAAAGCGCAAAGCCTAATACATGCAAGATGTATTCTGCGCGTCTTTGCAAATAGTATCGCCCCCCAGACCCAAGGGCTAGGAACGCAAAGCTCAAAGCGCAAACAGCACGAAGTCCTTTATTTTACTTGACAATCGACACCCGCTGTGTTAAATTATGCACCTGTTTTATATGGAAAATATATCTTAAATGACTTAATCTAATATATTTAAGGAGAATCAGATGCCACAGATAAAATCAGCTTTTAAAAGGTTGAGACAGGATAAGAAAAAGCATTTAGCGAATAAATCAAAAATTTCAGAAATAAGGACCCTGACCAAAAAAGTCAGGACTTTGATCTCCGGAAAGAACCGGGCTGAAGCGGAAAAAACCGTTAAAAAACTGGAGTCTAAGCTCGGCAGGGCGGTAAAGACCAACACTATGAAAAAAAATACCGTTTCCCGCAAGATATCAAGATTAAAAAAGCAGATAGATCAGATCAAAGCATAATCTTTGCCGGAGTTCTTTCGTGTAAACCGCGAAATCAGCATCTCAAGCGCAAGCCGAGGTTGTTTAAGACCTTTCTTTATCTCGCGATCGGAGCTATACAAAAAACATATCCACTGTTCCACTTTTTCAGGGGTGTATTTACGCGACTGGCCTATTAACCTTGATATGTATCCGGCCGAATAACCTGTCTCTGCGGCTATGGCACCGGGGGTCTCCCCCCTGGAGAGCATCAATTTTATGGTCTGTATGGTCCTCATATACCACCCGAGGTATCCCAGTATTTCGGCGGGGGTTTTTTTCTGGTCATAAAGATCACCCAATATCCTGAACGCCCATCCGGGATTTTTCGTGTTCACGGCATCGACCAGTTTAAAAACAGTTTCCGTGATACTCCTCCCGACGAGTTTTTCTACATCTCCGGCCCCTATACCGGCACCGTCTGAATAATTAAGCACTTTCTCAAGTTCGGATCTCACACCCTCGGGATCGGACCCTTTAAGCTCTATTATAAGCTCCACAGCATCCGGTGAGATGGAAACGTTTTCGTTGTTAAAAAAAGTCTTTATCCATTTTTTCAATGTCGCGCGGTCCGGCTTGTCGGCTTTTATGACTTTCACATGGGCGGTTATTTCTTTATAAAACCGGTTTTTCTTCAGGCTGCTGCCGGAGGATATTATAAGCACGGTCGTGCTAAGGGGCTGCGCCAGGTATTTTACTATATCTTCCAGAACAGAGTTGTCCGACTTTTCGGCTTCTTTAAAGACAACGATCCGTGTCTCAGAAAAAAAAGTGAGTGTATTCAGGGTATTTATCAGCTCATAGGAGTTTTCGGGTGTAAATAACGAATATTCGAATCCACTCCCGCCCGGGGTAAGATGTTTATTTTTTATCCTGTCAGTCTCGCGCCTTCTTATGAAATCATCATCACCTATGACTAAATAGTTTTCCGGCATGTTTAGAAGTTTATCGGGTTTGAGAACTCAAATATCACCAATGCTCGACTATTCTCTCTACTATGCGTTGCGCAAGATCCTCGACCGCGGCTTTCTGGGCCTGGGCCCCGGTCTTTTTATTGGGTCCGGTTACCGTATAATTTGTCAAACCCATGAAACTGCTGTCCTGCCACATGAGCTCACCGGTCTTCTTATTGTAGAGTTCCAGGCTTACATAGATCTCCATCCTGAACTCTTCGACATCAAGGCCGTCGCTGTAACTCAGGGGATATTGCCTGAAATCCACAAGACTGCCTTTCAAGACAAGCGCAGCTTCCTTCTCTGACACAATATCAAGATGCCTGTCAAAGATAAACCCGTCTATCACGGCTCTGGTGATCTCGTTCTCGAGCCCGGGCCTGTACGAATAACTGTTTCTCCTGTCGGATATTTCCCTGGTGGGTTCTATCTCATTGGCAAAATTCGACACATATATAGAGTCCAGCCCGGGCGGCAATAATGAAGCGGTGGTGTACCCGCATCCGGACATACAACCGGATAATAAAAATAATGCGATCACAGCAAAAATAAACGGCTTTTTATTATCAAACACCCTTAATCCTTTTTTTCCAGTACGGATATCTTTTCCTCAGCCATCACCGCGGCCCGGGTATCAGGATATTTTTTGATGACCTCTTTATAATAGATCACGGCACTGGGATATTTTTTCTGTTTTTCATAGAACCCGGCTATCTTTAATATACTATCTGCTTTACGGTTTTTCAACTCATTAATAACTTTGTCCGCCTCCTTGGCTATAGCGGGTACAGGTGTGGTCCTGGATATCCTTTCGAACTTTTCCAGCGCCTCATCCGTGCTTTCCTGGTCATACTCCGGGTCCAGTGCCGCTTCATAAGTTGTAGATGCCAGCTCATATTTTGCTTCCTGCAATAGCGGGGATGAAGGATAGTCGGTTATCAGGGTCTCATATACATCGATGGATTCTTTATACTTCTGCAGCCTCCTGTAGCATACAGCCATATTGAACAATGATTTGTCGGCATATTCCCCAAAAGAACTGTTTGCGACTATCTTCTTATATATCTCTATGGCTTTATCCAGCGATACGTTAAGCTCCAGGTCCATCAACCTCGGTTCTTCCTTGTTCTGGAAGATCAACGCTATATTGAATTCTCTCTCAATTATTTCCTCTAAACGCCGGGTATAAGGATAATTATCGACTGTTTTCTGATAATTTTGATACGCGAAATAATATTTGCCGAGTTCTTCATAAGAACGTCCGGCGAAATACTGAGCCTCGGGAGCGATGTCCGAATCACGATAATGTTCCGTAAGGCGCAGGAATTCTTCCGCCGCCCTTTTATATTCATGGTTGTTAAAAAACCTCATTGCCCATTCAAACTGGTCTTCAGGAGTGTCTTTCACCGCGAATTTGGGGTTGACGGCATTCTTGCTTCCGGGAGTCCATACCCAGAAAGCCGAAGAATTCCCGTGGCATAAAAGAAAAAAAGAAAAGATTGAGAACGTTATTAAAGAAGAGAAAACTCGCTTATTTTTCATAATCCATCCGTTTACCGAACACATTATATACCGGTATCTCTAAAACAGGAACTCACATTCTATATCATGTAATACCGATATGTCAATGTGAAATTGAATAACAATATTCAGTAAACGTTAAACATTTCACATACTGGTAGGTCGCTGTTCGTTGTCTGTATCCGCCGCAGGTTTGTTATACATAGAAAGGCTATCAACGTATTCAGAGATCAGTTCCTTATCTTTTTTGGATATTTCCAGAAACTGATTTCCTACTTCATAATCATTGCCGGAATTCGCTTTACGGATCCAGGCAACTTTAGAAATCGCCTTAATCGGCCGCGTCAGCATTGGAATGTCCAATTCCAGGATCAATCTACACGCCATAGAAATGAATTCATTCGTCCGGAAATGGACTCCCCCTTGACTTAAATCCCTGCTCAAGGAACCGGAACCTTCCTGCCCGGCTCCTTCCCGTAACTTGCGGTATTTAACAGGGATATGAGTTTCTACCCTTTGGAATCTTCTTCTTTCAGCAAACTCATTCACGTCAATTACCTCCTAATTATTAGCTATACTATACCACATTTTTCTACGCTTTACAAGAACCATTTTACATTTTTTTCACGATCCCGATTATTCTTCTGTCCCGGGGATTTTATCCTTTTTCTTCAGGTTTTTCCTGTATTCTTCCATGAATTCTTCCACCATTTTATCCCTGTAATACAGATCTTCGCTGACAACTAATTCCCCGTCAACCTGAACAATATGGGCGATCGGGCTGAAAACGGATGAAGGCATAAGGGTATCATTGTTGTAGTTCAAGAGGTCATATTTATCCGTGACATAATAATCACCCGAGAACCTCTCCCTGCTCTGCCTTTCCACCTCGTTTTTCGAAGTTACATAGTTGATGTCGAGCCCCTTGATCCTGCTGGAAACCCCGGATTCCTGTTTTTCTTCCTGACTCAACATATTGTACAATTCAAAACCGGCTTCTTCGGTATCAGACCCCGTAGCTATTATGTTGATGCCTTTTAATACATCTTCATAAGTGAACTCAGGGTTCACCTCGAGTATCAACGCGGCAATACCAGCTACAAAAGCGGCTGAATATGATGTCCCGGCTTCGCCGTCGACACCTTCCAGCGTAACGACATCCCATGGAGCATACAGATCGACCTCACTGCCGTAATTACTCCATGAAGCGATGCCCCCGTCTGGGTCCAGTCCCCCGACGCTTATTATACCGTCCTGGGCGGCAAGACTTTCTTCGTATACCTGACTTCCCTCATTGCCCGCGGCTGCGATGATAATAACATCATTTTCCAGCGCGTATCCTATGGCATCTTCGATCAGTGCATTCACGGGCATAAGGCTGAAAGGCATAGTGATTATATCCACCTCATTATCTACCGCGGATCTTATGGCGTCGGCTACGATATCGGAAGAAGTGCTTCCGGTATCATCAAAGACCTTTAAAGCGATAAGGTCCGCGTCCGGCGCCACCCCTTTTCCTTCTTCCCCTTTAACAACACTGGCGACTTTAGTACCGTGGCCAAGTCTATCGGTGTAATCTTCATCCGTAACCTCGTCAAAACGGTCTTCACCGGCAAAATCATATCCCCATTCGATATTCACGTCCAGAATATCTGTATCGATACCCGTATCAAGCAGCGCCACTGAAACACCTTTCCCGGTCGAAAAGCTTTTAAGTTCTTCCAGTCCCCCGAAGAAATAGCTCATGTTGCCTTCGGGCAGTATAATGCTGTCTTCCGCGGCATTTACAGCCGGTTCCTCGATCATTAATGACGACGGCACACCGCCTACAGGTGTTTCTACGCTTGAAGGCGGCCAACTGGGCAATGAATACAGGTCCTGGTTTTCCTGGCTCAGCGGGTTCGCGTTTCTCCACTCGTCCCAGTCAACTGTGGGATTCGCGGGATCACTATTGGGATCGAACGGATACGCGTACCATTCCCCGGCAGCCGTTTTCTTGACCATCATCTGCCAACCCGGGTGCAGGGGCCATATCCACGGATCAACATACCCGTCCCATTTATACCAGTATTCATCACCGGTGGATTCCACCTTGTGATACATGGTATACTGGCTATTCCTCCATTTATAATCCATAGTCGAATCACTGTTCTGGTCATATTTCCTGTATCCGATCTCGCTACCCCCCGCTGTATAAGAATCGTAAAAATAGTACATATACCCGGGATAGGAACTGTCTTCCACGGCGCGGGCTTTCAAATCCGTACCCGTATAGTATCTGTCAAAAGTATATGTCGTCCCGTAATTTGTAACCTGTTTATAAAGCCGGCCGTAATCATCAGATGTATCATCCGGAGTATCACTGCCATAAAAGACTTCGTTATAATATTCGTATCTGGTACCATCGGCCAGGGTCTTAGTCGCCATCCTGCCAGTATCGGTGAAGTAAGTGTATTTCGCTGTAAGGCTGCCGGTGATGTCGTATTCATATGCCGATACAAGCCCGGTAAAATCCGGATCCGACGGATTATCCAGGTCCGCCGTTGTATAACAAAGCACTTTGCTTTTAACATCCGTCCCCGGATGATACTCATAGTAATAAGCGACCGCTCCGTCCGTATCCGCGGTAGCCTTGACCTGCCTGTCGATCCTGCCGTACCCCTGTCCACCGAAATTTTCCTGCCTGTAATGATAGTAGATATTACCGAACTCATCAGCCGATGTAAGCGTTATAGACTCCGTATAATTCTGGTCGACTACATTATAATATGTCGTCAAAACGGTCTGCTGCCCTGACGAGTTATATTCATATATCCTTATATAAGTCGTAAACGCCGGGTTCGCAGGATCGTAATAATCCGCATTCCCGTACATGATCTGTTTTTTAACAACATCCGTACCGGCGTGATATTCGAAATAATAGCCTGATGCCCCGTACCCATCCGGCTCATCCAGTACCATCCTGTCAAGCCTTCCATAACCCTGATCGCCAAAATCCTCTTTAATATAGTGATAATACACATTCCCCGACGCATCCGCTTCCGCCAAAGTTGTTGATTCCAGATAATTATGAACGGCATCGTTGTAATACGTATATTTCACCGTCAGATTTTGCGTAATATCATATTCAAAGACCCTCAACATCACCTCAAGTGCAGGATCTTTAGGATCATTATAGTCAGATACAGCATAACTTATCTTCTTGCTTATAATATCGGTGCCTGCATGATACTCGTAATAGTAACCCGTAGCTCCGTCAAGATCGGCTGTTGCCCGTATCTGTTTATCCACAAGGCCAAGCCCTGTCGTGCCGAATTCTTCGTTTATATAGTGGTAATATACGTTACCGTCTATATCCTCTTCCGCCAGTGTCTGGCTTTCCAGCAGGCCTTCCACGCCCGGTGCAGGATCATAATAGTAGGTATATTTAACCGTCTGTGCGCCTGTCGCGTCGTATTCATAAGCGAATAACTGGTCACTGAATTCGGGATCTTTAGGATTATCATAATCCGCCGTAGCGTAACCTACCATCTTCTTGACTACATCCGTACCGTCATGATACTCATAATAGTAGCCTATCGCTCCGTCAGTATCAGCTGTTTCCAGTACCTTCCTGTCCATTAAACCTATACCTGTTGTACCCCATTCTTCGTTGATATAGTGGTAATATACATTACCGTCAATATCTGCTTCACTGAGGGTCTTACTCTCCATTAAACCTTCTACTCCAGGTGTGGCGTCATAGTAATACGTGTACTTAACTGTCTCTGCGCCTGTAGCGTCAAATTCGTATTCAGCTAACCTCTTCGATAACGCCGGCGCTTTAGGATCGGCGTAATCGCCTACCGCGTATACCGTCTTCTTGCTCGGTACATCTGTTCCCGCATGGTACTCATACCTGAACGCGTAACCGCCGTCTACAGGATCCTCTTCGGCTAAGATCTGTACATCTACCAGCCCTATTCCCGTTGTGCCGAACTCTTCATTGATATAGTGGTAATAGATATTACCGTCTATATCCTCTTCCGCCAGTGTCTTACTTTCAAGTAACCCTTCTTCGCCCGGTGTAGCGTTATAATAATAGGTATATTTCACTGTCTGTACACCTGTAGCGTCGAATTCGTAGACGAATACCTGGTCGCTTAACTCGGGATCTTTAGGATTATTATAGTTAGCTGTAGCGTAACCTATCTTCTTACTTACTACATCCGTTCCTGTATGGTACTCGTAATAGTACGCTATCGCCCCTTCTGTATCTACTGAGCCTCTTACCTGTTTGTCCACAAGGCCAAGCCCTGTCGTGCCGAATTCTTCGTTTATATAGTGGTAATATACGTTACCGTCTATATCCTCTTCCGCCAGTGTCTGGCTTTCCAGCAGGCCTTCCACGCCCGGTGCAGGATCAT
>Ga0272443_10002316_pt1 | contig 24609 bp, 25 predicted proteins | sample SSMAcet12_FD_193581 | JGI IMG/M metagenome (GOLD analysis project Ga0272443, IMG submission 193581) | Marine sediment archaeal communities from Little Sippewissett salt marsh, Falmouth, MA, United States - SSM-Acet-12 | ecosystem: Environmental > Aquatic > Marine > Wetlands > Sediment ...
TGCTCGTTTATGGTAATAGAGGTCAGGAGATCAGACGACTGTCGTCAAGGTGTAAGGAGTTGTTGGGCTGTGGTAAAAATAGAAACCTTTTTCATACCCGAAGAGATTGATGGAACACATTCAATCTGTATTCTCATAGATGCAATACGGGCAAGTTGTACAATATCCACTCTCTTTGAAAAGAACGTATCGCAGGTCATACTGACCGAGGATGAACACAAGTCCCTGCAGACGAGCTTTTCAGAAGACCGTGACGAACTCTTCATCTGTGCAGAGAAGGTAGAGGGAAGCAAGTCGGACCTGGCCCATGCGAGTCCTTCCCTTGCAGAGCTGGAAAGCATCGACATCCCGGAGCATCAGCGTGTGCTGTTTAAGACAACAAACGGGACACAGGGCATACTGAAACTCAGAAAAAAGGGCGTTGAAACGATTCTCATCGGGAGTATGCTGAACAAGGAAGCCGTCATCAGGAAGGCATTGAGCCTTGCCTACGAGAAGGATGTCCCTTTGAACATCGTATGTGCAGGCAGAGAAAACGGCAGAATCTACTGCATAGATGATACCTACTGCAGTGCGAAGCTGATCGAATACGCACTTGTCGCATCGAAAGAGCTGGGAATCGGGATTGAACTGCAGGACTCTGCACTCATCGCGTTGGGGATACTGAAAAATTACGTAAACACAGAAGATGCCTTCTCAAAATCTGCTACAGGGAATGTCATGAGACTCGTGGGAAGTGAACGGGATATTGCACTGTGTGCAAGAGACAGCATCTCGACTATCGTTCCCCGGGTAGGGACCTGTGATAATTCCGATCATATAACGATTGAGAAAGAATAAAGAAATAGGAGAACATGCCATGCAGGAATTATTGAAATTGCCGGAGAACCTTGCTGAAGTAAAAGAGATTATCGGACGAATAGATTTCTCGGATGCGCTTTCACCGCATGAAACTTCTCAGGCTGTACTGGAAGCCTGTGAAAAAGTGAAGAAGTACGGGTTCGCGACAGTCTGCGTGTATCCGACATGGGTGAAACTTGCAAAACAGCATATGGAGGGCTCCTCCCAGGGGATTCTCGTAGTGGTCGGTTTCCCCCACGGATCCACCACCATGGAAGCGAAAGTGGCCGAAACCCGTAAGGCATTGGAAGATGGTGCCACAGAAATCGATATGGTTATCAACATCGCACGGCTCCTGGACAAAGATTATGAGTACGTCCGTAACGAGATCAAAGCTGTGGTTGATACCTGCAAAAATCATGGTGTCGGCGTGAAGGTGATCCTCGAAGTCGGATACCTGAATGATGAGCAGAAAAGGATCGCCGCACGACTGTCTCTGGAAGCAGGCGCTGAATATGTGAAAACATGTACCGGGTTCGGTCCCGGAAAAGCGACTCTCCATGACGTGGTCCTTCTCATGGGGGCAGTGGACGGCGCAATGAAAGTGAAAGCCAGCGGCGGGGTTGCGAGTCTGGAAGACCAGTGGGCCTTCATTCAAGCGGGAGCCTCCAGAGTGGCAGGCCGTTCGGTAATCATTGAGCAGCTGGAGAGTATAGGATATATCCCCGACTGAGAAATTTGGGGAAAAATAACCGCATAGCGGTTAATATATTTTGGAGGGTTATGAAATGAATGGAAGAAAAGTAGTGTCAGTTGTACTGATAGGTTTCATCATGACAGGTATGATGTTTGCCTCCGGACAGAAGGATCAGGCAGCTGTGGATGACGGTATTGTCAGAGTTGCCATGGTATTCAACCAGCTCGGTGATATGGGATTCAATGACGAAGGATTCAGCGGGCTTGAAATGGCACGTGATGAGCTGGGCGTGGAAATCAGCTACGTGGAAGCACCCGAGATCGCAGAAGTCGAAAGCCAGTTGGGCATGTATGCAGAGGATGGAATATATGATCTGATTCTTGTACTCGGAGCTACCTATGCCGATAGTATCACTTCCGTGGCAAAGATGTACCCCGAGCAGAGCTTCTCCATTGTCGATACCGCCATGGAAGGTCACGGACTCCCGAACCTTCACGGTGTCGCAGCCTGGGATCCTGAACAGACATTCCTCTCCGGGTGTATCGCCGGGTTTGTAACGATGAGTGATGAAATGCCGTTGTCGGATGGAAATAATGTTGTCGGATTTGTCGGAGGAATGGACTCTCCCGCTTCCAGAGCCGGTGCAGCAGGATTCCTTGCAGGTGCAAAGTATGCCAACCCTGACGTTGAACTGATTTACACAATTGCAGGCAGCTACCGGGACCCGTCAAAGGGAAAGGAAATCGCGCTGGCAGCCTATGATAAAGGAGCCGACGTAGTATCCCATAATGCAGGCGGAACCGGACTCGGAGTATTTGATGCAGCCGCCGAAGTCAACAAGTATGTTATCGGAAGCAGTCTCTCCTCCCTTGACGTCGACCGCAGTCTCTGTACATCGATGAAACGGACCGACCTGTTTGTATTCCAGGAAATCGAAGCAATGGTCAACGGTACCTGGAAAGCCGGTTCAGACAGAAAGGGCCTGGCAGAGGGCGTCTGTTACTATGATGTGGAGAATCTCAATACCGTACTACCGGAAAAAATCGTCTCTGCAGTTGAAGAGATCAAGAACCGTGTGATCTCAGGTGAGATCAGACTTGTGAATGATCCTGGTGAAATTGAAGCCTGGTCCAAGGTGAATTCCTACTAGAGCATCTCCATTTTCCGGAGGGAGGGGAATTCTCCCTCCGGGAACACGCTGGAGGCTGGAGTCTGACTGCGGTTCCCGTACGAATCAAAGGTGAGCGAGCTATGAATATTATTGAAATGAAAGGCATCTCAAAAAAATTCGGTAACACGGTAGCACTCGATAATGTTGATTTTTCCCTCAGGGAGAAAGAGATCCTTTCGCTGATGGGTGAGAACGGAGCCGGGAAGACAACTATGATGAACATCCTGTATGGGCTGTATAAAGCTGATACAGGAGACATATACTATAAAGGCAAACCAACAAGAATACACCGTCCGATAGATGCGATTGATCTTCGCATATGCATGGTGCATCAGCACTTCATGCTGGTTCCTGCCCTGACAATAACGGAAAACGTCATCTCCGGAGCAGAACCGAAACGGGGTCGAGTCTTCATTGATTACAAGAGCGCGCGTCAGCGTGTCTCGGAAATCATCGCCTCTCTGGATTCAAACCTCAATCCCGATGCGAAGGTCAGCACCCTGTCTGTCGCTGCCCAGCAGCAGGTTGAGATCATCAAAGCTCTGTACCGGCAGGTTGATGTGCTTATCCTGGATGAGCCCACTGCTGTTCTCACACCGACAGAGGTGATGGGCCTGTTCAAGGTGCTGCGGGCACTGCGCGATAAAGGTATGAGTATCGTGATCATCACTCATAAACTGAAGGAAACCCTGAGTATCGCGGACAGGATAACAGTCCTTCGGGACGGGCATATCATCGACGACGCAGTTGATCCAAAGGGGACAACAATCCATGAGCTTTCACAGATGATGGTCGGACGACAGATCAGGATAGGTGAGCGAAGACCCACTGGCATATCTGGTTCAAAAAGCTTTGAAGTGATCAACCTGAATGTAGTGGAACACGGCATTACAAAAGTCGATCATGTGAATTTTTCGATTATGAACGGTGAGATTCTGGGTATTGCCGGTATCGAGGGAAACGGGCAGACCGAAATCCTGGAAGCGATAACGGGCCTGAATACCTCCTCTTCAGTGAAACTGAAGCTTAACGGCGAAGAATTGGACTGTGAAACCTCCACCCTGCTGCGCGCTGGAATCGGACATATACCCGAAGACAGACTGGCGATGGGCGTTCTGCTCGATCAGAGTGTGAAGAACAACCTGATTCTCGGCTATCACAGGGAGAGGTCCATCTGCCGGAACGGTTTTTTCAGACAGAAAGCCCTGGAAGCCTTTGCAACCCGCGGGGTTGAGAAATACGGGATCAAAACCGCCGGCATCGATCAGCCGATCAAGCACCTTTCAGGTGGAAATCAACAGAAGGTGGTGGTAGCGAGGAACTTCAGTCAGAATCTGGAGGTGCTGATAGCGGCACATCCGACGAGGGGCGTTGATGTCGGTGCGATCGAATTCATACACAAACAGATTCTCGACTTCAGAGATCAGGGGAAGGCCGTTCTGCTCGTGTCTGCAGACCTGGATGAGGTCAGGGCTCTCAGTGATCGGATTCTCATCCTCTACGAAGGTTCGATAGTCCATGAGTGTAGACCTGAAGAGATTACGGCTATACAGATGGGATTGATGATGACAGGAATGTCACCGTCAGACGTCCTGTCGCATAAGGTAGGGAAGAACTGATGATACACTGGAAAGAGAGCTCATATAAACAACTATTGCGTGAGGGATCCAATAAAATCAAAGTTCCCTTCATTGCCTTCCTTCTCGCTTTGGTATGTGGAGCCGTGACGATAATCATAAGCGGCTATTCACCTGTAGAAGCATACCGTGCAATCATCGTAGGATCTCTGACGACGACAAGAGGGTTCGTTCTATCTCTTGCACAGGCGACTCCCATCATGTTCACAGGACTGGCTTTCGGGATAGCCTATCGGGTACGGCTCATCAATCTCGGCTCGGAAGGGCAGCTCTATATCGGAGCCATGGTCTCAGCGTTGATCGGTGCCCATGTTTCCTTTCTTCCCGGGTTTTCGCATGTGCTTGTGGCAATGATTGCCGGTGCAGTGGCAGGCGGCCTTGTCGGACTGCTCATTTCCTGGCTGAAGATTGCATTCGGAGCCCATGAAGTTATTACGAGTCTGATGCTGAATGAACTTATAATACTTTTTACCTCCTACCTGAGTATCGGACCGGCAAAGGCGGAGAACAGCCCCATCTCGCAGACCGATATGATTCTTGATTCAGCCCGCCTGGTTAAAATGGTCCCAAGATCGCAACTTACAGTGGCTCTTCTCGTGGTAATTGCAATTGCGGTGATCCTTCAGCTTCTCCTCTCCAAAACCGCACTGGGATATGAAATGAAAGCTGTCGGAAATAATCTGCTGGCGGCTAAAGTGGGCGGAATCCATGTGAAAAAAGTGTATCACTTTACCTTTTTTGTGAGCGGCGCAATGGCCGGACTTGCCGGCTCGTCGTTCGTCCTTGGAGTCTTCGGAAGGTTTATCGACCATTTCTCAAACGGAATCGGTTTTGCCGGAATATCAGTGGCAGCTCTTGCCGGGTACAGTCCCGTCGGAGTCCTCTTCTCTGCATTTGTTATCGGAATACTGAAGGCCGGCGCACTTACGCTGCAGCGGACAACCCCCGTACCCATAGAATTTGTCAGCGTTGTACAGGCCTTTATTGTCGTGTTCGTGGCAGCTCCCAAAATGGTGAATTCAATTATTTCCTCACCGAGAGAGCTGGGGAAAATCATAAAAAGAAAGGTGGTCTCTCGTGGATGATTTTAATCGAATTATATTCATCATGTCATCGACAATCAGAATGTCGGTACCACTGATTCTTGTAACATTGAGCGCCACTCTCCAGGTCAGATCTGGAATCATGGATCTGGGCTGTGAGGGAATGATGATAGCAGGAGCCGTCTTTGGCGTGCTCGGGTCATATCTCTCCGGAAGCGCATGGGTCGGTGTTTTGTTCGCGGTGGTGTTCGGAGCACTGTTCTCCCTGGTCCATGTGTTTCTGCATGTTACCTATAAGGTGAATCCGACGATCAGCGGTATGTCTGTGAATCTGCTCGCCTCTGCCATCGCCCCGTTGCTCGTCATGTTGGTCTGGGGGAGACAGACGCTGTCTGATAAAGTGCCGGCATTCAATAAAATTGATATCGCCGCCGTCGAGAAAATACCGATGATCGGGAAAATACTGAATGAACAAACCATATTCTTCTATCTGAGTCTGATTCTCGCCTTCCTCATGTGGCTGGTGCTGTTTCGTACCACCATAGGTCTACGGCTGCGCATGGTAGGTGAAAATCCCAAGGCGGCGAACACCATCGGTATCAACGTCGTGAAATACAAATATATCGGTACGTTACTCGGTGGAGCGTTGGCTGGACTGGGCGGCGCCGCTTTATCGATCGGTCAACTTGACATGTTCATTGAAGGGATGACTGCCGGAAGGGGGTACATCGCGATTGTCATCAATGCTTTCGGACGTTTCCACCCTCTGGGAGCAGTGGTGGGAAGCCTCTTTTTCGGCTTTTTCGATTCGCTGCAGATGGTTTTCCAGGGAGTCCTCATTCCCAGCCAGATCCTGATGATGATGCCGTACTTCTTCACGCTTCTGGTAGTTTCGTTCGGACTCTCAAGATCGAGTTCACCAGCCGGGTTAAGTAAACACCATGATATGTAATAGATATTTCAGAAGGAGGTCTTCTCAATGATAGGGATAATTGGCGGGACAGGATTTTATGATATCGGATTCTTCGGGGAAGCTGAAGATATATCGGTTGATACGGAATACGGGAAAGTCGATCTGATTCGGGGTTCCTATAAAGGTGTAGAGCTGGTATTCCTTCCACGTCATGGAAAGGAACATGGTAAGCTCGCCTACCAGGTACACCACCATGCAAACCTTCAGGCGCTTCAGCTGCTGGGAGTGAAGCGTGTCTTCTCGACTGTAGCTGCCGGCGGGATATCTTCCGAGATGAACAAAGGGGACCTTGTACTGATTGATCAGTTTATCTCCTTCCATACGAGACACTATACGTATGGGAAATACTCGGTCGATATGACAGAACCCTACTGTACCCAGCTGCGGGATATCCTGAAGACAAAGGCCGGGGAACTCGGGTACCCGGTACATACGAGAGGGACGTATCTGTCGTTCGATGGTCCCCGCTATGAGACAAAGGCAGAAATACAGGCCTTTAAACTGCTCGGCGCCGATGTGGTGGGAATGACAAATGGGCCCGAGGCCGCCTTAGCCCGGGAATTGGGACTCTGCTACTCTGCAATAGTGATTGTCACGAACAAGGCAGCAGGTCTCTCTGAAGATATTCCCGACCTTCAGACACACAAGAATGCGGTGAAGGAGAATGCGGATAAGGTACGCCTGCTCATCAGTGAATCACTCGTCGAAATCCCGGAATCACGGGACTGCCAGTGTGAGGCGTGTCTGACCAGGGCCTTGGCAGCCAGGAGTCACTAGAGGTGGTTCTGCCGCTTCCGGTCTTCGTCCGATAAAAAGGGTTTTGATTCAGTATGATGGTACAAGAGATAGTGAAACACATTCCGAAGGTTGAACTGCATGACCACCTGGCAGGCGGCATGCGGATGGAGACCGTCATGGAACTCGCTGATTCCAAAGGAATTCAGCTGCCGGGAAAGGACCCGGGAGAGCTGTTCGAATGGTTCCGCAAACGAAGCAGCGGGGGCTCTCTCCCCCTGTACCTTGAATCGTTCACGATAACATCGGCTGTTTTACAGGATGAGATATCACTGGAGAGGGCCGCATACGAAGCTATGCTTGATTTTGCACAGGAGCATGTCGTGTATGCGGAGATACGGTTTTCTCCGGTGCACCATACCGCGGAAGGACTGTCGGAATCAGAAGTGGTGGAAAGTGTCCTTTCCGGCCTTCGTAAAGGGGCCGAGAGGACCGGGGTCTACTTTGGACTCATTCTCTGCGGAATGAGAGACAGGGACCCCCGATCCTCACTGAGGATTGCCAGGCTGGCGGCAGCCTACCGGGAGAAGGGAGTAGTTGGTTTCGATATAGCGGGAAAGGAGTACGGGTACCCTCCGAAGCATCATCTCGAAGCTTTTGAGTATGCCCGGCTGCACGGCCTCGGAACCACCCTGCATGCTGGAGAGGGGTACGGGAAGGAATCGATCCGTCAGGCGGTGATGATATGCAGGAGTGACCGGATTGGGCATGGAACCAGATTGACCGAAGATCTCCTCGTAGAAGAGGGAGAAATTGTGAGTATGGGAGAACTCAGCCGCCTTATCCGGGCAGAGCGAATACCGCTGGAGATATGCCTGACTTCCAATATCGGGACCGGGGTGGTTGCTTCTTATGCGGATCATCCATTTCCACTTCTTTACCGTTGCGGATTCCAAACCGTTCTCTGTTCGGACAACAGGTTGATGAGCAACACTTCGTTGACCCATGAGATGGAGATCGCGGTATCGGAATATGGGATGACGCTGTCTGATATGAAAACGGTAACTGAATATGCAGTGGAAGCTGCTTTCATGCAGGAAGATCTGAAACGGAAGATAATGAAGGAATGTATCGAGCCTGGATATGGCGCATATCTTTGAAGAGTGCTCCTTATACATGGCATGAGTATGAACAGGAGGTATGGAATCGAACGAGGATGTAAAAAGAGAAAGGCTTTATTGCTATATATTAAACTGTAAAAGAATGATGTACGATGAAGAGAGAAGGATCAGCCGGAACGGTTGATCCTGGGAGAAAGGATAGATTTTATTTATCTGTGGTCTTATGTACCATATGATGGTTATAATAGTAGGAGCGCCTGCTGGCCGTTAGGGCAGGGCGGATTCCAAAAGATTCAGTGGGAGTATGAAGTTTTGAAAATTGTATCCATGTCGATTCAACAGCAAACAAAAGATGCAATCTTAGCCTATATAAGAGAGCATGAGGGTAAAATTGAAAAACTGCCATCTGAACAGGAGTTCGCAAAACTGCTCGGAGTGAGCAGGGCGACTGTACGTGAAGCCATTAAAGTTCTGGTGAATGAAAATATTGTGTATTCGAAGCACGGTGTCGGCACTTTTATCGTTAAGGGTACAAGTCAATTATCTACCTCTATGAATATACTTGAAAGCTGGACAACCATTATTTCAAAGCACGGTTTTACTCCAGGTACTCAGGATGTGGTGATTGAATTGCGTGAGGCAGATGAACATGTCGCCGAGAAACTGGGAATCCATGTCGGTGACAATGTGGTATATCTCGAACGCCTACGGACGGCTGACGGGAAACCCATAGTCTTTGTTGTTGATTATGCTAAGTATCATGACGGTATGATTCAGAGATATAAGGAAACGTTACCGGAATCTTTTCTTGCATTTATTGAAGACTATACGAATTCCTATCTTGACCATGTTATCTGCCGGATTCAACCTGTATCTGCAACCGGAGAGATCCAGACAAAGCTCCATCAGGTGCATTCACACCCCCTTCTCTTCCTGGAGCAGGTGCATTGCACACAGCACGGAGATCCCTTTTTCTATTCAGAAAGCTACGTGATCAGTGAGATGCTGCAGTTCAATATCATTCGAAAAAAGCCTATATGAAGCTAGTGCATCGATATTACTGAGTCAGGTCTTCACGTCGAGTGTCTGCCTGAACAGATGAATCTACACTAAAACCTACTCACTCTGATTTTACTCGGGAGAAATGTGCCGGGCAGGAGGTAGTGTGTCCACATGAAATGATAATTGACGGACAGAGCATCCCTGACTGGAAGGCTTTTCTGTCCGCATATACCAGGAGAAGAGAATGATGAAAGAGAAAATAATAATCGATACTGATGCCGGCGTAGATGATACGATGGCGATTTTACTGGCATTGCGATCGCCCGAACTGGATATTCAGGCTATCACAACGGTACACGGTAACGCAGAACTGGAAGACTGTACCCGAAATGTTCTGCATATTCTTGAGATGACAGGAGCTGCAGGAATTCCCGTTGCTCAGGGGGCTTCCGCTCCAATGATAAAGAAACCTGTCTACGGGAAATATGTTCACGGTGAGAATGGTATCGGCGGCTTCGTAAACCCAAAGCCCTCCATTGAATGTGTATCAATGCATGCGGTTGACTGCATGGAGTCGATTATTACTGAGTCGGAACCTGGGACAATTACGCTTGTTGCTCTGGGCCCGTTAACAAACATCGCCCTGCTGATCATGAAGAACAGAGGGATTGTCGACAGGATCAGACGTGTCATCTTTATGGGAGGGACGTATCTCACTCCGGGCAATGCCACACCGGTGGCTTCGGCAAACCTTTTCCATGACCCTCATGCAGCTCGGGTTGTGTATGATTCTGGGGTTCCCATCGTATCTGTTGGCCTTGATGCCTGTAAGAAGTTCTTTTTTACAGAAGAGGAAATCGAATCATTTCCATCCTGTTCGAAGTTCGGGGAATACATTTATTCCATTTCCCACACCATCTATCTTGATTTCTACTCGAATACAGTCCTGGGTTTCAGAGGCTATCAGAGCAACGATACCCCTTCTATCGGATACCTGATCGCACCTGAACTTTTCACGACCTCGACTCATCATGTCGACATCGAGATTTGTGGGGAATTCACAACTGCACAAACCGTTGTTGATTATAAGCATCGATCAGGAGAGAAGAAGAATTCCACGATATGTACCGACCTGGATGGGGCTGCTCTGAAGACCTTGTTCTATGAGAGGGTCCTCACGTCTGTCTAGAAGGAACGGCACACTTTCACTGTGTGTATAACGGTACCGTGCTCGGAATAATCCGAGGGATACAGAAGGAGAAGAAGATATGAAAATAATCATCGGAAATGATCATGGTGGATATGATCTCAAAGTAAAATTGGTTGAGCATCTCGAACAGAAGGGGCACACGGTAACGAACATTGGATGCGATTCGCATGAAATTGTCCGGTACCCCTATTACGCGATCAAGGTGGGGAAAGCCGTGGCTTCAGGAGAATTTGACTTGGGTATTCTTATATGTTCAACCGGCATCGGCATGTCGATTGTAGCAAATAGAATAAAAGGAGTTAGAGCTGCTCTGTGCACTACTTCGTATATGGGGAAAATGACGGCAGCTCACAACAAATCAAATATTCTGTGCCTGGGAGGAAAGTGCATTGGAGAATTTGAGGCCGTCGATATCCTTGAACAATGGCTGAATACCCCGTATATGGGAGGCAGGCACGATATATCATTAGGCATATTACAGGAATTTGATTCTCTTCAGAACGGGTAGCCTCTCTCCTGTACTACCTGTACCTGGTCTCATTCTCCTTACGACTGGTGTCGATCGCAGGAAAGAGTCCTCTCTGAGAGCCTGGATACCTGCTATCTGGACAACACGACGTACCAGATGCAACATCCTCTCTATGGGATGATATGAGCTTTCAGAGATCCGGTTCTCCATTCATGCATTCTGTCAGGATGCAGCGTCCATGACCGTGGATCAGGTTCAGGTAGATCTTCGCATACAACATCCTCCCACTCTGGAATTCATCGTCCACCATCCATCAGTTCCTGCTCCCGGCTCTCATGATCCGGACCGATTCGAAGGTCTCTGTCCTGATCGCAACGTTCCCCACACCACTAATACTCTCACAGGCTGAAAAGACTGGAGGCATCTACTGACATAGGTGCACAGGTTTACATCTGACACATCTTGAGTAAGAAGGATGGTACATGTGCGATGATCATGCATGGATTATCATTGAATCTATTGGGGTCTGTTTTTTTATAAATATGTATAAATATATAATATAAAACAATATATATAATCTAACTCTGAGCGTGACATGTCCTATAGTTAAAGCAGAAATATATTGACACAAGTTTGTATTGTAGGTATATTCTAGCAAGATGTAGGTCTTTACCTGCGTCCTGGGTTCGGTGCAGGTCATATATAGATACAAGGAATGGTTGAGATATGGAAAAGACGATGCGTGCAATGATGCTTACAGCCCTGGTCCTGGTGTTTCTTCTGAGTGGTTGTTCATTTCAGAGTGACCCTCCCGCTGTTATTGATGATATACAGGATATTCTTACGATTTCTGATACGTTCAACTTCGAAACGACCAGGGTAGTGGAACTGAATCTGGCGATTCCCTCTGTCAGCACCATACCGGTACAGATATACGGAGCCTCTGGGATCAGTGAGAGCTCCTTCTATACTACCGACTCTCCTCTTCTCCTCTCCGACCTCCCTCTGCTGGCGACTGTCGTACTGGATACTGATGGAGCCTATGACGGGAGTATCACGATCCCCTCCCTCTACCGTCAGCTCGTGATCCGTCCCCTCTGGCCCGGTCTCCCCGATATCTCGATCGTTGAGATCGAGGGTGATGCCGCTTCTCTGACTCTGTCGGTGACGCGCTCAGCACCGGGAACAAGAACGCTCTCTGTACGGGATGTTTCTCCGGATAGCGATACCTACTATACTGTCGGAGACTATACCTTTCTGGCACCGTTCAGTTCGTTCGGCCTTCCTGATAACATCAAGGAGGAGTCTCTTCTGAGTGACGAAGAGAAGGAATCGATTCTTGCTGAAATTGCCGCATCACTTCCTGAGTATCGCGAGAACACAGACCGCCTCAGTGACGCTGAAATCACGCTGACTGAAGATGCACGGGTACAGGTCGTCTTCATGCATGAAGGGGCGGGATACCTGAATTCCCTCGGGCTGCTGCAGTACGACACAGACGATATTCCTATCGAAGCACCGGAACCGGATGCTGATCTGGATGAGGACGGGCATGCCGACCTGAAGATCATTCTTCCCAACGCATCCATCTCATCCCGTGGCCTGATTTCCGGTGATACAGTTGACCTGGGGACGATTCCTGCGGGTAAGACGCTGATCTGGGCCCTCGTCGCGAACGGGTTCAACAGTGCAACACAATCAGTAACAGACGGTCTGGGTACCTACTATTCCAAGCGTGAGTGGAATCCGGAAACCGATACCGATCCGGAGTTCAATCAGCACATGGTCCTTCTGCTGGAAGAGCATGATGAAGAGACGGACCATGCACGGTTTGTTCTCGGGTTCGAGGATCTGGAAAGACCGCGTGGAGATGATGATTTCAATGACCTTGTCATCGTAGTGGATATCACACCCGGTTCAGCGGTAGATGGTATTGAAGAATCGGACTCCTTCATAAAGACCACTCAGAGTCAAGACAGAGACCTTGACTCGGTTCCCGATGAGGTGGACGCGTATCCTGACAATTCCCATCTCTCAGCCGATATCCGTGTCTCGGGTACTGCCGCCTTCGAGGACCAGTGGCCGACGAAGGGGGACTATGACTTCAATGACCTGGTGATCTATTACGAGTATATACTACGCACTGATGCGAACAATGACGTTCGGTCCTTCACCTACATCTTTAACATTCTGGCAGCAGGTGCCGGCCAGGATAACGGCCTTGCCATGAAACTTCCGGTGGACTCTTCAGATATGCTTGGTGAGGGGACGTTCGATGCTCTGATCGTGTCAGAGGGGGACTTTCCAGACGAATCCGCTGCCACCGGTTACGAATCTGTTGAGGACGGAACGGTCCTTCGCTTCTTCTCTCATGTCTTTGATGAGGTGTTTGATACGGATCAGACCATCATCAACACTGATATCGAGGGCAATCAGCAGCCGGTACCGACCGTTTCGGGAACCATGTACTTCGCTGACGGAGTTCTCAAGGCGGAGGACCTCGGTAATCTCCCGTACGACCTGTTCCTGATAAAGAGCGATGGGGTGCGGGAAGTCCACTATCCTGACCTTCCCCCTTCGGGTCTGCAGGAGAACAACCCCGGTATCGGTGAGGGCGATGATGATTCCGTTCCGGCTCTGGGCAGGTACTACAAGACCTCTACCAATCTTCCCTGGGCTCTTCATGTGCCCGTCAGGTGGGACTATCCCAGCGAGAGGAATCAGATAATAAAGGGGTACAGGTACTTCGCCGACTGGGCAGGCTCGAATGGAGCAGACCATCAGGACTGGTATGTGGATACCTCAGACCACATCAACAGAGATTTCATCTACTAGCAGAAGAAGCATACACAGTCTGAAAACCATGGTGATCAGGGCTGAGCATGCAGGTTCACGGGAAGGTGCGACCTGCGCCGGGAGTGCCGCCCGCAGAGTCTTTCTCCAGCGCTGATCAGGTATTGTCATAAACACATGCTCTGCAGAGACTTTTCAGTTGCACCCTGTATACTGCAGGTGTATGCTGACCTCATCTGATGCTTCATAAAGGGAGTAAGGATCTATGAATCGTAGGAAGCTCGACATGTGCTTTCTCTGCTTGTCATCGCGCCTCTGACCGGCTCGCCGGTACTATCCTATGGTGTTCACGGCGGAATCGTCTCAACCAACATGCTGGGGTTCGATCCCTGAGCCCGATAGTCGGGACCGTTGCAGGAGGATATGCCGAGTATCCTGTATGGTCACATGAGAGTGAGGCGATACACTTCCTCGCGCGCTCAGGTGTACAGTACGCCTTCCTCGGAGCAGATGTCGGTGGAGAGCTGGGGATGCACTATCTGCAGGTCCCCCTTCTTGCAAGACTCGCTTTTGACCTGAAGGTCTCCGGGTCGTCTTACCTCATCGCAGGCCTTGCCGGGGGCTATCTTGTGGGGGCGAGCGTTGATGTGGCTGTGGACCTTGACAACTACAACCGGGCAGAACTTGCGGCAGTGGCCGGTATGGGGTATTCCACCCCCTGGGGGGTCTCGCTTGATCTGCGCTACCAGAAAGGGTTGACCGACCGGAGTTCTGAGGATGGAGGTATTCCTCTCTCGCTCTACAATTCCACTATCTCTCTTGTTGCCGGCTACTCGATACAGTAGATTTCTGTCAGTGACAGAGCTTCAGGTGACAGGTACTGCCTCCGGATGTACTCACGATCTGTGCTCATGAGAACGAACCCTGGACGGTTGCAGGAGGCTGCTGGTGTGCGGTAAGCGGGGAATGGTAAGAGAACTCACTGTGATACGTGCTGAGAAAACTATCAAGGACGGGGTGAAGGTCATCTATCGGTCAGGGTGATTGCTTTTTGTGTGATCCATATACGGTGATGACCCCCCTGCCTCGAGACTTGGATTGATACAGTGCTTCATCTGCACACGAGATGATGGTGTGATCATCCATCGGGTCTTTCCATGCAACCAGGCCGATGCTCAGTGAGGCCTGTTTTCCCGGAATCGCCTCAAGTCGTGATACTGCATCCAGAATGGTTTCAGCAATCTCCGTGCCCTGCTTCAGGGAACACCCGGGAAGAATCACCGCGAACTCATCCCCTCCATAGCGTGCACCGGTATCGGTGGCTCGGATGTGAGAGCGGATCACCTCGGCGATGGACACCAGAAGACGGTCACCGGCGATATGGCCCACTGTGTCGTGACCTGCTTGAACCAGTCCACGTCGATCATGAGCAGGCAGAAGGAGTTTCGGGTTTTCCGCGCGAACAGGATCTCTTGTTTCAGGTACCGCGAAAAATATCTGCGGCTTCGAAGTTTCGTCAGGTAGTCCTCCATTGAGTTCTTCGCCTGATACTGGTGTATGGAGTATATGCCTGAGGATACCAGCAGAATGATGAAGAAGAAGCTGATGGTGATCAGCCAGTACATCGTGCGGGTGATCGAGCGGATATAGTCTGCGGAGTAATCCACTCCCACCAGACCGAGCACTGTCCCCTCCCTAGGGTCGATGATGGGAGCATAGCCGGTGATGAACTTTCCCCACACCGGATCGACCACCAGGTCGGTGGAGAAGGTCGTGCGTTCACGGTATACGGTCTCTTCTACAGGTCTCATGTTCTCCTCTGTCCCGAGGGGAGAAAAGTCAGGGCTGCCGGGATCAGTCCCGTCGAGGACATAGGCGATGGTGCGGGAGTCGACTTTCCGTTCGGTGAAAATAAATTGGGCCTCGGTGGACGCGGTAATCTGATACAGAATACCATTCATCTTGAGGTAAAAATCCCGATCTTCCTGTGAGAGCGCTTCTTCGGACTCAACGTTGGACAGAGATCTATATCGTTCCGCTTCGTTCTCGATCATCGCGGCGATACTGGTCGCGATGCTTTGTGCACGTATCTGTATTTCCCTGACAACAACCTTGTGATGCTGACTGGCAAGAAGTTCAGCGGGAATCGCCATGAGAGCGGTGATCAATACCAGTATCATGATGAGAAGGATGATTCGTGTATTGATGCGCAAGAAGGGTATCGGACGCATTGAAAACCTCTTATCCCGGATACAGTATGTGGGTACCTTGTATCTGTGTGTTATTTTACCGTACCATGAACTGCACAAGAGGTATATCCCCGAAATGATTCCAGATATTTCATTTGACCCTTTGAACTATTTCTGACAGTGAGGGCTGTCATGGAGGTGGGCTGCTTCAATTGAACGGGAGGTGCATGTGATACCGTATGCCTGACCGGGTCGGAAGAGGTTTTCTCTTGTTGCATATTTCAATATCATGAACAATAATACTATCAATCAGGAGGAGGTCATCATGTACGATGTGAATGCACTGCTTGAGGAAGCTGTCAGGGAGACCCGTCTGCTTGAACCGGGGGAGGTCTTCCTTGTCCGTGACCTGTTCAAGGGATACCTGTGGAACAGGATCCCCCGTGGAGAAAGACTACTGCTCGGCTCCCTGTTTCTCAGTTCTGTCGGCTCACACGATTACCAGATCTCCGTCCATGATAAAGGAGTCTCAGGACAGCAGCGGTATCGCAAAAACTGAGTGTACTCTATAGGGTAAGAGATTCTCTGTTCCGGTGAGGCCCGTCAGAAAGGGAGATTCTTCTTCTGTGTACCTGATGCTCCTTTTGCCAGTCCATACATAACACTATATTTCTCTCTCACTGAGGAAAAATCCATCTGAGGAACAATCGGGAAAATTCTTTTTCGATGTAGTTTTCTTCATCCGTATCAAAAAAAAGATTGACATGTGGTAGATCATGCCTCACACTACACACATACGACGTATGATGTCGTATGTAAAAGGTAAGGAGTTGAGTTTTGAATCATAAGATTGCAGCCATTTATACAGGAGCAGCACTGGTCAATCCATTGTCCGACATGCTGAAGGAAGCCCTGCCCGGGTATGAGGTGATGAATATTCTGGATGACAGTATGATTGCCGATATCATTAAGGCGGGGGAACTGACCAAAGAGGTGAAACGTCGTCTGTACGGATACTACGAGATCGCATGTGCCTCCGGGGCGGAACTGATCCTCAATACCTGTTCCTCCATTGGAGATGCTGTCTATACAGCCCGTGAGTTTATGCCTGTTCCCATCGTGAGGATAGACGAGGCTATGTGCCGTAAGGCTGTCGAACTGTCGGAATCTGTCGCGGTTCTGGCTACGGTTCCCACCACGCTCGACCCGACCCTCAGGCTTCTTCGTCTGTGTGCTCAGGAGAGCGGAAAGGAGATGCAGATCGTCTCGGCCCTGGCCGAGGGAGCCTTTGCCGCAATCACCGGTGGTGATGCAGAGACCCATGACCGTCTAATCGCACAAAAGGCGAGGGAAGTTGCAGACTCCTGTGATGTCATTCTGCTCGCCCAGGGATCGATGGCCCGCATGGAGCAGCCCCTGAGGGAACTGACCGGCAAGGTCGTCCTTTCCTCACCGGCTCTGGGGATCAGTATGGTGAAACAGATGATGGAGGAACTCGGATGAGTCACGATACAGCGTATCTGGAAGAGTGTGCACGGCAGATCCGACGTGATGTGGTTGAGATGGTCTACCGCAGTAAGGACGGACATCCTTCTCCCTCTTTCTCCTCTGCCGATATCATAGCTTCTCTCTATTTCGAGGTGATGAACCTCGATCCTGCCAACCCTTCCTGGGAGGACAGAGACCGCTTCGTGCTCTCGAAAGGCCATGCCTGCCCTGCACTCTACGCGGCTCTTGCCCGCAGGGGCTACTTCCCTCCCGAGGAGCTCACCACCTTAAGAACTCTCAACTCACACCTTCAGGGGCATCCCTACCAGCCGAAGACGAAAGGACTTGACGCGACCACAGGGTCACTAGGAAACGGAGTCTCAATCGGTCTCGGTATGGCACTGGCAGGGAGAATCATGAAGAAGGATTACCAGGTGTATGTAATCACCGGAGACGGTGAGCTCGGTGAAGGTCTTATCTGGGAAGCAGCCATGGCTGCAGGACATAAGAAGCTTGGTAATCTCACCGTGTTCATCGACAACAATGGTTATCAGAGTGGAGGTTGCGTGCAGGACGTTTCCGGTCCCTATCCGATCGCTGATAAGTGGGAAGCCTTCAACTGGCATACCCAGACGATCGATGGACATGATATGTCACAGATCCTTGATGCCCTCGAGAGGGCCCGGGCGGTCACCGACCGTCCCTCGGCAATCATCGCACAGACGGTGAAAGGAAAGGGACTCTCATTCATGGTCGGGGACAATACCTGGCACAAGAGAGTCTACACGGATGAGGAATATGCACAGGCGATGAAGGAACTGGGAGGAAAGGCATGAGCAGGATCACTGACTCAACCCGGGAGGGTTTCACCAACGGCCTGATCGATCTTGCGCAGCAGCGTGATGATATCGTCTTCGTCTCCACCGACTCGCTGATGGTCGTCAAGGGGCAGCCGTTTCTCGAGCGATGGCCTGAACGGGTTGTCGAACTCGGTATCAGCGAACAGAACGGGGTCGGCGTGTGTGCCGGACTTGCCTCAAGCGGTCTCACCCCCTATATCTGCACCTACGCAGGCTTTCTCACCATGCGGGCCTGCGAGCAGATGAGAACCTTCGTGGCCTACCCGAAGCTGAAAGTCCGTTTCATCGGAGCCAACGGCGGTCTGTTCGGAGGAAACCGGGAAGGGGTGAGCCATCAGTTCATCGAAGATATCGGGATCCTGAGAACTATTCCCGGATTCACCATCCTATGTCCGGCCGACGGCGGACAGGTGAGAGCCGCCATGAAAGCTTCGGTCGATATCGAGGGGCCCGTGTACATCAGGATCGGCAGCGGACGGGAAGAACAGGTATTCCCTCCCGAAACTCCCTTCCCGCTGGGCAAGATCAGGGTTTTACGAGAGTATGGGGATGATGTGGCTCTTGTGGCTCACGGCTTCGTGCTCAACCGGGTGCTGAAAGCGGCTGAGGAGCTGAAGGCGATGGGTGTGATGGCGAAGGTTGTGGAAGCAGCGACCGTCAAACCCCTTGACGGGGAGGGACTAGCACAGGTCCTGGAGGCAACCGGCTGCGCCGTGACCGTCGAAGACCACACGGTAGTGGGAGGTCTTGGCAGTGCAGTGGCCGAACTGATAGCAGACCGGGTGCCGGCACACCTTGTCCGTCTCGGTCTTCAGGACACCTATGGAGAGTCGGGATTCCCCGAAGAACTTCTGGACACCTACGGAATGTCTGTTTCGGACATCGTCGACGGTGCTCTCAGGGTGATCGGAAAAAAGAAAAAGAAGAAAGACTAACGACTGCGGTCGTATCCAATACGGAAGTTTGGAAAAGGAGAAACATATGAAAAAAGGAATGATAGTACTACTGGTATTGATCATGGTCGGTTCGTTCGTATTCGCTCAGGGAGCGCAGGAAACGGGTCCCACTCCCGAAAAGCCCCTGAAACTGAGATACGCACACATGAATGCAGCCAACAGTCCCAACGGACTGCAGGCCGACTACTTTGCGAAGAGAATTGCGGAGGAGACTGACGGAGCGATCCAGATTCAGGTCTTCCCGAGCAGTCAGCTCGGAACGATAACCGAGATGGCTGAGATGGTCTCACAGGGTTCAGTGGCACTTCACCACAACACCTACGGAGGACTTTCCACCCTTCTTCCCGAACTCGGGCTCTTTGACACCCCCTATCTCTACCGGGATGTGGATCACCTTCTCAAGGCGACCAATCCGGAGACTTCCCCGGCACTCAAGGAACTGAACGAGAAACTGATCGAACAGAGAAACGTGAGAGTTCTCTATTCGTTCTACTTCGGGACCAGAAATCTCACTGCAAACAACGCTGTGTACTCACCTGCAGATCTCAAGGGCCGCAAGATCAGAGCGATCCCCTCCGACATTTACATGGCCGCCGTCGAAGGAATGGGCGCTATCGCAGTCCCCGTGGACTGGGCTGAAGTTCCTGTCGCTCTCTCGACCGGAGTCGCTGACGGACAGGAAAACCCCGTAAGTGTCCTGGTTGCGAACAACCTCAACGATGTGCAGAAGTATCTGATGCTCACCGGTCACATTATGGGCTCGGAACCTGTGGTCATGAACGAGAATGTCTGGCAGAACCTCTCCGAGGAGCATAAGGCTGCCTTCAGGAAAGTTGCCGCAGAAACACGTGAGTGGGCATCCAACTATGTCGTCAACGGCGAAGACAAAGATACCCAGACACTCGCGGACCGAGGTATGACCGTCATCGGCCCGGAGCAGGGACTTGATGTTGATGCCTTCAGAGCTTCCGTGAAGAAGGTCGTAGATGCACGTTTCGGTGAAACCTGGGGTGCATACTATGATATGATCAGGGCAATACAGTAAACACCTGATCGTTGATCAACGAATAATGCAACGACCGTGGCCGTGGAGGGTTCTCCATCGGTACCGCGATATAGCGGTACCGCAGTCACGGTTCGTATGGAATGTAGGAGAGATTGCCATGAAAGCTATCATACGCGCATCAGGCAGGATCCTTGAGGGCCTTGCGCTGCTGTTCCTCGTGACCCTGTTCCTCTGTGTACTCACTCAGATCGTGATGAGGAACTTCTTCAACAGCGGCTCGGTCTATATAGAAGAGCTTGCCCGCTTCTCACTCGTCTCTCTTGTCTTCCTCATGATTCCCGTGCTCCTGATAGACCGTCAGCACATCGTGGTGGACCTCCTGACAAGCAGATTCAGAGGCAGGACACTGCTGGTCACTCAGGTGATCGTCGAAGTGCTGACCATCTTTCTTGCGTTCTTCCTCCTCTATTCCTCCTCCGAGGTCCTTCTCAATAACTGGAGCGTGCGGTCTCCTGCAATGAAGATGCCGAACCTCGTACTCTACATCCCCATCGTACTGGGAATCTTTTTCACTGCACTGGAATCGATCTCCTCTCTCATCTCACTGGTCAGTGCAAAGGAGACATCCCTATGAGCGGTACAATGATCATCCTTCTGTTCCTTGTGTTCATGATGACAGGACTCCCTATCGCCATGAGCATGAGTATTCCCGCGGCGATCTATCTGATAGTGAACAACATTCCCGTCAGTGTGATGATCCAGAGAATGGTGGCCAGTCTCAATTCGTTCCCTCTCCTTGCCGTCCCGCTGTTCATCCTCGCGGCGGGGCTGATGAACAACTCGGGTATTACACACAGGCTCTTCGAGTTCTCGAAGCTGCTGGTGGGACGCCTCAAGGGAGGCCTTGCCCAGGTGAACATCGTTGCATCCCTGATCTTCGCCGGTATCTCGGGGGCCGCCCTCGCTGATGTGGGAGGTCTGGGAAACATCGAGATCGATGCGATGACCAAGCAGAAGTATCCGAAGGAAGACGCTGCGGCCATCACGGCAGCTTCAGCCGTGGTGGGGCCGATCTTCCCTCCGAGCATACCCCTGATCATCTACGGGGCCGCTGCCGAGACCTCGGCAATGAGACTCCTGATAGCGGGTATTGTCCCCGCTCTGGTGATCGTCGCCCTTCTGATGCTCCAGGTGAGTTTCTTTGCACATAGAAAACACTACCCCAAGGGAGTGGAAGGAAAGTACTCCCGAAGGGAGGTGTTATCAATCATACGCCGGGGGCTGCCTGCGATGATGATGCCGCTCATGCTGATGATCGGTATGCTCAGCGGCTACTTCTCGCCTACCGAGGTGGGTGCTATCACGGTGACATATGCACTGATCCTGAGCGCCTTCTATGGGGAACTCTCCTTCAGCGGTCTCCTTCAGGTGCTGAAGGAAACACTGCGCTCTACCGTCAGCGTCCTGTTCATCGTTGCCTCAGCCGCGATCTTCGCCTGGACTCTCACCGTTGAGCAGCTTCCCCAGCAGGTCTCGACTCTGATGCTCACGATATCCTCCAGCCCCGTTGTCCTCCTGCTGGTCGCCAATATCGTGCTCCTGATAGCCGGCATGTTCATCGAGACGACTGCGGCTATCATGGTGCTGACCCCGATCCTGCTTCCTCCTCTGGTCGCAGCGGGGGTTTCCCCGATTCACTTCGGTGTCGTCATGGTTCTCAACCTGATGATCGGGATGATCTCTCCTCCGGTGGGTATGAGTGTCTATATGCTCTCTCCCATTGTGAAACTCTCGGTCGGAAAGATATTCAGGGCGGTGGCTCCCTACTACGTGATCCTCCTGGTAGCCCTGATTCTCGTCACCTACATCCCGCAGTTCTCTCTAGCTCTGCCGGGATTGATGTTCAGATAATAGCAAGGAGTAAGACTATATGAAATCAACAGGCTACTTCCACAGTGTGAGGGAGAAGACTCCAACGAGAGTATGGATCAACAACCCGACTGTCACAGAGGCGAAGGCCGCCATTGAGGCGGGAGCAGTGGGCTGTACCACCAACCCTGCCTACGTGTCCAAACTGCTCTCCTCCCCTGCGGACCGTGCATTCGTCGAGCGCACGATCGCTCTCCTCTCCCCGCATATCAGCGATGAGGCGACACTCGCCTCCCTTGTGCAGAGAGTCATGGTATCGCGTCTCAGTGACCTGTTCCTGCCGATGTATCAGGCCTCTCAGGGGCGGTACGGCTACGTGACGATCCAGAGTGACCCGCACCGGGAGGAGGATGCCTCGTTCATCGTCTCCGACGGGCTCGAGAACCGGAAGATCGGAGAGAACATCATGGTCAAGATACCGGTTACCTCTCCGGGTATCGAGGCGATCAGCGCCCTTGTCGCGAAGAACATTCCGACGATGGCAACCGAGATGATGGGGATTTCACAGGCTGTCTCGATCGCAGAAGCCTATCAGGAAGCATCTCAGAGGAGCGGGCATGCCCCTCCTTTCTACTTCACGCATATCACAGGTATACTCGATGACCACTTCAAGCGTGTCATCAGCGGACAGAACCTCGATATCTCACAGGAGGCTGTGAAATGGGCGGGACTGTCGATCGCGAAGAAGCAGTACCATCTGGTCAAGGAGCGCGGCTATCCAGGTACCATGATAGGAGGGGGAGCGAGGAAACTTGAGGACTTCACCGAACTCGTCGGCGGGGATCTCCACGTCACCATCAACTGGAAGGGGACCGCAGAAACCCTCATCTCCCTTGATCCTCCGGTGGAGTCAAAGATCGACACACCGGTCGATCCAGAGCTGATCAGGGAACTCAGAGAGAGACTGCCCGATTTTGAGCGGGCCTGGGATGAACAGGGTATGCAGAGCGATGAATATTACGATTATGGCGGAGTGGAACTGTTCAGGACCTCCTTCATGAAGGGCTGGGATACTCTGGTTTCCGTGATACGGGACTACAGGAGAGAAAACTGATGGCACCGGTGAGAAAACATAGAGGGTCGCTGACGGGCGACCCGAGGGTACAGCGGGCAGAGGGGATCGAACGGGTCACCCTCACCTATGACGAAGAGACGATGATGTGCTACTTCTACCTGAAGAAAGGGTCGGTTCTTGAGATGCATACCCATGTGCAGTCGCAGAGCGGTATCGTGATCAAGGGCAGGATCAACTTTCACAAGGGGGATGGAGAAGTGCTCGAGCTCAAGGCGGGAGATGCCTATTATTTCGCGTCCAATGACCCTCACGGCTCGACCGTGCTCGAAGATACCGAGCTTCTCGAGTGCTTTTCCCCAAGTCGTGACGATTACAAGGATTAGAGATGAAATTCTTGAAATGATTCCTGATACACGGTAATCTGAAGATACTGATCAACTGGAAAGGAAAAGAGGAGCTCATCTTGGAAACAATGTTCAAAGTCACAGAGAGACGATTGTCATCGGTAGAGATAGTCGTTGAGAAGATCAAGGAGCTCCTCATCCGACAGAGCCTCAAACCCGGGGATATGATCCCCAGTGAGACGGTGCTGGCGGAGAACCTCATGGTCGGAAGAGGCTCGGTGAGGGAGGCTATCAAGATCCTCTCAGCCTATGGCGTGCTTGAGATCAGACGCGGGGCCGGAACCTTTGTCGCAACGGCATCCAACCAGCGGCTTTTCGATTCCCATCTCTACCAGATCCTTGTCCAGGAGAGAGATTATGCCTCCCTGACACAGGTAAGACAGCTCCTGGAGGAGGGAATCGTACGCCTTGTCATCGAGAGTGCACGTGATGAAGATCTTCAGCAGCTGGACCTGCTGATGCAGGAATTTCTCAGTGAACTTGATAGTGACCAGTGCAGCCCCGAGCGGGCAAACACCTTCGATATCGAGTACCACAGATTCCTGGGAAAGCTCTCACACAACCAGATCGTGGAGAGGATCTACAACTTCGTCATTGAACTGTTCACTCCGACGATCAATCCCATCCACGAGGGAGTGAGAGAGGCCCACCGTGCCCTGCACGAGGCTCTTCTTGCCCGGGATACCGAACGAGCCGTGAAATGCGTCAGGACGCATACCGATATCTGGATCGCTTCCCACATCGAAGGAAACGACTGACCGGACCACATGCCACTCCCATACTCTGTAACTTCATGCACTGATAAGTTCACCGCCCACTGTTCTTAGTGCCCGGTGGACGGTGAATCCTCTGTGTCTCCCGATCTTTCGCCATGAGAGATACTTCTGTATAAACGGTTACTGCAACAACCGTATCTGCGTTAAAATTGATTACTGCAGTGTATACCAGTGCCAAACAGCCATACGCTGTATCCTTGGACAGGTTGTATGAGACGTCAAGAAGGCGTATGCGTACGGTGTCGACCCGCTATCAGAGATATCAAAGGAGAGCACGGCAGGAAAATTCCCCTTT
>Ga0272443_10002317_pt1 | contig 24604 bp, 25 predicted proteins | sample SSMAcet12_FD_193581 | JGI IMG/M metagenome (GOLD analysis project Ga0272443, IMG submission 193581) | Marine sediment archaeal communities from Little Sippewissett salt marsh, Falmouth, MA, United States - SSM-Acet-12 | ecosystem: Environmental > Aquatic > Marine > Wetlands > Sediment ...
CGAAAAAGCCTTTAAGAGGTTTTCAAACGGGAGATATTCTGTGAAAGGATTTAATTCAATTTTGCCGTAAAACTGATCCGTTAATCCCGTTTCCGGATATGCCAATTGAACAGCGTTATAATATCCCTCACCATTTTCATAAACATGGGGAATCACTATGGTCATGTGGCTTTCTTTTGCTGTTTTTTCAAGCATGTCAACTGTATTGGGATAACGGTTAACATCATAAAGAAAATAGGTTTCGGGGAGGATGAACAAATCAGTATTCCCCGCAGTCGATTCAACATCTTTAACCAACGTTTGAAAATCGGAGATCAGTTCATTCTCAGATGCATAGTATTTATCTAGTGGGGTTACCATTGTCTGAACACCTGCCAATTTTACAGTTTGTGCTTTTTCAGTATATGAAGGTGGCAAAAAAGAAGTGATGGACTGATCCAATGCATAAATGGAAAATACAATAAGAGCGGAGAAAATAACCGCATTTTTCGTTAAACCCTTCTTTCTCCAGATGATAAATAGTATAAGATTAATGGCACCGATGAGGATTAAGAGTAATTCAGTTCCTCCGATTCGAGCCAATTGAAGAATCCCAATCATATCAAAGAGCGCATCGGTAAATCTAAAACCAATGAATTTTAACGGAGGTAAACTCCTCATATATTCTATAAAAAGCAACAGTGATAGGGTTCCTAATACAAGTAAAAAGGGATGCTTTTTGAATTTTTTTGAAAACCATGAGAATATGAAACCGAAAACACCGAAGTATAGTCCGACAAAAAGTCCGGCGATAATGTAGACAAAAAATCCCATCAAAGGACTAAAAGTGTTAAAGGTTTTGGGTATTTCCCTGATAAATGCAGGCAATAACCACCAGAAGGCAATAGAGTAATAAAAGTATCCAAAGATGTAACCAATCAAAAAACCTTTCCGACCCTTTAATGAATCAAGACAAGTCAAAAAAATGGCAAAAGAGAACCAAACAGGTATAGAAACACCCATACCAGGCATAGAAAATGCCATAAGAGCCGCTGATAAAATGGTTAAACCTATTCTTGTTCTCTTCTTCATAGGGATTTTATGATTTGTTTTAAGCTTTCAGCGATATATATTTGATCGTCTTCCTGCAAATTGTTATAAAAAGGAATGGCGATACTTCTGCTGCCTATATCTTCCGTAATCGGTAATAATCCGCTTTTAAAACCAAATTGCCTTTCGTAAAAAGGTTGCAGATGAATGGGGGAAAAGTAATTCCTACATCCAATTCCTTTTTCCCTTAAAGCTGTTAAAACTTTGTCGCGTGAGATTTTCTCATCAAGGGTGATAACGTAAACAAACCAACTCATCTGAGTCACATAGTCTTTTACTATAGGGGGATTAACTCCTTCAATTGTTGAAAGCAGTCTTTGGTAGGTGTTTGCTACACGCTTCCTTTTTTCAATAAACTGATCTATTTTTTTTAATTGCTCAATACCCATAACAGAGCTGATTTCATTCAGCCGATAATTAAAGCCCAATCGAACGTGGTCCAACCAGCTGCCACCTTCCCCGCGTCCCTGATTCCTCATGGAGCGGCTTTTAATATAGATTTCTTCGTTATTAGTAACAATGACGCCGCCTTCTCCGGTCGTGATCTGTTTGTTTGGATAAAAGGCAAAGGCACCTGCTTCACCATAGCTTCCACAACGTTTACCCTTGTATTCACTGCCCAAAGCTTCACAGGAGTCTTCTATAACTATTAAATTATATTGATCGGCTACTTCATTAATTTCATCCCAAGCGCATGGATGTCCAAAAACATCAACAGTAATGATGCCCTTAATCTCCGGATCCTTTCGCACAAGTTCCTCGATACTATTGGGATCAATGTTGAATGTGTCTTTTTCTATATCGGCAAAAACCGGAGTTGCTCCCACATAAAGAAGGATATTTGCAGTAGTGATAAAGGAAAAGGATGTGGTGACATATTTATCTCCCGGACCGATGCCCAAAGATCTTCCGATAAGATCCAAGGCACTGGTGCCGCTGTTGACAGCAACTGCATATTTTCGCTGTGAATACTCAGCGATTTGATTTTCAAATTCTTCTACTTTTGGTCCAATACTGAGAATAGAAGAATCAAGTACTTCCATCACTGCTTTTTTTTCTTCTTCACCCAAATCGGGAGAAGCTAGTGGTATGTTTTTCAATTTTTATTCACCTTTAATCCATAGAATGTTGAATTTTTTGTACAATCTCGTTATCGATACCTTTTTCTGCTACTTTCAAGGCATTGATTATTGCTATTGAATCAGAATTGCCATGTGCCTTTATCGAAGGGGCTTTAACCCCAAGGATGTAAGCCCCGCCTGTATTTCTGGAATCAGTTTTGTATTTTAAATCAGCGAATACCGGTTTCAACAGCAATGCTCCCAATTTTACCATAATGCCATGGGAATTGATGGATGCCTTTAACAACGAAGAAATAAAGCTTCCTATTCCCTCCATGGACTTTAAAGCAATATTGCCTGACCATCCGTCTGTTACGACAACGTCAACGGTGCCTGAAGCAATATCCCGCCCCTCAACAAATCCAAAAAAGTTTTGGTTGATTTCTTTGTTCAGTAACTTATAGGCCTCTTTGATGAGTTCGGTTCCTTTGTCTTCTTCAGTACCTACGTTTAATAATCCGATTTTAGGTTTTTCGATGCCATTAATTTTTTGAAGCGCCATTCCCATTTTTGCAAATGAAAGATAATTTTCTACTTTGCATTCCAAGTTAGCCCCGCCATCCAATAAAATTGTAAATCCCTTTTTATTAGGAATCGGTGTGGCAATTGCCGGTCTTGAAATGCCTTTGATACGTCCAATTACAAAAGTTGAAACAGCGAGTAGAGCGCCCGTATTACCAGCGCTTATCAATGCGTCTGCTTTCCCGTTTTTAATCAAATCAGCAGCCATATACAATGATGTTTCACGCCGCCTTAAAATATGAGAAGGTTTTTCATCCATTTTAAAAACATCTGCTGCATCGTATATAGTTACATCTTTGAATTGATCTAAATGAGTTGAATATTTTTTTATTTGCTCTTTTTTACCGACTAAAATGATACCTGAGTTGATTAATTTTTTTGATTTGGCTTCTTCTACGCCTTTTATAACTGCTTGTGGAGCGTGGTCTCCTCCCATTGCGTCAATCGCTATCACTCGCATAAATCCCTCCTGAATAGTTTATTCTATTGGAATTATACACCATTTTATAACGTCATAAATATTGGAAATGATTAATAAAGTTATCGTATAGATTTCTTGGAATTTTTGAGATATATAGTATAATAGACTATCATTATAAAACGGAGGTAATAAATATGGATAAGTACGTATGCACGGTTTGTGGTTATGTTTATGATCCTGAAGCAGGAGACCCGGATAATGGTGTAGAACCAGGTACAAAGTGGGAAGATGTACCGGAAGATTGGGTATGCCCATTATGTGGTGCCGGTAAAGACGCCTTCGAAATTCAATAAAGAGGTGATGAATTAATTGGCTATCAGAAAGATAAAAGAAGATATTTACAATATTGGTGCGATAGACTGGGATAGAGAATTATTTGACGAATTAATACCCTTGCCCGAGGGGACTTCTTATAATTCTTTTGTTGTTTTCGGGAGCGAGAAAACAGCATTGATTGATGCTGTCGAACCGGAAAAAGAAGAAGAGTTCCTAAGGAATCTTAAAAAATTAAATCCAAAGAAAATAGACTATATTATATCGAATCATGCCGAACAAGATCATTCGGGGTTGATACCAAAAGTTCACGAATTGTACCCGGATGCCAGAATAGTAACGAATGAAAAATGTAAGGGATTCTTAATGGAGTTACTGCCATTGGATGAAAAGGATTTTGATGTGGTTTCTGATGGGGATACCTTATCATTGGGTAATAAGACGCTGGAGTTCATCATAGCTCCTTGGGTTCATTGGCCTGAAACCATGTTTACTTATTTGAGAGAAGATAAAGTGCTATTTTCCGGAGATTTTTTAGGTTCACATTTGGCAGTAAGTAACACTTTTTCCAACGATGATTCACAAACTTATTTAGCTGCTAAGCGTTATTTTGCAGAAATCATGATGCCCTTTAGGCCTATGATCAAAAAGCACCTTAAACGCCTTGAGGATTACGATATTGAGATGGTTTGTTCTGTACACGGTCCGGTTTATAAAAATCCTCAGTTCATCATTGAACATTATAAGAATTGGGTTTCGGATTCTGTTAAAAATCTTGTACTCATACCGTATGTTTCCATGCATGGTAGTACATTAAAGACAGTTGAAGTTCTAACAGATGAACTAACCAACAGGGGGATTGAAGTGTTGCCCATTAACATGACAAGGGCTGATCTTGGAAAATTGACTATTGAACTTGTTGACGCTGCAACAATCGTGTTGGCTGGATCAACGGTTTTAATGGGACCACACCCGCAAATGTTATATACAGCAGCTATGATTAATGCCCTTCGTCCCAAAACAAAAAATATTTCAATCATTACTTCGTTTGGATGGGCTTCACAGGCAACAAAGACACTCAAGTCTGTTTTGGGAACCATTCAGGCTGAATGGATTGAAACAATTGATTATAAAGGCCATCCTAAAGAAGAGGATTTGGAAAAGGTCAAAGAATTGGCAGCACAAATTCTTGACAAACACAAAGCATTAAACCTTTTATAAAGGAGGAAGATAAGATGACAAAGAAGAAGCAGGTCTACAAATGCGATATCTGCGGTAATGTAGTCGAAATTCTTCATGAAGGTGAAGAAGCATTGGTTTGTTGCGGTGAACCAATGAAGTTAATGGAAGAACAGACTGCAGATCAGGCCAATGAAAAACATGTCCCGGTTGTAGAAAAAGTGGACGGTGGTTTTAAAGTGACCGTTGGATCAACACTTCACCCCATGCAGGAAAAGCATTACATTGAATGGATAGAACTGATTACAGATAGGGGTATTTTCAGAAAACATCTGGCACCAGGAGAAGACCCAATCGCCACATTTGAAGATGTAGGCGATGTTATTCAGGCACGAGAATACTGTAATGTTCACGGTCTTTGGGCATTAAACGAGATTTAGATTTTTAAATAGACAAAAAAAGGGTTATAATGGCATCGGTGAGAACCGGTGCCTTTTTGTTGGGGGTGATGAAATGACGGAACTTCAAAAAAATTATCATGCACTTGTTAGTAAAATCAAGGAAATTTGCAAAGGCTGTGGAAGGAATGCAGATGAAATAAAACTGGTTGCTGTGAGTAAGACGTTTCCAGTTTCAGATATCGAAGAGATCATTGAAACAGGACACAATATTTTTGGTGAGAATAAAGCTCAGGAAATTCGTGACAAAATGGAAACTTTACAAGGAAAAGCCATTGAATGGCATTTTATCGGTCCGCTCCAAAAAAATAAAGTCAAATATGTAGCAGGAAAAACAAAACTGATCCATTCTGTAGAAAATGAAAAGATAGCCTCTGAAATTGACAAACGATCTGCCAATGAAGGGCAAGTGCAGGATATTCTGATAGAAGTAAACGTTTCGGGAGAAGAAAGCAAGCATGGATTAAAACCCGAAAAAACAAAACTTTTTATTGAAAATCTTCGGAAATATAAAAATATCCAAGTGGTTGGTTTTATGACCATGGCACCATTTACCGATGATGAAAAGCTTATAAGAGCCACTTTCAGTGGTTTGAAATTGTTGCTTGATGACATTCAAAAACAATATCCACAAATTGTTGAATTGTCAATGGGAATGACCAATGACTACAAAATTGCAATAGAAGAAGGGGCCACAATACTAAGGATTGGCTCTGCCATTTTTGGATCGAGGTAGGAAAATAAAGTGAAAAACAGGAAAAGAATTTTAATGGCCATTGAATCCTCCTGTGACGATACAGGAGTTTGCATTATCAGTGAGGACAGAGAAATATTAGCCAATTTACTCTCTTCTCAAGTGGCAATTCACAATAAATTTGGTGGTGTGGTTCCGGAAATTGCTTCAAGAAAGCACCTTGAGGCAATAAACCCCATGATCAATCAGGCACTCCTAGAAGCCGGATGCAGCTTTTCAGATATTGATGCAGTTGCGGCAACAATTGGTCCGGGTCTCATTGGTGCCCTGCTTGTCGGTGTATCAGCTGCGAAAGCAATTGCTTTTACATTGGGAGTGCCTTTTATAGGCGTTAATCATCTAAAAGGTCATATTTACGCCAATTATTTGATTTATAAAGACCTACGACCGCCTTTCATGGTCCTGTTGTGTTCGGGAGGGCATACTCAGTTGATTTATGTTCAGGATCACGATCATTTGATACGTGTGGGAAACACACTTGATGATGCAGCCGGTGAGGCTTTTGACAAAGGCGCTAGAATTTTGGATTTAGGATATCCCGGCGGTCCATTGATACAGAAAGTTGCAAAAGACGGTAATCCGAAGGCTGTTGATTTTCCCAGAGCTTTAAGAGAAAGGAACAATTTTAATTTTTCCTTTAGCGGGCTGAAAACCTCTCTTTTATACCATATGCGTAAATATCCTCACGTGAATGTATCGGATGTTGCTGCAAGCTATCAGGAAGCCATCGTGGATAGTTTGGTTGAAAAGACTTTTCGGGCAGCCAAAAAGATGGGGACGAAAAAAGTCATATTTGCCGGGGGTGTTGCGGCTAATGAGCGCCTGAGAGAAAAAGCAACGCAAAAAGCGATTTCTTGGGGTTATCAGGTATATTTTCCTCCTTTGGAATTTTGTACTGATAACGCTGCAATGATTGCATCAGCTGCTTGGGATCGTTTTGAAAAAAGAGATTTTGATTCTTTAGAGAGTTCAGCCAATCCGTCTCTCATGATTTAATTGTGAATACTGTTAGCGTTGTATACGTCAATTAAATACAAACAAAACTTTTTGGGAGATGATTTAATGAGAACAGATATTATTAATATAGGTGAACAATTTGAAGATTTCGTTTTAACAGATCAGGATGGAAACAGTGTAGACACGTCAGAATTTTCAGGTAAAAAGATTTTACTATCTTTTCATCCATTAGCTTGGACGTCTGTCTGTCGAGATCAGATGAAAGCCCTTGATGAACTTTATGATGAATTTGATTCATTAAACATAGTGCCTTTGGGGATCAGTATCGATTCCAGTCAATCAAAAAAGGCTTGGGCTGATAACATGGGTTTGAAAAAATTAAAATTATTGGCTGATTTTTGGCCTCATGGAGAATTGGCAAAGAAATTGGGCGTTTTTTTGGATGACAAAGGTTTTTCAAAACGAGTAAATATTGTTTTGGATGCAGGCAGAAAAGTGTTATGGACTAAAATTTATCCAATCAAACAAGTACCTGATTTTCAGGAAATAATAACTAATTTCAAATAACGGGAGGGGTAAGTGTGCAATTAAAAGAATTACTCAATGTTGCGTTAAAGATTGAATCGGATGGCTATGAAATGTACTCAAATCTGGCTCAGGAAAATGAAGGTGAACTTCACAAGTTGTTTAAAGATTTGGCAGCACAAGAAAGAGAACATCAGCAACGATTCAAAAAGATTTTTGATCAATGTATGGAAGATCAGGCACAATATACCGATTGGACAGATGATGAGAACGCCGGATATCTAATGTCCTTTGCGGAACTTTCCATATTCCCCAAGTTATCAGGAAATAAGAAGCCCGAAAATGTAAATGACGCTATAGATATGGCAATTGAGGTTGAAAAAGACAGCATCATCTTCTATTCTGACCTTAAAAGCTATTTTAAGGACAAAAAAACCATTGATCAAATTATTGCCGAAGAAAAACAGCATTTGATGGATTTGTTGAAATCAAGGAAATAGAAGTTGATTGAAAATGTTAGAGGGACGCCTTGAAAGGGTGTCCTTTTTTTATGCCAATAAAAAGGGGCTGTCAATATTCTTTGACAGCCCTTGCTACGGGGGATGGTCGAACACAAATTTCAAAACTCATAATTGAGCCTCTACGTTGACCTTCAAAAGAAATATTACCATATTTTGAAACCTATGTCAAGCTATCGCATGTTATTCGTCATTAGCTCATTAATGCTGCTTATTTCACCACTTTTCATTATGACATGCTCATTCTCCGATGATCTTGACTAAAACCCGCTTTCTTCTTTTTCCGTCGAATTCACCGTAAAAGATCTGTTCCCAAGGCCCAAAGTCTAAGTGCCCATCTGTTACTGCCACAACAACTTCTCGCCCCATCACCTGTCTTTTCATATGAGCATCGGCATTGTCTTCAAATCCGTTATGTTGATATTGACTGTGTGGTTTCTCAGGTGCAAGACGTTCCAGCCATTTTTCATAATCAGCATGCAAACCACTTTCATCATCGTTGATAAAAACACTGGCGGTGATGTGCATGGCATTGCACAACAACAACCCTTCATTTATCCCGCTTTCTTGAAGACAATCCCTTACATGGGGTGTGATATTGATAAATTCTCTTCTTTTTGTGGTATTGAACCACAGTTCTTTTTTGAATGACTTCATTGTTGACCTCCTTGTTATTTAATGCTATACTTTAATGGGTGGTTCTTGAAAACCGCTTAAAAAGCGTTAAAGACAAATAAACGGTAATATAAAAAAATAGTTAGGAGATGATGCAAATGAATCAAAAACGTGTGTTGAAAACTAATTTAATATTATTATTGGTGTTATCTGCTATTCTTACTGCTCAGAGATTTTTAACCAGTGACACTCAAATTGCCATAAATGTTTTAATTGCAACAGGTTCAACATGTGCGGTAGCATTGTTTGTATATTATTTTAACATGCCTTTCTTTTTGAAAGGATTGATTATGTCGATTTCACCTTTTTACGCAGCACTTTCTCTTTCAATTATCTTAGGTGGCATTCCTCACATGTTCCTGATATATATGGGGGCTTTTGTTTTAGCGGCACTTTATTTTAATACGAAACTTTTAACGGTTTCAGGTATTATTATTAATATTTCGATTATCGTTGCCTATTTTATCAATCCGGTTGGTTTATTAGGAGCTGAAGCCTCAACTGGTGATTTGATTGTTAAAATGGGAATGATCGATTCAACTGGGTTTTTGGTTTTGTATCTTTTAACAAAATGGGGAAATGATGCTTTGAATCAAGCGACGGAAAATCAAAAAAAGTCTGATAAACTACTAAAAGAATTAAATGAAAGAGTGGAACAATTAAAGAAAACGACAATTGAATTGGACAGTCTCGTAAAAAAATCAAAAGAGATGTTTGATGTGAGTGTTTTAACCAGTTCTGAAATCACTGAAACCACATCGCAAATTGCTGAGGGGGCCAGTCACGAAGCCCAAATTGCTAATGAGATCCAGCACAGCATGGAGACAATCGAGCCAAAGATAGCTAATACGGAGGGAACGACCAACAAAATTGCCTCTGTTTCCAATGAAATGATGCAGGATGTAAGTGAAAGCAAAGGTGAAGTGAAAGATTTGAATGACATTATGGGGATGATCGGAGAAAATGATACCCAACAGCGAGAGTCCATGAAAGGATTGCTGGATAACATTAAAATGGTTGCAGAGTCATTAAAGGGGATTTCGGAGATTTCGCAACAAACGAATTTGTTGGCGCTAAATGCTGCAATAGAAGCTGCAAGGGCGGGGGAAGCCGGGAAAGGTTTTGCGGTTGTGGCTGATGAAATCAGGGGACTTGCCGATAAAAGCGGAGAAATTGTGGGAGACATCAACCATCGCATAGAAAATATGGTTGAAAGTGCTGATCAGTTCATTGAAAAATCCGAGGAGCTTTCCTCAACCATAGAAAATGGGGAAACACACACCCAGGTTTTCAAAGAACGTTTCCAGAAGATGGAGGAAGTTTTTCAACAAATCTACACTGATCTTCAAAGGGGGCAAAATGAGATCAGTGACGTGGCAGAGGAAATTAAGAAAACCCTGGATTTGGTAGTGAGAATAGCAGCCATTTCTGAAGAAAATGCCTCTTCAACCCAAGAGCTTTTCGCTTCGACAGATGAATTAAAAAACCAGATTCATTCCTTATCCTCGGAAATGGAAAAAATCGCTCAGTTGAAAGATGAGCTGAGTCACTCTATACACGGTTAGGCGAAGGTGATTAAGCTGTGTTGATGCTCTTTCTTATCCTGGCTGCCTTTACCACCGGTCTCTTGTTAGGCTTAAAAAAACGATTAGGTTTTTTAAGCAAGTTCAAAATCATTCCGTTAATTACTTTGTTATTACTCTTTTCAATGGGTACAGAGATTGGTCAATCACAAGAGATCATGGCAAATCTCAACTCCATCGGTCTCAATGCCTTTTTAATAGCGCTCTTTGCCGTCGCAGGTAGTTTCCTGGTAACACTTCTCTTTCTTAAAATGATTAAAACAAAAAATGGTGAAACTGATGATTGATATCCTCATCATGATTGCTGCTCTGGTGGTTGGTATTTTGTTTGGTAATCTCTCAGGTTTTGTGGTTCATTCGGATGTGATTACCGGTATTTTAATGGTTCTTGTTTTTCTCGTAGGGGTGGATATCGGTCGTGAGGAAAATATCTTAAGCAAGATCAAAGTCAATATCAAACATATTATTGGTCAATCGGTTTTAACCATCATCGGGACCTTTTTGTTTGCATGGATCGCTTCTTTTTTCTTACCTTACAGTATGAAAGAAACAATCGGTGCATCAGCGGGTTTTGGTTGGTATTCACTTTCGGGAATTATGATCAGCCAATTGTATTCCCCCTTGTTGGGTACTGTATCATTTTTATCCAATGTTTTCAGAGAACTTCTTTCCATTATTCTTCTACCCTTCCTGGCAAAAATCAATCAACGGGCAGCTGTTTCAACAGCTGGTGCCACTGCAATGGATGTTCTGTTGGGGTTGATATCCAAAAGCACCTCAAGAAAAAACACCCTGATTGCCTTCGGGCAGGGCGTTATTTTGTCACTTTTGGTTCCGTTGATTATTAGTTTTATTTTTATGTGAGGGGTTTTTGAGTTTTTCTATTCTCTAAAACCATTTGTAATAGGCAAATTCAAATCATGAATAAAAGAGCTCTTTGATAAACGGGGACCCATTGGTTCTTGACGTCTTTTATATTCGTTGATCCTCAATAATTTGGTCGTTTTCTTTACCGCTTCTTCCGGGAAACCCAGTTCAACAGTTTCTTGTACGGATAGATTTTGCTCCAGAATGCAATCTAATATCCCATCGAGGACTTCATATGGGGGTAGTGAATCTTGATCCGTTTGACCAGGTGCCAGTTCGGCAGAAGGGGCTTTTTTGAGTATTTCTGTTGGAATGTGAGAGTATCCTTTTTGCATGTTGATAAACTCTGCCAGCCTGTAGCAGTCGGTTTTATACAGGTCGCTGATGGGGGCATATCCGCCGATAGTATCGCCATACAGTGTGGAGTATCCGGTGGCTGTCTCGCTTTTGTTGCCGGTGTTTAAAACCACGTACCCGTATTCGTTGGAAGTTGCCATTAAATAAATACATCTGATTCGTGCCTGTATGTTTTCATCCGTTGTGTTGAATGTTCTCTCTCCAAAAAAATCTGACATGGCGTTGCTGACGGATTGATAAACAGAGTTTATTGGAATTCGTGCGGTTTTTATTCCAAGATTATCAGCCAGCTTTTGGGCATCATCTAAACTGCCTTGAGAGCTAAATTGAGAGGGCATCAAGAGGCAAAAGACGTTATCGTTTCCCAAAGCCTCAACCGCCATTGTGGTGACTAAAGCCGAATCCAACCCACCGCTTAAGCCGATTAAGACCTTTTTAAAACAGTTTTTGTGAATATAATCTTTTATGGATTGTTTGATGGCTTCATAAAGCGAGGTCATGTCATCTGGAAGTCCGTAAAGGATAGCATCTGATTTTTCTGTGTTCAACTCAAAGGTGACAAAATCTTCATTGAAAGATTTTGCACGCATCACGATTTCTCCGGAAGGATCTGTTAAAAAACTTCCCCCATAATAAACCATGTGATCCGTTGTACCCACCCGATTCACTTCCAAAAAGTGATTTCCCGTTCTTCCTGAGATAAATCTTCCGGTTTTCTCCCTTTTATGCTGTATGCCCCTGAAGTAAATCCTGGTGTTGAGATGAACAAGTAAAATGTTTGGTGTCAAATCGATTTCGTCTATTTGAAACGTATCATCCTGATTGTCCCTAAAGATAGACAGGCATTGACCGTCAATATTGATAACCTTTTGTTGATTTTCGCTTAAATTCTCTATGCCTTTCTGTGACAACAAAAAACATGTTTCTTCATTTTTTTCCGCTTTAAATGGGCAGGTGATCAGTATTTTTAAATTGGAATCCTTTAAATGATCAGACAACAAAGTCAAACAATTTTGAGTTTCTTTTAAAAAGTGTCTCTTCTTAAAAAGTGAGTTATAGTCCATTCCAGTTAGGCTCTGTGCAGGAAAAATCAGTAAATTACAGTTGCGTTTTTTTGCTTCGTTGATACCTTGATAAGCTTTTTCTAAATTTCGATGCACATCGCCTGGTAAGCTGTTTATTTGATGAATGGCGATTTTGAATGGTTTTTTCATATATATTTGCCTCCTTGAGTTTAATGTATTCCAGATAAAATCCTTTATGGATTACAATTTATCAATTATATCACGGAAGGGTAACGACGATTTTTGTGATATTTTGATAGTGATATTGAAAAGGAGAATTGATCTTGTGAAATTAAGCCAAAACTTATGGTTTTTTTACAGAGTTTTGTTATAATCCAATAGATTCTAAAATTTGATAAAGGAATGATCCTAATTGCTCAATTATGTTTGGATATTTCTCGCCGGAGCTATTTCAGGTTTTGTAAATGTTCTTGCAGGCGGAGGCTCTATGTTAACGTTGCCGGCTCTTTCTTTACTGGGGATGGATTTATCGGTGGCAAATGGGACTAACAGGATTGGTGTTTTGTTTACCAATACTATGGGAACTTTGAAATTTCACAAAAGTGGCAAGCTACAACTGAAACGTGCAATCTTCCTTATGATCCCCACCACAATCGGAGCAATTCTGGGGGCTTTTATCGCAGTAGATATAGATGAAAGTTTACTTAAGAATATTGTCGGTTACATCTTTCTCGGGTTAAGTATTTTGATTATCTTCAAACCAAATCTTTGGACAAAAGAAAGAAAGGTAAAAAGAAGAACCTGGTTGTCCGCTTTGGTATTTTTTATGATAGGAATCTACGGTGGCTTTTTACAGGCCGGTGTGGGTTTTTTTCTGATGAGTGCTTTGGTATTGCTGGAAGGGTTTGATTTGGTAAAAACAAATGCCACTAAGGTTTTCATCATTCTCTGTTATACGGTTTTTTCACTGATTATCTTTGCCCTTAATGGGAAAGTGGATTATCTGGCCGGTATAGTTCTGGGTTTAGGAGGCGCTCTTGGCGCTTATATTGGTGCGCATACAGCTATAAAAAAAGGTGCTGGATTTATCCGCTACATTGTTTTCGTAGCGGTAATTGCCAGTGCGATTAAATATATCGTTACATAGAAAAAAGGGGGATGTAAATGAAACAATTATTAACCGGAAATGAAGCAGTAGCAAGAGGCGCTTATGAAGCGGGCGTAACTATCGGCTCTGCTTATCCGGGAACACCAAGTACGGAGATCTTCGAAGCTTTAGCTCAATACGATGAAATCTATTCTGAATGGGCACCCAATGAAAAGGTGGCGGCGGAAGTAGTAGTTGGGGCTTCCATGGCCGGAGCTCGAGCGATATCAGCTATGAAGCATGTGGGAATGAATGTAGCATCCGATCCCATTTATACCCATGCCTATCTGGGGGTGAATGGAGGATGTATCTATGTGACTGCAGATGATCCCGGACTTCACTCGTCGCAAAACGAACAGGACAACCGATACGTTGCCCTTCATGCAAAGATACCCATGTTAGAGCCTTCTGACAGTCAAGAGTGTAAGGATATGATAGGCAAGGCATATGAAATCAGCGAAAAGTACGATGTTCCTATTATCTTCAGAATGACCACCCGTGTTTGTCATTCAAAGAGTGTCGTATCATTAGGGGAAAGAAATGAGGTTGGAATAAAGCATTATGAGAGAAATATTCCAAAGTTTGTTGCTACACCGGCAGCATGCAGGCGTCATCATGTTGAGTTGGAAGATAAGCTTCAACGTCTGGAGGATTTTTCCAATGAAACCAATTTGAATTTTACTATGATTAACAAAGATGCCAAAATAGGTGTGATCACTTCGGGGATTTCTTTTCAATATGCTAAAGAGGTATTTGGAGAGCAAGCTTCTTATTTGAAATTAGGTTTTACTTACCCGATCCCAAAACAAAAGATCAAGGATTTTGCAGCCAATTACGACTCCTTGTATGTGGTTGAAGAAAACGATCCCTATTTGGAGACTCAGATTAAGGCATTGGGAATTTCAGTTCTGGGAAAGGAAAAGATACCCATAACCGGAGAATTGAATCCGGAAATTATAGCCTCCGCATTATTGGTAAAGAGACCCGATTATGTTCAGCAAGATAAAGCCCTTGTTAAAGGCAGACCTCCCACATTGTGTTCGGGATGTCCTCACAGGGGATTGTTTTTTGAGTTGAGTAAACGAAAAGATGCTGTGATTACCGGAGATATCGGTTGTTACACATTAGGGTCTGCGGATCCCTTAAATGCGATGGACAGTGTTATCTGCATGGGTGCTGGAGTCAGTGCTGCCCATGGTTTTGCCAAAGTGTTTGAGCAAACAAATGATAATAGAAAGGTCTTCGGTGTAGTTGGTGATTCGACCTTTTTCCATTCTGGTATTACCAGCTTGATTGATATTGTGTATAACCAAAGCAACTGTACCATCATCATCTTGGACAACCGCGTAACAGGAATGACAGGTCATCAGGAAAATCCGGGGACAGGATACACTTTAAAAGGCAAAAAGGCACCCATTATCGAAATAGAGCCCCTGGTAAGGTCGATCGGTATTGAAGATGTCCGTCTTGTAAATCCCAACAACCTAAAAGAGGTGCGAGAGGCCTTAAATGCTGCATCAGTCTTTGAAGGTCCGTCTGTTATCATCACCAAATGGCCCTGTGCATTGAAAAAGTTGCATGAAGAAGAGAAAAAAGAATACCCTGTCACTGAATGGGTTTACCTGGTAGATCCTGATAAATGTCGGAAATGTCGTATGTGTTTAAAGGTTGGGTGTCCGTCTATTTCCTTTGATCCTCAGGTCGGCTCATATATAGATCGTAATACATGTGTGGGATGTTCGGTATGTGCTCAAGTATGTCCATTTGATGCCATCGAAAAAGCAGGTGATGCCTGATGATTACATGTAAAAACATATTGTTGGTAGGCGTTGGTGGTCAGGGAACCATTTTAACATCCAAAATCCTTTCAACGGGTTTGTTGAATGCCGGATATGATGTGAAAATGTCAGAAATTCATGGGATGGCACAAAGAGGTGGTTCCGTTTCAACACAGGTTCGTTATGGAGAACATGTAAACTCACCCATTATTGGCAGGGGAGAGGCAGATATACTCATTGCGTTTGAAAAAATGGAAGCCATGAGATGGGTGGAATTTTTGTCTAAATCCGGGAAGTTGATTGTAAACGATTATGAAATCGAATCCGCTCCCATTCTTGCTGGGAAAGAGACATATCCTGAAGGTGTTTTGGAGACGCTCTCAAAAAAAACATCCACTCTTGTCATTCCGGCCACCAAAATGGCGATGGAAATGGGGAATATTCGTGTGATGAACATCATCATGCTGGGAGTTTTGGTCAAACAGGCTGGATTGGCATCCATCGACTGGAAAAAAGAAATGAACAATCTGATTAAACCCAAATTTGTTGATATCAATTTAAAGGCCTTTGACTTAGGGTATCAATATAATATTAAGGGTTATTGAAAATAATTTTGTGGAGCAGATTAAGATGTAAAGCTTAAAAAGCTGGGAGGAATGAAATGTCTGTTGAAAAGTATCTGAAACATATGAGAATTGACAGGTTACCTCATGTATGGTGCCCGGGATGTGGCAACGGAACCATACTCAAGGCAACCGTTGGAGCAATAGAAGAGTTGGGACTGGATCCATCAAAAATAGCCGTTGTATCTGGAATAGGCTGTTCTTCAAGGGCTACAGGTTATTTAAATTATAATACAATGCACACACTACACGGAAGGGCCATCGCATTTGCGACAGGGATTAAACTTTCCAGACCCGAGATGACGGTATTGGTCATGACCGGTGATGGAGATGCGGGTGCAATTGGTGGTAATCATTTTATTCATGCTGCCAGGAGAAATATGGACATCAGCGTCATCTGTTTTAACAACAACATATATGGTATGACCGGAGGACAATACTCACCAACTACACCCGAAGAATCCTACGCAACTACATCACCATACGGTAACATTGAGGAGCCTTTTGATCTGTCTAGGCTGGCGATAACATCAGGAGCTACATACGTTGCAAGAAGTACTACGTATCATTTCGTCGCTTTGCAGAACTATATCAAAAAGGCAGTTGCCAATAAGGGTTTTTCTTTGGTTGAAACGATTACTCAATGCCCAACATACTATGGTCGCTACAACAAAATTGGAACTGCTCCACAAATGATTACTTATTTTAAGGAGAACGGTATAACCCTTGCAAAAGCTCTTTCCGAACTGAAAGAAATGGATCCCGAGGTTAACTACGACGGATTCAACGTTAATGCTCTATTGGAAAAGGCGGTTGAAAAACTTCCTGACAAGTTAATCATTGGGGAGTTTGTTAACAAAAGTAAAAAAGGATACGTTGAAAAATATGAAGAGATTTTGAACAAGGCAAATGAGAAACTTGCCTCTTCAAAAGCCTAATCTGGACGGTGATAGAAATGATACCTATAGAGAGAAATCCATTTACAATACGAATTGGTGGTCTTGGTGGTCAGGGTAACATCAAGATGGGATTAATATTGGCTAATGCATTGACCAGCGAAAAAAAATGGGTAATCCAAACCCAGCATTACGGTGCTCAGGTTCGTGGTGGTGTCGCTTACAGTGATGTTTTATTTTGTGATGATCCCATTGATTTTCCAATTGCATATAACTTTAATGTGCTTTATATGATGGATCAAAAACCGCTAAGCTCCTTTTTCCATCTTTTAAAACCAAATGGTGTACTGATTTGTGACAGCACTTATGTCAAACAAATACATGTCAATATCCGAAGGATAACTAAGAAAATACTGGTCTACCCTGTTACGGAGATTTGTGTTGAAAAATTTGGTATGCCCGTACTGGCAAATGTTATGGGACTTGGCATCCTTCAAAAGGCCACTGGGATTGTCAATTTTAATGCCCTTAAAAAAACTATCAGTGAAGAAGTCCCGGAGAAATTCATCGATGTCAATCTGGAAGCATTGGAATACGGATATAAATTGTGTGATAAATGTTATACCCTTAAAGAAGAGAAAAAATACACACCGATTAATTTTGAATAAAACGGTTTGAGTGACACACTGAAATGGAAAAAGGGGTGAGGTAATGACGAAGGAAACCCGTATATTAATATGTGATGATTCGGCTTTTATGAGAATGGTAATCAAAGATATTCTGGATTCTCAAAAAGGGTTGGTTGTTGTGGGACAGGCCAGGGATGGTATGGAAGCGGTTGAAAAGGCCACACAATTGAAACCGGATGTGATTACGATGGATGTGGAAATGCCTAAACTGAATGGTTTGGAAGCTATGAAAATCATCACAAAAAAAATGGCTACCAGGGTGATTATGGTTAGCAGTTTAACTGAGGAAGGTGCTGAAATTACAATAGAAGCGTTGGAAAATGGTGCGGTTGATTTTTTAACAAAACCATCAGGCTCTATTTCAACAAATTTCAGAAAAATGGGTGGTGAATTAGTTTCAAAAATTAACAGCGCTATGTTGGTGGACGCTTCAAAAGTGTCACTTTTAAGAAAATCTCGTACCATCCGTAAACCATTAAGAAGAACATTTACATCCACCGGAAAAATCGTCTTGATTGCCTCATCGACGGGAGGCCCAAAGGCCTTGGATAATGTAATCCCTCAATTACCTGGAAATCTACCAGCACCTGTTATTGTTGTTCAGCATATGCCAGCAGGGTTTACCAAATCATTGGCCATGCGTTTAAACAAGATATCAGATATTGAAGTTCGTGAAGCAGTTGAAGGGGATATTCTAAAAAATTCTGTCGTTTATATCGCTCCAGGTAATTTTCATTTGGGGCTAAAAAATGAAGGATCAACCGTCAAGGTTTTTTTAGACAAAAGTTCAAAGATAAATGGTGTAAGACCAGCTGCTGATTTTACATTTGACAGAGGAGCGGAAATCTACAAAAAAAATGTAATTGGTGTAGTCCTAACGGGTATGGGCAGAGATGGAACAAAGGGCTGCTTTAAAATAAAGCATTACAATGGAAAAGTAATTGCAGAGGCGGAATCTACATGTGTCGTTTATGGTATGCCTAAGTCCGTTGTCAAAGAAGGTTACTCTGATTTTGAGCTGCCTTCCCACAAAATAGCAGAAAAAATCGTTGAATTGGTTTAAGAGTGATGATGATGCTTAAAGCTATGTATCCCGGAACATTCGATCCTATAACCTACGGACATATTGATGTGGCAAGACGTGCGGCAAAAGCATTTGGGAGCTTAGTAATTGTGGTTATGCAAAACCGTGTAAAAAAGGGAGTCTTGTTTGATATTAATGAAAGATGTTCAATGATTGAAGATGTTTTCAGGAAAGATGAGAATATTAGTGTTGATTTTCACAGCGGGTTAATGGTGGAATACGCCAAAGATAAAAAGATAGAAGTAGTGGTTCGCGGACTGCGTGCTGTTTCTGACTTTGAGTATGAAATGCAAATGGCAGCAGCGAACAAAAAATTATTTCCTGAATTGGACACCTTTTTTTTGATGACGGAAACAAAATATTCTTTCATTTCTTCATCATTAGTCAAAGAGATTGCTTTTCATGGCAGTTCAGTCGATCCATGGGTACCCGAAATCGTGAAAGAAAAATTGGAAAAAAAATTGACTCCAAAAAAATAAAGTTCAAATATAAATAATTTCAAAGATTTGATAAAAACAGAAAAAGAAGGGGATGGTTTAATGACAGAAAAACAGAAAAATTCGATTTGGGGTGACTGCACAACCGAAGAGTGGAACGATTGGAAATGGCAACTGAAAAACAGAATTATGGATGTTGATACACTGAATAAAGTTATCAAACTTGATGAAGAAGATAAAAGGGCAATAGAGCATAGTTTGGAATTTCTTAGGATGGCCATTACACCTTATTATGCATCACTAATTAATCCGGACGACCCTCATGATCCCATTCGTTTGCAGGCTGTTCCATCTGTTCACGAATTAACGGTAGCTCCTGAGGATATGCTTGATCCGTTACACGAAGATGTGGATTCGCCTACACCGGGTTTGACTCACCGATATCCTGATAGAGTGTTATTGCTGGTAACGGACCGTTGTTCAATGTATTGCCGTCATTGTACAAGAAGAAGGAAAGCCGGTGAAACAGACAAGGCCATGCCTTTGGAGTATGTGGATAAAGCCGTTGAATATTTAAAAGACCATACGGAAGTAAGAGACGTGTTGATTTCAGGGGGCGATCCTCTGACCCTTCCAACAGCACATCTAGAGAAGATCATTCAAAAGATCGCTGCGGTTCCGTCGGTAGAAATTATTAGGATTGGATCAAGAACACCGGTGGTTTTACCTCAAAGAGTTGATGAAGAACTGATCGCCATGCTTAAAAGGTATAAGAACATTTGGTTGAACACACATTTCAACCATCCTGTGGAAATTACGGAAGAAAGTATTACTGCATTAAATAAACTGGCTGAAGCCGGTATACCACTTGGTAACCAATCAGTACTCCTCAAGGGGATCAACGACCATCCAGAGATTATGAAGTCCCTGGTTCAAAAATTGGTAAAAAACAGAGTAAGACCTTATTACATGTATCAGTGTGATCTTTCCCAAGGTTTATCCCATTTTCGAACTACTGTTGCCAAAGGATTGGAAATTATGGAATACTTACGGGGTCACACTTCAGGCTTTGCTGTTCCAACATATGTAATCGATGCCCCTCATGGAGGCGGGAAGATACCTGTGATGCCTCAATATTTGATTTCTTACGGTGAAAATAAAGTGATTCTCAGGAATTATGAGGGTGGTTTATTTGTCTATGAAGAACCAAAAGAGTACCACGCTTCTGCTGATCCTGATGGATGGCTTGAAGAAAATCGCAAAAGCAAAGAAGGGTTAGCCAGTATGCTTTCCGGAAAGAATAAAAAACTGGTTCCCGGTGAAGCTGTAAGATTGCGAAGGGCGGGAGAATGGAAAAGGACACATTCTCAATAAATTCTTTTTTTGATTTTCTTTCTGTCACATCAAAAGTTATTTCCATTATTGGAATGGAAAAGAATGTTGGAAAGACAACGCTTTTGAACTTTTTTTTAAAGGAGATGGCTGAAAGAAAACTTACAACCCTTGTTTTGAGTATCGGTAGAGACGGGGAACCCTTAGATGCAGTAGAAAAAACAAGAAAACCTACCATTTTGATTTATAAAGGGGGTTGCTTTTTTACCATTAAGGAATTGATAAAAACACCCTCCACTGTGGAAATCTTGGAATCCTACGATGAGAAGATTTCCGGTTCGAAGATGTTGCTAGCTCGTGCCTTGCAGAATACAGAAATACAGTTAATCAATCCTGGAAATCTGAAAAACATTTCCAGGATGATATACAACAGTGTTAATAAATGTGGAAGGTGTTCTGTTTTTATCGATGGCGCTTTAGACAGACTGTCTCATGGATCTTCCTCCTTGATCGACGGTGTGTTTATTTGCACGGGAGTTCAAGTTGACGGGTCACTTACTCAGGTTATCGAAAAAACAAAGCTGCTTATTACAAATCTTGAAAATAAAACTTGCAATAACGAAACAAAAAGATTGATCACAGACAGTGTGTCAGAATACCAGTCAATTATCATTAGAAATCATGAAATTATCGATTGTATGGTTGGTACATTGCTGGATTCAACAGAACTTGATGAAAAGATCAAGAATAATGATATAATCTATACAACCGGTGTCATAACCGATAAGATTATTAAACGATTGTTAGACAGAGAAGTGAGAGTTACAATCCTATTGATAGATGGGACTAAATGTCATATAAGCCAAAAAAATAATACCATCATGGAAAGAAAAGGGATAGATATTAGAGTATTGAACTCGATACCGGTTTATGGCATTTCCATTAACAGTATAGGAATAAGGCGGTCCATGAACCCGTCAAAAGTATTAACAGCATTTCAGGAAGTTTTTAAAGATAAATGGGTCTTTGATACAACGTATCTGTAGTAAATAGTTTTAAACAGGGCAATCTAAGAATTGCCCCTATCTGATAGCTACTTTCTAAACGTCCACAAAGGGGTGATACGATGGATTACAAATTAGTGACTAGAGGATTTTCAGCGACAGATGCTGTAAAAGATTATGTGGAAAAGAAAGTGTCAAAACTTGAAAAGGTTATGCCTGAAGGTGATCATGTTCACACTGAAGTAAAGATTGAAAGGGAGAACAAAGATTTTAGAGCTGAACTTACAGTCCACATTAGAGGGGCAGTAGTAAGAACGGATGAGATGACAAATGACATGTACGCTTCTTTAGACCTTGCCGTTGATGCCATGGATAAGAAACTGGAAAAGTACAAGAACAAAAGAATTGCAAGGCATAGGGCCAATACAAAAGTCTTATCCGAAGAAATTTTGAATCAAAAGGAAGAGTTTGAGGATGATTATGAAGATATTGTAAAAACAAAGCGTTTCTTCCTCAGACCCATGAATCTGGAAGAAGCTAAGTTACAACTAGAAATGTTAGGACACAATTTCTTTGTCTTTAAAAATGCAGATACAGATGAAATCAACTTGATTTACAGAAGACAAAATAAGACAATGGGTTTAATCGAATTTGAAGTTTAACTTAAATAAATGGGAAAAGGGGCCCGTTTGATGGGTCTCTTTTTTTTAGTTTCGTTTTTTTAAATTTTTACGATATAATAAAGAAACGAAGTAAATTGATTTTACAGTTAAATTAATCGTCTTCTTAAATAGATATAAGGAGAAATTACAGTTAATTGAGAGGTGAAAACATATAGTCATTTCGAACCCGTTGATAAAAAGGATTCTTGTTGGAACATTACAGGATGAGATTATGATTGCCGTTCTTGAGGGGAATCAGCTTGTTGAATTACATCTTGAAGAGATGGATAACGAAAGTATTACAGGAAATATTTTTTTAGGCAAAGTAGAAAATTATGTTAGCAGTTTAGATGCTTCTTTTATTGATATTGGAAAGAATAAAAACGCTTTTCTGAGAAATAAGGATTTTTTAAGGAATTCCCTTGGGAGTAAAGAGGCAAGAAAAAAAAGCGAAGTTCCGGTTAAAGGAAACAAGATTATTGTCCAAGCCAAAAAAGATCCCATGGGGACAAAGGGACCGCAAGTAACAACCAACATTGGAATTGCAGGAAGATACCTGGTTTTTATGCCTTTTTCAAGAAGTGTTGGTGTCTCAAAAAAAATAGAGGATAGTCTCGAAAGAAAACGATTACACAACAGAATGTCCAAGGTGGTAAAGGATTCAGGAATTATTATCCGGACGGTTGCCCAAAATGTTGATTATGAGGTCTTGGAAGAGGAATATTTCCTTCTAAAAAAGAGATGGGAGGAAATCCACAAACAGTTCCAGAGATTTAAAAAACCACGACTGCTTCATGATGAGGCTGAAATTTTGGAATACTTGATGAGGGAAAAATACGATTCAACCGTTGATGAAGTGGTGACCAATTCAAAAGACATGTTTTCAAAACTTGAGAAAATTCTCAAATCTTTTGATAAAAAACCAATCAAAGGAAAATTGAGATTATGTAAAGAAGATGTTTTTGATGTGTATAATGTGAGTGAACAGCTGGAGGCATTATATTCAAGAAAGATAGAAATGGAATGTGGTGGTTGGCTTGTTGTTGATAGGACTGAGGCATTTACAATCATTGATATTAACTCCGGCAGCAATGTTTCCAGCAACAACACAAGAGATATGGCTTTGGAGACTAATGTGCAAGCAGCGACAGAAGTGGCTAGACAACTCAGACTAAGAAATTTAAGTGGAATCATTATTGTTGACTTCATCGATATGGAGCAGGAAAACGATCGGATGACCATTTTAAAGATTTTAAATGAAGAGTTGAAAAAGGATAAGGCAAAGACTGCCGTTATGGGTTTTACAAAGCTGGGATTAGTTGAGATTACTCGAAAGAGAACATCACCGCCTGTGGAGGAACTCCTTTTTGAAAAATGTCCTATTTGTCATGGAGAGGGACTTGTTTTTTCTCCAAAAAGAATTTTGAAGATGATAAGTGTTGAAATGGATCAGGCAAAGACCATGAAAGATGTAAAGGGAATTCAATTAAACCTCCATTGGAGCTTGTCAGGGTATTTAAACAAAGAATGGCGGGAAGATATGATGAAAAAAACCGGATTTAATTCCATCGATATAGATTTTTCCCGAAAAGATCCTAACGGGTATGATATAAAATATAAAAAGTAACTGTGAGAGGTGAGTATTATGCGGAAGATCCAGTTCATATTTGGTGTTCATAATCATCAACCTGAAGGGAATTTTGATTTTGTCCTGGAAAACTCATTAAAAAAAGGATATAGACCTTTTTTAGAACTCCTTAATGAATATCCCCAAATAAAAACAACCCTTCATTTCTCCGGATCGCTTCTTCAATATATAGAAAAAAATGACCCTGGATTAATTGATTTGATTCGAAAAATGATTGACAGGCATCAGATTGAACTGTTTACAGGCGGGTATTACGAACCAATTTTGTCGGTGATACCTGAGGAAGATCGAATTAAACAGATTCAAAAAATGAATTCGAAATTAAAGGCACTTTTTAATTATCAGGCAAAAGGATTTTGGCTCTCTGAGAGGGTATGGGAACCTTCCATTGTATCAACACTTTCAAAGCTTGGTATTGAATATGTAGCACTGGATGATGATCATTTTAAAAATGCCGGTAATTACGAAGATGAATTAAATGGTTATTTTCTAACAGAAGATCAAGGGTATCCCATAAAGATATTCCCAATTAATAAAAAACTCAGATATCTTGTTCCTTTCCATGATGTGGATGAAACCATTAATTTTTTACATGAAAGAGCTTCTGAAAGTGCACAAAGTATGTATCTTATGATGGATGACGGTGAAAAATTTGGCATATGGCCAGGAACACATGAACTGGTATTTCAAAAAGGTTGGTTGGAAACCTTCTTTAAACGATTGATTGAAGAATCGGAATGGCTTACTTTGACCACATTTGGAGATTATGCAAATGAAGTTCCGCCAAGAGGAAGAACTTATATTCCGGATTCCTCATACCCTGAAATGATGAGCTGGGCCCTTCCCAGTCGCGCAAGAACACATTACGAGAGATTGGAAAGTGAACTGAAGGAAAAAGGGGATTTTGAACGATTTTCCAT
>Ga0272443_10002318_pt1 | contig 24596 bp, 26 predicted proteins | sample SSMAcet12_FD_193581 | JGI IMG/M metagenome (GOLD analysis project Ga0272443, IMG submission 193581) | Marine sediment archaeal communities from Little Sippewissett salt marsh, Falmouth, MA, United States - SSM-Acet-12 | ecosystem: Environmental > Aquatic > Marine > Wetlands > Sediment ...
CCGAGCGAACAAAGTGAGCGATCTTTCACTATTCACAGAGTCCGTTCCGGGTAAAAATTAATTATACAGGGCGCACACACAGGTGCGCCCCTACATCGATGGCCATGCATACGCAATACGATATACGAAATACGGTATACGAAATGGGCTGTGGGCTCTGGGCTGTGAGCTATGTGCTCTGGGCTTTGAACTGTCTTCTGTTTTCTGACTTCTGAGATCTGTCTTCTGTCTTCTGTATCCGATATACGTAATACGGCCTATTTCTTGTCCGCGAGAAAAGCGGCTATGCGTTCGGCGTGATCTTTGTCATATCCGTTTAACTTTTGGAATCTCCGGATAACTTCCGAGTCCGCACCCAAAGACGCCAGGTGCTGATAATGAAGTTCATACGCGCTGTTTTCGACCTCTATGGCATATTTACACGCGTCTTCAACGGAGGGCGCTTCTTTTTTGAACTTCTCGATGATGTTCCCCATATCCATGTTCATCCGGTTCATATCAGCGATCTTGCCGCACAATAGCTCATCCGGCAAAATATCACCGACTTCCCGGCCCAGTTCAAGTAAGGCGGCATGCCCCTTCTCTTCTTTAGCCAATTGAGTCCAGAAATCACTGTCCCGGGAAAAAATATCCCGGTACAAAAGATACAGGTCGCACATATTTAGTTCCATTTTGACAGCCTCATACAATAATTTATCGTTTTCGCCGGTCATAATAACCCCTCCGCTATGCTGTGCCGCCGCCTTTAAAACCTTTCACCCGGTTTTTCTTGCCAGGATCCTTATGGTTTATCCACCAATTCCCTGAGAAGATCCCTCATCTGCTTTAAATATGTGACGATCCTGATCTCGAACGAGACGATCGTACAAAACCCGACAAGCACGATGATCGATATCCCAAGCAATTTCAGCTCTGTCATACCGCTCCTTATATCTTATCATGTCCCCGGAAACACACACAGGGACTCCGGTGCCGCGGAACCGGCACCGGAAAGCCCGTTAATGGTGTTTAAATCCGGAAGTTTACTGTTTCTTCCTCAATTCATCCGCGTAAGCCTTCATCCTCGCGGTCAAAGAAGTGATAGAAGTGCTTATCTTTTGAATATCATCTTTAATGGCTGCCGCTTCTTCACCCATCAGTTCCGTTACCGGTATGGAGCGTAATTTTGTCTGCAGCTTCTGGAGTTCCGGTTTTTTCGCCTCTATAGCCTGTTTATATTTCGCGACTATATTTTCCAACTGGCTCATGTCCATTCCCTGGGCTTCCTGCTTGATCTCATCGACAGGTTTGTCTTCACTGACGCCGGACCCGCACCCTGCCGCAATGAACACCGACAGTAATATCACAACCGGCAGTATGATCATCTTGTTCATTTTACCCTCCCTGTTTTAGATAAAAATCGTTTGTTTATTATATACCAGAATCCGGGGTCGCAGTGCCTATTTTTCACCCGGTTCCGGGGCCAACCGTACTTTTGCCCTGTATCCCGCCGCTTTAGCGGGTTCATCCGTATTTTTATAACATGCCGACAAGGCCAGATATACTTTATTCTTATCGAACCGGTCGTATTCACCGGATTCCAGCAGCCTGAGCGCTTTCTTGAAAAAGATAAGAGCCCGGGCCGTGTCTTTTTTCTCAAAAAAGTAAAGCCTCCCGATATCATAATACAGGTCCATGGCGTACGGGTTGTTCCTTATCCCTTCGGCAAGCAATTTTATCGCTTCATCGACTTTCCCGAGCCTGCGCCCCAACCAGTATCCCCCTATTGAATATGCCGTGACATTATGCGGATCTAACCTTACCGCGTAATACAGCCAGGGCAGCACCTCCTTCTCCTCTTCACCATGAAGATGAATATGTCTGCTTATATGTAAAGCATCTCCTATATACGGCAGGATGTTCCATTTGGGGATACCGGCAACTTCTTCAACTTTTCTTCCGCCTGCCGGTCCGGCCCCTTCCGCATCCTCATCGTGTTCGTGTTCATGGTGCCCAAACACTTCGTGCCCTTCTATATGTTCATGTTTTTCGTGCCCGGCTCCGTTTTGTTCATGCATCGGAGAGGTGCCTTTATGGACTATATCGTAATCATCGGGATAAAACCCTCCGTGGAGATATATGTCCGCGGTCATAAAAGAATATTGTGAGAAAAGCCTCCGCGCCTCCCCAAGAGAACGATATAAAAAATCTTTTTGAAAAAAACCCTTTCTTGAAAGAGCATCATAATGATAATTATCCACCCGGGACGCCAGTATAAGGACCAGTCCTGTGCCCAGGACGATACATAGTTTATTAGTCAAGGACTCCGAAAACATTTTCATCATAATATCTTCTTCTTCAACCGCAGATGGCAGAAATACAGTATCATGGAAGAGTATATAACAGCATACATGACGGCCGCCGTGAAGATCGAAACCGGCACAGCTTCCCATGAATGCGCTATCCTGACACGCAGATCAAAAAACTCGTAATGCGGCATAATATAGTACAAGGCATTTGTAAAGAAAATCTTTATACCCTCGGCGGATATTATCATCTTTCTTATCGTTGTGCTGAACCACATGATGAAAAAATATAACAAAAAAGACATGGTAACAGCCGCGGATAAAGTAAGGCACAGGGACAGGAACATCGATACCGCGCATACAATCCCCAGGGAACATATCCCGAATATCCACGCCTGGACCGCCACAACCGGATCCAGCGAGCCCGCTTTGAGGATGACAACGCCGGTGTACAAGATATAAAACAGCGTAAAAGCCAGCGAAGATGCCAGCAGAGACCCCGTGTATCTGCCCAGTAAAAGATGCGCCCTGCTAACGGGCTTAGCGATCAAAGGATATATGGTCTTATCGGCGATTTCATCGGGGACCTGCCGCGCGGAAAACACTATGGCTATTATCACCGAAAAAAAACATGAGAAAAAATATCCCATATCTTTTATATATCTTACGATATCCTGTATGCCGAAAAACGTCTCGGACCACAACAGGAACAGCAGCAATAATAACAGGATAAAAAAGACATAAAAATCTTTCTTCCTCAACATAGACCTGATAGTATTACCGGCTAACACCCATATAATATTCATATCAACACTCCGTCGGTTCCCGCATTATATTAAGAAAATACTGTTCCAGGGTCATGGCCGTCCCTTTGTTTTCGATGATATCTTTTAACTTGCCCGATTCCAGGATCTTTCCCTCTTTTATTATGGCCACGTCATCACAGATCATTTCTATCTCCGACAACTCATGTGAGGAAAAAAAGACTGTCTTACCTCTACCCGCCAGATCTTTGATGACATCTCTCATATTGATCCTGGCCAGGGGATCCAGCCCACTGGTCGGCTCGTCCAGTATAAGAAGTTCGGGGTCATTTATCAATGCCTGGGCAAAACTTACTTTTTGCATCATACCTTTGGAAAAGGTACCCATGAGCCGGTTCGTCTCTTTACCAAGACCTACCAGCAAAAGAAGTTCTTTGATCTTTTGTTTCAGTAATTTTTTGTTTAATCCGAAAATGTTCCCGTACATGGCCAGAAGTTCCGCGGGGGTCAAATACCGGTAATAATTCGCTATCTCCGGCATATAGCCTATTTTACGCCGTGTCCCCGTATCTGACGGATCCCCGGCCAGTATATCGATTTTTCCTTTCTGCGGAGTCAGTATACCCAGCAGAAGTTTGATCGTAGTAGTCTTACCGGCGCCGTTTGGACCGATAAAGCCGAAAATATCTCCTTTCCTTACCGAAAGATCTATCCCGTTAAGAGCGGATATTTTTTTGCCGCTACTGTGGTATGTATAAAACATGCCTGAGGCGCTGAGAATCGATTCATTCATAAAAACCCCTTTCGCTTATTAATTTTAGCAAATGGGGGTTACAGGCGCAAGTTAGAAGTTTTTGGGCTTTGAGCTGTGTGCTTTGGGATTTAGGGGTTAGGGATGAAGGATGAACGTTCGTTTCACTCACTTGAAAGAAGGAGGAAGGAAGATAAAAAGAAAAAGTGCCGTTCTTCCAAACGAACGAAGTGAGTGATCATGCTTCATCCGAGCGAACAAAGTGAGCGATCTTTCACTATTCACTGCTGTCTTCTGACTTCTGTGATCTGTCTTATGGCATCTCCAGCCATAGGCTGGTCTCAGTCCAGGGCTGGTCCGCCTTTGGCGGAGACTTCTGTAGCCTATATACGATATACGCAATACGAAATACGGTATACAATTAAGCTTAAAGCTAATAGCTGAAGGCTATCCTTACGCACCTATAATAGCAAGATCGTCATTCAGTTCCGCTGACCTTATGAATTCTTCGACCCGCCTGGATACTTCGTTGTTTTCTTTGTCTATTATTTCCATGCCCAGAACAAACTCGTATTTCCCGTCCATCAAAAAAGTCAGATCATTGTCATCTTCATACGAGAGTTTTATATCCTTCAAAGGCAATGAGACCTCCAGAAACTGGTCGACTTTTCTCCATGCGTCAAATCTGCTTATCCCGTCCGCTTTCACTTTAAAAAACGTTATATCCGTCATTCTGCCTCTTTTCGCCGATACTTTTATCTCTGCCGGTTGATGCACCTGTACTTTACCAAAATATTGTGAAAACCATGTTTCGTTATTATATAAATTATGAAAATTTTAACCGGCAAGCTATGTAAATATGGACAAAATAGCGCTCTTTTTTTGTCCTTTGACAGAATCAAACGGGTATTATATAATATCCAAACTGTTATGGGCGTGTAACTCAGCGGTATAGAGTGCTTCCCTTACAAGGAAGAAGTCATAGGTTCAAATCCTATCACGCCCACCATATATTTTTTAAAAACAGGATAAAAAGCAACAAGCTTTGTCAAAATTATTGACGGTTAAAAATATCTGTGATATAAAATATTCGTTTTTAAGGGGCGGTAGTTCAGTCGGCTAGAACGTCGGACTGTCGATCCGAAGGTCGCGGGTTCGAGCCCCGTCCGCCCCGCCAGTTAACAAAAAACCCGATCTTGAAAAAGGATCGGGTTTTTTGTGATTTGGCCTGGCATGTAAATCACTTGTAATGCGCCTGCAGGATCTCATAGAACTTTTTGTGATCGGGTACGTTTTTTATGACCATTTCGGGCTTCCTGCTGCCGGCGGTGTTTACAGTTATATTACCGTTGCCGAACATCTTGTTAAGGGGGCCCTGTTCGGCGTTAACAAAGTCTATTTTATCGAAGATCACTGATAACTGTTTCTTGAAAAGTATCCCCGATCTCATATATACCCTGTAATCCTGTATTTTATAAGCTGTAGCCCTGACTACACTTATAAGTATTATCAAAACCAGTATATTTGCCGCGGATACAGGTATTATAAGAAAATACGGGATTTTCAGTGACATAGCATATACCGCGCCGAAAACAGCCGCGTCAAGAATCGCCAGGGTGATGATCGTCGAAATAAGTGAATTCTGCAAAGCCGGCTGGGCCGAGTATACAGCTTCGTGTGAAGTGTCTTTCAGTTCCGCCTGTATTTCGTTTATCTGCGCGCTCGACGGCCGCCGGTAAAAAATAGTATCAACCAGTTCGTCTTTAATGTTGATATCATCAACATATCTTACTTCAAATGAGTTGCTGGTAATATGCTGGCCCTGGCGGGTCTCCACTACCGTCTCACCCGCTACATTGAACACTATTTTCCCTTTATTCGATAAGAAATATTTTACAGTGGTTATGTCTTTGATATCATCGTACAGCGCGTAATATTCTTCCTTGAATATCCACCCTTTTCTACAGCAGACATAGTCTTCGTAAAAATCCATCGCACAGCACTTATAATAAATACTCCGGTATGCAGAAGATATTATGAGGATCAAAGCCGCCGTGACCGCGGGCGCCGCCTTAAGAACGGGGAGAAACAATGTTCCGGCCGCGGCTATTGCCAGCATCAGGGTAACCGCGTAAAAGTTGCCTCTTATCATCTCACCGATATTAAAGTTCGAATTGACCGTATACAGTTTGTCCTGCGGCCTGATCCCTTTTTTAGCCAGGATCTTTTCCTTTAACCCGTTTTCTGTTCTAAGGTTAAGGAATGTTATATTTTCCCCAGACCCGATCGACCAGAAGAACACACTGCATGTCTTTGTCCAGTTATCAATAAAACTCGTTTTGAATATTACAGATGTTATCTTGTCAAACGAAAATTCTTTAGTCTTGCGCGACATAAAGTCAAATGTATGTTCTATCGAGTCTTTTTTCACCTTATACGTATTGTGCGCTACGGCAATACTGTTGCTTATAGCCGCTATGATGCCTGCGGGGAAGATGATGATCATCAGCGGCGACAGTAATTTAAACGGCATCCATGTCCTTGCGGGATCCATTTTAAAAGTACCCGTAAGTTCCCTGTCGGGTTCGAGTACGCGCCTGGCCGGGCTTATCCCCGCGGCTTTCTCATAAACAACCCTGTGTGGTTCCACCGCGGGTTCCGACATTTGGACATTGCTTGTAAACTCGGAGATCGTCTTGTCGATATTGTTTGACAGGACTTCACCGTTGACTATGTTCTTGAACAGTATTTCCTGGCCGCTGCCCTGGCAGCTTAGCTTGATATCATACAAACTGAACAGTTTGCTTATGAAAGATTGTGTGACCGCGGAATCCGCCAGGTTTTCCATAGGTATTATGGAATAGGTCGTACTCAGGAATCCGCCCGAACTTACTATCGCGTCTTCATAAAGAGCGTATACCCTCTTTTTAAGGTCCATAAACCTGTACCAGCTGGCCAGGAGTATAAGGCCGATAACCGCCCCTGCTATCCCCGCGAAAATCTTTATATTCGCAAGAACGAATTTTACCGCTTCGGGGCTGTCTTCCAGCGCCCCGTTGGCCACGGCGAACATCACAAAGATGGACATCGCGAAGAACTGGAACACCTCAAAGAAAACCGCCAGACTGTGCGGGACTTCCTGCTGCACTAAATTAAACTGTTTAAGTTGAAACCCGTTATTTTTCATAAGTGCGATTATTTCGGTATATACCGTATCCAGCCTGCTGATACAGTCAAGAAAGATCTCCGTTGACACGGCGCCGGCGGATTCTATTTTTATATATCCCGTTCCGAAAAGCTTATCCAGGATGAAAGGTCTTATTACCGTTACATGTGTTATGTTCCTGACGCTTAATTCTCTTTCACAGGAAGACAGGATGCCGCCCCCTTTCTGCAGTATCCTGTCCTGGAACAACCGGTATTCTTCTTTATCGTACCTTACTTTAAGGGATATATATCTTAGAAAAACGACAGCCGCCAAGGGTGCCAGAAGATAGAACAGCGGTATTTTTTTAAAATAATTTACGCCGAAGTATACCATTGAGAGAAAAACCGCAAAGGAAACAGCCGTCACCAAAGTGCGGTACAAGACAAACGCGTTGTATTCCGGTTTTATCGGCGCATTTTGATTAAAAGTCATATCCCCTCCTTTCTTTTAATAAAAAAGCAGCCTTTGATCTAACGGCTGCTTTTTTATTTTTAAAGGTTTTTCATATATACTTTAGAGTTGTCGGTCCTTAGCGGCCCATCCAGTCCCACCGCCGGTGCTTTAAAGTCTGTTTCATATCCTTCACAAGTTTATCTGTTATTATTTCGGCAACGCTATCATCATAAAGACCATGACAAAAAGAGCCACGGTCTCTATAACACCCAGCACCATTATATAATTACCAAATCCCTGCCCGGTCTCGGCAAGAGCATCCGCGGCGCTGGCGCCGGCTTTCCCCTGCATCCATGCGGAAAAGCCCATTGCCAATCCCGCGGCCAACCCCATGACGATCTGGTAAGGGTATGTCGCGGGGTCCATATTAGCCGCGGCTATCCTCCCCTTGAGGATCATCCCGTAGATCGTCTGTGATAAGGGCGCGCCGACAAATGCTATCAAGATGAACGGCGCGGCTTTATTCTGAATAAACGCTTTTTTCCACGCTCCTACCGCCGCCATCCCCGCCGCTCCCGTGCCTAACGCCGATCCTATAGCGGCAAAGGTCAATGACAATCCCATATCTCCTAAACCCTGCACCATCTTATTGCCTCCTTTATTGCGACCCAATAAATGCACTCTTTGTTTTTTTGGTTCTTTGGGTTTTTAGGGTTTATCGGGTTCTCCCAATTGATAACCCCACAAACTCAATGAACTCAATAAACACAACAAACACCTTATTGTTTTATTCCTTAAACGGCTTATATTCCTTCCCTGACCATTGCATCCCGAGATGGCCCGAGAATTCCAGCATATTAAGCCGTATACCGTGCACTACAACCGCCATCAGCGCTAATACTATATTAAGCGCGTGTCCGAAAAAAAGTATCAATGCCGCTATTATTCCCCCGGCAAGACTTGTTATCCCCTCGCCGATAGCCATGGAATTGAAACTTTCCGCGACAATGACCGACGCGTATCCTACCGCGAATAATCTCAAATATGAGACTACATCCGCGAATGCCGCTATAATATCAAGCGGTAGATTGGTCAATGTGGTCAACATCCCTTTTATAATATTTTTCTGGAAATTCGCGAAAACAAGCACCATCATCGTTCCCGCGATCAGAAAATACCCCGCGAAGCCGGGGAACGGTTTGTTTATTATCAGCGTACCCGCGGTAAAGAACATCCCCCATATGACCAGCACCCATCCGGCATCAGCCAGGGCCCTCAAACTGTTTATGACTTTAAACCCCCTGGTAAGATGCGCTATCGTAAGATGTACCGCGCCGATGATAAAACACAAATACATCATAAAATCCTGATTAGTGTCTACAAAGCTGTTTATTCCACTTATGACCAGGGCATTGAAACCCGGCAGGCGGGCGATGCCTTCGGCGCCGAACCAGGTGCCTGTTACCGCGCCCCATGCGATCGTGCCGAAACTTAAAAGATACATCAGGTGAAACGGTTGCGGAGGCGATTTTTTCATTTTTCGCCTCGCGAAAAACGTCATCAAAAGAAACAATACGCCGTATCCCGCGTCCCCGACAAGCATGGCGAAAAAAAGGCTGAAAAAAACCAGAAACGGAAGGCTTATGTCAAACTCATCATATCCCGGTAAAGTGTTCATAAACGTAAAGACCGGCTTGATGATGTCTATCCACTTGGGATTGGTTATAAGCGTGGGGGTCTCCGCCGGGTCACCGGCATCATCCATGATATATCCCGCGCCGTGGGCATCAATGCATCTCATCACTTTATCTGTATTTTTTGCAGGGCAAAAACCCTGTAAATATGAAAATCCGGTTTCATCCCGCATGCCGTATTTGACCGTCAAAAACTCTTTTTTCTTTGACAGTTCCCGCTTAAACCCTTCCAGCTCATCTTTCAATCGGGCTTTATTTTTAATAAAAACACCGTACTCCTCTATTTTGCCATCGAGTTCCTTTATCCTGGAAGTTACGCTGCCATAACTTTCAGGCGGGAACTTTACCTCCTGATACGGCAGTTTCTTTTCCGGGTCATTGGATATACTCGCTACACGCATGCCGTGCTTGTCTTTTCCCAGCAATGTAACGGGATCTTTATCACGAAGCTTTCTGAATTCGTCACGGCTGAGTTCATACAATCTTATATGCGCCCCGGCATCTTTCAAAAGACGGATATCTTCAATGTCTATTTTTCCCCATTTTTCAAACCATGTCAGTTTGTTTTCCAGGACATTTTTTTCCTGTTCAAAAACGGTTTTCTGGTCATATGTGTTCGCGAGTTTTATAGCTTCTTTCAATATGTTTTCTTCCCCGGGAACAGGAGGCGTTCCGTTATGCGCGTTTTCAAGGCCGTTTAACGCTTCCAGCGCTTTATCGACCGAGGAAAGGTCTTTTTCCAACGCGTGAAGATCCCCGAAATCAAGCGCTTTAATGCCCTTAAGGTGTACTACACCCGCTTTTCTCAGGCTCTTAAGAAAAGTGTCGCGTTCCCCTTCGGAAACGATCAATGTCATCTTTTTCATCTTCGCTATCATGTCTGCATCTGTATGGCTGCTTTTTTCCCGATCTTAGCCTTGGCTATTTTTCCGGTCACTACCGCCGCGGTCTGCAGGTCTCCCATGAATATCTGTATCTTTCTGATATTCTCCCTGGATTCTGGTATTTTCACTTTTTCAAACAGGTTGACCCTCTGTGTGGTCGTCCTCAACTCTTCCTGCAGAAGTTTCAGCTGTTTTTTAAATATTTTTATTTTCGCCTGAAGTACGATATTTTCTTTCACGTCATATATACCGTTATCCACCCACAACGGGGTAAGAAGAAGATCATACTCTTTTTCCGAGAAAGTGACACTTTTAAAGACCGGGATATCTATACCGGCGATGTTGCCTTCTTCCGTGATCATCTCATCGATGCTTACAAGCCCTTCTATCCCCACATCCTCGCTGAACACCGCTACCCACTTTTTAAGGCCATTGATCAAATTCTCCGATTTTTCTTCTTCTTCCTCCAGCTGGTGCTGGATCTTTCCTATTTCCGTCTGAAGCTGCTGTTTTTTAAGTATCAAAGTCGGGAGATACCGCTCGAATCTTCTCAGCGCCTCTTTCTGTTTTTTCAGTTCATTTTTCGTGTTTTTTATTTTTGCCATGCTGCTGCCCCGCCTTCGACCGTTTGCCGCAAGTCAGAAGCGTTTTTCTCCAATTCCCCGGCTCAAACTATAACTCCAGACTACTTTGGCCAGAACTTTTCTATGAGTTCTGTCCGAAAATTCGTTTCTTCGGGGTTGAAGCATTGTCCCAATATTTTCCACCCGTTGTCCAGAGCTTCTTCCAGCGGGATATTTACACTGAGATCCATCATCTGAGATTCAAAAAGGCCCCCGTATTTCAGCAGTTTATTATCCCATTCGCTCATCCTGAATCCCATGGCGCGTTTTTCTTCCGTTTCTTTATATTGCGCGTAAAGCTGTATCATGCCGTCCATTATGGCCCTGTGATCATCACGGGTCTCTTTATTGACCTGCTGTTTAAGCCTGCTCAAGGACCCGAAAGGCTCGATCCGGCCATTGCGCAGATAAAACTGCCCTTCTGTGATATACCCGGTGTTATCCGGTACGGGATGAGTAACATCGTCTCCCGGCATCGTAGTAACGGCCAGGACGGTAATAGACCCGGCATCCACGAAATCCACGGCCTTTTCATACCTTGCCGCCAGCTGGCTGTAAAGGTCTCCGGGGTATCCCCGGTTAGAAGGCACCTGCTCCATCGTAACGGCGATCTCCTTCAAGCCATCGGAAAAATTGGTCATATCAGTCAATAATACAAGGACCCTTTTGCCTTTGAGCGCGAATTTTTCGGCTACGGCAAGCGAAAGATCGGGGACCATAAGGCCCTCTACAACAGGATCGGCCGCGGTATGAATAAAAAATATGGAACGGTTCAGCGCGCCGCCTTCTTCCAGCGTGTCCCTGAAATACATATACTGGTCATACTTGAGCCCTATCCCTCCCAGGACTATTATATCGACTTCGGCCTGCAACGCTATCCTGGCCAGAACTTCGTTATAAGGTTCCCCGGAAACCGAGAAGATAGGGAGTTTCTGAGATTCGACCAGGGAGTTGAACACATCGATCATGGGGATATTTGTCCTTATCATGTTTTTGGGGATTATCCTGTTTACCGGATTGACCGGCGGGCCCGCGATCTCTATCAGATTATCGGTTAGTTCGGGGCCCTTATCCCTGGCCTGCCCGCTCCCGTTGAATATCCTCCCCAGCATATCATCAGAAAAACCGACATTCATCGGGTGTCCCAAAAACCTGATCTCGTCCCCGGTAGATATACCCTGTGAACCCGCAAAAGCCTGAAGGAACACCATATCGCCTTCGAGCCTTATGACCTGGGCAAGCAACCGGCCGCGCGACGTCAGTATCACGGCGAGTTCTTCATACGCTATACCGTCAGCCTTAACGCTTACGACATTACCCGTTATATTAAGTATTCTTGTGCTGACCTTTCTCATTTTTCATCCTTTTTGTTGTTTTCAGGATAATCCGCGCTAATCCGTGTCGCCATTGTCCCCGGGGGCCAATAACTGGTCTATTTCTTTTTCATGTTTTTTGAATTCCTCCGATTCCCAGGGTTTATAGTTCCAATCTATGAACTTATGGCGAAGATCGTAAAAATAATGCCGTGCTTCGTCTTTGTCCCCGAATTGGAACTTATTTTCCAGTACGCGGGACACTTTATCAAAAACATACCGCTGTCTTTCCATGACAGTTGTGGCGTCGACTTTGTCAAAACCGTTTTGCTGAAGATACACGCTGTCCAGAAAATCAGCTTTAAGAAAAATAATGTAGTCTTCCGTAGAAGTGCCTTCTTCCCCTACCACCTTCATCATCTGGTTTACTTCTTCCCCTTTGAAAAGGACCTGCTTCGCCGTCCTTACCTGCTCTTCCTTTATAAAACTTTTATATTTGCTCCAGCTTTCAAGCGGATCGACCGAAGGATATTTGCGGGCATCGGATCTTTCCCTGGACAAACCATGAAAAGCCCCCACCACCTTGAGTGTCCCCTGGGTGACCGGTTCTTCGAAATTGCCTCCGGCCGGGCTCACGGTGCCCCCTATAGTCAGGCTGCCGGTTTCTTTATCTTTCAATTCTACAAGTCCCGCCCTTTCATAAAAACTCGCTATACGTGATTCAAGATACGCGGGGTATGCCTCCTCGCCCGGGATCTCTTCCAGCCTGCCGGATATCTCTCGCATTGCCTGGGCCCACCTTGATGTCGAATCGGCTAAAAGAAGCACATCCAGCCCCATTTGCCTGTAGTATTCCGCCAGAGTGGTAGCGGTATAAACCGAGGATTCCCGTGCGGCCACCGGCATAGACGAAGTATTACAGATTATTATCGTCCGCTCCATCAGGGATTTGCCTGTCCGGGGGTCCGTTAACTCCGGGAATTCTCTCAACGTCTCCACGACTTCTCCCGCTCTTTCACCGCAAGCGGCAATGATCACTATATCGACTTCGGCATGGCGGCTTGTAAGCTGCTGCAATACCGTTTTCCCGGCGCCGAACGGACCGGGTATACAATAAGTCCCTCCTTTCGCGACGGGAAACAAGGTATCAATTATCCTTATCCTTGTGGCCAGTGCTTCCCTGGGCGGGAGTTTTTCTTTATACGCGGTTATGGGCAGTTTAACCGGCCATTCGAACATCATAGTGACCTCTGTTCCCTGTCCTTTATCATCCGTTAATACAGCGATCTTCTCCGTCACATCATAGCGCCCCGGGGATGCGAGTTCCTTGACATCATATTCTTTGGTCAAATAGAACGGGACCATTATCTTGTGCCTGAATATCCCTTCCTGCACGCTTCCCAGCACATCTCCGGCGCTGACTTTTTCCCCGGGTTTTACGGACGGTTCGAATTCCCATTGTTTTGACAGTGATATCGCGTTCAGTTCTTCGCCTACCGGGAGAAAAACACCGAACCGCTCCGCCATCTCAGGCAGGGGGTTCTGCAACCCGTCATATATCTGGGACAAAAGTCCCGGCCCCAGTTGCACAGATAACAGGTTCCCCGAAAACTCCACGGTATCCCCCACTTTCAACCCTTTTGTATATTCGAATACCTGGAGATAGGCGGAGTTCCGGTCGATCTTTATGACTTCAGATTTCAGGCGTTTGTCTTTTTTTACCACATACGCGACTTCATTCTGCATGATATGCCCGTCAAAATCGACCATTATCATGTTGCCGTTTATTGAATTTATGACTCCGGTGGTCTTGTTCATAAGTTTACCTCGCACAACTTGTTGAATTTATGTTGCCCTTTTCCCGCGTCGAACGCGGCCAGTCTTTCCATTATCTGCAATTTAATATAATATATCGCCAGCACATTTTCATCGAACAGGTATTTGTGGCTTTCTCCGTCCAGGTAATCCCAGCGCACCTTTTCGATCTCTTTTTCCCTGATAAGAGGGTCCTTCTGTTCCATTACGTCTTTTAAAAAGTGCGGGATAGCCCGGCCCGGCCCTTTTTGCCCGACCCCCCGGAACCTGGCTATAGTCTGTCTGAGTTCCATATCAAAAATTTTCCAGTTTCTGGTCATCTCCGTATCCCCGGGTTTCGGCGCCGGGTTTTTTATATTGATATCCGCGAGTTTTTCCAATTGTTCTTCCGGGAACCATTTGCGGCATTCCCCAAGAAAAGCATCAGAGGATAAAGGGCTTTCCCGCCCGAATTTCAAGTAAGGCAGAGAAGCGACCAGATAATAGTATTTACCCACTGTTCTCCTCTCCCGTGTCTGCGGCAGAATCCAGTATTTCTTTTACTTTTTTGTTCAAATAAAAACTGAAAGTCTCCGATATGGCGTCATCGGTAAAATCATAATACAGGTCGGCCCCCTTTTGCCCTATGCGGAAACCTTTTTCGATGGATGGTGAAGCCTTTATTGTGACCCCTTTTTTGAGCTCATCCTTAAGCGATGTCTCCAGTTCTTTTCTGAGGTATTCCTTATCCTTTTCGTTCAAAAGGACTTCTATATCAAAGTTTTCCTGCGCCGCGCAATGGGAAACCACTTTTATTATTATCTCTTTCAGGGTCGCCGGGTCAAGGTTGCCGGCAATGTTCTTTCTGACAATGCTGTCCATAAGCGCCGTTATGCGCGATTTCAGTGCTATCACCGCTTCCCTTTCAGCCTGCTTCAGCGCAGCCCGGCCGTTTTCTTCCATGCGCTTCGCTTCCTGCGCGGCTTCTTTCAATATTTTTTCTTTCTCTCCCCTGGCGTCTTTTATTATCGCCGCCGCTTTCTCTTCCGCGTTCTTCAGCAGCTCCGTCGTTTTTTCCTCGACTTTTTCCACGCCTTCTTTTTTTAACTGCGCGATAACGTTTTTTAAGTTAGTTTCCATGGTATGCTCCCTGTATGCTTGGTCCTGAAAAGCGTTTTTTATAACAATATTGTGAAGAAAAAAATATTATACACGAAGGGTTTTAAAAATTAAACCTTTGTATTATATTTTTCTTGACCCGGGTTTCACTACCGGCAGTCCTTCTTTGCAAAGAGGGCATTTCCGTTCTTCGAAAACTGGGATGTTCAGTTTTATCAGACTTTCATGCTTGATGCCGCCAAGATCTATCACGGACGCGCTCCGGTCTACAAGACAGGCCATCCCGACCGGCGTGACTCCCCGGGCTTTAAGTACGCGTATCACTTCTTTGACGGATTTCCCCGTGGTCAGGACATCTTCCGCTATAAGTACACGATCTCCCGGTTCTACCGTAAACCCCCTCTTAAGGGCCATGGCGCCGTCACTGTCTCTTTCGGTAAAAACGGCTCTGGCTCCCAGTTCCCGGGCCAATTCATAGGCAAAGATAACTCCGCCCATGGCCGGTCCCACGACAACATCGGGTTTGTCCTGTTCGAATTTAAGAGCGAGTACCGAGCATACCCTTCCCGCTACGACAGGATTTTGTAAAAGAAGAGCGCATTGAAGGTATGCGGCTGAATGCAGCCCGCTTGAAAGTTTAAAATGTCCCTGCAGGTATGCCCCTGATTTTTTGAATAGATCCATTATTTCCATTTCCCGCATTATTTCTCCTTATCCGGCCGTCAACACCGGCTTTCTAACAACTGTCTTCCATTTCCTCCAGCACACATCTGGCCGCTTCCCCGGGATTTTCGGCCTGGATGACCGGCCTCCCCACGACAATATAGTCCGCCCCGTGTTCAACCGCTTCTTTAGGCGTAAGCACCCTTTTCTGGTCCCCGCCCCGGGCCCATTCCGGCCTTATCCCCGGAGTCACTACCAGAAAATCTTTACCGGCCTCTTTTTTTATCCTTTTTATCTCGTGAGCGGACGCCACCACCCCGTCCATGCCTGCCTGTCTGGCTATCGCCGCAAATTCCATTACTTTGTCTTCCACTGTACCCTTCATCCCTATCGACTCTATGTCACCGTTATCCATGCTGGTCAACACGGTCACACCCAGAAGAATGGGCCTCTTCGCCCCGGCTGCGCTTTTTACTCCGTCCACGGCGGCCCTGAGCATCTCGAATCCCCCTGAACAATGGAAATTCATCATGAAAATGTTTTTCCCGGCGGCCACACATGCGGCGTTTTTTACGGTATTGGGAATATCATGGAATTTAAGGTCCAGGAAAACTTTTTTCCCGATCTTCCCGAGGTAATCCAGGAGTTCCTCCCCGAACCCGGTAAAAGGCGCTATCCCGATCTTGAAGATATCCACGTCCTCCGCAAGCTCATCCACTAACTCAAAACATCTTCCCTTATCAAGAACATCCAGCGCTATTATTAGTTTATCTTTCGCGAACATGTTTTCCTTTCAGCTTCCAGCTATCAGCCCTCAGTCCATCCAGAAGACAGAAAACAGAAGACAGAAGACAGATCACCCAACAAACCCAACAAACCCAACAAACTCAAAGAACCCACGTTAGCTTTATCAGCCAAAGGCTGACCAGCCCTTGGCTGATAAAGCTTATAGCTAATTCGTATCTTTCCTCCTTCTTCCAAGTGAGTGAAACGAACGATCATCCTTCATTTCCAAACCCTTCCAATCCCTGACCCCTGCACCGTCTTATTGCCTCCTTGTTTGCCCCGTATACCGTTTATCGTATTCCGTATACCGTATTTCGTATATCGGCTACAGATGTCAGATGTCAGAAAACAGAAGACAGATCACAGTTTACAGATCACAAATAACTCAACAAGCTCACAGCTCAAATCCCGCAGCCATTGCCGAACCCTAACCGATACATTGCGTTATGTCTGCAATTTTCCCACAAGATCTTTGATCCTGGTGATCTTTTTCCTTTTCATATACCCGGTGAACTCTTTCAATATCTTTGGATAACATGCGGGGTCCACAAAATTCACAGTCCCCAATTGCACGGCGGTTGCACCGCATAACATGAATTCCGCTATATCAGTTCCCGTCATGATCCCCCCGATCCCTATAACGGGTATTTTCACGGCATTATATACGTCCCAGACCGCTTTAAGCGCCATAGGCTTGATCGCGGGTCCGGAAAGTCCGCCCGTGATATTGCCCAGCAAAGGGCGCATGGACCCGGCATCCACTGCCATGCCGAAATATGTATTAACAAGAGATACCGCGTCCGCACCGCCTGTTTCCGCGGCTTTCGCGATCTCTTTTATATCCGTGACATTAGGTGTAAGTTTGACTATGAGAGTGCCTCCCGTCACCCGTTTTAAAGACTTTACTATCTTTTCCGTCATCCCGGGATCCTGGGCAAAAAGCGCGTATTTGCCTCCCTTGTGGGTGACATTGGGGCATGATAGGTTGATTTCCAAAGCATCGGGTGCCGGTTTTTTGTTCATCTCCGCGGCGCAATCAGCAAATTCCATTTCCGTGCTCCCGGATATGCTGGCGATTATTCTTGTCCCGGTCTTTCGCAGCCCCGGCAGTATCTCTTTTTTGAAATCGGTTATCCCGCCGTTTTCCAGCCCTATGGAATTCAAAAGCCCGGAAGGTGTTTCTACGACCCGGGGAGAAGGGTTCCCGGCCCGGGCGGCCATAGTCACCGTCTTTGTTATTACTGCCCCTATCTTTTTAAGGTCCACAAAATCCCGGAATTCATCTCCACTGCCGAAAGTCCCTGATGCCACCCATACCGGATTCACGAACTCCGTCCCGCCTATTTTGATCGTCAGGTCCTGCTTCTTTTTCATCTTATCAGTCACTTTTTAATCTTAAAATTTCCGCGTCAAAAACCGGGCCGTCTTTACACGCCAGCTTGATCCCTTCAACTGTATCGACAGCGCATCCCCTGCACGCTCCTATGCCGCACGCCATATACTCATCATATGTGACTTGCGCGGACACTCCATACCGCATGCTTATGTTTTTGATAACGGCTATCATGGGCCTGGGTCCGCAAGCATATATAACACTGTTTTTGCCGGCATACCCCCGGTCCAGGTGCTTTACCAGAAGATCCGTAACGCATCCTTTATACCCGCGCGTACCGTCATCCGTGGCAATATGTACCCTGGCGCCTGTCTTGCGGACATCAGAAAAACCGGCTATATGCCCCGCGGTCCTTGCTCCCATAAAAAAATCTATTTTGCTCCCGCGGTCCGAAAGATGTTCCGCCAGACAATTGAGAGGGACTACACCATGCCCCCCGGATACCATGATAATATCTAAAAATTTCTTCCTTTTCAGTAGGGCCAGGTCAAACCCTTTCCCCAGGGGGCCCAGGACATCCAGCGTTTCCCCCTTTTTCCTCTCCGCTAAAAGCCGCGTCCCCTTCCCTATGACCTTGTATAGAAAGGAAATACCCCCGGGACGGACCTTATATATCCCCATGGGGATCCGTAAAAGGGGGTCCGTAGTATTGTCCCCTGCTTTTATATTCACAAATTGTCCGGGGTTCGCCGCTTTTGCCAGCCAGGGCGCTTCTATGCCCATCATATAATGCTCCTCTGTGATCTTCCTGTTGGAAAGGACCCGGCATTGTAATATCTTTTTTTTCCCTGCAGGATTCATATCAATTTTGCCACCATTTTTTCCACGTTTTTCCAGTGCGTCCCGCGCCAGAAGATTTTGCCGCATCGCGCGCAGTATTTAAACTCGTCATGTGTTTTATATACATATTCCGGAACTTTGTCAACTATAAGCCGCTTATCTATCGTTTCCAGGGTGTTATTACAGGCCACACATCTTTTAAAAATCTCTCCGGGACCAAAAGATGCAGCCCCCTCAGCTGTCACCTGCCTGATCTGGTCTTCAATATGATCGTTTTTTATGATGATGATCTTTATCCCTTTGTGTTTAAGTAAGCGGCTATTGCGTGTGAGAAGTATACGGTTATCCCGGAGGGCATGGATTATTATGTCGCTTTCATTTTTCCCACGGTAATAAATACAATCGTACCCGGCAACCCTTATCCATTTTACCAGTTTCCCCAGTTCTTCCGTCGCTATAAAAGCGGGTTTGCCCATGCCGTTCCCTGTTCTCCGCTAGACCACCGCCCCTTCTTTAACGATCACCCTTCCTCCGGCTACAACATTTGTGACCATCGCCTTTAGTTTCCATCCTAAAAAAGGCGAATTCGAGGATAAAGAATTAACAGTGTCTTTTTCATAGACCCATTCTTTCTCCGGATCAATGACCGTTATATTGGCCGGTGCCCCTTCTTTAAGTGTCCCCCCCGGATAACCCAAGATCCTGGCCGGATTAAAGGCCAGCTTTTCCACGAGAGCCGGCCAGTCCAGATATTTTTCGTCTATCAAGGCGGTCACACATAAAGATAACGCTGTTTCCAGGCCTATCATCCCGAATGGCGCGTAATCAAATTCTTTTTCTTTCTCACTCTCAAGATGCGGAGCATGGTCGGTCGCTATAACATCTATGGTCCCGTCTTCAAGACCTTTTTTCAACGCCAGTACATCCTTTGCTGTCCTGAGCGGTGGATTTACTTTAAAAAGGGTGTTGTATGTTTTCAGATCTTCATCCCTGAGAGTGATATGATGCGGGGTGACCTCGGCTGTAACGTTGATACCTCTTTTTTTAGCTTTTCTTATTATTTCCACACTTTCCGCGGTAGATACATGGGCTATGTGCAACCTTGCTCCGGTCAGTTCCGCCAATTTTATGTCCCGGTCTACTATTATGCTCTCAGCCGCTGCGGGGATCGGGGCTAATCCCAGCACAGTCGACCAGTATCCTTCGTGCATAACACCATTATCCGCAAGAGTTTGGTCTTCACAGTGTGATATGACCAGAAGATCCAGCATAGACGCATATTCCATAGCGCGCCTCATAAGAGAAGAATCAGCAACAGGGTCCCCATCATCTGAAACGGCCCGAACACCGGCATCCTTGAGGTCTTTCATCTCAGAGATATCCCTGCCTTCCCTGTTTTTAGTGATAGTCCCCACGGGCAAAACTTCTCCCAACTTCGCCTCGTTGGACTTTTCTATCAGAAACTTTACCTGCGCCTGATTATCACAAGGAGGATCCGTATTCGGCATAGCGCATACCGCGGTAAACCCGCCTTTTGCCGCGGCTTTCAGTCCGGTCAATACAGTTTCTTTGTCTTCTCTTCCCGGTTCCCGTAAATGTGTATGCATGTCAATAAATCCCGGCACAACCAGCTGGTCTTTAGCGTCTATGCTTATCGCATTCGGATCTTTTATCGAATTTTTAACAGCAACTATCTTTCCTTTTTCCACTAAAATATCCGCCTTTTTACGTATTTGTTGAGCGGGGTCTATTATTTTCCCATTTTTAATAATTATTTTCATTTTGCTCCACTTGCCTTATTTTTTTGCCTTATATATGGGATATTATCCATAATTATTCCCAATTTTTAGAATTTTCAAACCACTATGTCATGTTTTTGCTTTCTTTCCCTTTCTGCTGAGGCTTAAAAGAAACAGTATGGCCATCCTTACGGCTACACCGTTTTTTACCTGGTCCAGGATCACCGAATACTCACTGTCCGCGACATCCTGACTTAATTCTACCCCCCTGTTTATCGGACCCGGATGCAGCAATACTACATCTTTTTTTGCGTATTTATCAAGTTTAGATTTATTTATGCCGAAAGTCCGCACATATTCTCTGGTACCGGGAAACAGAGGTGATTTTTGTCTTTCCAGCTGTATCCTTAACACATTGACAACATCCGCGTTGTCCAGAGCTTCTTTCAGGTCATATACGACTTTTACTCCCATTTTTTCTATTTCTTTGGGCATCATTGTCTTGGGGCCGCATACCGTGACATTCGCCCCCAGCCTGGTCAACGCCCATATATTGCTTTTCGCGACCCTGGAGTGAGCAATATCACCGATTATGGTTGCATTGATCCCGTTGATTTTCCCGAGCTTTTCCCTCATCGTAAATACATCCAGCAAAGCCTGGGTGGGATGTTCATGCGCCCCATCCCCGGCGTTTATCACCGAAGCTTCAACACATCGCGACAAAAAAACAGGTGCTCCCGCGCATGAATGCCGGATAACAAGCATGTCGATATTCATCGCCTCTATGTTCCGGGCCGTGTCTTTTAATGTCTCTCCCTTTAAAAAACTTGACGAGGATGTCGCTATATTTATCGTGTCCGCGCTTAGCCTCTTTGCCGCAAGTTCGAACGAAGTCCTGGTCCTCGTAGACGGTTCGCAAAAAAGATTTACGATGGTCTTCCCCCTGAGGGTAGGAACTTTCGGGATGGTCCTTTCAACAACTTCTTTAAAGCCTTCCGCCTGATTCATTATCATCAGTATCTCTTCCTCGTTCAGGCCCTCTATCCCCAGTAAATGTTTTTTTGTCCAATTAGCGGTTCTTGTGCCGCGATTAGTCTTTATCTGCCTCAAGGATAACTACCTCCTCTGCTCCGTCGCTTTCTTTAAGCCTTACTTCTACACTTTCATTTTTAGCCGTAGGGGTGTTTTTCCCCACATAGTCCGGCCTTATTGGTAACTCCCGGTGGCCCCTGTCGACCAGAACGGCCAATTGAATATTAGCGGGCCTCCCGAAATCGATCAATTCATCTAACGCGCACCGCACTGTCCTTCCGGTATACAGGACATCGTCTACCAGTATTATCTTTTTCCCTGTTATATCAAAATCTATTTCTGTCTCATGTATGACAGGTTGTGCCGCAATCTCTGTAAGGTCGTCCCTGTAGAGCGTTATATCCAGCGCGCCGACCGGTACTTCTATGCCTTCTATCTTTACCAGTTTCCCCGCTATTCTCCGCGCGAGAAAAGCGCCTCTGGACTTTATCCCGATAACCGCCATATCGCCGGTCCCTTTATTGTGCTCTATGATCTCATGCGCTATCCGCGTAAGGACTTTTTCTATCCCGTCTTTATCCAGGATCTTTGATCTGATCTTTAGATTCACTTTTCCCCTCTCGTTTAATCCTGTATATCTTCCACAAATTGAGGTCTGCAAAAAAAAAGCCTCCCTGTCGCATAGACAAGCAGGCTTTGCATATATTTTCCGTCCTCATTTCGCTCCTTTTTCGGCCTCGCGGGACCGCTTTAAAAGGTCGTTTTTCCGTTGTGTTATTTTCTATTATTTATATCGTTTTGTCAAGTTATTTACATAGTGCAGCGATCATTTCAGAAAAATATCGATCAACCGGTTAAGGTCATTATTTGAATAATATTGTATTTCTATCTTCCCTCTTTTTTTGCCCTGGTGAATAGTTACCTTTGTGCCGAATTTATGCTGCAGCTCTTCTTCCATGCGCGTAACTTCCGGATCTCTGGTTTTCCGTGTTTTTGACTTTGTTTCTGTGAAGGTTGTGAGCATCTGTTCCAGCTGCCGCACTGAAATATCATTTTTGATGACCGCTTGCGCCAGTTTTTTCCTTTTTTGTAAGTTAGGAACAGATAATAATACTTTCGCGTGCCCGGTGGATATTTTGCCATCCTCGATATACCGCTGTATTTCCTGCTCTAAATTCAATAGCCGCATGCAGTTAGATACTGTGGTCTTCCCTTTTCCTACCACCTGGCTTACCTGTTCAAGTGTAAGGTCAAACCTGTCGACCAGATCCTTATACGCTTTTGCCTCCTCTATGGGATTAAGGCCGTCTCTCTGGATATTTTCTATAAGCGCTATCTCCAGGCTTTCCGCATCATCTATACCCCTTTTGATTATGGCGGGTATTTCGCCTAACCCCAGATCTTTCGCTGCTCTCCATCGCCGTTCTCCCGCTATTATTTCATAAAAATCCTCGGCCTGCCTGAGAAGTATGGGTTGTATGACCCCTTTTTCTTTTATAGAGTTAACAAGATCCGTCAATGTTTCCTGGTTAAAATTTTTTCTCGGCTGCAAATGATTCGGTTTAATATCAGTTAATGAAACATTTTCTACCTTTTCTTTGGACTTACTAGAGTCTTCCGGTATCAATGCGCCTAAACCCCTACCCAATCGTTTTTCCATAAGTTCCCTCCGGCCCCATTCCCGCTTCATGACTTACAATATCATCCTCTTCTATGGATCCATTCGCATCATTCTCATCCTTGCTTTCTCCGGCTCCACAATAAGGGATGTTTAAAACTTCGCAGGTAAATGCTTCATATCTTTTTGCTCCGAGTGATTCCCTGTCATACAATGCAATGGGTTTACCGAAACCCGGAGCCTCTGTCAGCTTGATACTTCTGGGAATAATAGTATTATATACCTTGTCTCCAAAATGTTCTTTTACCTCGTTTATTACCTCTTTGGTCAGTTTTGTTCTGAAATCTGCCATCGTCAACAATACTCCCTGGATACTAAGAGTATTATTAAGGTTTTCCTTTATTAGATCAATCGTATTAACAAGTTGCCCTAACCCTTCAAGAGCATAATATTCACATTGTATCGGTATTATCAAAGAACTAGCCATAGTCAATCCGTTTATTGTGAGTAATCCCAATGACGGCGGACAATCAACTATTACATAGTCAAATTCCATAGTCATTTCTTTTATCGCCTTTTTTAAACGGTATTCTCGGCCCATAACATTTACAAGTTCGACTTCGGCCCCGGTTAGATTAATCGTTGAAGGTACTAAAAATAATTTCTCTATTTCAGTTTTTACTATAGATTCTTCAATGTTAATGTGTTCATGTAACACATTGTATATACTATTGCTGATTTCCGCTTTATTGATTCCGAGACCACTTGTAGCATTCGCTTGCGGGTCCAGGTCTATGAGAAGTGTTTTCTTGCCTTTTAAGGCCAGATATGCTGAAAGGTTTATTGCGGTTGTCGTTTTCGCGACACCGCCTTTTTGATTACATAGTGCGATCTTTTTCATAAAAATTTGCGATCCTGTTTTCATTAGATTAGCATATATAAAAATTTTGTCAAGATGTTTTTATCTTGTATAAGCATTCCATTTTTGCCCAGCACAGTTCAACATGAGTTTCCACGTGGAAACCCTGCTGACAGTTTCCACGTGGAAACGAACAACAAGTTAATTTTATCACTTCACTTTTTGCAATGCCAACCGGTCATGGCATTCAGTAAATACTGCATAGCGATATTGTCAACAGGCGAGAGGGGACTTGAAAATAAATAATGATTGGCAATAAAATGAAACACAAATAAGTTATTAAGGATTTCTTTAGGTGTATCTATTTTATTTATAATGTTTTATGTAGTTTTCCACCAGTTATCCACATTTTCTGTTTTTGCAAATAATTTACTTGGGGTTTTTAAAGATATTTAATTTTTCTTCTTATCATGCTCTTTGGCGTCTTAAGCACTAGATACCTATTGTAAGGTTAACTATATTTGTTGTATATATTTATATATAATCGCTACTTATTGGGTTAAAATAAGTTAACAATATTCTCTTTATTGTTGTTTGCACTCTTTTGTTAAATAATGGAGGAAATCAAGCTTTATTTTAATTGACAATATGGGTAAGCTGTGCTATAATAATAAAGATTTTAAAAAAGCCCGGGAATCTTCTCGGGCTTTTTTTCAGCCATCAGCGTTCAGCGCGCTCAGAAGACAGATGACAGAAAACAGAAAACAGAAGACAGATTACAGATAATTCAACAAGCTCAAAGCACACAGCGCATTCCGTATTTCGTATACCGTATATCGTATTTCGCATATCGGCTACAGATGTCTCCGCCAAAGGCGGACCAGCCCTGGACTGAGAC
>Ga0272443_10002320_pt1 | contig 24588 bp, 22 predicted proteins | sample SSMAcet12_FD_193581 | JGI IMG/M metagenome (GOLD analysis project Ga0272443, IMG submission 193581) | Marine sediment archaeal communities from Little Sippewissett salt marsh, Falmouth, MA, United States - SSM-Acet-12 | ecosystem: Environmental > Aquatic > Marine > Wetlands > Sediment ...
CAATGAAATGAACTATTCCATCATTAATCCATTTGGCAACATATCGTCGGAAGGCGGCTTCCCATTTTTTAATCGATATTCTTTTCTTTTACATTCATTTTCTTTTGCTCCCTTACAATAACGACGAATAAAGCCTCTGCATACGACTTGTTTTGATTCTTGGTACTTTTTAAAAAAACCACAGGTACTTAGAAATTCACATTCTTTTTCCATGATTCACCCCTCTTACTCTTCCAATTTTTTTCTACACCTTTTCCATACATTTCATCAGCTTTATAGAAATGCTTTAACATCCTTTCCTGAATATCTTTTGGCACCTTTTTCAAACTACCTGCAATGGCATGAATCAGATAGTCCTGTTGCTCTGTTAACATGAGTCTGAATAAATCTCCCGGTTGAAAATAATCATCATCCACGCTGCTTATTTGATCATAATGATTAGCATTTCCTGAGATTTTTACTGGTGGTTCTTTTACATTAGGATCTTCTATAGGACCCCTAACACTGCTAGGTTCGTAATAATGAAATGGTTGATTTCATTATTACGAATGAGTGTAAGCTACCTTTTAACTTTTATTTCAGTTTTAAAATTAAGTTATAGTTAGACAATTGGACTTCTTGTATGTATAAAGTTTTAATTTTGTTTACAAGTCAATTATACATCATTTTCTTAAATGATCCAATTCTTTTCCAGAGGGAAATTCATCTTTGAAAAAAAAGTTTTGTCTTTGATTCAACTCGAAAAAATGCTTTTTTCTTTGAAACCATGTATAATAAACAACAAGAAAGGCTTATTAAAACATAACAAGGAGGCTGAAAGTTGAAAATCAAACCATCAAAAAGGATAAAAGGAAGCATCACCATTCCTCCTGACAAATCAATCAGTCACCGATCTTTAATCTTGACAGGGATGGCAAAGAAACCATCAACCATCAGGAATATTTTAGAATCGGATGATATTAAAACCTCTTTAAACGCCATGCAAAAACTTGGGGCACATTTTTCAGGTAATTTTTCTGAAATGATCATAACCCCCTTTATCGAACCGACAAGCAGTGAATTGGATTGTGGCAATTCTGGAACCACCACCAGGTTAATCGCCGGCCTAGTCTCTTCTTATAAAGCCCAATTTGATTTTATCGGAGATAAATCGTTATCCAACCGTCCAATGAAAAGAATATCCGAACCTTTAACAAACATGGGTAGTCAATTTATCTGGAAATCCAAAGAAGGTTATCTGCCCTATACAATCAAAGGAGGACAATTAAGAGGCATTGCCTTTGAGAACAAAAAAAGAAGTGCCCAAGTTAAAAGTGCCATATTACTTGCGGGATTAAGAGCGGATGGAAGAACGATTGTTTATGAGAAGACAAAAACAAGAGATCACACGGAAAGGTTGCTTCAACAAATGGGAGCTAATATCACCATTCAAAATGAAAAAATTGAGATTCAAGCCTCTGAACTCGAAGGATTAACAATGACCATCCCCGGAGATTTTTCTTCCGCAGCCTTTTTTCTGGCTTTGACTGCTTGTCATCCAAATGCAACTCTTGAAATTAAAAACTGTTCAACAAATCCCTCAAGAACCGGCTTATTTGAAATTTTGACCAAGATGGGAGCCGATATTTCTCTCATCAATGAACAGCATGAACTTGAACCCTACGGTGATATAAGTGTCAAATCATCTCAGTTGACAGGTATTCAAATTCCAGACCAATTAATCCCCAATATGATCGATGAATTACCCTTGATAGCTTTTTTGGGATGCCATGCCAAAGGGAAAACAATTGTGAGAAATGCCTCAGAATTAAGAGTGAAAGAATCCGATCGCATTGCGATTCTTTGCGAAATGTTTAAAAATATCGGCATTTCAATTACTGAATTGGAGGATGGATTTGAAATAGAAGGTCCACAAACCATTCATGGCGGAATTGTAGAGAGTCATCATGATCATCGAATGGCGATGCTTGCTGCAATTTGTGGAATCCTTTCTCAAGAAGGCGTTCAGATAAAAAATCATGATTGTGTTTCAATCTCTTTCCCTTCCTTTTTTGAAACACTTCAAACTATCACTTGTTGAAGGAGGAACTGATGTTTATTTTAAACAACCTGGAAGTACAAATAGCTGGTGATTCACATGGTCCTGCTGTTTATGCCATAATTGAAGGCTTCCCCTTTGGATTTTCACCGGATATAATTGCCATTAACGAAGACCTTCGATTGAGACAAATTGGATACGGCCGTGGTGCCAGGATGAAGCAGGAAAAAGACTCAATAGAAATTGATTCAGGATTGTGGAAAGGCTTCACGACAAACATGCCTCTTGTTTTGAGAATCAAAAACAGGGGAACTTATCCGGAAAGTTCAACTGAAAGAAAGATACCGAGACCGGGGCATGCTGATTACGCTGCCTATAAAAAATATACCAATCCTGACATGAGAATTTATGCTGAAGGCTCCAGTGCACGTAGAACAGCTGCAATCGTCGCAGCAGGAAGTCTTTGCCGCCAATGGCTTTCAAAAATAGGTGTGGAAATCTTTGGATATGTGGAAGCCTGTGGGACGATTCATGACAAAGAAGATTATGAAAATGAAGAATTGTCTTTGCTCCGCCGAAGGAGAGATTCGCATGAAACATTTTCCTTGAGCGAGGGAATCAATGAAAAAATAAAGAACGAAATCGATCAATATGCTCAAAAAGGAGATACCCTAGGCGGTAGCGTGAAAGTCCTTGTAAAAGGTCTTAAAGCTGGATTTGGCAGTTTTTCCTCAGCCGCTTCCCGACTAGATGCCCTTTTAGCAGGAAATATTTGCGCCATTCCTTCTGTTAAAGGGATTTATTTTGGAAATGTAGATACTTATACAATGCCTGGATCGAAAGCCCACGATGGTTTTTCAACCAAAGAAGGAGAAATCATTCGAACTTCCAACAATGCCGGTGGTCTGGAAGGGGGAATCTCAAATGGAAACCCCATCGTGATAACTGCTTATTTCAAACCGATTCCCTCGCTATCCATGGGAATCGAATCCATTAATGTTGAAACCTTGAAAACTGAAACTGTGGATTATGTACGGTCGGATGTGACAGCCATTGCACCGGCAGCTATTGTTTCGGAAGCCGTTACAGCTATCACAGTGATGGATTTTCTGCTTAATGATAAAGAGTATGTCAAGGAGCAGTTACGATGATAAAACTGTTTATCATAGGAATGCCCGGTGCCGGAAAAAGTTATTTGGGGAAAACCATAGCAGATTTTCTGAATATTACACACATGGACACGGATGACATCGTGGAAAAAAGAATGGGGAAAACAATTCCAACAATCTTTAAAGAGTATGGCGAATCCCATTTCAGAAAACTGGAAGAAGAAGCCTTGTGGGAATGCGTTTCAATGAAGGAAAACATCATCTGCTCCACTGGTGGCGGGATTGTTGAAAAAGAAGAAAACAGGGCTGTATTACAGAAATTCCCAACAGTCTACATCAAAAAAAACATGGAAGAGTTATTGAAAAATCTTCGTTATGATCAGAGTAATCGTCCCTTATTACAGGGAGATTCAGTGGATAAACTGAAGCAACTTTTTCACAAAAGACAAAGGCTTTTTGATACTTTCCCTTCAATAGATATGCCTCAGGTAGAGTTAACATTACAAGAGCTTGTCTGTATTTTATACAGCATAGTCGAGAAAACCTCATTAGGACAACAAATGCAAGAAAAAAGGATAGAAGGGATACACCCAGTTGTAATCAAACCACTTATGGCAAAAAAACAACTACAAAAAAGCCAATATGTGATCACCTCAGAAACAGTGAATACCATTTACAAATCCTTTTTAAGAGAAGATTACTATATGATCCTACCTGATGGAGAACCTTCCAAAAGTCGAGAGACCCTTTACAAAGTTTGGCAATTTCTCATTGATAAAGCAGTATCCAAAGAAGAAATAATAACCGGATTTGGTGGGGGGACCATAACGGATATTACGGGATTTGCCTCATCTACATATAAAAGGGGAACTGTCTTTGATTTTGTTCCAACCACGTTGCTTGCTCAAGTAGATGCTGCATTGGGTGGGAAAAACGCCATCAATGTTGACGGTATTAAAAACGTTTGTGGCACATTTGCTTTTCCAAATTGCGTGTATATTGATCCTCTCATCGTATTTACAACCGAAAAAGGGGAAATCGAAAACGGATTGATAGAAGGATTAAAGGTTGCATTATTGGTTCACGAAGAAACTGATATCTTGGAATCACAGTTAGTGTTAGCCAAGACGATTATTGAAAAACCTAATCTAAAATCTATGAACAGCTTTATCCAACAGGCTGTTCAAGACAAAATGAAAATTGTCAATTCGGATCCTTTTGAAAAATCAAAGAGAAAATTCTTAAATTTAGGGCATTCATATGGGCATGTATTCGAGTCAACATTCAATATTCCTCATGGGAAAGCCGTAGCCCTTGGTATGTTGAAAATGCTTAAAGAAAAAAAACATCCCATCATACAAGCATATTGCAAATTTCTCGAAAGCATTGTAAAAAAACAATTAAATACATTAGATAGCCTTTGGGATGATGATATGCAGAAACGGTTATTGAATGACAAGAAGAACACAAAAGACCATATTGTTTTTATAGACTTGGAAAAACCGGGTAATCCTTATAAAATAATCATTAAAAAAGAAAATAAGTAATGAAAAACCCCTCTTCAAAGAAGAGGGGTTTTTGGTCGGGGTGACTGGACTTGAACCAGCGACCTTCAACGCCCCATGCTGACACGCTCCCAATCTGCGCCACACCCCGCTTGTTACAATGGTGGGCTCTGGAGGACTCGAACCTCCCACCACTCGGTTATGAGCCGAGAGCTCTACCAGATGAGCTAAGAGCCCAAAAACTTGCGTTTCAAAGCGCGATGTATTATACATCACAAGCTTAAAAAAATCAAGTCTTTTGGCATTGTTTCAAAAATTAAACAAATTAGAGGTTAATGTCAAAGTCTTAATCTGTCAATCAAGTCATCTGCTCGATTGGTCATATTCGTTTCAAATAAGACTTCTTTCATTTTATCCGGTTTTACTAAATTTTTCATCATCATCCCTCCAACTTTTAAAGGAAGATTTTCATTTTATAAAGTATTTTAATATTTTGAGTACACTCCACGTCAAGTAGTATAATGGTAAAGAAATTGATAACAACCCAAAAAAGATGGACTAATGTCAAGAAAAAGGGGGAAAGGTATGAAAAAGATTGTTTCATGGAACGTGAACGGCATAAGGGCGATTTACAGAAAGTCAAAATATGAATGGTTTAAGGAATACAATCCCGATATCATTTGCATTCAGGAGACAAAGGCACATCCTGAACAACTATCCACACCGCAAAAACAGGTGGAAGGGTATCATTCCTATTTTGAGTCCGCTCAGAGAAAGGGATACAGCGGAGTAATGGTTTTTACCAAAAATGAACCAAAAGAAATCATCTATGGTTTGGGACACGAAGATTTTGATGAAGAAGGGAGAACGTTGGAATTGATATATGATGATTTTATTCTTTTCAATGTGTATTTTCCCAACGGAAAGGCCTCCAAGAAACGACTCGATTTCAAAATGGCTTTTTACGATGAATTTCTTAAAAAAACGAAAGCACTGATTGACAAAGGTGAAAACGTCATTGTCTGTGGTGATGTGAACACTGCACACCAAGAAATCGATTTAGCAAGACCAAAAGAAAACAGCGATACATCAGGTTTTCTGCCCATTGAAAGAGAATGGATAGACCGTTTTTTAGAAGCAGGATTCAAAGATTCCCTTAGGATGTTTCACAATGAACCGGAATTGTACACTTGGTGGGATTACAAAACAAAAGCAAGAGAAAGAAATGTAGGCTGGAGAATAGATTATTTCTTTGTTAGTGAAAATATGTCTGATAGAGTTAAGAGTGCAAAAATTCATGATCAAGTCATGGGTTCGGATCATTGCCCGATTGAAATTGAAGTGGAATAACTTTTTAAAAACACAAGGACTTATTTTTAAGCCCTTGTGTTTTTTATCATAAAAAAAGAATCCCAATATTGTAAAAAAGAAAAGAAACTCCATAAGCTAACACAAACAAATAAATGGCGGTGAACCACATCCATTTCCAGCCGATTTCCTGCTTGATCGTTGCCAATGCTGCTGCACAGGGTGTATATATGAGCACAAACAGAAGGAAAGAAAATGCAGAAATGGCATTTGGAAAGACTGTTTGCAGTCCTTGAATCAAATTCCCCTTCAGTCCGGCTTGTGCGAATTCAGCCAATTCTCCAAAATCCTGCCCTGTAAAAAGGGTCCCAAAGGTTCCTACCACAATTTCTTTTGCTAAAACCCCGAAAGTAAGTGCAACACCTGCTTCCCAACCTTTGAAACCTAACGGTCTGAATACCGGTTCAAGGGTTCGGCCAAAATCACCGATGAAATTATCTTGTGGTGGTGCTTCAATCCCAGCAGGGAATACAGACAAAAGCCAAATGATAATAACTGCCGCAAAGATAATCGTTCCTGCCTTTTTTAAAAATTGCCAGCTGTTTCGAAAGGCTTGACCAAAAGTTTCTCTTGCACTTGGCCATCTGTACGGAGGCAATTCCATGATGAACAAGGTTTCCTGATTTTTGAAAAAAGTACTTTTAAAGACCCGTGCCATAACGATTGCCAGAACAATACCAATCATGTAGAGCAGAAACGTTATGGTTCCCTCTTGACCGGCAAAAAAAACGCTTCCTAACAAGGCATAAACCGGCAATCTTGCTCCACATGACATCAATGGTGTCACCAAAATGGTAAGAACTCGGTCTTTTTTGGATTCCAAGGTTCTCGCAGCCATGACACCGGGAACAGTACACCCGAAGCCCAAAATCATTGGGATAAAAGATTTACCGTGCAAACCTAAAGTATGCATGAATTTATCCATCACAAATGCGGCACGAGACATATATCCAATATCTCCCAGAAAGGAGATGAACAGAAATAAGACAAAAAGTTGCGGTAAGAAAACTGCGAATGCCCCAAGGCCGCCAATAACTGCATCAGTTATAAAAGCAGAAAACATTGAATTTCCCATCACTGAAGCTAAATAATCACCAAAGCGACTAAACCAATAATCGACTACATCTACGAAATATCCACCGATATAAAAGGCAAGCTGAAACATAAGCCACATAATCCCTGCAAAAATCGGGATACCCCATATTCGATGGGTTACCACATGATCAATTTTTGTTGAAAAACGTTCTCTGTCTTCTTCAGTCAACACTCGTTTGATAAATTCTTTGGCAATACCGTGTATGATAGCATATCTTTCTTCTGCCAATAAAATATCCGTTTCGTTGGCAATAGACTTTTCAACCCATTCTATTTTTTGATTTAATGCTTCATAATCTTCAACACTAAGAATCTCTTGAAGAAACTCATCTTTTTCCAGAGCTTTTATGGCAAACCATCTTCTCAAATCCTGGTCATGTTCTTTAAAAAAAGGTTCTATCTCTTCAATGAGTTTTTCGGTTTTCTCTGAGAACTTTAAAACCTTCGGCTTGTTTTGACTTTGAACGGCTGAACGGATTTGTTCCTTTAAAACATCTATTCCAAGCCGCCTATTTGCAACTGTTTTACAAACAGAAACATTCAAATACTTGGATAAACCATCACTGTCAACATTAATTCCCATTTTTTTTGCTTCATCATCCATGTTTAAAACAAGGAGGACCGGTCTTCCCATTTCAATGATTTCCAATACCAAATAAAAATTTCTTTCAATATTTGTTTGATCAATTACAATTACTGTCAGTTCAGGTTTTTTGTCAATGATAAAATCTCTGGCGATTTTTTCATCCAACGAATTGGCCGAAAGGCTGTAAGTACCCGGAAGGTCAATTAAAGTAAACCTTTCAGATTCTATCTTTAGTTCTCCTTCTTTTCTTTCCACAGTCACTCCCGGCCAATTACCAACATGTTGGTGTGAACCCGTTAATGCGTTAAAAACAGAAGTTTTTCCGCTATTTGGATTTCCTCCTAAGGCTATCTTATGCATTTAATCATTCCCTACGATATCAGCTTCCAAACAGGACGCTTCGCTTTTTCTTAACGATAAACGATATCCTCTGAGATTTATTTCAATGGGATCTCCCATAGGAGCAACCTTTGCAATCTTAAACTCCGTACCGGGAGTCAATCCCATCGCTAAAAGTCTTTTTTTTATCATTGAAGCAGCTTTAATGGCTGTTACTTTTCCGGAAGTACCAACCTTCATTTCACTAACGTACACCATTACCCCCTTATTTAAACCAGAGGTGTTACATCGATCTTTGATGCCACACCAATTCCTATTCCATATTGTGCATCCTGTAATTGAACAACTACGGGACCTCCGTAATGTGCATTCGATACCCGTATCGTAGTGCCTTCAATAATACCCATTTTCGCAAGTCTATTTTTTACGGTATTTCCACCGTTGATTCGATTCACTTTAAATTTACCTTTTCCAGCAAATGTTAATGGCATATCACTACCTCCTCTTTTCCGAAAAATGATACATCAGCTTTATTATAATATACCAGCCTATATTTGTCAAAGGCAACTTATAAATTAAACAAGTTGTCACTATAACGAAAACTTAATGAGACTTATTTCGCAAAAAAAAAGAGAGAGGCTATTCCCCTCTCTCATAAGTCATTATCAAATATGAAATTTAACTGATTAATACTAACAGTTTCATCTAATTTTTTTATAGAACAGGTCTTTACAAAGTTCTAAGTTCGCCATTCCATAATTTTTGAAGGTTTTCAGTTCCTGTGCCATCAATGGCTTCAAATGTTTTTATACCCGATTCATTTGCGGCAGTGGTTGCGTTTTGTCCAAGCGATTTGGCAATAATTGTGTTTACATTTTTATTTGATAAAAAGCCAATCAACTTGGGACCTACACCATGTTCCTCTTCTGGATTGTTTTCCAAAAAATTAATAGCACCATTTTCTGCGTTGATGATGCAAATGTATTTGCCACGTGCAAATCTTTCATCTATAGGAGCATCCAACGATTTATCTTTTAAAGTCAACGCTACAACACCATATTGCTTTTTACATTCGTCTTCTGATCCATGGTGATGTTCATGAGAATGATTGTGATTACAACCTGGATCCGTGTCATCTGTTTTTCCAGATAAATAATCCTCAACGCAAACTTTTGCGTTATCTCCGGTTGCCTTCACAACTTTTATCCCAAGATTTGAGAAAAAGCTGATTGCTCTTGATCCGATTCCCTTTACGATCATCGTATCTATACCATTCTCTTTTACCCAAACGGGAATTTGTCCGGGACCATGCTGTTCAAAGGGATTTCTTACCAATTCATATTTTTCGATTTTGTTATCTTCGATCGCCACAAATATATAAAACGGTGTTCTCCCAAAATGCTCACTTAACGTTGAATCAAGTCCTTTTTCGTTTAATACTGGAATTCCAATTTTCATTATAAACCTCCATATATATGTTTTTTAAATATATGGTATTATAACAAACTGAGGTATTTTTTCAAAACATAAAAAAATGTTAAAATATAAAGTTGAAAATTTATAATTGGAGGAGTTCGCATCAAAAATATAAAGAGTGAAGAAACAAAAGATTGGTTGGAGAAAAAAACAGAACTTTTATACGATACCTTTAAAAAATTACCTACTTCTATCAAAGAAAAGGCAAATATTTATTACAATATTGGTAGAATACTCAACTATTCAGTAAATGTAGAATCCGGAGGAGTGAAGATACAAGCACTCATCAGGGGAACAGAAGATTATTTCACAGAAATTGAATTATTCAAAACTAATATTAATTTTTATTGTACTTGCCCTCACTTTCTGGGAGGAAATATTTGCAAACATATTGGCGCCCTTATGATTAAGGCATTGGAAAATAAAGATCAACTAATGAATGAGTATCGATCGGCCAACAGACTGAATTTGTTAAAAAGAAAGCATAAAGAATATATAACCAAAAGCAATGTCAAAAATTTCATTCAGGAACTGGAATCAAAAAAATCTACGAGCCTGATGGAAATACTCAGTCAATATGAAACGAAAGTTTTAGTTTTAGAGATACATAAAACAATTGACGATCTTAATATCATTGTTTACGAACAAAGGATGGGTGTCAAGGGTACTCCTGTAAAAACGGGGCGTAGGGAATTAACTTTAAATGAATTAACTACTTTTTACGATCCTAGATTCTCCGAATTTCTTACTTTTATCAAATACAGTCACGAAAACTTTAGTATAAAGAATATGCATAAATTTAAAAGGGTCTTTTCCGGTTATCCTTATATCTTTCTTGAACATAAAAAAAGAAAAGTTGAATTCGGACCTGAGTTATCATTGATTTTAAAGAAAAACACAAATCAAATCAAACTGGCGTTTGTAAATGAAAAGGAAGAACTATTTATTGATGCTGACACAATAACCGAATCATCTAATTATAGCTATGGGAAGTATATACCTGTTTATGGGGATTCAAATCAAACAGGTTTGCTTGTTAATGATACGATTTATCCCATTCTTTCTCCCCTTAATCATACTCAGATTCGTCATCTTTATAACGGTAAATCTAATTTGGAAACGGTCCTTTTCAACCCTGAAGAAATGCAAAAAGAAATTATCAAAAAAGATATCATTGCACCTCTGATAACCATGGGTGTCAATTTCGACAAAGAATTAAATGTTCATATCCCACTTACTGTAAAAAAGGCCGAAAAAAAGGCTGTTTGGATAATTGAGCGGACAGGGGATATTTTCTTTCTAAAACTAGAGTTTTCCTATTCTGGTATGAGGATTAGCCCTGAAGAGAAAAAAAATGAAATTGTTGATGCAAATAGCGGTAATATGTATATTCGGGATTATGAATTCGAACAAAATCAGCTGGAAATCCTAAGGAGTAACTTAAGCATGGTTAACGAAGAAAATTACGCATACTCTTGGGAATTAAGTCTTGAGGATGTGTTGAAAATCATCGATGAATTGTTTATTCAACATTCTGATACTGTCATCCTTGATTGTGATAAGAAACTCACCAAAATACAACATCCCAAAACCGTGGTAAATGTTGATGTCAAATCGGGAATTGATTGGTTTGAAATGAATTTTAAAGTTACAGCAGATGAAAAAGAGTTGCCCTTTGATAAAGTTCTAAATTCAGTAAAAGAAAATAATGAATTCATTGAAATTGACGGTCAATTTTATAGATTGGATAAGCGTGAATTGAATAAGTTAAAAAAATTGAGCGGAAAGATAAAAAATCTGAAGAAGAATCTTAAAGAGGGCTGGCATCGATTCGATATTCTACAGGAAATCGATGATTACGATTCCACTGAATTGGATGAAAAAGTGACAAATATCCTAAGAATGACTCAAGATTTCTCGGGAATAAAGGAATATATGATCCCTAAAAGCTTCAACGGAAAATTAAGAGAATATCAAATCAGCGGTTATAATTGGCTAAGATTTCTTGAAGAATTTCATTTAAACGGTGTACTTGCAGATGATATGGGATTGGGTAAAACAGTACAGACAATCTGTCTGCTTCTATCTTTTTTTGAACGAAATTTTGAACTCAACGGAATCATCATTTGTCCAAAATCATTACTTAAAAACTGGAAAAAAGAAATAGAAAGATTTGCTCCACTTCTAAATAGTGAAATATACCACGGAACTAAAAACGAAAGAAAGGAATTAAGAGAAAAAAAATGCCATATATGGATAACGACTTACGGTACATTTAGAAATGACTCTGTATTCTTTAACAAAGAAGTCTTTGATTATTGCATCGTTGATGAGGCACAAAATCTAAAAAATAATCAAACAAAGACATTTAAAGAGATGAAAAAACTTACCGCTAAACATAAAATCGCCTTAACCGGTACCCCTATCGAAAATTCAATCAGTGATCTGAAAAGTTTATTTGATTTTTTAATTCCTGGGTTTTTTGGCACGAATAAAGAATATAAGAGAAATTATGAACACCATTATAAAAACCTTCAGAAAAAGATCAAGCCACTGATGCTTAGGAGAAAAAAAGAAGAAGTATTAAAAGATTTGCCACCGAAAACCATCAAAAATTTCTATGTAGATATGACAGAGCGACAGGAAGAATTATATATCAATTATTACATGCATGTTAAGCATGAGGTCAAAGAAATGACCCAAACAAAAGAAGATTGGAATAACAATCGATTTCAAATCTTAAAACACATTCTTCGTTTAAGACAAATTGCCACGCATCCTGAAATGTTCATCAAAGATGAAAAAACAGGTTCCGGAAAATTGGATTCTCTGATTGAGCTCCTTGAAGAAATTACATCCGAAGGTCATAAGATCATTGTTTTCTCTCAGTTTTCCACAATGTTGGAAATTGTAAGAAAGGAACTAAACATTCGAGAAATGAATGGACTCATCATCGATGGTTCTACGAGAAACAGAGAACAAATTTTAACCAAGTTCAAGGAAGAAGAAGAACAAAAAATCCTTTTAATGACCTTAAAAGTTGGTGGCGTGGGTCTAAACCTCACTGAAGCTGATTATGTAATCATTTTGGATCCCTGGTGGAACCCTGCTGTTGAGCTACAGGCTATTGATCGCACTCATCGAATAGGGCAAACAAAGCCGGTTATGGTATACCGTATGATTAGTTCCTCCACCATTGAAGAGAAGGTTTTGGAACTTCAGGAAAAAAAGATGGAAATCGTGAATAATGTAGTTGAAGATACCACCGAGAAAGAAAAACAAATCTCTGCAGAAGACATCCGAGAAATGTTCGATTAACTCTATGGTATAATTTCTTCGAATAAGTTTCAAACTTCAAATTTTATCCGTTTTTTATCAGATAATAAATAAATGATGTATAATTGACTGGAAAAAATCAGGATTTAGAGGTGTTATGATTTGATCTATGCACTTGATATAGGAACTCGAACCGTTATTGGCGTTTTAGCTGAAAAGTACGAATCCACAATAACCATATACGACACACTGGTTAAAGAACACGAAGAAAGGGCCATGTTGGATGGTGCCATACATGATGTGAATAAAGTTACAAAAATCGTTCAACAGATTACCAAAACACTTAAAGAGAAGAATGACATAACCATCGATAAAGCATCTGTAGCCCTTGCCGGAAGGTTCTTGAAAACATCAATTGGAGAATCATGGATGGATGTTTCCAATGAACATGCTATCTCAAAAGATACCGTCAGAATCCTTGAAATGGAAGCCATCAATAAATCCATTGAATCACTCGAAACAGATGGTAAAGAAATGTATTGTGTAGGCTATTCAGTGCTTTATTACTCATTGGATGATGAATGGATTAAAAACCTGGAAGGTCAAAGAGGAAGAAAAATATCCGTCAAGGTTATTTCTGCATTTTTACCGGCATATATTGTCAACGCCATGATGAATGTTCTGGAATTATCTGAGTTAACTCCCGAACATATTACATTGGAACCAATAGCGGCAATGAATCTTGTCGTTCCACCTGATTTGAGAAAACTGAACATCGTATTAGTCGATGTTGGAGCAGGAACAAGCGATATTGCAGTTTCAAGGGACGGAACGGTTATCGCATACGGCATGGTTCCCATGGCGGGAGATGAAATCACTGAACGCATTTGCGAAGAATTCCTAATTGATTTTAATACAGGAGAAAATGTCAAACGGACATTGAGCGATGGTGAAAAAGAAGCAATCGAAGTAAAAGATATCCTTGATACACCTATTAACATAACAAAAGAAAAATTTTATGAAGTGATCAAACCCACTATTGAAGATATTACTTCGAAAATAACTGAAGAGGTTATCAATTTAAATGGAAAACCACCCGTTGCAGTGATGGTTGTGGGGGGTGGAGCACGAGCGCCTTTTTTCACTGAATTACTGGCACAAAAATTGGATTTGCCCAAAAGTCGTGTTGCCCTTAAAAGCATTGAAAACCTGCAAAATGTTCAAGATCGTACAAAAGCCCTCATTGGCAGTGAATTTATAACACCCGTTAGTATAGCCAACAGTGTTAATACCAACACAGGTAGCGTTTTCGTCAGGGTAATGGTCAATGAAAAACCGGTTGACCTCATGGGAATGGATTCAAAGAATACCGTCATGCAAGCTTTATTACAACTTGGATATAAAGTGGATGAAATCATTGGAAAACCCGGTCCGGCAATAACTTTTGACTTTAATGGAGAGATGCGAATCATCAAAGGCTTACCGGGAAAAAGTGCGGATATTATCATCAATAACGAAAAAAGTGGTATCCATTCCAGGTTGCAGCATGGAGATATTGTAGAATTTAAACCCGGAAAAGTAGGAACAAGTCCAGAGACTTTTTTGTCAGAGATTCTCAAACCTATTTCGATCTTTGTGAATGGGGAACCTTATGATCTTTTACCACAGGCTACCGTGAATAGCGAAATTTGTTCCTCTAATTTACAGATAAAAGATGGCGATAAGATCAGTGCTTTGAATTATTCTACAGTGGCAGACATGCTTGAGAAAATATCCAAGAAAAAAGAGGAATTTATTAATATCGTTTTAAACGGAAAAGCTCAATCCCTAAAAGTAAAAGAATTGGAAATATTTCGTGGTAGCAGAAAATTGGAGCTTATGGATAAAATCATCTCTGGAGATACAATCAAAATTAATGAAAAGTCATTAACACCGACTATTGATAGATTAACTCAATCGTTCGAGAAAAAGCATTGCAAAGTATTGGTCAATACCAAAGAAATGAACATACCAGTTACATCATACAAACTCACTGTGGATGGCGTAAAGGCTGAACCTGACAGTGTTCTTTATAATGGTGCCATTGTGAATATTGACTTTGTACAGGAAATCCCAAAAGTAATTGATTTGTTAGGTCTGATGGATATTGATTCCAATAGCTTAAAAAGCTTCAATATTACAGTGAACCAAAAAAAAGCTGCTTTCATGGATATTTTAAACGAAGGAGATCATGTGGAAATTACACTTGAAAAATAAACCTTCGTGCTTTATTACTAGAGAGGAGAGGGGAAGATGGATGTTTTAACAATTACAATGAATCCTGCCTTGGATAGAGAAATAATTATACCTCATTTCCAATTAAATACTCTTCACCGTGTTTTTGAAAGGGAAAAACTAATCAGCGACCCGGGTGGAAAGGGTATAAATGTTTCTATGATGTTATCGAAGTTAAACGGTACACCAAGCATCGCTATGGGTTTTCTTGGTGGATATACCGGACGAATCATATCAGAGGAATTAAGAAAGCAATATCCAAATGTTACCCTGAATTTCATCCATATTGATGGTGAAAGCCGGGAAAACCTCTCGATTCTTGATGAGGTCAACCATTACATAACCGAAATAAACGCTCCCGGACCTGTTGTTCAGGAACCGGACTTACTCCATTTCATGAAACTGTACAACACCGTTGTATCCCGGACTAAAATTACTGTTATCTCAGGTTCTGTTCCTGTTGGAGTACCTCTTGATACTTATTCTATCTTATCAGAGAAAGCGAAAGAAAACGGCAATAAAGTCTATCTTGAAGCTCGAGGACAACTACTGACAAACACAGTTAAAAAATGCTGTCCTGAAGTTGTCAGACCTGATATGAGAAGTACTAATAAGATCATGGGTAAAGAAGTGGAAAGTCTAAACGAATATATTGAAGCAGGAAAAGAGATCATTAGTTACGGTGCCGAACTTGTTGTTATTTCTTATAAATTCAAGCATGATTTAATTTTCACTTCTGAAGGCGCATGGATACTAACTGTTAAAGAAGGAGAATTAGATGAATCTCATTTGTTAGGAACCGGAGACGCTTATGTAGCAGCCATGGTTCATGATTATTTGACTACGGATCATTCACTTTTAGAAAGGGCAAAATACGGGATGGCCGCTGCATTGGCAAAAACCTTTTATCTAAAGAAAGAGATGCCTCCCCTATCGGATATTGAAAGAAATTTAGAAAACATCAAAACAGAAAAACTAGATTGAGGTGATAATATGAAAGTCGGAGATATTATGATCAGAGACATATCAGCTATTTTCGAAGATGAAACAGTGGAGCGGTTTATCAGATTATGCGCCAATCACCTCAGAACCGGAATGCCTGTAGTTGATGACGAAATGCGTATTTTAGGGTATATCGGTGAAAATGATGTAGTAAACGCTGTTATTCCCTCTTATTTTGGAATGCTTCAATCCGCATCATTTATTCCCGATACTAATCAATTGAAAAAAAAGCTGTATTTGATTAAAGATGAACCCATCAGCAAATACATGGCTAAATCGGTTATTTCTGTTAAAGAAAGCGATACGTTGCTCCATGCCTCGGATTTATTGATCAGGCATAAGTTCTTTTCTTTATGTGTTGTAGATGATGAGGAAAGACTTACGGGACTAGTAAACCGCTCCAGAATACTCTTAGGAGTTTTAAAAGAACTTGAGGAAGAAAACGAATGAAAAACGGGAGAATTAGAAAATAAATTGCAGACTAAAAAGACATTCAGTTTTATCACTCTGGGTTGTAAGGTCAATCAATATGAAACTGACTTTATGACCCAGACACTTTTAAATAAAGGCTATCTTGTACAGCCTATTTCACCGGATACTGATTTTGTGATTATCAACACATGTACAGTCACCAATGAAGCAGATCGAAAATCAAGACAACAGATTAGAAGGGCAAAGAAAATTGCACCAAATTCCACAACCATTGCCATGGGGTGCAGCGTACAAGTGATGGATCAGAGCAGCAAAAAAATAGCAGATTATCAGTTTGGAAACGGTGAAAAAAGTAACATCCTTAGCATCATTAAAAGGATAGAAACCGAGCAAACTTCAACAAATTTTGACAAAGCCTATTGGCTCCATCACAATCAGCTTGCTTTTAGTTTAAAGCACTCAGGCTTAAAAACCAGACAAAATATTATGATTCAGGAGGGATGTACCAACACGTGTACCTATTGCAAAATCTATCATGCAAGAGGTACTGTTTCCATCTCCAAACCACCTGAGCTGGTCATATCTGAAATAAATGAGATTGGTCAAAAAAATTGCAAAGAATTTATTCTCACCGGAATCAACCTTGGAGATTATTTCTGGCAAGGAATAACATTAACACGTTTGCTAAAAAAGATCGATGATGAAGTTCATCCTGATTATCGGATAAGACTAAGTTCCTTAAACCCTGAAGATGTGACAGATGAACTATGTGAACAGTTGAAAGCCAAGAGATTTTGTCCTCATCTTCATCTGTCGATTCAAAGTGGTTCGAATGGAGTTTTAAAAAGAATGAACAGAAAATACCAAACCGATACGGTCATCCAAGCCGTTGAGAAACTCAGAGCGATTGATCCTCTGTATTCGATTTCCTGCGATATTATTGTGGGGTTTCCAGGTGAAACAGAACAAGATTTTCAAGAAACAATTCAACTTATCAGTCAAATTCTTCCCTTGAAGACTCATGTTTTTCGTTATTCATTGAAAAAAGGAACACCTGCTGCCAGATTCAAGCATCAAGTGGATGGTAATATAAAAAAAGAACGTTCTTCTAGGCTGGATCAGATTGCAAAGCGTTTATCCTTTCAAGTACGAAAGGATCATATTGGGAAAACCCGAGAGCTTATTGTGGAACAAGTTGGAAACAATCAAATTACAGGACATGATGAGTATTATTTAAAACACAATATTATGACTTCCGAAAAAAGTTATACAGAAGGGGATAAGGTCAAAACAAAGATCTTTCAAATCCCTGAAAAATCAGAACCTGATGAGGTGAGTTCAACAGTTGTTTGTTTATATGAATGAAAACTGGATAGAAGAAGAGAAAGCAACTATTTCAATCAACAACCCGGGTTTTACAAGCGCTCGAGTTGTATATGAAACAATCCGTACTTATAAAGGCGAGCTTTTTCGTTTTAAAAAACATTATGATAGGCTTGCCAATTCAGCTTATGCCATGAAGATGATTTTGAATAAATCCTGGGAAGAAATGGAGCAAATCATCAAAATCGGAATTTCCAAAAACAAGTTAAAGGAAGCGTACATTCGTATTTATCTGACTTCAAATCCTGATCTGATTATCCAAATAAAAGATTTCCCTAGGATAGATCCCAATATATACAAAACAGGAGTTACAACAGATATTTCCGAAATCAGAAGACAAGCGTTTATGTACAATAAAACCGCTATCAAAACAACCGCCGCATTAGATGTCTTTTTGTCCAGAATTAGCAAACCCAATAATTTATATGATTTCATCATGCTCAACAGGGAAGGTTATGTCGCCGAAGGAACTTTCTCCAATGTTTTTTTAGTTAAAAATGGCTTTCTCATTACTCCCGGAATGGAAACAGGTATTCTCTCAGGAATCACACGAGAAGTTGTGATAGAGTTATCTCAAAAATCCAAAATCATCTGTGAACAAAGATTGGTGGAAGAAAAGGAATTATTTGAAGCTGACGAACTGTTTCTGACCCATACAAGTGGAGGAATCGTTCCAATCAGGGCCTTGGGACATAAGGAATACCGCATCGGTGAAATAACCTCACACTTAATGTCTGCATTAAACGAATTTACGGGAGAATAACGATTGATTTCTTTTGTTTTTTTGTAAATCCTTGACAAGGATTATACCGTATGGTATACTTATTCCGGTGATGAAATGAGTACAGATGAAACGATTATGGAAAAGGCATTGGAAGCTTTTGCCCTTAACGGTTACGAAAATATTGGCGTTCAGGAAATATGTGATGCTTCGGGAATAACAAAACCTACCCTTTATCATTATTATGGTAGTAAAACCGGATTGTTAACCCAAATCATGACTGAATATTCTAAGCGTTTAATTCAAGATATCTCAAAAGCAAGCTCATACAACGGTGATCTGCCCTTAACCATCAACAAAACCATCAAAGCCTATTTTACATTTGCCAGAAATAACAAATCATTTTACAGGCTATTGTTGAATCTTTTTTTTGCCCCTCCTCAAAGTCCATTTTCAAAGATCTCTCAACAGTACATGAAAAGGCAGTTTTTGATCCTTGAAACGCTTTTTAAATTCGCTTCGGAAGATCATGGTAATATGAAACACAAGGAAAAAAGAAATGCGATCACATTATTAGGCTTTATCAACAGCTATATAGGCATGTGGATGAATGACGAAACTGAGCTGAATGACGATCAGGTTTTTTCGGCTTCTCATCAGTTCATGCACGGGATTTACTCTTAATTTTTTTTTAACAAGAGTATACCTAACGGTATACTCTTCAAAAAGGAGGCAATATGACACAACAAAAATGGTACGAGAAAACAACTTTTTATCACATATACCCTTTGGGTTTCTGCGGTGATTTGATCGGACAAAGTGAAAGGCCGTTAAAAAAGATTACAGATCATTTGGATTATATTCAAAGTATGGGTTTTACCGGGTTATACCTGGGACCTCTTTTTGAATCAGCCAGCCATGGATATGACACAACGGATTATTTTAAAGTGGATCGAAGACTGGGTCAAAACAATGATTTACGAGAATTAATTCAAACAGCTCACGAAAAGCGTATCAAAGTGGTCTTGGATGGAGTTTTCAACCATGTGGGAAGAGATTTCTTTGCTTTTAAAGATATATTAGCAAAAAGGGAACAATCCGAGTTCAGAGATTGGTTCGAGAATCTGAATTTTAACTCAGATAACCACCATCATGACGGATTTTCCTATAATACCTGGGAAAATCATGAGCAATTGGTAAAATTAAATCTAACGAATCAAGATGTTCAAAATTATTTGTTTGAAGCCATTAAGTATTGGGTCGATGAATTCGATATTGACGGATTACGCTTGGACGCTGCCGACTGCCTTGATATGGATTTTCTCAAAGCACTGAGAGGATTTACAAAAACACTGAAAGAAGATTTTTGGTTGATGGGTGAAATTATCCACGGTGATTATAATTATTGGCTGGGTGAAGATAGACTCCATTCAGTAACTAATTATGAATGTTATAAGGGGCTTTATTCAAGTTTTAACGACAGGAACTTTTTCGAAATCGCGTACTCTTTAAACAGACAATTCAATGGCGAAGGTATTTATAAAAATTATCATCTTTATAATTTTGTGGATAATCACGACGTTGAAAGAATAAAAAGCAAACTCCATAAACCCACCGATCTCTATCCCTTATACATTTTATTGTACACAATGCCGGGAGCCCCTTCAGTATACTACGGCAGTGAATGGGGGATATCGGGAAAAAGAACCAAATTCAGCGATTTAGCATTAAGGCCTGTATTTGATTTAGAAAACTATAAAGCTAACTCTGAATTTAAGAATCTAAAACACTTAATCGAACGATTAAATGACTTCCGAAAACAATACCCAAGTCTTAATACTGGTGATTATTCTCAAATTTACGTGGATCACAATCAATTAATCTTTAAACGAGAAACGGAAAACGAAATTGCATACATAGGTATTAACGCTTCAGAAGAAGAATTTGTTTACCATTTTCACGATGAAAACCAAAATCAATATGATGTCCTAAATAATAAAATACCAGAAAATAACAACGGAAAGATGTCCATGCAACTATATCCAAATTGGGGATCGATCATTATAAAAAAGAAATAGTTTAGAAAAGAAAAATCACAATAATCGCCATGATTGCCAACATGATTGACCAAAGCAAAAAGGCCTTCTTCAATGCTCCCTTGGCCTTTTCCTGCTCCCACCACTTTTTGGGACGAATATTCTGAAGAAAAAAGGTAATCATGGTGGCAAAATTGACACTAACGATATTCAGAACAAAAAGAAGCAACGCACTGATGCCGTATTCAATATAACCGGAAGCCAATAACAAACCCGAAGCAACCAGTGGCGGCATTAAGGCAACGGCTACCATCACACCAATGAATCCCTCAGAAATAGCGGTGGTATAAGATAAAGCCGCCGCTATACCGGCAGATAACGCCAGGAGAATGTCAGAAACATGTAACACCGTTCGATTGAGAATTTCGCTGCTTAAGGAAGACAAATTGATAAAAAAACCTAAAATCAGGGAAAAAACAAAAGCTGCCGTTATTCTTAACAAGTTGGCCTTTAAAGACTTTCCCAATAACTGATAATCTCCCAAACATATCGAAAAAGACATTGCCACATTGGGACCCAACATAGGCGCAATAACCATGGCTCCAACCAATACCACCGAACTGTCTCGAACCAAACCAATAGCTGCAACAATCGCTGATAAAATAACCAAAATAAGCTGAATTGGAGATAGTGAAACCGTATCGGAAATATCAGTATACAATTCCTCTCTACTGATACTGGTGCCTTTTCGAAACGGCTGTTTCCAAATGGGAACTTCCTCTTCTTCCTCTTTTTCATCAGCTTCCTGTTTAGGTTCTTCCAATTTGGGAACAGACCCTTCAGCGGGGATGATGACGATACCAAAATCCTTCTCATGCTTTAGACGGCTTTCAAGGGCATCAATCACTCTCTGAGAATCTTGGGAATTGATCAGGATACGAAGCATGTACTTCTCTCCGATAGTGTATTCTTGAATATTCTCAATTCCCAAATCCTCTCGGATTTGATCGGCCAGATCACCTTTTTCGCCTTCGTAAAATGCCTCTATCAATCGCAGTGGCATCTAGTAATCATCCCCTATGTTTCTTTTTAAAGGATCGAGGTTTTGGGGTTTAGGGTTTGGCAAGTGCTTGAGACTATCAATAATTCTAGACCCGATACCCCAGACCCTAAACCCTGTCTTTTTTACTTAAAGAAGCTTTTCAATATCATCCACACATTTTTCCGGTGGTGTAGATGGTGCAAACCGCTTAATAACATTCCCTTCACGATCGACCAGAAATTTGGTAAAGTTCCACTTTACCGCCTTTGTTCCACCCAAACCTCTTGCTTTGTCTTTCAACAATTCAAAAAGGGGATGAGCATCTTTACCATTAACATCAACTTTGGCAAAAACCGGAAAGGTCACACCATAATTCACTTTACAAAAATTTTGTATTTCTTCGTTTGATCCGGGTTCCTGATTCTTGAACTGATTACAGGGGAATCCCAGTACAATAAAACCTTTCTCTTTATACTGTTCGTATAGTTTCTCAAGCCCTTCATATTGAGGGGTAAAACCGCATTTACTGGCGGTATTGACAATCATCATGACTTGCCCCTTGTATTCAGATAAATCTTTTTCAAATCCAAAGGCATCATCAAATTTGATCTCATATATATTCATATTCATTCTCCTTTTTTTGGAAACCAGGGAATTAAAACACTGGTTTTTTTCTTATATTTTTGAAATTCAGGATTGTTTTCGTATTTTTGTTCCAGTAGGGGGATCCCGCTGAAAGTTATTAACAACGTTGTGATTAAAATTGGGCTGATCACTGAAACCCACCCAAAAGGAACTTCCAAAACGATCAGAAAAATCGCCCACCACATAGTGATTTCTCCATAATAGTTAGGGTGTCGAGTGTATTTCCATAGACCGGTTTGAATAATTCCTTTTTTTCCTGCCTTTTTGAAATTGTATTTCTGTATGTCTCCGACTGTTTCCCAAAAAAAACCCCAAATCCAAAGGATTATGCCAATAATCGACAATAACCCCAACGAACCTGTACTTGTCAGAGATGCAACAAATAATGGTGATTCGATAATCAATATCAATAAACCTTGAAATAAAAAGACCTTTACATAACTGACCAACTTCCAATTAGTTCCAAAATCTTTGCGCATCTTAGTATAACGATAATCTTCACCTTTTCCAATTTTTCTTATGCCTATTTGTAAAGCTAACCTTAAGGCCCATAAACTAATCAGTACAAATGCCGCTATAAAATGTATACCAACACCATCGGAAAAGATCAACTGTGCCAATCCGGCAACGACAAAACCAGGACCGTAAGCGATATCTATAATAGATAAATCATCTTTTTTAATAGCTATAAAATAAACTATGGACATGTAAATCCAAATAAAAATAAAAGAAAATAGTATCTGCATGATCATAACTAACACCTCAATAGGTTAGATAAGACAGACTCACGGCACCAACCCCGGAATGAGCTCCAATAACCGGAGATAAATTGTATATGTAATCAGCTTTTTTCCCTGTTATCTCCATTGCTATCTCTTCATATATCTTGGATTCTTTGAGATTATTTGCATGGGTTATGCAATAACGTTTGATCCCAGATTTTTCATGAGCTTGCTTGAACAAATCAAAAATGACTTTTCGATTACCCTTATCACTGAATCCCTTTCCATATAGTTCTGAATTCCCCTCTTTGTCTAATGAAATAACCGGTTTTAAATTGATGAGTTTAGCGATAAACCCCTTAACCGGACTGACTCTTCCGCCTCGCACCATGCCATCTAAAGATTTAACACTGACTAAAATCTTTGACTTTGGTACGATCTGATTGATTTTATCAACAATCTCATCAAATGCCATACCGTTGTCAATCATCTCTGCCGCTTCAGCAACGATTAAACCTTGAGCTCCTGAATTTTGCTTTGAATCTATAACCGCAGCACTTTTATTTTTTAACAAAAACCTCTCAGCTGCTGTTTCACTGAGGTTATACGTCCCACTCAAACGAGAAGAGATGTGAATCGCAATTAATTTATCATAATGACTCATTAAGAACGAATAGAGATTTTGAAAGGTACGAATATTGGGTTGCGAACTTGTGGGATAAAACTTAGTTTTGGTAAGCATTTTATAAAAGTGTTCCGGTTTAATGGTTACTTTATCCAAATAACCTGTCGGGCCAAAGTTTAATTCAAGGGGAACCATCTGTATTTGGTATTTATCCAAAAACGCTTCAGGTAAATCACAAGAAGAATCCGTTACCAAAGCGATATCGTATTTTCGATGATTGCTGATCTGGTATTGCATCTGCATATCATCAACTTTTTGTTGGATGATATCTCCATAATCTTTGATTTTATAAAAGAAATCAGCAGGTCTATCGGTGTGAACGTGAACACGCATCTTTTCCGAACTGTTGGCAATGACCACTGAATCCCCAAAAGAAGCAGCTAATGTTTTAATTCTGTCCACATTATTATCTTTCAAATTGATTAATGCTTCTGTACAATATCGGTTTGTAATTGCTTCATCAAAATTATGAGATTCCTCGTATCCGATCCCATCAATATTATCAGGAACCGTTTCAATTTTCGGTTTTTTTCCTGTTTGTAAATAAGTTCGAATACCTTCTAGAAAGATAATAAATCCTTTACCACCGGCATCGACAACATTCGATTTCTTTAAAATATCAAGCTGTTCCCTTGTGTGATCTAACGCTTCCAGTGAACGATCATAAGCAGAAAAAAACGTTTCAATAAAATTCTTCATTTTGCCAAATTCATCGGCCATTGTATGGGACCAAACCTTGATCACCGTCAAAATAGTACCCTCGACCGGTTCCATGACGGCTTTATATGCATACTCCACTGCATGTGCAAAGGCTTCAATCATTTCTTCAACAGTGACATTTTTTTTATCACCTA
>Ga0272443_10002323_pt1 | contig 24577 bp, 41 predicted proteins | sample SSMAcet12_FD_193581 | JGI IMG/M metagenome (GOLD analysis project Ga0272443, IMG submission 193581) | Marine sediment archaeal communities from Little Sippewissett salt marsh, Falmouth, MA, United States - SSM-Acet-12 | ecosystem: Environmental > Aquatic > Marine > Wetlands > Sediment ...
ATTCATTTTAGGTTTTGGGTTTTTTTAAATTGAATCTTACAAAATCTTGATTTTAGTTTATTCATTTTAAGTTTTGGGTTTTTTTGCACTCTTTTTATTTTTTAATCAACCAAACTTCTTTTTTAAACCTAACCACCAATAAATTTTCTTAGTGCCGGGTTCATGTCTGTCTCATGTTGCTGTGCAATGCTTTGATAAAATTGAAACATAATCATAATTACTAAGAGTATTGCTGTTCCAGAAACAAGAGCACCAAGCAAGTCTGTTGCTGCTGCTAAAAGCCCAATTGCTGCTCCACCCATAACTGTTAAGGGCATAACATATCTATTTAATATATTTTCAATTATTCTTTGATCTTGCCTAAATCCTGCAACTTGTAATCCTGAAGCTGAAATTTTTTTTGCCTGGTTTTTTGCATCCATCCCAGATGTTTTAACCCAAAAAATTGAAAATATTGTAGAGAAAAACATAAAAAACAAAATATGAGTCAAACCTTGCACTAAGAATTTAGGTAAAAGTCCTCCACGTATTGCAAGTTCTAAAAGATTTGTTGAATGCATCCAAAAAGCAAGACCTGAAACTGCTTGCCCATTAACAAAAGTTCCTAAAAATGTAAAGTGTGATGCAAAACCTTGTAATCCTGAACAAGTGCCCTGCGCACATGCAGTTACAGAATTTTGAATCAAACCCCCAAATAATTGGATATTTGCAATAAGCGCTGCAGTTAATATAACTGGAATAACTGAAGCATAGAAAAATGAAAGAGGCCATTTTGTAGTATACCCTCTTATTCTTCCAAAAGATAAAGGAATTTCAACTTTCAAAGATTGTGCCCAAACTACAAGCAAGAAAATAACAGCTGTTGCAATTATTGCCGCCATTGCAGAAGTTGCTTCTATGCTTGATTTGTTAATTATTGAAGAAATGAAAACAAGCACTTTTCCAGAAGGAATAAATTGTCCCTCTGAACTTAGAAATTGGAAAGCACTAGTTATTAATCTCCATGAAACTCCTGCCCCAATAAATAAACTTACTCCTGAACCAAATCCCCATTTTTGTGTTACTTGGTCCATATAAAAAATTGCAAGACCTCCTAAAATAAGTTGAAAAATTACTATTCCTGCAAATCCAGGCATTGCTTGCAAACCTTGCATTACAACATAAACAATAGCTTCGAAAATTATAAAGAAAAACACAAGCATGTTTTGTAGTCCTTGAAAAAATCTTTTTCCTTCTTGGGTTGTTGTATCAATATTCAAAATTCCAGAACCTGTTAAAAGCTGCAAAATAATTGAAGCCATTACAATTGGTCCAATACCAAGAGAAATTAAACTTCCAAAATCTGTTCCAAGAATAATTGCTAAATATTCAAACCTTGCAAGCGCATTTTCACTAAGCCCAAACAAAGGAATGTTCGCAAGAACAAAAAAAGCAGCCAAAACAATCAGAGTCCACTTTAATTTAACCTTAAAACTAACTTTTTTCTCATCAGGCTTTTTAACTTCAGGAATGAAACTAAATATTTTGCTTAAATCCATTTTGGAATTAATCTTTTTTATTGGCCAATTTTTCCTCTTTTTTTTGGCTATCTTTAGATAAATTAGCAGAGCTTTTTAATTCTTTTTTTTTGATATTTTCTCTTTTTGAAAAAATTATTTCTCCTCCTGCTTTTTTTATTTTTTCAATAGCAGATTTTGAAGCCTCCAAAGCGCGGATTATTAATTTATCTTTTATGTTTCCTGTTCCAAGAATTTTATAATCTTTTAAATTAATTTCCCAACCTTTTTGTGTTTTCTTTCCATATTTTTCAAGATTAAGTTGAATTTGTTCGAGGTTTATTCTTTTTCTTTTGTCTCTTTCTGTTTTTTTGCTTGTAATTCCTTGTTTTCCAAAATAATTATTTCCATAAAGTTTTGTAACAAGTGTTTTTTTATGATCTGCTCTTTTTCCAGTTCCAGACATTCCTTTTCCTCCCCTATCTCCTTTTCCTCGGCCTCGCTTTCTTTCTCCTCTCCCATTTGATCCTCTACCACGACCATGCATTCTTGTAGATTTTTTACGTTTTATTGTTTTCATAACATTCTCCTAATTAAATCATTTATTTTTTCCTTGTTGTTTCCTAAAACTCCTTTTCCAACTCCAAAGTGTTTTTTACTTTCAATTCCTTTGCGGGGAGGATGCAATCTAAAAAAAGGTTTCAAATTTAACTCTTTGTATTTTTTTCCTTTTTCAAGTTCTTCAGAAATTTTTTTTGCATCAATTTTTTTCGTTTTATCGATTAACTGTGAGCGCTTTTTTAAAAGTTCTTCAAAAACTTCTTTTTTAATTTCTCCAAAAGCAACAAAATCTCTAACTCTTTCAATCATTCCCCTATTTATTTTATTTTCTTTTACCACAATGCAAGAGAATTTTTTTCTAAGATTAAGTCTGTTTAATGTCTCTATAATTTCTTTTTTTAGATTTACTTCTCCACTAATTCTTACTACTGTAATCATTTTTTATTTTCTCCAATTGTTTTTTTAAGAGCATTAATGCATGCTTTCGCCAAATTAAATGAAGTTCTTTGTCTCCCTTGCGTTTTACTATACACGTCTTTTATTCCTGCAAGTTTTAATATTTTTTTTATTTCTCTTCCAACAACAAGGCCTGTTCCTTGTGGGGCAGGGATTAGAGTAATTCTAACGCTCCCTGCTTTTCCATTTATTTTAAATGGAATTGTGTGGGGTTCTTTACAAGAACAATCAAACGCTGCACAAGTTCTATTAATTTTTATTATGTTTAATTTTGCTTTTCTAATTGCTTTGTCTCTTGCAGGGAGAGTTTCTTTTGCCCTGCCAGTTCCAATTCCTACATGTCCGTTCTCGTCGCCAATAACTGCCATTGTTGAAAAAGTTGGAACATTTCCTTCTTTTGTTTTTCTTTGGGTTTGTCTCCACGCCCTTCTTTTTCCTCCGCCGAATTTTCCTTTTGATTGGCCAATAGAAATTAAATCTGAATTAATTTTTAATAAATAATCAACAATTTCTGATTCAAGAATTTTTTTATTTTCTTCCAAAATATAATCTATATCTTTTATTTTTCCGCTTTTTACTTCAATCCCTAACTTTGTTTTTGGTTCCCACCTTGCAATAGATTCCTCTAGTTCTTTTCTCTCCCTATTTTTTCTTAAATTAGCTTTTGAATCTTGTTTAGAAGATTCTTCTTTTGACTTTTCAACTAATTCTTTGGTTGTTTTTTCTATATTTTTTGATTTTTCAACAGCTTCTTTTTCACTAAGGGTACCATGTGCTTCCACTGTTTTTTTTGTGTCTTCAAATTCTTGTTTTTTTGTATTCATTTTTCTTTCTCAATTTTTAATTTAATTTCTTCAAAAGGAATTTTTCCTTCCAAATGTTCTCCTTTAATTCTTTCTTGGCTTGGGAAAAATTTTTCATTATATTTTATCTTTAATTCAGAATCTACCAACCCTTTTATAAAAGCATGCATTTTAGATCCTTTTAATACTCTTTGTAACCCAAAATCAATTATTGGAATTTCCACTTTTTCTTTTATTATTTTTTTACCTAATAAAAATCCTAAAAAATATGCTGCTGGAAGTGAATTCAAATTTATTTTTTCTGGCCAACCATACTTAAGAAGGTGTTTAGAATTAATTCCAAATTTAATAACATCTTGTGCTGCTTCACTTACCACATATTGACTAACTAAATACCTGTTTGTTTTTCTAAAAACAATTCTTGGGATTTTGCTCTTGAGAAGCTTAATTCTTTTTAAGTAATCTGTTTTATTTTCTTTTCTTCTTCGTTTAATTGTTTTCATATTTCCCCCATTCATCATTTACTTTTTTTAATATGTCTATAAGTTTAATTTTAAATTTTGTATTCCAAAGATAAATAGCATCGTCGATAAATTTTGCCTCTGCGTTTTTATCTTTAGTTAGTCCTATAAGACTACTTCTACTGCTTATTTCCATAACTTGTTTCATTAGTTCTTTAATTTCTTTTTTTTCTTCCTGCCCAAATATTTTACTCTCACTTAAATTGAGTATGTTTTGGGGATTTGGCATTATTAAACTATGAAAATAATCATTCCAACCCATAAAACTTTCAACAATCCTATGGCTTATTTGCCGAGATAATCTTTTGCTAAGAAAACCATCCCTTTGGATTCCATCTCTTATAAAAAAAGCATCATCAAATTCTTCTAATGTGGTTTTGAAATTTAATTCTTTTTTTAATGCTTCAAATTCTTTCTCAAATTCTTTTATCAATTCTTTATTTTCCATTTTATTCTTTTGTTATTTTTATTTGTTCTTTTAAATGTGCTTTACTTCGATAAAATTTATTTCTGATTTTTTTCCTTATTTCCTTTACTTCTTCTTTTGAAACTTTTCCCTGGGTTTTTAATCCTGAAACATATTTCCTTAATTTTCTAGTCATTAAAACATATTTTTCTTTTCTTTTGTTTAATTTTTTCTTTATTTTTCCGGGCCCCCTTTTTCTACTTCTTTTTTCTACTTTTTTTCTGCCTTTTACTTCTTTAATTTTTATTGCACCTTCTTTATGTAATTGAATTATATCTTGTTTAGTAATTGCTTCCTTTATTTCTTCGAGCCTGGGACCTACAAAAATAATTCTTTCTCTACCCACTTTAAGAGTTTTTTTCGCTAAATTTTTTTTATTTCTTAGGTTCATTTTTTACTCCTTTTTTCTTTGTTTTTTTTAAAAATTTTTCGGGATTTAAGTTATAAATCTCAAATTTTTTTTCTTTTGCTTTTATCGCTATTTCTATTTTTTTCTTTTTGCCAAGATTTCCCAAGACACCTATTTTTTCACTTGTTAATTTTTCTAAATCTTTGATGTTATTTATTTTAATAATTATTTTGTTCATTATCTTGCCAGACGTTTCTTTCTTTTTTTTGTAACCCACACTAACAATTGCAGGATAACCTTTTCTTTTTTCTCTCATTTTGTTGTCCCTTCCTGTGGGCCTTCTCCATTTTTGTTTTTTCTTTCTTTTCTTTCCTAATTTTGAATGTCTGCTCCAAATTCTTCTTAAAAAATTTTTTGTCATTATATTTCCTTCCCTGCTTTATTTACTAAAAAAATTCCATCTTGAAAAACTCTTCTGTCTCTTCCCCTAACTTTTGTTGCTCTTTCAAAGTTAGCTGCACCTTGCCCGGCCAATTCTTTATTAATAGATTTTATTGTTATGTTTTGTTTATCTGCGTTTACTTCAATTCCTTTGGGAATCGACACTTTTCGTGGTGTTTTTTCTCCGAGGAAATTTTTTATCTCTGCAAAATTGTCTTTTATATCTACAGTAATTGGAAAGTGGCTTGCACATATCTTTAAATTATATTCAAATTTTTCTTGAACTCCCTTTATCATATTCTTCAAATGTGCAGACATGGTGTTAATTTTTTTCTTTTCTCTTTTTGTTGCTTTTTCATGTTCAATAATTATTTTATTTTCTACTTTTCTAAATTTTATTCCACCATTGCTAAAACTTCTTTTATTTTCTCCTTCTTTACCTTTAACAATAAAAGTATTTTTTTCAATAATTACTTCCACTCCTTCGGGAATTTCAACTTCTTGCGAAAATTTTTTTTTCATTAATAAAAATATGCAATTAAGCAACCTCCTGTTTCTTCTTTTTGTGCTTCTTCATGGGTCAGCAATCCTTTGTTTGTAGAAATTATTAATGTCCCCATATTTCTCGCAGGCAAATATCTTCTTCGATATTTTTCAATTTCATCTTTCTTTACCGTAAATCTGGGTTTTACTGCATTACAATTAAATAAATTTCCAATAGTTATTTCAATTGTTTTTTCTTTACTATCAATTTTATATTTTTTTATTGCACCTTGTTGTTTCATAATCTTCAAAATTTCAATTAATAAATTAGATATTCTCTTTATCTTTACAGTTTTCTTTTTCGCCTTCTTGGCGTTTTTTAACATGTTTAGTGCATCAGCAACAATATCGTGACTCATTTTAACTATATTTTTTAAAACCTATTTCTTCAGCAATTTCTCTAAAACAATGTCGGCAAAGATTCAAGCCATAGGATTTTATGTGTGCTCCGAATCTGCCACATCTTTCACATTTTCTCGAAGCTATACCAATCTTACGATCTTTTGGTTTGCAATGCTTGAGAAACTTTTCTTTGATTGCAGGTTTATTTTTTAATTGTTTGAGTATTTTTTTCCAATCACTTGCAGTCATTTTATATTTTCTCCTATTTAAACTCTGTTTGGAAATGGTCTTCCATAAATTTAATTATTTCTTCTCGAGAAATTCTCTGCTTTTTAGGAATTTTACCTTTTTTTATTTTTTTTATTCCTGTTCTTTTTCCACATCTTTTGAAAACAAGCGTAACATCAAAACCTCTTATTCCAATTTCCCGTTGATATTCTACTCCCGGAATTTCAATGTATTCTTTTATTCCAAAAGAAAAATTATTTTCACTTATTTGTTTTTTCTTCAATACATTATTAATTGATACTAACATTCTTTTTAATATTTCTTCTGTTCCTTTTCTTAAAGTAATCACTGCACCCACAACAAGGCCCGGCCGAACACTCCAAGTGGGAATTCTTTTTCTAGAAATCATTTTGGCAGGATTTTTTCCAGTAAGTAATTTAAGCAGTTTAATTCCCTTTTCTAATTCTTCTCCAGTTCCACCTACGCTTAAAACAACCTTTTCAATTTTTATCTCTCGCATTTTATTTTCTTTTTTCATTATTCAACCACCATAATTTGGTTTAATAAAACATTTATTTTCTTTTCTTTTGTTTCTATTTCTGCCATTTTTCTTTCATTTTTTATTTTAATAATTTTTCCTCTCTTCCCTGAATGTTTTCCTGCAAAAATTATGACCTTTTCATTTTCTTTTAAAGGCAAACATTTAGTTACCTTTTTATTTTTAAAATCAATAATTACCGAATCATTAATTTTACAATCTATTTCACAAAAATAATTTCTCCCATCACTTAAATTAATTTGTATTTTTTTCCCTTTCAAAACTTTTTTATTTTTTATTTTTGCTATTTTGTAATATGATTTTTCTTCTTTAATTTCTTCTGAATAAAACTTCCCAAATTCTGAGAGATTTAATTTATAATTTTTTTTAGCTGGGACAATTGTTATTTTATCAAAAAGAACAACAGAATTTTTTTCATTTCTTACAGGTCGGCCATTAATTAATATATTTTTTTCATGTATTGCCTTTTTAACTTCTTTTCTATTTTGAGCAATTTTAATCATGTCTCTTAAAAAAACTAATATTGGAATTCCATCTTTTAAATTCTGGTTTGGTCTTATAACATATTTTGTTCCTTTTCTGTTTATTGGCCATTTTTTCGGAACTTTTTGTCTTTTCAAATGCATTTTATTTTTCTCCTCCTGTTTCTTTTGTAATTTTTTGAGTTTTTATTTCTTGTTTTAAAATTTTATTTCTTTTTCTGTCTTCTAAATTTAATTCAATTATTTGTAAATTTGAAGCTTTAATTGGCACATCAACTTTTGAGCCTTCAATTTTTTTTGCCTGAATTCCTTCAATATAAATTTTTTCTGTTTTCTTTAAAATCTTAATAATTTTTCCTTGTTTTTTCTTGAATTTTCCTCGCATTATTTTGACAATGTCTCCTTTTCTTAAAGGAATGTTTCTCTTTGAATGTTTTTTTCTTAATTCCTTTGATAAATTAACACTTAAAACCTTTTTCTTTAAATGTAACGGAGCATTTGCTTTGAATTTTCTTTGCTTTCTCGGTTGAGTGCTCGCTTTCCATTTTGTTGAAAATTTCTTTTTCATTTTAATAAACAAATTGAGCGATTTTTGCAACTTGCGGCCATCGCTCCATTACCTCCCTTGCAACAGGACCTTTAATTTGAGTTCCTTTTGGATTTCCTTTATCATCTTTTAAAATTGCAACTGCATTGTCTTCAAAAGCAATTCTTTCTCCATTAAGTCTTCTGTATGATTTTTTCTGTCTTATAACAACAGCGTCGAAAACTTTTCCTTTCATGTCTGGAATTCCTTTTTTTACACTAACCTTTACCCAGTCTGCGATTTTTGCCGCAACTTGTTTTCCTCTTTTTGCTTTGCTTTTTTTAACAGAAACTATTTTTATCATTTTCGCCCCACTATTATCTGCAGAAATCATTTGTGAACCAATATTCAATCCTGCAGTTGTTCTTGCTGATACGGCTTTCATTTTAATTCATAATTTCCCCCATATTGTATGTTTTTATATTTCTTGGAAGAAGTTGACTTAATCTTTTGTACAAATCGTTTCCTATCTGCCTTATTCTTTGGTCTTCTAATGGGGCAATGTTCTCTATTTTTATTGTCCCTCTTTCCCTATACATTCTTTTTCCATTTTGTATTCCTATTTCACAAACTCTTTCCGTTTCAAAAGTATTTGCCGCGATAATTTTAGCAAACACATCCATTGCGATTCCAAATTTTTCTTGTTCGGGAATATCTTCTCTTGTAGTAACTAATTTGCCTCCTACTAAAATTTGATAAATTTCTTTATTATTTGAATCATATCCAGCGAATATTCCCACACTTTCCATTATTTTTCTCCTCCGTTTTTTTTATCCTCTGCATTTTTAATTTTTTCAATAACTACAAAGTGAATTATTTTACTCAACGGTCTGCATTCTTTAATCTTAATAAAATCCCCAACATTAATCTTTTCATCCATACATTCTTGAAGTCTTGCGTGAATTTTTGTTTTTGATTTTTTATATCTTTCATATTTTTTAACATAAATCATTCTTTCAAATTCAATTGTAACTCTTTTCTGCAATTTCTTTATTACTTTTCCTTCGAAAGTTTTTCCTCTAACTTTTAAATTTCCATGTATATGGCAATTTTTATCATTGCATTTAGTTCCAACTAACTTTGCTTTTTTTTCTACTTCTGTTTTTACTTCTGTTTTTTTCATTTTCTCTTTGTTTTGTGTGCTTTTATTCACTAATGGATTCTTCATCAAATCCAAGTTTTACCAAGAGGTCTTTTATTTTCTTGGTGTGATTTCCTTGGAGTTCGATTTTGTTGTCTTTGTCAGTCCCACCGCAAGCAAGCTCATTTTTGAGCGACTTCGCGATTTTTTTAACATCGACACCACTGTCAAATCCACTCACAATAGTAACGATCTTTCCGTATCTTTTCTTGTCGGTCGTTACCTGTATTTTCTGTGAACTTTTTACAATCTGTTCACACACACATGCTTGCATGGGCAAGCCACATTTTGGGCATATTTCCATTGTTTATTTCTTATTCAACACTTCCTTTTGGCTAGTCTGCTTTTTAGGCTTGACTAAAACAGAAGATTTCTCTTCTGAGCCTTCGGTTTTGTTGAATGTGAATATTCTTGCAATTGTTTTTTTAATTTCTCTAGTTTTTGAAGTTCCTGTTTTAGTAGATGTTCCTTTTGATTTAACTAATTCTAATTTTAATTCTTTCATTTTTTTTTCTCGATCGTTTTTTGTCATATTTTTTATATCTTTATTTCTTAAAATTGCCATTTTATTTTTTCTTCACTATTTTTTTAATTGGTTTTTCTTTTGTGATTATTTCTGTTTTTTTCTTATTGTTTCTCAAAGTTTCTAATAATTTTTCATCTATCTTTATCCTATCTTTAAGTTCAGCGTCTGGAGAAAGTATGCTCACTTTTATTCCAACAGTTCCAGGTTTTGTTTCTGCTCTTGCCTGAGCTCTATTTACTACTTTTGCACTATCTCCTGTTTTCTTAAGATACCCTTGCCCAAACCTCCATGTTTTTGCTCTTGCCCCAGGAAGTTTTCCGCTCAATCTTATTTCAACTCCTAATGCTCCAGCATTAATTATTTTTTGAAGAGTTCTATATGCTACAACTTTAAATCTTAAAGGCCCAAATCTTTCTAAAGATAATGCAATCTCGTCGGCAATTGTTTGCGAATCAAATTCAGGTTGTTTTATTTCATCAATTTCTACATGAGGATTTTCCAATTTAAATTTCCTTTTTAACATTCTTGTTAATTCATCTATTTTTTCTCCACCACGCCCAATAATCATTCCTGGCTTATTTGTGCTAATAATTATTTTCTCGCCAACTGGAGTATATTCTATTTTTATTTTACTTATTTTTCCTTTTCCTAAATATTTTTTAATATGTTCTTTAAGTGAAAATTCTTCTTTCTTAAAACTAACTGTTTTTCTTTCTTCCATCTAATAAAATTCCTCCCTTATCAAATTGTATGAAAATTTATTTTCTTCCATTTTTCTTTTCTTGTTTTTTATTTAATTTAATTAATTTCTTTTCCTTAGCAACAAGTTTGACATGGGTTCTTTTGTTTTTAACTCTGCCAAATCTTCCAACAGGTCTTGAAGCAAAATTTGCTATAGCTTCTGCAATAATTGGGTCATCCATTTCACTAGCGTTTCCAGCAAGGCCTTTTAAAATTGTTATAAAATTTTTAGCTGCTCTTTGAGGAAATCTTCCAGAACTTATTTTTCCCTTCCGATGCGGAATTTCTCCTTTCATTGGAACTGCCTTTTTTAATAAAATAACTTCTTCTAAATTTCTTATTGCGTCTCCAATTCTTTTTTTCTTAATAAATTTGCATATTGCTATGGCATGTTTAGTGGACATTGGAATTGATTTTGCATTTACAACTGCAATTGTTTTTTTTATTTTTTCTTTTTTCACAATTGGTTTTTGTTCCTTTTTTTCCTCAACTTTTTCTTTTTCAATATTTTTTTCTGTAGGAGGTTTTTCTATTTTTTTTGTAGTTTCAACCTTTTTACTTATCATTTTTCCAGTTTCTTTAATTTTTTGTGCTTTTGTAGAGGGTTTTTCTGTATTTGTCATTTTATTTCTTTGATTTATGTTTAGATCCTTTTGTTGATCCAACTCCTGCACTTCCGTGTTTAATTTTTGTTCTTGTTGGAGAAAATTCTCCTAATTTATGCCCAAGCATTTCTCCAGTTATCTCAAAAGGAGTAAATCCATTTCCTTTGTAAACTTGAATATTCATGCCAACCATTGCCGGAACAATAACTATGTCTCTATAATGTGTTTTGATTTTCTTTCCTCTTTCCATTTTTGTTTTTGATCGACTAACAAATTCTTCAATTTTTTGAAAGTTCCTAAGAATAGTTCTTCTTTGTCTGGATGGAACAAATTTTGCAAATTCTCTAACTTCCAATTTTTTCAATTCTTCTATAGTCATTCCCCTAAATGTAAATTCTTTTTTCTTTTCCATTTTAATTTTTTAATTTTGAGTTTTCCATTTTATTTTTTCTTTCCTGTTCTTCTTGGCCTTATTAATCCCACCCTTGCACCAGGAGGAGCATTTCTTTTTGCAATCTTGCTCTTAGGATTCTTTCCTCTTCCCGAACCAAAAGGATGATCAATTGCATTCATTTTAATTGCTGATGTTCTTGGCCATAATTTACTTTTTGCTTTTTTAATATGGTGTTGTTTCCCTGCCTTAACAATCGGCTTTTCCATTCTTCCATGTCCAGCAATTTTTCCCACAATCGCCCTACAATTCGGATTAAATTTCTTTTCTTTTTTGGAAGGAAGCATAACATAAACTTCTTTTCCAACAATTCTACTTATTATTGCAGAATTTCCCGCACCTTTAATAAACTTTCCTCCATCCCCTGGTTTTGATTCAATATTATAAATATGTTCTTTTATTGCCATGTCTTTTAATTTCAAAATATTTCCTTCTTTAATCTCTTTTTTATCAAAGTTAATTTTTTGTCCTTCCACCATTCCTTTAAAAGCAGGAATGTAAAAAGTTCCTTTTAAAGAATTTATCTTAGCAAGTGGCGCACTATGGGCTGATGAATTAAATAATTTTAAAACTGTTCCTTCTCCCTCAAGGCTTTTTGGATATTGGAGTTTGTATCTAAATGCTTTTTTTCTAATTCTATAAGTAGAACTTCCATGCCCTCGCGCTTGAACAATTATTCTTTTACCCATTGTATTTACATTAATCCAAGTTTTGTTGCAACATCAATTGCAGGATTTTTTTCATTTAATTTAGCATAAACATATTTTTTATTTTTCCTTGTGAGTGTTCTAATTTTATCAACCTTAACTTCAAAAAGTTCTTCAATTTCTTTTTTAATTTCTTTTTTTGTTTTTCTTTTTTCAACTAAGAAAGTTAAAATATTCTGCATTTCAATCATCATTACTGCTTTTTCAGTTGCTACTGGCTTCATTTGTTTGAAATCCTCCATTTATCACATTGTCTAAAATGTATTTTTGGTCTCCTGAAGTGACATAACTTCCACAAGTTATTTCTCTCCCCCCACTAATTATTATTCCTTTTCCATTACAATGTTTTCTTTCGGGGCAAGTTTCATAATCTGCACAAAGAGGCCTTTCTTTTTTCATTTTTTATTTTCCAAATATTTAATCGCATCTTCAGTATAAATAGCCAGTCTCCCAAGACCTCCTCGCGCTAAATCGGCCACACCCATTTCTTTTACACTAATTACTTCAAAAGATTTTGTTTTAATTTTCTCTTTTTCTCCAACAACAATTAAAAGCCCTGCGTTTTTTTTGTACTTTCTCCCTCGGAGTTTTCCTTTTCCTGCTCTTTGTGCTCTTGTTTTTACAGCAACATTAAATAATTTTTCCCCAAGAATTTTTTTAATTAAACCTAAAAGTTCTTTTGATTTTAATGAAATAATTTTTTTCTCTACAATAAATGGAGAATTTTTAATTTCTTTTTCTTCTATTGTTTTATATTTTTTTGAAATTAATTTTATATTTGCAGTTGAACTTATAGCAGAGTTTAGTGCAATTTTAAATTCCTTTTTATTTATTCTGCCTGCACCAACCATAGACAAGATTTTTGGTGGGTGCGCTCTTATTCCCCCTTTTGCAAAAGGTACACTTGCCCCTTCCCAATTAAATTGAGTTCCTCTTCGCGACATAACTTTTCTAGGAATTCTTGACATTCCTCTTCCATAATGGGTTTGCCAAACATGTCTTCTATGTCTTATCTTTCCTCGAGCAGAAGATTGTTTTCCTGCAACAGGCGACGGAGAATAAGGTTGGTTTATTTTTTTTGCCTCAATTACTTTTTGAACAATGTCTTCTCTAATTTTACTTGAAAAACATTTTGGAAGATTAATATCTTTTATTTTTTCCCCATTAATATTTAATAATTGAGCTTTCATCTAACAACCTCCAAAAATTCATAATCTTTTTTCTTTTGTTTTTTTGTTGCCCTAAGTGGCGAAGTAATTATTAATTGTCTTTTAGAAGGTCCTTGAATAGATCCTTCAACAAGAACATAATTTGTTTTTATATCTCCGTAATTTTTTATTGAATTAAATTTATTTTCAGATTTGCCAAAGTCAATTATTTTTTTATTGTAAGAAACTCTTGTGAATAAACCCATTTGTCCAGCCATAGGAACTCTAAATGTAACTCTTGCAGGATGCCATGGCCCGATGCTTCCAACTTTTCTTACCCCTTTTTCTGATTTATGTTGCCTAAGAGTTACTCCAAATCTTTTTACAGGACCTTGAAAACCCCTTCCAGTTGTAATCCCTCGAAAATCCACAAGCTGCCCTTTTTCAAAAACATTTTCAAAATTAATTTCTTTTCCTAGTATTTCCTTTACATAATTAATTTTCTCTTCAATTGTTCCTACAAGCCCAATTTCGGCCAAGTCAGGAGTTTTTTTAATATTTGTTCTTTTAACAAGAGAATAAGCAATTATTCCTAAATCATCGTAGTCTTTTATATCTTCAAAAGCCTTTGATTTTTTCTTTGGAAGTTTTAGTTTCTTTTTCAATTCTTTTTCAAAATTATCTGCTAAAATTTCTGTCACAACTTTTTTATTTTTATAAAATCTAATTGAAAATATTTTCATAGGAGGAATTTCAAGAATTGTTGCAGGAATAGCAATTTTTTTATCTTTAGTCATAGAATTAGGAGTTTTGTTTTTTATAATCACACTGACCATGCCCGCTTTGTAACAAATAAATCCTTTTAGACCTTTAGAATTGGGACTTATTGCATTCCAGTTGACTCTAGGTAAGAATTTACTGGCCCTTTTTCTTGGCCAAAACTGCAAACTTCCTTTTCTTGGTGCTTTCCTTGTTGGCATTTCTTAATATAGCGGATAACATTTTATTTCTCGCCCTGGAATAATTTAAACAAGAAAAAATGGCTTTTTAAAACTTGTGGAAGCTTTTTTGCGAAAAGAATTTAAATCAAATATATGAAAAAGAATATATGGATTTCATAAAAGACCAAAGAATACATATTGTAGCATGGTATAATCTTAATAAAGGAGATCTTGAAAAAGTTGCAGAGCTATTTAAAGAAAAATATGGTCCCCCTATTGATGTTAGAGACATAACTCAAAAACTTTTATTAGAAGATGTTCTTCCAGTGGGAAAACCTTTAAGAAAAAAAGGAATAAATAAAGTTGTATTTTATTCTAGTTATGTTGAAGCCGGGGGAGATTTTAATTTGATGATGCGAGAATTGGGAGTTTCTCAAGAAAGAATGGTTGCTCTTTGTGTTAAATATAGCACACTTCCAAAAGGTGCTCCAAAAGAAGTAGATACACAAATTCAAAGAAAATTAAATAAGAAAACTTCTTATGGTTCTTCTTCGCGTTATTCTATCTCAAATGGGCGCGGAGCAAATTTTAAGAAATTTGGTTCTTCTTAAGCTTCAAATTCAATTTCTTTTTTATCCTCTTTTCCATCAATACTAATTCTTCTGATTATTTTGCCTTTTCTTTTAGCCATCTCACGAATTTTAGAATAATCTTTTTCACTTTCGGGCATAATAATTTTATCAACAATTACATCGTGCTTAACATTAATTTTTTTTGTATCTGCAATATCCCAGAAAAAATTTTCTTTAATCTTCGGATAAAATTTTAAATCTGCTTCTAATTGGCAAAATTTATCATCTATTTTTTCCTCATTTTTTCCAGGTTTTGGGAGTTTGCTTTTGATTTTTAATTTGAAATTTTTCCCTTCTAAATTCAATAGAGTAAAATATGATTCTTTTTTCAATTCAATTAATTGTTCTTTTCCTAGTTCTTGTTTTAAAATATTATTCTTGTAAAACAATCCCCCTTTTTTAGTTTCAGAATTCCCTTGAATATTTTTGTTTTTCATAGTACTAGAAATATCTTTTTTACTTAATACAATTCCCGAACCTTCACAATTTTCAAAACCTGCGCACAATTTTACAAAATCGTTAGCAAATTCAAAACTCGATTTTACTTTGATTTTTTTTGACTTCAATAAATTTAAGATAAATCTTCCTTTGTATTCACCTTTTCCAAAACGAATAAATTGTTGATGCACTTCTTCATCTATTTCTCCTTCAATAATTTTTTTTATGAAATTCATCTATTTGTTAATCTTTCTTCACTTATAAATTTTTTTAACCACAAACCTTTATAAATTTCAACTACTTTCAATTGGTAACATAAAATGGAAATACCTCACTTTAGAAAATTTTTAACAATAATAATTATTGCAGGATTAATTGCCTTATCTTTTTTAGTTTTAAAACCAATTTTAATGTCAATTATTTTTGGGTTTATTTTAGCTTTTATTTTGTCTCCACTTTACAATTTTTTTGTAAGGCTAACAAAACACCCTACTTCTTCAGCAACAATTGTTTGTGTTTTATTGATCGCTGTAATTTTGGTTCCCATTTATCTCCTTACACCTCTTATGATAAATCAAACAATTAAGTTTTATCTTTCTGCACAAAATACAGATTATTCAAATATTTTGGAAAGTATTTTTCCCTCACTTACTGCTTCAGGAGATTTTTCTGTAGATTTTGGAAGTGCTATTCAATCTTTTGTAATTAAGGGAGGAAATTATCTTCTTGATTCTTTGTCGAAAATTGTTTTAAATTTTCCAGTAATTCTTTTGCATTTGGTTGTAATTTTATTTGCACTTTTCTTTGCATTGAGAGATAAAGATGCCCTAATAGAATATATTAAAAGTTTATCGCCTTTTTCAAAAGAAATAGAATCTAAATTGTTTAAATCTTCTAAAGAAATTACTGCTTCAGTTCTTTATGGGCAAGTTATTGTAGGCATTATGCAGGGAATAATTATTGGTATTGCTTTTTTTATTTTTGGGGTTCCTAACGCAATACTTTTAACAGCTTTAGCAGTTGTTTTAGGTGTCCTTCCAATTATTGGTCCAATGTTTGTTTGGGTGCCGGTTCTAGCTTATCTTTTAGTTGAAGGAAATGTTGTTTCTTCTGTGGGAATTTTTATCTTCGGGATTTTGGCTTCCAACATAGATAATATCCTTAGACCAGTTTTTGTTTCAAGATTCACAAGAATGCATTCTTCAATTGTTTTAATTGGTATGATTGGCGGACTTTTCTTATTTGGAATCCTTGGATTAATTTTAGGACCATTAATTTTAGCATATCTATTAATAATTTTAGAAGTCTACCGGAGTAAAAATAATAAAACGCTTCAATCTTCTCCGTTAATTAAAGTAGATTAGATAAATATAAAAATAATTTTATTTTTTATTTTTAAAAGAGATGAAATGAAACTCAAAACAAAATTTTTAAACTGGCTTTCCGGAGTTCCAGTAGTAATGCTTGATGATAAAATTGCTTGCGAAATAGGAATTCCTGCAAAAGGTAGAGTATTAATTAGAACTCTTTCAGATAAACCAAAAGAGATAATTGCTGTAACAAATTTGGTTCAGGGATTAATTAAAAAAGATCAAGTTGCAGTTTCAAATGAAATAAAAAAAAGATTATCTTTAAAAGAAAATCAGATAGTAGAAATTATTTTGGCCCAAACACCAGAAAGTTTAGAACTAATTAAGAAAAAAGTAAATGGTAAAAAACTTTCTGAAGAAGAAATAAATAAAATAATTGAAGATGTAGTCGATAATTCTCTTTCTGATCCTGAAATTTCTCTTTTTGTTTCTGCAATGTATAAACAAGGAATGAGTTTAAATGAAATAAAATTTTTAATAAAAGCGATTTTAAAAACAGGAAATAAATTAAATTTCAAGAGAAAATTAGTTGTTGATAAACATTCAATTGGGGGGATTGCGGGAAGAACTACTCCAATTGTAGTTTCAATTTGTGCCGCCGCAGGTTTAACTATTCCAAAAACTTCTTCAAGAGCAATAACAAGTGCCGCTGGAACAGCAGATATTATTGAAACAATCGCAGAAGTTGATTTTTCAATCGATAAAATAAAAAAAATTGTAAAAAAAACTAATGCTTGCATTGTTTGGGGAGGATCATTAGGATTAGTGCCTGCAGATTCTAAAATAATTTCTATTGAAAAAGCATTGGGTCTCGACCCTGAAGCGCAATTACTTGCTTCAATTATGGCAAAAAAACTTGCTCTTGGAAGCAACTACATTGTTATTGATATTCCCTATGGAAAAACTGCAAAAGTAAATAAGAAAAAAGCTTTAAGATTAAAAAACAAATTTGAAAATTTAGGAAAATATTTTCACAAAAAAATAAGATGTTTGCTTGTTGAAAATTTTGGACCTCTTGGCAATGGTATTGGGCCGTCTCTGGAATTAATCGATGTTTTAAAAGTTTTATCTGGGGAAAGTCCTTGTCATAATCTTGAAAAAAGATCGCTTGAACTTTCTGGAGCACTTTTAGAAATCTCTAAAAAAGCAAAAAAAGGAAAAGGAATTTTTGAAGCAAAAAAAATTCTTGATTCAAAAAAAGCTTTAAAAAAATTTAAGCAAATAATCAAAGCCCAGAATGGAGATTTTTCAAAAATTAAATTAGGTGATTTTTCAAAAGATGTTTTTGCAAATAGTTCTGGTAAAATTGTTTTTGTAGACAATAAAAAAATAAATTCTCTTGCAAGGCAAGCAGGTTCCCCAACTTACAAAGGTGCAGGAATATTTTTATACAAACATGAAAATGAAAAAATAAAAAAACATGACAAGGTTCTCACAATTTATGCAGAATCTTTAGGGAGGCTTGAGCAGGCAGTAAAATTTTATAAAAAAAATAATCCTTTTAAAATAATCTAATAACAACTAATTTTTTAAAGTTCCAGATAATATATTTTTATGAGAAATAATGATTTGAAAAGGAAACTTGTAGATTATTTTAAAAAAAATTTGAAAAAAGGATACACTCTTGAATCTCTTAAATGGGCTCTTATTAATCAAAATTATTCTAGGATAATAATTGAAGAAGCAATAGTTGAAACAACAAAAGAACTTGCTGCAGAGGCGCCAGTTTTAAAAGAAAAGCCAGTTATAAAATATGAAATTATTGGAGAAGATGACAAACCTGTTAAAATAAAAAAACCTTGGTGGAAAAAATTTAGAAAATAGAAAACCTTTAAAACTTCTCGATGAATTAAGATTATATGCCTCCGTCGCATAACGGTATTGCACTCGGCTTGAGAGCGAAGTCGTCGACTTCTCAGTCGCGGCCGATTAGCCACGAGACCGAGGCCCTTTGGGCTCCCAGGTTCGACTCCTGGCGGGGGCGTGTTCCAGTAAATTGAAATCTAAAATAAACAAATACCTAGTGTTTACTCCACTATAACAATTATTAAAAATAGGGGAAACAAGAAAAGAGTATGGTTCAAAAAGGTATTTCGATGCTGAATGTTGATGGAAGAAAAGTGGAAATAATGCCTGGAAATGTTCATTGTCCTGCAGAATATGTTGAACACAAACGTTATTCTATTGGCTCAGAACAAATTAACTATCATGGAATTCCCACAGCAGAGTTGCCAGCTCCAACTGCCCAGATTAAAGAAGTAATTCTTGCACTAGTGAAAGGCGGTTATGGATGGCATGAAGTGGAATTACTCGTTAATCCCCATATGGCAAGAGTAAGTCTCTATAATTCACATTATGATTTGGGAGCAAATACTCCATTGCCTACTCAAGAAGAAAAAGCTCGTGCAAAATACGGTGGAGTAGAGAGAGTATTAGAACAAGGAAATTTTAAAGTACATGTTTTTTCTAACGAAACTATTGGTTTTGAAGAATTAACAAAATAATTATTGCCCATATCTCCTATGGGAACAAAAACAAAAAACCAAATAATGATTCATCCACCAAACCCTTCTAAAACTCTCAAATCAGGACTTAAAACTTCTACAACATCGTCTTTAAATCTTAAACCTCTGTAAACTTTTTGCCATAATTCTCTTTTTGCTTTATCTTTGTAAAAAGCCCAGTAGTGTTGAGGTTTTGTTTTGTAAAGAATTTTCCAAAAAGCATCTTGCACATTTGGATTAGGATATTTTGTAAAAACAATTGAATTACATTCTTCTCCAGGAAAATCAATTCCTCGAGAAACCCTTGTAGAAAATAAAACGCCAACATTCCCAGATTTAAATTTTGAAACAATCTCTCCTTCTTTGTCGCTAATTTGAATTTCTCTTAATTCCTCCCGACTAATTAAATTTTTCAATTCCAAAAATGTTTTTTCCTCTCTATTTGGAAGATCTTTAAATGCATTAACATGAACTAGGCAAGGTTGTTTTGCAATTTCCACGCATTTATCAAGTGCTATTAGATAATCCTCTCTAGAATTATTTCCATTTGAAAAATTTGAATACTTAAAATCTTTTTCTAACCCCGTTTTTTTTATTTTAATGTTTCCTTGTTGTTGGGTTTCAGCGTCGATAATTTTAAACTTTTCAATTCCAAAAATGTTTTTTAAAACTTCTTTTGAATGAAGCGTCCCAGACATTAAAACAATAAATTTATTTTTTTCAATGATTTCTTTTAATCTCTTAGCAAGATTAATTGTAACTAAACTAGCAATTAAGTTTTTGTCTTTTTTTTCTAAAGTTAAATAAGTTTCATTCATAAAACCTTCAAACATCCTCGCAGTTTCTAAAAGATTAAATAAATAACTCTCGTCGTCAGCTTCTTCAAAAAGTGAAGAAGATTTAGAAACTATTTTTAAGAGATCATAAATTCCTGTTTTTTTAAGGGGGATTATTTCTTTTGATTGAACTGCATTTGTAATTGTTTTATCTTTTTTTATATTCCCAATAATTTCAAGCAATTCAGAAATTTCTTCCATAGAAGATTTACTTTCACTAATAAAATGAATTAAAGAATTTTGCAACAAATCAATATTAATATTTTTTTGATTTGAAAAACTGTCTAAAAATTCATCGCACTCGTCGATAATTTCAACTTCTGTTAAAGGTTTTCTGTTCATTGCAGATTCCAATTTATATTTTAAAGAATTAAATACAATTACATCTGATTCAATAAACAATTTAAATTGTTCATAAAATTTGCAACCTGGTTTTCGTTCATAAAAAATAAATTCTGTATTATCTAACCCGAAATATTTTTGTTTTTTTGCTTTTGAAAAAACAGGCCCATTAAAATCGTATTTTGAATTAAAAACCGGCGACCAGTAAGGACAAATACTTGCAACCGCAACTCTCTTAACATTTTTAATTTCATTTAATTCTTTGTAATTTACAAATTTATTTTCTTTAAGGTAAGATTTTAACTTGTTCCAGTTTTTTTCTTTGATTTCAATTTTACACGGCAGGTTTTTATTGTCTGCAGATTCATCTCTTGAAATTTCTTTATTTATTGCCTCTCTTTTTCCCTCAAAAATATCATGCAATTTTGAATTTATTTCTTTTGTAAATTTTGGAATTGCGATTTTTTTATCTTCTAAAAATTTGCATTTATGATTATTTCGTCCAGTAATTATGCTAATCTTTAATTTTTCTTTGTTTGGTTTTAAAACATATTTTTCTTTTTCATAATCTTTTTTATATTGTCTTTGCAAATTTTTCCCAGGAACAACAACCGAAGTTTTTCCTAGTTCCCTCGCCAAATTTAAAGCAATTGCACTTTTTCCAGTTCCACAAATTCCATTTATAAAAATTATTTTTTCTCCTTTTTTTATTTCTTTCAAAACTTCTTTCAAAACATCTTCTTGAGTTTTCCCATTTGAAAAGCAAAGAGGTTCAAGAAATTTTTCTTTTTTATATAAACTCCAAACCATAGAAGACTAAAAAAATTTGAATACTAATAAATCTTTAGTTACTAGAGTTTAACAAACCACCAAACCCCAAGCATTAATCCAAAGACTACAACATAAGAAATAAATTTAGAACTAACTGGAAAAAACAAAACAGACAAAAGCAAAAGTCCAGCTGCAAGACCTAGAAATTCACCCTGTTCCATAATTTAATTAAAATAGTTTAGGATTTAAGGATTATTGTGGCAAAGTGAAAATCATTTGGTTTTTTATATTTCAAAAAGCTGTATTGAAGCAGGATTAGTCCATCCGTGAACAGAGTCAACAGAATAGGCATTTACTGGCTGGTAATTTCTACCCTTTTTTCTTTTATGTTCTCGGGCAATTTTCTCAATTTCTTCCTCTGATATTCCATCATCCCAACAGTAATTATGAGAAATAGCATAACCTATTGGCTTTGGATTAACTACTTTTGATTGATCATTTTTTAAAACCCATTTTCTGCCATTAGAAACAAAAACAATTCTCTCTAATCTTCTTACAGATTTTCTTTTTGGCATACACGGCATAGAGTTAAACCCTTTTTAATTATTATTATAATAGAGTAAACAACCAGGCCTTTGTTTATTTTAAGTAAATAATCATCTGGTTTTTTGTTTTAGAGCTATTTACCATTTAGTGCTTCTTGAACTTGATTTATTATGCTAGAGGTTATTCTACTAGACATCTCTTTTGAGGCTGGTTTTAATGTAAATTCACCAACTTGATTGCTCCTGTAGTCTGGAAATACTCCTCCATTTCCTGGAAAAGGGTAATTATCAGGTAAGTAAAGATAATATATTGGCTTTGCACACATATCTGGTTCACCGTTTTCTAATACTCCATCTTGGAAAAAATCCCCTATGGCCATCTCTCCAAACATATCTTCTTCACAATCTTGTTCAATATAATGAACTGGCATGAAACATAAATCATCCATCCCTAATTGTTTTTCAAGTAACGAATTCATCTCCTTTATTTGCAACGCAGACATCCTTAAAGTATATAATGGGACTTCACACCTGCTAAAATATTCTTTTCTTGTTTTTGCTTTTTGCATATAATAAACCCAATAAGTAACCCTTTTAAGGATTATTGTATTAAATTCTATAAAACCAGGCGATTATTTATTTCTATAAAACTCTTTTATAATTATTTATTGGCATAGGGGGGTAGATTATTTACTCAAGAATATCGTAAAATCTTTTTAATTCAAAGTCCCAACTAGAATTCTAAAGGATTGCCTGTTATCTTTATTCTAAAATAAATTAATTAACCGAATAAAGCAGACAATCCTTCAGCTGCAGCTTCTTTTTTTTCTTCTTTTGGTTTTTCTTCTTTCTTTTCTGCAGGCGCACTAGCAACCGGCGCAGAACTAACCACAGAAGCACTTTCTAGCTCTTTAGCTATGTCAACGTCTTTCAAACTTGCAATCATTGATTTCACTTTTGATTCATCAACGTCAACACCAGTAGCTGCAATAACTTTTTTGAGGTTATCTTCACTAACCTCTTTACCTAACTTATGTAGCAATAAAGCTCCGTATGTGTATTCCATTTTATTTGTTTTCTCCTTAAGAGTTTAAAATAAACTAGCAAGTCCAGAAGCACTAGACCCTGCCTCCTCCTTTTTTTCTTCTTTAGGAGCATCAATTTTAGTCTCTTCAACTGGAACCTCAACAATTTCTTCAGGTTCACCAGACATAACTCTATTTAATTTTTTTTCCTCTGCCCCAGCTTTTCCAATCATAACTTTAATTGTATCTTTGCAAACATAACCAATACCAACAGCAAACCCAAGTGCCTTTCCAAATGCATTTTTTAATTCTGCAATAGTTGCTTCACTATCAATGTTAATTTCTGTATAAAGTTTATTTTCATTTGTATCAAATGCTGCAATAGGAACAAAACCAATTGAAAAAGGTTTAATATCAAGCTTTGCCATCAAGTCTGCTGCATTTTGTTTAATTTTTTCTCCTTCTTTAGCAATAATTTTAGCTTCTTTAATATGAATTTTCCCCTTTTCAATTTGGATTTGAATTCCAAGAGCACCAAGCTCACTAATTGCAGGGCCCGGCACAAGTTCAGTCGGTCCGTCAGGAATTTCAATATCCATTGGAGCAATTTGCCCAGGCTTTGCTTTTGAAGGGCTTCTGTTTTTTAACAACTCTGCAGCAAGATCATAAGAATCTAAATCTGAAAATAAAATTGCAAAACTCTCACCAATTTTTTTTTCTATTTTTTTTATTTCTTTATTTTTGCTTTCATCAATTGCTCTAAAAATTAAACTTTTTTTTGGAACTTTCACAATTGCTTTTCCTCTCATTTTTTTCCCAATTTCTTGAAATTGCGAACTCGGAATATTTTTTATTGAAGTGACTAAAATTGTTTTTTTTGTTTCAATTAATTTCTTTAAGTTTTCAACTTCTTTTAATTTTCTTTCAGGGATTTTTTCAACAGTTTTTTTTATCATCTTAATTTTATCTTTACAGGTTTAGTCATTGTGAATTTAATTTCAATATTTTTGATATTTTCTTTTTCTCGAGGGAGATTTTTCAAAAGAGTGTTATAAATAATCATAATGTTTTCAAGAATGTCCTCATCTTTCATAGATTGTTTTGCGACGGCAAGTTTAATACTTGCTTCTTTTGTTCTTATTTTAATGCTTTTGTTTATTTTGTCTTTTAAATTTTCAATTGTTTTGTCTTCGTTTTGCATGACAATTCCAAGTTGTGGAGAAGGCATTTTTCCTACAGGTCCTAAAACTTTTCCAAAAGTAGTTGCAACTTTTGGCATGAGTTTTGCCTGAGAAATAAAAAAATCATATTTGTCAACTAATTTTTTTATTTCTTTTTTATCTTTATAATTTTTAAATTCATTTTCAGTAATTGTATCAACTTCAGAATTTTTTGTTTCTAAAAATGCAGCAATTTTTTTTTCTTTTATTTTGTGCGGCACTGTAACAACAACATTAATATTTTCTTTTTTAATATTAAATTTTTGTAGATTTACAATTAATTCAACCGTTTGATTAAACTTTCGTTCTTTTCCTTTACGTAGTTCTATTAAAGCGTTTTTTAATTCTTGTTTTAATTCCATGTTTTCCTCCCATCTTCTGCGCAATAAGCATAGAATCTATCTTATTGCGATATGGTTCAATCGGATAATTTTTTTAGATGATTTGGGTTTATAAAGTTTTCTTAGTAGGAAATAAAGAGACGCCCACAAGAATAATAAATGAAGGAACTAATCCCACAAGCATCGCCCCTTCAAAATCTCCTGTAAAAATAGTGTATGTTATTGCTGAAACAAAACCCAACACCCAAGATAATTAATAAATAAAGAATAATTATAATTTGGTCCATCATAAATTAGTTAATTAAAAATGCTTTTTAATTTTTTCTTCTTGGTATAATTCCATCTATACAGAAAAATCCTTTTCTTCCTTTGTAAGGTTTATAATCCACTGCTAAAATTTCTATCTCTCCTAATTTTTCCTCTAAGTCTTCAACAGAAACTTTACCCCCCATTGCAGTTA
>Ga0272443_10002324_pt1 | contig 24572 bp, 18 predicted proteins | sample SSMAcet12_FD_193581 | JGI IMG/M metagenome (GOLD analysis project Ga0272443, IMG submission 193581) | Marine sediment archaeal communities from Little Sippewissett salt marsh, Falmouth, MA, United States - SSM-Acet-12 | ecosystem: Environmental > Aquatic > Marine > Wetlands > Sediment ...
TCAGGAGATCGCGCACGCTGGAGTTCGTGCAACTGCCGATGCATACCTGGTTCACGGTCATGCCCGCGAGGTCGCGGACCGGCCTGATGTTGTCGGGCGAGTGCGGGCAGGCAACGCGGGGCTCCAAGGCCCCGAGGTCAATGTCGATGGTGCGGTCGTACGAGGCGCCGCGGTCGGCCCGGAGCGGCCGGTAGACGCCTTGGCGCCCTTGCCACCGCAGGAACCGACGGGTCATCGCGTCGGACGGGAACACGCTCGTCGTGACGCCGAGTTCGGCGCCCATGTTCGTGATGGTGGCCCGCTCCGGCACGTCGAGCGTGCCGACGCCCGGCCCCGTGTACTCGACGACCCACCCCACGTTGCCCTTGGTCGAGAGCACCTCCAGCAGGTATAGGATGACGTCCTTGGCCGAGACGAACGGTTGGAGGCGGCCTGTCAGTCGCACGTTCAGGACACGCGGGCAGGCGAGGTAAAACGGCCGGCCGGCGATGGCGCAGGCCACGTCGAGGCCGCCGGCGCCGATGGCGATCATGCCCGCCCCGCCGCACGTGGGCGTGTGGCTGTCGGCCCCGAGGAGGGTGGCGCCCGGCACGCTGAACCGCTCCAGATGCACCTGGTGGCAGATGCCGTTGCCGGGCTTCGAGAAACGCATGCCGTGCCTGGCCGAGAACGTTCGCAGAAAGGCGTGGTCGTCGGCGTTCTCGAACCCCAACTGCATCATGTTATGGTCCACGTAGTTGACGCTCGTGTCGGTGGCGGGGGGCGGGGCGCCCATGGCCTCGTACTCCATCAGGGCCATCGTGCCGGTGATGTCCTGCGTCAGGGTCTGGTCGATGCGGATGCCGATGGCCTGGCCGGCCGCGAGCGTGCCGTCAACGAGGTGGTCCGCGAGAATCTTCTGCGTCAGCGTTTGTGTCATGGTACGCCTCTTCGTCCAGCAAGGGATCGAGGGAACGAGGGATCGAGGCCCGGTGGCGATTATAGCCTCGGACCCCGCCGCCTCAAGGTGAAAGGGCGCGCGGCCTCCGGCGCTGACGGCGGCACTTCGTTGGGGCGTCGGCTACTGCGCCGGACTGCACGCAGCCGCATACGAGATGTTAAGGCTTCTCAGGTCCGCCTCGTAGCTCGGGCCCTGCGTGTCGCGGGCAAGGCTGACGACGGCCCAGAACGCCTGCCGGTGGTCGTTCAGGTTGAAGTCGGGGTTGCGCTTATGAATGAGCCGCTTGATTTGGTCGATGCACTCCGGCTGAGTGGCGGCGCGGCTGGCGGCCTGTGTGCCCAGGGACGACCGCCCCGCCATGACCATGAGCATCCGGTTGTCGAAGAAGGGATTGGGCCCGCGGATGACGAAGCCGAAATCCCATTCCCATCGGCTTACGCCGCTTATGTAGTCGGGCGGGTGGAAATCGAGGCCGTCGCGGCGGACAATGAGTTTGACGTTGCGCAGGCTGCGGCTTTCGGGGTCGGCCCTGAATTCGATGTGCGGGGTCCAATGCTGGTAGAAGCGCTCAAGCATGTAGCCGGTCCAGCGGTTCGATTTCGGGCTCGCAATGCAGTACAGGTTGGCCTGGGTCTCGCGGTTCTCAAGGGCCGCGTCGTCGTAGTCACCGGGGTTCAGCAGGTCGGGCAGGTTCTCGAGCCCAAAGATGAACCCAAACGCCTGGATGAGGCCGCGGATGCCTGTGTGGTCGGACGACGTTCGGCGCAGCATCTTGTACCCGCCCTCTCGCCGCATGACCTCGCGCCAGGAGAGGGGGCTGGCCGCGACGACGAAGCGGTTGTCGGCCGGGTCGCCCAGGCTCTCGGGGGCCAGCATTTCGCGCAGCAGCGGCACGTGGGATGCCATCGGCAGGGTCACCTCGTCCTCAAGGGTCGCCCGGATGGCTTTCGTGATCTTCGCTCGGAGTTCCGCCCGGCCGTCCGGCGTGTCTCCGTAGCGGTGCATACGGTATTGGCGAATATCGAAGGGAATGCCCTCGAGTGCGTCCTGCGTAATCATGACGATGGGTTTCTTGGCCTGGATGGCCATGCCTACCTCAAAGAGGACGTTGGCGTTTAACCCCGTGAGATCGGCCAAGCAGATGGCGGATTCGCTGATCTGCTGGCTGAACTGTTCGTGAACCTTGCCGGCGCGCAGGTCTTCCTTGGCCCGGAGGCATTCGAGGTTCGCGTCGGTAACACCCGGCTGCATCGCCTTTTCGTAGATGGGGTTGAAGGCAGGGTCGAACGGCATCATCACGAAACAGGTGTTCTTTGCCATGGCACGTCCCCCTGACGATATGAAACGCGGTGCTACTTCGGCATGACGACGACCGTCTGACACAGGTCCGGGGCCGTGGGCGGCCAGCGGACAGGTTCTTCGGCGTCCGCGGCGGCCTGGACGTAATACTCGAAGTCTCCACCCTCAGGCGGTTGGATGCGCACACAGTATACGGCGCGTGCCACGTGGTTGCATGGCACATCCTCGAACGCGCCGCCGCCCAGCGGGCGGACGTGCAGGACGGGTTTCGCGCCACGCTTGGCCGATAGGGCGATGACCGTCAGGTCCAGCGGCTCACCCTTCTCAAGCAACGTCCGGACGGTCGGCACGATAAGCCGGGTGGGTCCGTTGTAGGTTGCCGGCAGACCGTCGACCTTGAGGCCGGGCAGGATGTGCTGTTCGAGGTTGGCCACGGTTCCCAGGCCGCCGGTCGTGGTGACGGTGGCCAACAGGTGGCCGTAAGCCTCCGTCAGGGCCGTGCGCAGTGCGTCGGTGTTCTTGCGGTGCCAGGCGGTCCGCACGCGCTCGATGGCCACCATGAACCGGAACTGGTGCAGCCACCAGTCGAACCGTTCACGGCAGCCGGCGCCGCGGACCTTCGGCCGAAGGCCGGCAAAGGCCTCGACGAAGCCGTACTGCCGGTCGAGTTGGGCGTCCGTAGCGGGGCTCGGTTTCAGGCCGCCGGGCCCGTGGGCCCAGGTGGACGGCTCAGGCAGGTGGCCGTCGCGGGCCTGGAAGATGGCGGCGGCATCCTGGGCCACCGCCGGGCCGAACTGGCTCCGGCACCAGTCCAGGTAGAAATCGCCGGAGGGGGCGTGCCGCTGGGTCGCGGGAGCCCCGCCGCCGTCCACCGTGTCGGTCCAGTCGGCGCGCCAGTCTTTCCAGGCGGGTCCGCCGCAGTTGATCTTGATGGGTTCCTTCAGGGTGGGCCCCTCGATCTGAATACCCGCTAGGCACGAGTACTCGATGATGTACACGAACTCGATGTCGAGCCACCCGTCGGTCACCGCGACGGTGTCGAAGGTCTTGTCCAGGGCGCGGTTCTTGCCGACTTCCGCGAAGGCGTCGAGCCGCTTGATAACGCGCTTGCCCTCCAGTTTGACGCCGAACGCCCGCTTGCCGGCCTCGTTGTAGTATGGCTCGCAGAACTTCAGCGTGACACGGTACGCACCGTCGGGCACGGCGAACTGGTACGCCTGGAAGTCGAACCGGACGTGCTGGTAAATGGGGTCCTGGTCGGTGTCGGCAAAGTCGGTGCTGGTGAAATGTGATTGGCGGTTGTTGCCGAGCGGGCCGCTTACGCGCACCTGCCGCCCTTTGGGGGCGGGCAGGTTTCGCCAGCCGTCCTGGTCCCAGGCGGCGCGAGCAAGGGCCGCCACGTTCGGCCCGAGAACGCGGGTCCGCCAGTGAATCCCCAGGAGACCCGTGCACCCGTACGCATGGGCATCGGTGGCGTCCTGTCGCATGCGGCCCACCCAAAGCTGCGGCGCGAGCAGGTTCGGGTCGTCCTCCATCCACGGAATGGCCCACTGGGGCCGGCCCGTGACGCTGGCGAAGCCCGGCTCTACGGGCTCCTTGCCGACCTTGCGGTTGATGCACGACATCGGCATGGTCTTGGGCAGGTGATTGTCAAAGAGGGCCGGGTTCTTCGGCGGGCCAAGGACCCACCCGCACGTGGCCAGCGTGAAGCCCGGCCGCACCTGCCGGTGGGCGGCGAGGGCGGCTTTCAGGTCCGCGAGCGTGGCGTCGACCTGCTGCTGCGTGGCGCCCTTCCAGGTCCACGTTTCCGGCGTCCAGAACCAGTAATAGTCCAGGGGATACGCTTGGGCAATGCGTCGGAAGATGCCCGCGTAGAGTTCCTGCGCCACCTTGGGGTCGCTCGGGTTCTTGCCGAGCGTTTTCAACCGCTCCTGGACCTTGGCGGGAATCCTGAGCGGTGTCTCGGTGCCGACGCAGGTCTTCACGCCCAAGCGGCGGGCGAAGGTGAAGGCCTCGCGCAGCAGGCCACCCACCCGGCCGAACAACTCGTTGCACGCCTCGGGGTCGGTGGGTTGCGGGCACAGGTCGCGCATCACGTCTGCCCCAAAGGCGTCGCGGGAAAACAGCTCGGCGGTGCCGTGGCTCCACTCGCTCGTTTTCTTGGCCTGGTACCCCCAGTTGCCGCGAAGCGTGTTCTGGTAGCTGGACGGGTAACTGTGTGTGACGGCGGCTCCGTTGCCGATGTCGCCGGGCAGGCCGATCCAGACGGTGGGCTCGGCGTTCGGTCCGCCCTCGGGGTACGTGTGCAGGCCGAAGAAGTTCATTCGCAACTTCGGCAGTTGGGCAAGGATCGCCTTGTAATCGTTGGCGTTCCACCAGTCGGGCCCCTCCGGAAAGTCGTGGAACGGCTGGATGCCGCGCGTGGCGAAGAGCGGCTGGCGCAGTTCCTCAATCAGGCCGAGGTCCGCCAGCAGCCGCGACGGCGCGATCCGATCCTCCGGCACCACGTCGCCGTGCAGGTAGAAGCGCACCCCCAGGTGCTCGGCCAGCCGGTACGCGCCGTAGAGCGTGCCGAGGGCGTCCGCCCCGCGCACCAGGACGACCGTCCGGTTGCCGACGGTGGCTGCGGCGAGGACGTAGGCCTCACAGGTGGCCGGCCGGCCCCAGAACCGGCTCGACACGTTCCGTTCCAGAGCCAGACCCAGGGGGCTGCCCGTTTGGGCGATGACGATGAGGTCGCCGTCGGCCGGCAGCGTCTTGGATGGTGCGATCGGCAAAAGCCGGCCCGTCCGCAGATACACGTACCGGCGGACCTCACGAGCCGCGAGGGCCTCCAGCGCCGAGGCGTCGGGCGCAGTGACGATGGTGGCCGACGGCAAGGCGGGGCCGCCTACCGCATCATCCGTGGGGCAGACCACGACGAGCGCAACCAGCGGTAACAGCAGAGCGCGGGCGATGCTGAGCACGGTGCGTCTCCTTATGTGACGTGGTTCCGCGCGCGGAAGGTCTCTGTACCCGCCGCGCACTTCCCCGACTCAGGCCTTGGCAGTGGCCAGCCACTGCTTCTCGATTTCCTCGAGTGTGCGGCCCTTCGTTTCGGGAACCGCGAGGGCCATGAATCCCACGAGCACGGCGCAGAACACCGCATACACCCAGAACGGAAAGCCGTGGTTGAAGGTCCGGATGAGCCAGGGATCCTTGTCCATCATCGGAAACGTTTGCGAGACGACGTAGTTGGCGAGCCAGAGGCAGACGGTGGCGATGGCCATCGCCCGGCCGCGAATCTTTGTCGGGAAGATCTCCGATAAGATGACCCACGTCACCGGACCCACCGACAGGGCGAAGCACGCGATGTACCCGAGGATGAACACGAGCAGCCACGTCGAGGTCTGGTCCCAATAGGCCGCCAGCCCCATCGCCGTCAGCGAGATGCCCATGCCGGCGGCGCCGACGATCATCAGCGGCTTGCGGCCGAGTTTGTCCACCGTCCAGATGGCGACGATCGTGAAGAGCATGTTCACCGATCCGACGACGGCCTGCTTCAGAAGTGCGGCGTCGACCGCCTCCGACGCGATATCCTTGAAGATCTCCGTCCCGAAATACAGGAAGACGTTGATGCCCGTGACCTGCTGGAGAACGGCCAGCACGATACCAACGACCAGGACCAGCCGGAGGCCAGGCTTCAGGAGTTGCCGGAGCGAGCCGGTTTCCATGGACAGGACGGCGCGGATGGCGGCCATCTCGCGGTCGGCCTGGGCGGCCCCGTGGACACGGGCCAGCACCCGCCGGGCTTCCTCGCCCCGGCCGCGCTCCGTCAGGTACCGGGGGCTCTCCGGCACGAAGAACAGAAGGACGAGCAGCAGGGCGGCCGGCAGCGCCTCCGAGCCGAACATCCACCGCCACCCCTCGGCCACGTTCCACGTCTGGTCCACCGGGTCGGCAATGAAGTAGTTCACGAAGTACACCAGCACGATGCCTGAGACGATGGCGAATTGGTTCACCGAGACCATGCGGCCGCGGATGCGGGCCGGGCTGACTTCCGCGATGTACATTGGGCTCGTCATCGACGCCGCCCCCACCCCGAGCCCGCCGATGATGCGGAACACGATGAACTGGGTCAGCGTGTGCGGCAGAGCGGTGCCGATGGCCGACACGAGAAACAGAAGGGCAGAGACAATGAGCGTCTTACGCCGACCGAAGCGGTCGCTGAGGGTGCCGGCCAAGGCGGCCCCGGCCGCACACCCCAGCAGGGTACAGGCCGCCGCCCAACCCTGCATGGCTTCGCTCATGGCGAAGTGCGTTTGTAGGAACCCGATGGCACCGCTGATGACGGCCGTGTCGTATCCGAACAGCAACCCGCCAAGGGCCGCCACCAGGCAGATCAGGACCAGGTACACCAAGCTGCCGCGGTCGGATGCCGGGTTGCCGATAGGTAGGTCCGTCATGGCGCCCTTTCAGTATGCCTCGTTGGCGATGACTGGGCTCGGAGACGGCGAGGCGGGGCTCCGCACGCCCCACGCTACAGCCGATGCGCGCGTGGCCTACGCAGAACGACCGCGCGAAACCCCTGTTCCCCTTAACCGGTCGCCTACGGGGCGACCTCCACGATCATCTCAAGTTCAACCGGCGAGTCGAGCGGCAACACGGGTGCCCCGAGGGCCGCACGGCTATGTCGGCCCGTGTCGCCGAAGACCTCGACCATCAGGTCGCTCGCGGCATTCATGACCTTGGCCTGGTCTGTGAAGCCGGGAGTGCTGGCCACGTGGCCTGCCAGGCGGACGATGCGCGCGATGCGCCCGAGGCCGCCCGCCTCGGCGGCGGCAACGGCCAGCGCATTCAGGGCCGCCCGCCGGGCGCAGGCCTGGGCTTCCTCGATGGGCAAGCCCGCGCCCACCTTGCCGGTCGCCATGAGGCGCCCGTCGCGCATCGGCAACTGGCCGCTCACGAACACGAGGTTGCCAGTCCGGACGGCTGGGACGTACGAGCCGACCGGCTCGGGGACGGGCGGAAGTTCCAGTCCGAGGCGGTTCAGGTTTTCGTCGGGGGTCATGGCGAGAGTCTCCGTGTATGCCGGCCGACTGCAGCGAACCGCCCCGCGTCGCGTCGCGGCACACAGGCGCGCAGGGCGGCGCGTTAGTCCTTCGCCTTCCGGGCAACGAGGATCAGGGCCGGGCTCGTTGCGGGGTCGAACGGTTTGGGCTCGTAGTCGCCGTAGCGCTGAATGCGGCCGAGGCCGGCCTTGGTAAGCATGGCCTCGAGTTCGTCGTGCGTGACGGCCCATGCCTGGGCGGGCATGTCGACCGTGGTCCACTCGCCGGCGTGCTTGTCGAGGACGAGGGTGAGGATGTCGCACCGGCGGCGGATTTTGCGGAAGAGTTTGAGGATGAGGACCTCGCGGTCGTCAACCTCACAGGTGTGCAGCCGATGGACGGCGATGCGTCCCTCGGGAATCATCTCGAAGTTGAGGCACTGGACGATGAGCAGGCCGTCCGGCCGCAGCACGTCGCGCATGCTGGCAATGGCCTGGCGCATGGCGTCGGGCGAGCCGGCCAGCGGCAGGGCGCCCGTACAGATGACCGCATCGAACGGTTGCGGAAACGTCTCGGGTAGCCGGCGGAAGTCGGCCACCTCGAACCGGACGGCTGCCCCGGCGTCGCGGGCGTGGCGGCGGGCGGCCTCGACCCTGGCGGGCGACAGGTCCGACCCGACTGCGTCGATGCCCCACCGCGCGAACAGGCACACGTGCCGACCCGTGCCGCAGACGCAGTCCAAAACCCGATGGGCGCCGACGCTCGAGAACGCCCGCTGAAAAAACGGGGCCTCCCGCTCCAGCCGGCGCTCCCAGTCCACCAGGAGGTCCTCGTAGGGCTGAACCGCGTCGAACGGGGAGTCGGTCTCGGCCATAACGACGTCTCCGGTGAGTGGACAGTGACCCGGAGCGATTTTAGACCCGCCCAGGCCGCCTTGCAAGCGTTTCGGACCGGGCCAACCTTGCAAGTCGAACCGCGGACGCTATAATCGGCCAACTTGAGGTGGACGCCATGGCGGCATCGTGGCCTCACCCCACCAGGCACGGAGGGACCGTGACCAAGACCCTGCGCGAACTTGCCGAGCTTGCCGGCGGCCGGCTCGACGGCGACCCCGAGCGCGTGGTCACGGGGGTAGCGTCGCTGGACGACGCCGGGCCTTCGGACGTGGCGTTTGTGGCTCTGCCGCGCTACCGTGACGCGGCGACCGCGTCGCAGGCCGGGTGCCTCGTCGCCCCGGAAGACTATGACGGGGCCGGGTCGGGTGGTGCTGTTCTGCGCGTGGCCGACGTCAACCGAGCCATGAGCCGGATTGCCGAGGTCCTCTGCCCACCGCTGCCGACGCCGGATCCCGGCATCCATCCGAAGGCGGCCGTCGACGAGACGGCCATCCTGGGGCAGGGTGTCCACGTGGGGGCGTGCGCGGTGGTCGGCCGGGACGCCCGCATCGGTGACCGGACGCGCATCCGTTGCGGCGCCGTGGTGGCCGAGGAGGCCGTCGTCGGAGACGACTGCGACGTCCACGCCGGCGTCGTCATCCGCGAGGGGTGCCGCCTGGGCAACCGTGTCGTCGTACACGCGGGGGCGATCATCGGCAGCGACGGATTCGGGTACCTGCCCGGCGAGGCGGGGCCCGAAAAAGTACCCCAACTCGGCACCGTGGAGATTGGCGACGACGTCGAGATTGGCGCCGGGGTAACCATCGACCGTGCCCGTTTCGGCGCGACCCGCATCGGGCCGAAGGTTAAGATCGACAACCTCGTCCAGATTGCCCATAATGTGGACATCGGAGAAGGCACCGTTATCGTGGCCCAGGTGGCCATTGCGGGCAGCACCCGCATTGGGCGCGGGTGCCAGATCGCGGGCCAGGCGGCAATTGACGGCCACCTGACCGTTGGCGACGGCGCTCGTATTGCCGCCAAGGCCGGCGTTACGAAGGATGTGCCGCCGGACACGGACGTCAGCGGGTATCCGGCGGTCGTCCACCGCGAGCATTTGCGTCAGGAGGTTGCGTTGCGGCGCCTGACGGAGATGTTCGACTGGCTCAAGAGCGTGAAAGAGCGGCTCGAGAACCGCTCGGGGCAGGAGTGAGCGTGAGTCGTCGGCAGCGGACCATTTCGCTCGAGGCCGAACTCGAAGGCAAGGGCCTGTTCACGGGCCAGTCGGTCCATCTGCACCTTAAGCCCGCCCCGCCGGACACCGGCCTCATCTTCCGCCGCGTGGACCTGGGCGAGGAGGCCGAGGTCCCGGCCACGATCGAGGCGGTGGCCAAACGGTTCCAGCGGACCACGCTGGCCCGCGGGGAGGTCTGCGTTGAAACAGCCGAGCACCTCCTGGCCGCACTGGCGGGGCTGGCCATCGACAACCTGTACGTGGAACTCGACGCCCCCGAGTTGCCGGGCGGCGACGGGTCGGCCGCCGATTACGTCCGCCTGATCCGCCAGGCGGATATCGTGGAGCAGGATGCCGACCGGCCCGTCCTGCGCGTTGGGGAACCGGTCACGGTTCAGGAAGGAGCCTCGGTCCTGACGGCCCTGCCGGGGCCCGAGGACGAACTGTCGCTGACGTATCATTTGGACTACGGGCCGGACGGCGTGATCCCGCCACAAATCGTCAACCTGAAGTTGACCGCCGACTCGTTCACCGAAGACCTCGCGACCACGCGGACGTTCATTCTGGAATCGGAGGTCGAGGACCTGCGTCAGCGCGGCTACGGGCCGCACGCCAGTTACGAGGACCTGCTGGTCATCGGACCGGACGGACCGATCAACAACACGTACCGGTTCCCGGACGAGCCGGCCCGGCACAAGATCCTGGATCTGGTGGGCGACCTGTTCCTCTTGAACGCGGATCTGCGGGGCCGGGTGGTGGCGATGGGGTCCGGCCACGCGCTGAATCACCGGTTCATCCGGCGGCTGCTGGAACAGGCGGCCCATCGGGGCGAGGCGCCGGCGGCCGCCGGCCGGCAGGGCATGGACATCAACCAGATCATGGACGTCCTGCCGCACCGGTATCCGTTCCTGATGGTCGACCGCATTCTCTCGGTCGAGGACAACGTCCGGGCCGTCGGCATCAAAAACGTGTCGATCAACGAGCACTTCTTCCAGGGTCACTACCCGGGCACGCCCATCATGCCCGGCGTGCTTATCGTCGAGGCGATGGCCCAGTTGTCGGGCGTCGTGCTGCTGAGGAAGTTGGAACACACCGGCCAGGTGGCCGTGCTCCTCAGTATGGATAAGGTGAAACTGCGCAAGACCGTTCATCCGGGCGACCAGTTGCGGCTGGAGGCCGAGGTGGTCCGCGCCAAGGACCGTCGGGCCCAGGTCAACACGCGGGCATGGGTGGCGGAAGAACTGGCCGCCGAAGCGAAGATTCGCTTCGTGCTCGTCCCAGCCGACCAGGAATCGTGAGAGACACGCATGGCGATTAGCAAACTGGCCGTCGTGTCGCCCAAGGCCGAACTGGCCGATGACGTTGACATCGGCCCGTTCTGTTATGTTGGCCCTGGCGTCGTTATCGGGGCCGGGACCGTCTTGCACCACGGCGTGACCCTCATGGGCCGGACACGCCTTGGCTGCGGCAACGTTGTCCATCCGAATGCCGTCGTCGGCACCCCGCCGCAGGATATAAACTACCACGACGAGGACACCTGTGTTGAACTCGGCGACAACAATGTCGTCCGCGAGTGCGTTACCATCCATCGCGGGTCCAGCAAGGAGGAGGGCGTGACCCGCGTCGGCAACGGCTGTTACCTCATGGCCTGCAGCCACGTGGCTCATGATGCCATCGTGGGTAACAACGTCATCTTTGGCAACAATGTGCTTGTGGGCGGGCACGTGCACGTCAAGGACGGCGCCAACCTGAACGGCGGCGCTGCCGTCCATCCGTTCACGACCGTCGGCGGGCTGGCCTACATCGGCGGCCTGACGCGCATTGTCCAGGACGTGCCCCCGTTCATGATCGTCGAGGGCCATCCCAGTCGGGTCCGAGGCATCAACAGCGTCGGGATGCGGAGGGCGGGCGTGTCGCAGGAGGTCATCGAGGCGATGGCCAAGGCCTATCGCCGCATCTATCGGCGCGGCCGGCCCCGGGCCGAGGTCCTGAATGAGATGGACAAGGAGGCCGACTGGCCCCCGGAGGTCCGCGCCCTCTGCCAGGCCCTGCACGACTCGGCGGCCGGCAAGAGCGGCCGCTACCGCGAGTCGCTCCGTAAGAGGTCGGTCGAATAGGTGAACGCCGGGGCCGGTACGGCCCGTGGCAGTACGTAGCCGGCCCGACCGCGTGGGCCGGCCCCAGGAGTTTCCTGGAAAGGCCCCCCATGACAGATTGCCTACGCGTGGCCGTTATCGGCACCGGCCACATGGGCCGGTTTCATGCCAAGGCGGTTGCCGAGTGCGACGCCGCGGCCCTGGTGGCCGTCTGCGACGTCGACGGAGGGCGGGCGGCCGCCGTCGCCGAAGCGGTTGGCGCCGAAGCCGTGACCGCAGTAGCGGACCTGGCCGGCCGCATCGACGCCGCCGTGGTGGCGACCTCAACGTCGGCCCATGAGGCCGTGGCGCGCGAGTTGGCCGGGCAGGGCGTTGCCATGCTCATCGAGAAGCCGCTGGCCTCCAACGCCGGCGAGGCTCGCCGCATCGCCGACGCCGTCCGCGAGGCCGGCGTCGTGGGCCAAGTGGGACACATCCTGCGGTTCGACCCGGTTACGCGGGCCATTGCGGGCCGGGTGCTGCGGCCGGCATACATCGAGGTACTCTGGGCCGCGCCGTTCAGTTTCCGCAGCATGGACACCGGTGTCGTGATGGACGTGATGATCCACGGTCTGGACTTGGTGCTGGCCCTCGCGGGCGAGCCGCCGCAGGAGGTCCAGGCGGTGGGCGGCGTGGTCGTCGGGCCGCACGAGGATTTCGTGAACGCGCGCTTGGCGTTTCCGGGCGGGTGCGTCGCGAACGTGTCGGCCAGCCGCATAAGCCGCTCGAAGCAGCGACTCGTCCGCGTGTTTGCCGACGAGGTGTACGTGAAGATGGACTACGCCGAGCGGACGGTGGAGTGGCTGCGCCCGGGACCGGACCTCCGGCGCCGAATCGAGGACGGTAAGCTGGCCGGCGCCGGCATAGACGACCTCGTGGCGGTCGAGGCGGTACCCGTTCAGACGGAACCCGACGCCCTGCGGGCCCAACTGGCGGCCTTCCTGGACGCCGTCCGGACGGGCGGCCCGCCGCCGGTGACCGTTGACGACGGCCTGAGGGCTGTGGAACTGGCCGAGCGGGTGCTCGCGGGGCTGCAGCGTCCCGGCCATGACCAATGAAATGACCAATGCCGGACGAGGCCAAGCCCTGTGGGCGTGTAGCGTCATTCGGGTCTGGTCATGGGCCATTGAAAACCTCTGCCTTGCCTCGCACGGCCCGCCGCTCTAGAATGGGGCATCCATGCCTTGGCTGCAAGGAGCCTCTATGTCTGGCCTTACCGAGCACCTGAGCGAGGGCCTGCTGAAGCGGGTCAGCATCGCGAGTCGCGAAACGCCCGACGGGGTGGTGCACACCGACGTCAAAGGGCCGCTGGGTGTGGGCGTGTTGAGCCTGAAGACGTGGCGCGGACCGGACAAGAAAATCTGCTGCGAGGTGTCCGGCCCCCTGAAAGGCGCGTTCGCCGAGAAGGTCGACGCCTTTCTGGCCGTCGTCAACCGCCTGAAGATCATCGCCGAGAAAGACGGCAAGAACGTCTACAACCTGTACAACCCGGCGATGCCGACGGGGGCGGCGATGCGGCACCTGGAACGCAAACTCCGGACGATGGCCGAAAAGATCGTCTTTCCCGGCACCTGCACCCTCTCGGTTACGCCGCGGTGCCCGTGCCGGTGCGTCCACTGTTCGGCCGACCGGTTCGTGACGCCCGGACGCCGCGAACTCACCACCGCGGAACTCAAGAGCATCGTCGAGCAATCGGTGGACCTTGGCGTGTCGAACGTCGTGTTCACCGGGGGCGAACCGGTGGCCCGGGCCGACCTCCCGGAAGTCATCGCCCACGTCGACAAGACCCGCGCCCACGCCATGATGTTCACGAGCGGCGTGCTGTTGAATGAGAAGAAGGTGGCCGAACTGGCCGACGCCGGCCTCGAAAGCATGAACGTGTCCATCGACTCCGACCAGCCGGAGGTCCACGACCAGCTCCGCCGCGTGCCCGGGGCATTCAAGAAGGCGTTCGAGGCCGCACGCCTCGCACGCCGGGCCGGCATCCTGACGGGCGTGTCCACGTACGGGTGCCACGAAAGCGTGAACAACGGGGCGTTGGAACACCTCGTCCAGATGGTCCGCGACGAGGGGTTCCACGAAGTTACGATCTTCGACTGCGTGCCGACGGGTAAGTTCCTGTCGCGGCCGGACGTCATCATGGGCCGCAAGGACATCAAGCGCATCCGCGACCTGGCCGACCGGTACAACGCCGACGAGCACCCGTTTGGCGTGGTGGCCCAGGCCAAGGCCAACGGGTACGACGGGGGAGGGTGCTTCGGCGGGTTCGCCCAATTCTATATGACGTGCTACGGCGACGTGAACCCCTGCGACTTCAACCCGATCTCGTTCGGTAACGTGACGGAGGAACCGCTCGAAACGATTTGGCGGCGCATGGTGTCGCATCCTGAGTTCGCGCCTCACCGCCACTCCTGCCGCATGCAATCCAGCCGGTACCGAAGCCAATATATCGAGCCGATTACGGACGAGGAGCGGTTGCCCATTCGCATCGAACGGTTGCCCGGCGATGGAACCCTGCTCAAGGAGGCGTCCGTCCCTGGCGCCCGGCGCCGTGTTTCGGTTGACGCGCCGAACGAGATTCCCTAGTCCCTGCCGCGAGGAGACCTCGGCGTGTGGAGCAAACTCTCCCTGCTGGCGGCCGCGGGGGCACTCGGGGCGTTGGCCCGCTATGGCCTGACGGGGCTCGTCCAGCGGGCGGTCGGGGCGGGGTTTCCCTGGGCCACGGTTCTGGTAAACGTGGTGGGGTGCTTCGTCTTTGGGGTCGTCTGGGTGCTGGGGCAGGAGCGGATGGCGCTGAGCCCCGAGACACGGACCATCTTGCTCGTGGGGTTCCTCGGGGCGTTTACCACGTTCTCGACGTTTGCCTTTGAAACGGCCGACATGTTGGAAGGCGCGCAGTACATGTGGGCCGCCGGCAACGTGGCGGTGCAGACGGTCGTGGGCGTGGTGGCCGTGATGGGAGGCGTGGCGGTGGCACGCCTTGTCTGAAGGGGAGGGCAGGCCATGCGCTTGCCGGTCGAGTCGGAACTGCTCCGCATCTTCATCGGCGAAAGCGATAAGCACGCCGGCCGGGCCCTGTACGAGGTCATCGTCGAGGAAGCCCGGCGCCGAGGCATGGCCGGGGCCACCGTGCTGCACGGGATACTCGGCTTCGGAGCACGCAGCCGCGTCCACAAGGCGGGCATCCTCCGTTTGTCGGAGGATTTGCCCGTCGTCATCGAAATCGTCGACCGCACCGATCGCATTGAGGCCTTCCTGCCCGTCCTGGACGACATGGTGACCGAGGGCCTTGTGACCCGCGAGAAGGCACAGGTCATCGTCTACCGCCACGGCGAGCGCGCCGAAGACCCGGCGGCGGGCTGATGCCGTTTTGGCCGCACCCCGTCGGCGAGGCGGGCCGTTTTGTCCTTGATTCGTTTCAGGACCGTAAGTATCGTGGCGCGCCGTATTCCTTCCCCGCTGCAACTACTTGACCGGGAGAACCGTTCAAGATGCCGTACAATCTGGTTGTGCTGGTAAAGCAGGTGCCGGACACGAAGCGCATCACGGGCGACGCGATGCGCGACGACGGCACCGTCAACCGCAGTGCCCTGCCGGCGATCTTCAATCCGGAGGATCTGCACGCCCTGGAGACCGCTCTGCGGCTGCGCCAGTCGTACGGGGGCCGGGTCACGGTGCTCACGATGGGACCCCCTCAGGCGTGCGAGGTGCTGCGGGCCGCCCTGGAGCGTGGGGCCGACGCAGCCGTCCTGCTGACCGACCGCCGGGCCGCCGCCAGCGATACCCTCGCGACCAGTTACATTCTGGCGTGCGCGGTTCGCCGTGTGGCCGCCGACGAACCGGTGGATATGGTCCTGTGCGGCCGGCAGGCCATCGACGGCGATACCGCCCAGGTGCCGCCCCAGACGGCCGAGAAACTCGGCTGGCCCCAGGTTACCTACGTGGAGGACGTTGAGCAGGTGGCCGACGGCCGCATCCGCGCCCGCCGGAACACCGGCGAGGGCTTCGAGCGGGTCGAGGCCCCGGTGCCATGCCTCCTGACCGTGACCGACCGTGGGCCGGAGCCGCGGCCGGCCTCGGCCAAGCGGGTCATGGCGATCAAGAAATGGCGGTCGCGGGCCGAGGTCGAGATGGCCCTCCGGGCCGAGATGCCCCAGGCCGACGCCGACACCCTGGCCCACGAGGCCGACCAACGGGTCGCTGACCTCGCCGGCCGAGGCCGCCTCATCACCCAGTGGAACCTGGACGACGTCCAGGCCGATCTGGCCTGGTGTGGTCGCGACGGTAGCCCCACCAAGGTCAAACGCATCCAGTCGGTGGTACTGGCAGGCACGGGCTTCAAGAAGGTGGAGCCGACGGAGGACGGCGTGGCCGGCATGGTCCGCGAACTCATCGAGGACCACGCCATCGGCTGACCGTTCAGCGCGGTGCGGCCGTGGTGCGGCCGGCCCCGCGCGGCGCGGCTGTGACGCGAGGAGTTGTGTCGAACATGATCGAGCCGAACCGCGACGGCGACGTGTGGGTCGTGGCCGAACAGAACGACGGCCGCCTGCACGACGTGGGTCTGGAACTCTTGTCGAAGGGACGCGAACTCGCCGACACGCTCGGCGTAACGCTCTCGGCCGTCGTCCTGGGCGAGACGGCCGTTCACCACGCCGAGCGGCTCGTCCGGTGCGGGGCCGACCGCGTCTTCGCCGGCGAGCATCCGCTCCTCTCGCATTATCAGACGAACCCGTACGCGAAGGCGATCACGGCGCTCGTCCAGGAACACCGGCCGCAGATCGTCATTTTCGGCGCCACGGCGCTCGGTCGCGACCTGGCGCCGCGCGTGGCCAGCGCGGTCCGCTGCGGCCTGACGGCCGACTGCACGGATCTGGACGTCGGGGCTCACACCGAGCCGGGCACGAAGGTGACGTACGACCGGCTGCTGTACCAGATTCGTCCGGCGTTCGGGGGCAACATCATCGCGACGATTGTAAACCCCGACCGCTGGCCGCAGATGGCCACCGTCCGCGACGGCGTCATGCGGATGCCGGACGAGTCGGCTTCGCGGCAAGGCGAGGTCGTTCGGTTTACGCCGGACCTGTCGGCAGACGATGCGGTTCTGCACATCCTGGAGCACCACCGGACCACCCGCAAGGTGAACCTGAAGGCGGCCCGGATTATCGTGGCCGGCGGGGCAGGAGTGGGCGGGAAGGATAACTTCCGCCTGGTCTGGGACCTCGCGAATTGCCTGGGGGCCGCCGTCGGCGCCAGCCGAGCCGCTGTTGACTCGGGCTGGATCGACAAAGACCACCAGGTGGGCCAGACCGGGACGACGGTGCGCCCGGCCCTCTACGTGGCGCTTGGCATCAGCGGGGCGGTGCAGCACCGGTCGGGCATGAGCGAAACCCAGAAGATCGTGGCCGTCAACGCCGACCCCGACGCTCCCATCTTCCAGGTGGCCCACTATGGTATCGTGGGCGACCTGCATCGCGTGGTTCCGATGATGATCGACGCCGTCAAGAAGCGGGTGTAGCCGTGGCGAACTTTTATACCGACAATTCCGACATCGCGTTCCACCTGGACCATCTGGACCTGGAACCGCTCATCCGGTTGCGGGAGCATGACTTCGCGGACGCCGGCCAGTACGACTACGCGCCGGACGATGGCGCCGACGCGCTGGACAACTATCGGCGGACGCTCGATCTGGTGGGGCAGATCTCGGGCGATACGATCGCCCCCCTCGCGCCGCAGATCGACGAGGAAGGCTCGCACCTGTGTCAGGAGGAAGGCCGGGTCCGGTACGCCGCCGGCATCCAGACGGCGCTTCAGGCCCTGGGCCAGGCGGACCTGATGGGGGCTACGTTGCCGCGGCGGTTCGGCGGGCTGAACCTGCCGGGCGTCGTGTACGCCATGGCCACCGAGATTGTCAGCCGGGCCGACGCCAGCCTGATGAACATCTTCGGACTCCAGGGCATCGCCGAAACGATCAACGCGTTCGCCTCCGAGGACCAGAAGCAGGCCTTCTTGCCGCGCTTCGCCAGGGGCGACGTGACCGGGGCCATGGTCCTGACCGAGCCCGAGGCCGGGAGCGACCTCCAGAACATCCAACTCCGGGCCACCCAGGACGCGAATGGCGCGTGGCGCCTCTCGGGCGTCAAGCGGTTCATCACGAACGGGTGTGGCGAGGTGCTGCTGGTCCTGGCCCGCAGCGAGCCGGACGAGACGGGCGGCCTGGGGCTAAGCCTGTTCCTGACCGAGAACAACAGCCGCATCCGCATCCGGCGGACCGAAGAGAAGATGGGCATCCATGGTTCGCCGACGTGCGAGATGCAGTTCAACGATGCCCCGGCCGAACTCGTGGGCGAGCGGCGCCGCGGCTTGGTCACCTACGTGATGGCCCTGATGAACGGGGCACGCATCGGCATTGCCGCCCAGAGCCAGGGCATTGCCGAGGCGGCGTGGCGCGAAGCCCGGAACTACGCGGCGTCGCGCGTGCAGTTCGGCCGGTCCATCGACCGGATGCCGGCGGTGGCCGACTTGCTTGCCGAAATGAAACTTGCCGTCGAGTCCGGCCGGGCGCTGCTGGTCGAGGCCTCCCTCGCCGCCGACTACGAGTACGCCCTCGATGAAGCCAAGGCACGGGCCGAGGATCGGGACCAGCGAACCGCGCTGAACAAGCAGCAGAAGAAGTACAAGCGGTTGGCGGGATTCCTGACCCCCGCCGCCAAGTACTGGCTCTCCGAGATGTGCAACCGCGTGGCCTACGAGGCCATTAGCGTAATGGGCGGGTCGGGTTACATGAAAGACTACCCGCTCGAACGCCTGTACCGCGACGCCCGCATTACGACCATCTACGAGGGAACCAGCCAGATGCAGGTGGTGGCGGTGGTCCGAGGCGTAACGAGTGGGACCGCCGAGAAACGATTCGCCGAGATGGCCGAGCACGACCCGCCGCGCGGTTTCAAGGGGCTGGCCGGACGGCTCGCACGCCTCCGTGCCAAACTGGCCAAGACGGTGGCGTACCTCAAGCAGGACCAGTCGGCGGATTACCTGGACCTGATGGCCCGGCCGCTGGTCGACGTGGCCATCGACGTGTACCTGTCGTACCTGTGGCTGGAGATGGCGAGGCACAGTAAGGCAAAGGCAGTTCTGGCCCGGCGGTTCATCCGCCGTGCCGTGGAGCGATGCGATCACGGGCTGCGGGTGGTGGCCAGCGGTGACCGGTCCACGCTCGATGCCTTCAAGGTGCTGGTTGGGCCGACGTTTGACGATGCCTAGGGCAGGGCTGCCCCACGCAGGCCTGCGGCCGAAACAAGGAGCCCAAGACCGCCATGGCACGATGGCAACGCGATCCGACAGTACGCAAGCGCCTCACGATTCTGCTGACGGCCGGAGAGGTCCTGGCCCTCGGCGTCTGCTTCTTCGGCATCTTCCAGGCCTACATGTACCGCATCCTGCTGAGGTTGGGCATGGCGGATCCCCGGGAGGGCGGGCTGGTCCTGTTGATCGCGGCGACAGGCGTTTGGTTCGTGGCCGCCGTGCTGGTTGGCGTGATGTATGTCAAGGGCCGCACGTGGGCGCGCCGGCTGCTGATTGCCGCCAACGCGATCCTGGTGGCTCTGGGGTTGCTTTGGTTCTCCATTCACATGGTTAAGGCAGGAGGTTCGGTGGTGGACATGTCGGCCAGTCTCCTGGGCCTGTTGCTGCCAATGGTCACGTTGTTTCCGCTGCTATGGCCTCTGCTGACGCTTCGGCAGACCGGTTCGACGGACGACGCGGGGGCAGGCGGATAGCAGAATCCGGTTTTTTCTTGTGACACGGGCGTGCGGGGACTTGTACAATGCCTTCAACACGACCTCACGGGCCCTCAGAAGGGGAGCCGAGACCCTAGGATGACCCACCTACCGGGTACCGGCGTGAAGCCGTTTCATATCCCACGATCCTTGGCTGCCGCAGGCGTGTGCCTTGCGGCAACGGCCATTCTGGTCGGCGTGCTGGTTGCTGCCGAATCCAGGAAGGCCGGGCCGCGCATCGCCGACGTTGTGGTTCGCGGTAACCACCGCGTGAGTACGCACCGCATCCTCGGCCAGATGCAACTGCGCGCCGGCAGCACGTATGCCCCTGACGTCCTCGACGACGACCTGAAGCGTGTCTATGCGCTTGGCGAGTTCGACAACGTCGTCATTCAGCCCGAACGCCAGGCCGAGCAACTTATCCTTGTGGTTGAAGTGACCGAGCGGCCGGTCCTGAAGGTTCTGGAGTTCAAGGGCAACACGGTTCTGAAAGAGGAGGCCTTACAGGACACGGTGGGCGTGTTGCCGGGTAGCCTCATCGACCGGCACAAGATCTTCAGTGCGGCCGGGGCCATCGAACGCCAATACCGCGAGAAGGGGTACTACTTCGCGTCGGTGGAATTCGACGAGACGCTGCTTCAGGAGCAGCAGATTGCCCGGTTCAGCATTACCGAAGGCCCGCGCGTCCGCGTTCGCAAGATCGTGTTCCAGGGCAACGCGTCCGTCACGGCGGGCGAACTGACCAAACGCATGGAAACCAAGAAGTGGTTCCCGCTGCTCGTACCGGGCCGGTACGACGAGGAAACACTCGAACGCGACGTCGTTAGCGTCCGCAATTACTACGTGGAGCAGGGGTTCCTTGACGTCCAAGTTGGCCGGGAACTCGAATTCAGCTCGGACAAGGAGAACCTGACCCTTCGCATCGTCATTGAGGAGGGGCCGCGGTACCAGGTCCGGTCGGTGGCGATGGAAGGCGTTGAGCGGTTCAGCCGGTCGCTGCTGAAGAAGCAGATGGAACTCAAGCCCGGCGAGCCGTACACCGCCGAGAACGTCATGAAAGACGTGGAACTCGTGCGCGAAACGTACGGCGAGGTGGGCTACATTTACACGTCTGTCAAGCCGGTTATCGATTTTACGGAAGAGCCGGGCCAGGTGGACGTGACCTTGAAAGTGGACGAAGGGGATCCGGTCCGGATTGGCGAAATCCGCATCGAGGGCAACCGCCTGACCCAGGATAAGGTCATCCGGCGGGCACTGCGGTTCTTCCCGGAAGAGCCGCTCAATATGAAACTCGTTGAGAAGGCCAAGAAGCGGCTCGAAGGCACCGGCCTGTTTGCCCGCCAGTCTGTTAGCATCGCGCCCATCCCGACGGCCGACCCGGCCGTGTCCGACGTGTTGGTCCGCGTGGAAGAAACCGAGACCGCGAACCTGATTCTGGGGGCGGGCGTGTCGAGCAACAGCGGCGTGCTCGGTAATATCTCGTTCTCGCAACGCAATTTCGATGCCAGGGACTGGCCCGAATCCAACGAGGATTTCTGGTCCGGCGAGGCCTTTCGAGGGGCCGGCCAGACGTTCCGCATTGTCCTGGAGCCCGGCACGGAGTTGCAGCGGTACAGCGTCATTTTTGCCGACCCCCACGTCTTTGATTCTGAATACAGTTTTTCGAGCAACGTCTTTTTCTTTGACCGGCAGCGCGATGCGTACGACGAGAGCCGTGTGGGCGGGCGGTTCGGGGTCGGGCGTGAAATCCGCGAGGACCTGAGGGCTTTCGTCAACCTGCGCATCGAGCAGATTAACATCAACGACCTTGACGCCCTCGTGCCGGCCGACGTCCTCGACGTCGAGGGGTCGTCCACCCTGACGAGCGCCGAGGTCGGGCTGACGAAGGACACGACCGACAGTTTCCTGTTCCCCACAGAGGGGTATCGGCTGACGGGGTCCGTTGAACAGGCAGGGGCCATGGGCGGCAGCTACGATTTTACGAAGTTCTCCGTTGACGGACGCCGGTACTGGACCGTGACGCGCGACGTGCTGGACCGCAAGACGGTGCTGTCGGTGCGGGGCCGGATGGGGTACATCGCGGGCGATGCCCCGATCTTCGAGCGTTTCTTCGCGGGCGGGCACGGCAGCGTCCGCGGGTTCGAGTTCCGCGGTATCGGCCCGCGCCAGTTCGACACGAACCTGGGGGGCGATTTCCTGGCCTTGGCTTGTGTCGAGTACGCGTTCCCGATTTTCGGTGAGAACCTGACCGGGGTCGTGTTCATGGACAGCGGTACGGTGGAGCAGGATATCGAAATCAACACGTGGCGGGCGTCGGTTGGCGCCGGCATCCGGTTTACGGTGCCGTTTTTCGGGCCGGTGCCATTTGCCTTCGACTTTGGCGTTCCGATTTCGAAGGACGGCGACGACGAAGAGGAGGTTTTCTCGTTCTCAATCGGCACCTCTTTCTAGCGGTTTCCGGACGGGCTCGGAGACAGGCGAGGTTTTCTGTGGTGATGATGACGTGTTTTTCCGATAATGACGGTGCTGACGGTATAAGCAATTTCTCTGGAAAAGGAGCCATTCATGCGTAGGTTAGGACTGTGTCTTGCCGTGGTGACGGCCGCCGCGTTGGCGATGCCCGTTGTGGCGGAGGGGGCCCTGAAGGTCGGTGTCGTGGACCTTGTCAAGGTAACGAACACCTACAAGCGGACCGAGGACGCCAGTGCCGACCTCCAGGTCGAGCAGGCAAACCTCAAGGCCGAGACCGAGCCGAGGGTCAAGGCGTTGGAGGAACTTCGTCTTAAACGCGACGGGTTTAACAAGGGAACCCAGGAGTGGGAAAAACTCAACGACCAACTCCTCGAGAAAAACCTCGAACTCCGCAACTGGGTGGCGATAGCCCGGCTGAAAATCGAGCGACGCCATCGCGACGTCCTCCTCAACATGTATCGCGAGATTGCCACCATCGTGGAACGGGTGGCGGGGAAGAGGGGCCTGGACATGGTGTTTACCCAGGCGTTCCTGGAGCCCCCGCAAATCGACGTGGATGAGTCGCGCGGCCTCGAAGATCTCAAGAAACGCATCATCGGGCAGCGCGTGCTGTACCCGACCAACCCCGAGGACCTGACGGACGAGGTCCTCAAGATCCTCAACGCCGAGTATAAGGGCAAGCCTGCCGCCGGCGGACCCGCGAAGGGCTGACCTGTGGCGGTGAACGTGGTGACGCTTTCCGGCCCGGCGGCCGATACTTTCAGCCGCCGGGCCGGTTTATGTTCAAAGGGGCTGCCCCGCACAAGGAGAGGGCCGTGTGCTGCCTGCGTAGCGCCTTGATGATGACGGTGGTCCTGGCTGCTCTGGGCACGCCCGCGGACGCCGACCAGGCCGCGTGGCTCCACAACGACTGGGCGGCCCGCCGCGTGGTCGAGGCCCACGTGTCGGACGCCGGCCAGGCGGGTGGCGAGGTCGCGGTTGCAGACTTCCATACCGGTGGCATGGCACGCCCGGATGGCGCCGATGTCCGCGTGGCCGTCCAGGGACGCCGCCTCGTCAAACACCGTGTGCTCCAGGTGGGGCCGGGCGACTTCGTGCGCGTCGCCTTCGAGGCCATGCCGAAGGTCAGCACGTACTACATCTACTTCGGCAATCCCAAGGCCGAGAAGACCGACAAGGCCGAGGCCCTGCAGATTCAGCGCGGTGTGCTCCTGGAGGTACGGGGTTGGAAAGGGGGCCAGCAGCCGGGCAAGATCGGCCAGGTGCGGGAACTCTGGTCGAAGGCACCGCCCGTGGCGTCGGCGTTCGTGCCGAAGATCGCGTTCGGCCACAACCCGCTCATCGACACTCGCCGGCCGGCACTCCTGCACGCGACGGGCTGGTTCGTGGCCCCGCGTCCCGGGACGTACCAGATTGCCACGAGCAGCGAAGGTGGGTCGTGGATCGAGATTGACGGTCGTCCCGTCGTGGCATGGCCGGGCGGCCACGGGCCGATTGGCCGGGCCAAGTTTACCAAGGACATCGTTCTCACGCAGAGCCTGCACCGAATCGACTACTGGAATGTGGCCGGCGGAGGGCGGACCGTGGCCGTTGCTGCCGCACGCATGCCCGAGCAGAAAGGCCCACGCTTCGACGCGATACCGGCCAGTGTTTTCCTTCCCGTTACCCAGGCCAAACTGGTGGAAATGGACCTGAGGGGCGAGAAGCTGGTGGCCGACTTCTTTCCCGAGCATGCCGGCGAGGCCTGGTGGCCCGACAACTACGCCGTCCGCATCCAGTTCCGCAACCTGACCAAGGACCGAAACCTCAGCCGCACTGGAACCTTCCTGTGGAACTTCGGCGACGGGCAGACCTCGACCGAGCCCGAGCCCGCCCACGTGTATCTGCTGCAGGGCGAGTACGAGGTTACGCTGCTGGCCAAGCGGGGCACGCTCTCGAACACGTTCCGAAGCACGATAGGCGTCGAGCGCGACTGGCGGAACCAGGCCACACGCACCTTCGAGCCCGCCAAGCCGTACGCCGAGGCCGTGGCAACGTATGATCTTTCGAAACTCGATGCCCGGTCCCTGCCCCTTGCCGTCAGCCTCTTCGAGCATGAGAAACTGCTGAAACCCCTGACCGCTGCCGCCACCCAACTGGTATTCCATGGTCAGGCAGTGCCCGAGAAGCAGATGATCGAGGTCACGCTCCTCCTCGGCAAGACTCTGCGGGCCGGTGGAAAACCCCAGGAGGCCATCCGGGCCTACCAGCAACTCGAAAAGCACCTCAAACGCACCGACCGCAAAGCCACCGCCGCCGTGCAGGTTGCCGAGACTCTCCTGAAAGACCTCCGCCAGTACGATGCCGCCGAGAAGGAGTATCGCCGCGTCCTCAAGACCTATGCCGCGGGCGGCGCCGCCTGGGAACTCAGGCGGGCCCACATGGGGCTGGGCGACATCTGGCGGCAACGGGGCGACGGCGACAAGGCACGCCAGGCCTATACCGATGCCGACAAGATCACCGTGGCGCCCCGCGCGCCCAACATGGAGGCCGTCCGCGTCGGCACGCTGGCCCGGTACGTGGAAGAGTACACCCGCGAAAAGGACTGGGAGTTCGCCTTTAAGTTCCTCGATGATTGGGCCTGGGAGTTCCCGCTGGCCAAGCTCGAGGGGCACTGGTCGTTGCTTCGGGCCCAAGCACTGGTTGCCAAGGGCGACGTGCCGGCGGCCCTGCGCGAGGCCCTCGCCCTGACCGCGGCCAATCCGTACAGCCCCTATGCCGTCCGCCTGCTCATGCTGGCCGCCCAGTGCCACGTGGACCAGGGCGACCG
>Ga0272443_10002325_pt1 | contig 24570 bp, 19 predicted proteins | sample SSMAcet12_FD_193581 | JGI IMG/M metagenome (GOLD analysis project Ga0272443, IMG submission 193581) | Marine sediment archaeal communities from Little Sippewissett salt marsh, Falmouth, MA, United States - SSM-Acet-12 | ecosystem: Environmental > Aquatic > Marine > Wetlands > Sediment ...
GTGTTCCAGCGGTTTTCATCAACGGCCGGAAATTAAAACAGCGCAGCCTGGAAGGCTTCTCTGCGATCATCGACAAAGAATTGGAAAAGAATTCTGCGACGAAACCATAGCGCCAGGCAGTGTTTTCACGAAATGATTGATTGCACTTTTTACACTTGCACCTCTCTCTGCTGGCATTGACGAAAAACGACTCGGTTTCGCAGGTCTTTAGGGCACCGTAGTATAAAGTTCATCAATGTTGATATCGTCTTGGTTCGCCTGGTAAGCAATGAGTAGACCGTCCGGTGCCCACAAAAATGCGTTGACGTTTTCCCCGGCGCTGAGTTCCGCGGAAACCCGCCGGTTGGAGGTTCCAACGGCATTGTCTGTGTAAAGTTCAAACACCCCCACCGCGTCTTGATCCGCTACGTAGGCGATGCGAGAACTGTCGGGCGCCCAGGCGAAATCTCTTACCTCGCTGCTGTCGTTTGTCAATCTCGAGACCAAGACCGGCGGTCGGCTGCCGTTCGCCAAGACAGTGAACAGATCGAACCGGTTGTCAACGAACTGATCGGCGCGATAGGCGACGCGGACGCTGTCCGGTGACCATTCAAACCCCACGACCTCACCGAAACTCTGAAGTGTGCTGGAGAGCGGTACGGGTGTCGGGAATGGTGCCAACGGATTGGCATCGGCCACCAGTAGTTCGCTCAGACCGGAGCCCCTGACCACCACGTTGAAAGCAATCAGCAGACTTTTGGGTGACCATTTAAAACTCCTGACCGTCGAGATAATCGATCCGGTACCTGTCGTGTTGGACAATTTATTATTATCCTGTCTAAAAGGGCGGGTGGAATATAGATCGATCCTGTCGGGGGAGCCTTGGATCGTATTCTGGGTGTAAGCGAGCAGCAGATCAGACGGGGCCCAATCAAAAGATCTAACGTCCCCGTCTGGATTTGGGAATATCGAGACTCTCACCGGAGTTCCGCCGGATGCCGGCACGGTAAAGAGTTCAACGTTGCCGATCGTGTTGGGAACCGGATTGAAGGCCCGAAAAGCGATCGTCTCGCTGTCGAAGGACCAGGCAAAATCTCGAACCTCGAGTATGTTGGTCGACTGACGGGAGACGTTTATGGCCCTGCCGCCGTTGATCGAGACCGGCACGACGTAAAGTTCGAATTTTCCGAATACCTGCTGATCCGCCTTGTAGGCCACCTGACGGCCATCCGGTGATACAGCGAAGTCTACGACGTTACCACTGTCCGGAATGATGTCTCCCGACAGTTTGACGATGGTCGCCCCGTTGTCGAAGGACGCATACAGTTCGACATTTGTGGCGCTGTCTTTTGTTGCCAAGAACACCAATGGACTGGTACCGGATGCCGAGAAAGCCCAGTCGTAAAACGCCGTCACGCGACCGCCGGGCTCAAGCGAACCGGAGACGTTCCGGTCATCCTTTACTTCGGGCGTGGACGTATAGAGCTCGTTGACGTTGATGAACTGCTGGTCAGCTAGGAAGGCAATCAGATTGGTAACAGTCAGGTCCGGAGACCACAGAAAAGAGTCAACGGTGCCGAGGCTGGACAACTTCACGTTATTAACAGGCCTATCAGGTCTGGATGAATACAATTCTTCAGAGTTGGAGTCTTGAACTGCAATGTAGGCGATACGGGAACTGTCCGGAGCCCAGGCAAAAGCGTCAAAAGAGCGGAGTCCTCCGACGGTTGGGATACCGGAGACCTTTACCGGTTCAGTTTCAACCGGCGGTACAGGAAGATTATTATCATCGTCCCCATCCCCGCAGGCAAAAATCGTAAGCAGGAGAGCAGAAAATAACCCCAAACAGAGCGTCAATCGAATTGTTTTACTGCCGACAGGTTTCATGGTGGCCATCCTCGACTTGGTGGTGTTCTTCTGAGGCCGCTTTCCCGTTGACGGTTCATTGGCCAAATAAGTGGGAAAACGGCCGATTTCAGGCACAGCATTTTAATTGAAATTACCGTTTATTTTAAACACAAAAAATAATAATTGCAACTATTTATATAGTATTGCAAGCAGCATTTCATGTACATACAATTATCAAAAGCAAAAAAAGAGAACTGTAAAGGGGACGGTTTTTCTGTTTGACACACCGCTGTGACCCTATTAATTTAGTTCATAAACCAATTTTAACTAAACAGAGGTGAGCATGAACAGGGTACATACAGTGCTGGTTCTCTGCATTTTTTTTGTGCTGCCGGTGACCGGTTTTGCCGAAACGCCGCATCAGCTGGCCGGGTTCGTGCTCGGCGACCCGTTTTCAAAATACCAGGACCTCGTCGACATGCAAACGAAGATGCCGCTACGTCGCTGCAAATCGATCGATGAGATCGAGGTGCGGGATCTAAAGGGGTTCAAGTACGGGCTGATCTGGGTCGGAAACTGCACTGTTCCGAACCGCATTGTCAGCATTCGGATGAAATACACCGATTCGTCTAAGAAATTTTACGACGAATTGCTCAATCGTTTCAAAAAGCATTTCGGCCAGCCCTCTGAATGGCGGGGCGATCCCTTTCACATCATTATTTCGTGGAAATGGTCTTTTGTCGATGACCAGAAAAACAGGATCAGTATGATACTGGAGCACAACAAGCGGGCCGAAGATGAAACGGTCGGCAACACCGTCAAAATGACGATGTGGAACCTCATCGAAGAGGAACGAAATTGCGAGAAAGAAAAATTACCCGAACCGGGCGAGAAGTCTGGGAAAACAACAGAAGAGCCTCCCGATTGGGATCTCCTGGTTCCCCGTTGACCCCCGCAGGCCGGCAATAACCTGTCAAATACTGCCGGCCCGTTTAAACTAAAGCATGCATAAATAAAAGAGGCTATCCGGCGCTTACCGGATAGCCTCATGATATGGAATCTGCAGCCTGCTGCTTCAGGGTCGACCGCTCATCCGCTCAGCTGAAGCCTCAGTCGTAAATCGACTCAGATACAGAACCAATAAAGGAACGCAGGTGTTCTGCTTTTAACGACCCGCAGGCTGTCACGCAGCGTTTTTATGCTTACCCTAGTGTCCGGCCGTCACCTATGGGTTCAGTCCAAATACCAGTTGCGGTGCGCGTACGCGCGTGATCAGATTCCATACTTGCGTCTGCCGATTCTTGCTGCGGCAGTCCGACTAATGCAATTACCGTGCAAATCGTAAAAAAACTGGTCGCAAAACACGCCTTAAATTCTTATCTAACCGAATTTAATCAAAATAAACTACACAAAGCCAGCCACTCAGCACGCCGGATAATTAATCCAGTCAAAAAACCGGACCATTTTGAGTTAAAAATCGAGCTTTTTGCTGACAATAATTGTCATCGTGCTAACTCATTGACATAATACAGCAACTATTCTATTTTGGAACCGTTTATTTTCTTATCAAGAGATTTTTCCGCAAGAGGAAGTCTGCTGGCATGGCGGATGAAGCGTCCCATCTCACTATCACGGTCGACAAAAGCCACATTCTCAGCCTCGGCGAGCGACTATACGAACAGAGCATTGAACTGATTAGGGAACTGGTCAACAATGCCTATGATGCCGATGCAACGCGCGTGGAGGTTACCGTGTCAGGCAAGGAGATCGTCGTCTCCGACAACGGAGAGGGAATGGATTTAAGGGGTCTCGGACAATACTTCAATGTCGGTTCCGATGAAAAGCTTGTCCATCCCATATCCCTCCGTTTCAAACGCGAGCGGATCGGGCAGTTCGGCATCGGCAAATTCGCTAGCCTGGCCGCCGCATCGCGCTTTGAAATAACCACCCAAAAAGAGGAGTTTGCGGCGCGGGTTGTTTTTGACCGGACCCGCTGGCTCGGACAAGGTGACTCCTGGATCATTCCTCTGACACGCCTCGAGCCCGATCCCGAGAGGGGCAACGGCACAACCGTTCGCCTGGTGGATCTTAAAAGGGAATTCAAGCCCGAGGACGTTGTCCAACGGATTGCCGAAGGGGTGCCGATTAGGGCCAAAAGCTTTTCTGTCTGGGTCAACCGGTATCGCGTGACGCCACGGAAATGGTCGGGAAACCGCGTCCCTGTCATGGAAGGTACAAAAAGCGGGATCATTCACGGTGAAATCGTCATTCTTCCGGCTCACAACGCCTCCAAAGACAACATGGGAATCGAGATCAAGGTTAAGGGGGTCACCGTTCGGCGGGAGCTGTTTGACATGGCTTCCTGGGGAAGGGCCGCCACCCGGATAAGGGGAGAAATTCATGCCGATTTTCTCCCTTTGACGAGTGATCGATCGGGCTTCATCGAAGACACCCCGGAATTCGAAACCTTCCTCAAATCGATGCACAAGATCATGGCCGACGTTCAGAAGGTGTATAATCAGTTGGCCTCCAAGCGTGAAAACCAAAAGGTCAGCCGGGCGTTGAAAGAAGCCTTGCAGAGAGTCCATCAGGCGCTGTCACTCAACCCGGAACTCTCTCCCTTCGGTGTTGTCCCCATTGCGGAAAAAGGCAGACCAGGCGCCGGAGAGACTGCTGTGGAGACTGGCAAGGGGCGGAGTGAACCAGCCCCGGAAACGGTCGCAGAAGAAGAGACTGAAGAGGTTCCGGATTCGGGTCAAGAGGATTCTTCGACCATGGCCGATGCCGAAAAGCCCCCAAAAGAGCGCAAGCCTTCCATGAGAATGGCCACGCCGAACGCAGTGGTGAAAAAGCTCAAGTTCGGCGACACGGGCGTCACCTGCTGCCTGGATCATCTGGGAGAAGACGGACCGGAGTGTCTGACCGAGGGAACCATTATCTATATCAATCGAGACCATCCCTTGTACAAGAGGGAAGCGCGGAAAAAGGAAGCCCATATCCTGAATATCGCGCGCCTCATCACCCAGGAAGTCTCCTTGATGAAGGATTCGGCCAACCCGCGCGAGGCCTTCAACCGTCAATCCAAACTCCTTCGGGATGCCTTCCGCGAAAAAGACTGATCTATTTCAGGGCCGCCTCGAACTTGTTGGCGACCTCGCGCAGGTTCTCCGACCAATTTTCTGCCAGAGCATCAACCAAGGCGACCTCACCCCCGATTTCCCTGGCAATCAGCTCCGCACTTTTGGATGAAAACTGCGGTTGAGCAAAAATGATTTTGATGTTGTTTTCTCTGGCATGTTCAATCAGTTCCATGATTTGAGCGGGCTTTGGACTCTTACCCTCGATCTCAACGGGGACCTGGACCAAGCCGTAACTGCGGGCAAAATAGCCCCAGGATGGGTGAAATACCATGAAGCGAAGCCCCTGCCGACCCGCAAAGATTTTTTTGAGATCGGCGTCCAGATCAACGAGTTCCGCCATAAAGGCCTTGTAGTTCGCCTCGTATTTGGACCGATTTGCCTGATCAACTTCCTGTAAGGCGTTCAGAATCGTGCGGGCCTGCATCATCGCCAGAGGCGGTGAAAGCCAGATATGGGGGTCAAGTCCGCTGCGGTCATGCTGGTCTCCACTATGGTGGGTGCCTTCGGTCATGGAAATCTTCTGAATGCCTTCATCGGTATGCACAACCTTAATTTGCGGGTTGGTTGAGAGTATTTTTTTTAGCCTTGCGGCTTCAAATTCGATTCCGATGGCAAAATACAGCTTTGCCGCGGCAAGGGATACCATTTGCCGGGGCTTGGGCTCATAGGTGTGGGGATCGGCGCCGGGCGGCACCATGGCATGGACATCCACAAGTTCCTTTCCTATTTGTCGCACAAAATACCGTTGCGGAACGATGCTGACAAAAACCGACAGCTTGTCGTTTGATCGTGCTTCGGGTGCAAGGCCGAAAATAAAAGAGCATGCCAGCGCGATGCTCAATGTGGTGCGACACATTTTGAACCTCCGTACCAAAGTTCACAATCTTAGGTGTTGAGGCGTCAGGCCGGCAAAGCGCGAAAACTCATTAATATCTATATATTATGGGCATTCGCACCGCAGCCGGACGGGAGTCAGCAGTACCCAATACGTAATTTATTTGACATCATGCCGAAATTATCATCATATTGCTGACCACCCTTCTGAGGGCATTCAGCATGTTCTCACGCTCGACCACCGCTTCCATCAGATCCTTAAGTTCCCGTATTGGACTTTGAAGATACTTGCCTTCTCATCCAGTATGACCGCCTCCTGTGCGGTTTCTGTTCGCCGGGCCAGCGTTTTGCCTGCGGCTTCCTTCAGATCCCACCTCGCGGTGGGCATCCTTGCCGTCCGGCTAACACTTCCCACTGTCGGGTGTGCAGAGGATTTGACTTCGACGATCTAAGTCGCCTCGCATCTCCAAGTATTATAAATAATCGAAATACCGATAAATTAATGGATTTTTTGAAAGAACCAAAATGTACCTGAAAGTATCTCAAAATACCTATTTGAAGATGGCACCTACTTCTTATGTACTTCCATAACTGATTGCATGTTTCATTACAACCGGAGCGATGCCCGTGGCCTCTGTTTCGAGAAAGCAGTTATTTGGCCTTTTTAACGGGTTTCTTTCTGTTTGGTTTCCTTGCCGCCGTCGATTTTGGTTTCGCCTTTACGGTTCTGGTTTTCCTGGTGGCGACATTTTTCGCTGGCACTTTCTCGGTCTTTTCGATTGCCTTGGCCAACTTTTCTATATTTTTTCCCAGTTCCTTGAACTCCTTTTGCACCGCTTTCAGATCCTGTTTAATGGTCATTCCGTTCTCCTTCCTCGATAATTCATAGGTTTTCATTTTGGCATTTGGTAAGTACCATCCAAACGGGAGAATATCTCCTCGTAACGTTTCTGCAAATTTGAGCATTTTTCTTCAAATTCACTGTCGGTTATTTCGCCATTTTTATAAAGAGTTTCGAGCGCCGAATATTCGTTTTCATGCCACCGTTCTGGATCGAAATTATAGGTCATCAATTAAAACCCCACTTACTGAACATATTTCATATCCTGTTAACTTTTCTCCGCAATTTCCCCGAGCATTTAAACGTAACCACCCTCCGCGGTCTCAGCATCATCGAATCGCCGGTCGCAGGATTCCTGCCCCTGCGCTCACTCTTTTCATTCACGCAGAATTTACCGAACCCGCTGACAAGGACGTCCTCCCCTGATGCCAGGGTCGATTTGATGATTTCGATGAGTTGCTCGACCAGTTCGGTGCTCTTTTTCTGAGGGAATCCGAGCTGCTGTTGGACCGATTCGATGATGTCTGCCTTGGTCAGGGCCATTTTGGGTTTCCTTAGGGGGTGTGATGGGTGGAATTTGTTGAATTTGTTGAGGATACTGGATTTGGAGGGAATTGTCAAAGAATTTAGAGGGTTCTACTTTGCGACTGCTTTGTTCGCCGCTAACACATCAATTGTGGAATTCTACAGAATAGCACAGGGAAAACTGCGGGACCTTAAGATTAGTCGGTGATGACAATCTGGTGCCTGCAATATACGGGATGTGTTGCTATCTATCTGTAATCACGATAAAGTTAAAGCATTGGCAAAGTATTCCAAGTATTGGCCTGCATTACTATTCCCAAAATCCATCAAATAATCTTAATGCGTAAATTTTCTTCCAAAGAATGGCACTATCTTTTGGATGGTTTTGGTTATGCTGTTTTTTGTACTATATGAAAAAATTAATTTTCCACGAACATGAGCGAAAAAACTGCTTATCAGTATAAAAATTGTAAAGTATGTTTACATCTTCAGGCAGAGATCGCCAATTCAGTAGACAATCTGTTTTCCAATTTTACGCAGGTAATGATTGTGTTGAGCATTTCATCGTAACCTCTGTTTTTGTTTAGAGCGACAGCCACCAAACGGGAGGTCACGTCCAACAATTCAAGATCGTCAGTTGTGAAGTCTCCGCTTTTTTTATTTAGCGACTGAATGGTGCCTAAACATTTCCCTTTGTCATCAATCATGGGTGTGCAGATCAGATTGCGTGTGCGAAAACCTGTCATATCATCTACCCCTCTAAAAAAACGGCTGTCATCATAGGCATCATTGATGACTGCAGGCATGCGGTGTTCAAACACCCATCCAGCCACACCGGTCGATTTTGACATGCGGATTTCCTGCTTCGCAAGATCAAGGGATGAATAAGAGGTGAGCTGCTTATTTAATGGGTCGAATACAAAAATCGAGGACCTTTCGGAATCCATATATTGGTTGAGCTTGTACATGGAAATGGCAAGCACCGTATCCAAGCTGGTCTCCAAGTTGAAAAGCTGTGACAATTCCGTTACCAAACGATGGGGTCGAATCCTGTTTTTTTCCATTTCGCCCTCCTCCTTCACCAATTTTATTACAGGGTGATATCAAAGGTTGCACCAAGGGACATTTTTTAAAAGCAATTCATGTGCCAGCATTTCGATGTTGATCAAAGCCGTTAAGGTAAGAGAATTTCATCTTATCTTTCTGGAACCGTCCGTGGCGGAATTGTATATTTTGATGTACGCGACCTGCCGTTTTACAGCGATATACCCAGACCAGATCATTATATTAGCCGGAATTTTTGTTAGTTGGCCCTATGGCAAGCTATTTTGATTTTTAAGCTTCTCGATTAGATCCTTTTATGAAAACGATGAAAAACCTTTTCAGTTGTATACTGTAATAGGTCACCTCAATGATTTGGCCCTTGACTTACTACCACAATGTATTACTTGAAAAACTAAGGAGTGTACAAGGGACAAATTGTGGACTAATCTGGGCTGGCCGAAAAAACACTCCCTATTAAACACTCTTTCCCATTTTAAACTTAACATTTTGTCCACTGTATAACTCGTAAATCTCAACTCGCATCTTAAAGATCAAATAAGGGCCAATGGAGCTTCCTATTTAATCCGTATCTTGATTTCTGATACCCTCAAACCTGAGAGATCTCATCTGGTTTAGTTGACCTTTACTGCAAAGAGCCTTCGGCCTGTTCTTTGGGTTCAAAATGTTGCTATTGTTGTTTTGGTGAAACCACTAATGTGGAGATTGTTACTGTGCATCACCATTTAGCTGTCCTCGATGAAAATGGTATCATCATTTTCGTTAACAAGGCATGGCGCCAGTTCGCAGATGCTAACGGTCTGGTTTGGGACGACTACGGTGTAGGTAGAAGTTACCTTGAGGTCTGCGAATTTGATGAAGGCGATAATGCGATTGAGGCTCGTGCGGCGTTAAAGGGCATCCATGGGATCATGACAAATCAGCAGGAAGAATATTCATTGGAATATCCGTGCCATAGCCCCGCTGAGCAACGCTGGTTTTTTATGTATGTATTTAGATATGAAGATAACTGTAAAGTTCACATCGTGGTAATCCATATGAACATTACCGGTCAAATGCTTGCCGAGGAAAAGCTGCAAAATTCTCATGACAAGCTTCAACTAAGTGTGGAAGAGCGTACCGCCAATTTCGTAATGACTACAGAGCAAATGAAGCGGGAAATAAGAAAACAAAAAAAATGAAGCAGGAGTTCAGAAAGACACAAACACAAATTGTTCAAGCACAAAAGCCGGAGACTTTTGGGGAACTAATAGCTGGTTTTGCCCATGGAATTAGAAATCCGACCAAGTTTATTACCCCAACATTTTCAAGGTAGTACTTCTACTTTTTTCTACGCGCAATGATTTTAGCCGTTGAGACATGGGGCGTATTTTTGCAACTGATCCGTTTAGGCTGCGGTTTTTTGGGTCCTCGCGGGTGTTTTCGAAAGGCGGACAGCTTCACATTTGCCGCCAGCGCTTTGAGTACATTTACCAATTTGGTTGGCGTCATTTGCTGAAATACAACCCAGCGATCATAATCGATTGCGATCATCATTCCCCGATATGTGGCCGATATTTCATCGGCCACATAATAGCCGGAAACCTGTTTCTCAATGACCTCGGCCCCATGGACACTGGCAAGCGCGGATTTTATGACACACAGAATGATGTACACCACAAGGGCGACACAAAAACCAAACAGCGCCGCGCGGGGATAGCCCAAGGTGTTTATTTCCGAATTCAAATGTTGCGCCAGATGCTGAAAAGCGGTTTCGATTGTCCAACGATCTCGATATAATCCGGCAATCTTTTTGGCGTTTGCCGAACGCTTGGATAGACATGAGATGATGCAAATATCCGTGTCGCCATCGCGGGTTTTTTTCTTCAGGCGGATGCGGATGCGCCTGAAGGTATGTTCCCGGCCGGAATCATCACGTACCAATATGGGCTGCTCATAGAGCTTGCCGTTTTCTATTTTGCCGATATATTTTTCTTTTCCAAGCGCTTGCCAGGGATATTTTTTATGTTCGCGGATAACAAAATAGGCGTTCCGGGAAGCGATGGTGCAGGTGAATTCAATCGTGCAAAAATTGCGATCGGCAATCCAGACATCATCGGCTTCTATGGTTGATAATACCGTTTTTAACAACGAGCGCTCTTGGGCATGGCCGTCTTCGCATGGGAAAACGTCAATGGGCATCCTCATCACAGGATCATAGACAACCAGTGATTTGCCCGGCAGCGGTCCGGCTGCCAGTGATCGCAGCTCTTTGAGGCGGCGTTGAGATTTTTCGATGCAGTTGCCGTCAAGCAGCTTGATCCGTTTGCCCGGCAGTGGGCTGCGCTCCGTGCCGCCGAGTTTTTTGACAAGCGGTTGTGCCTGTCCGACAGCGTAACGGACCAATTGTGCCGATGTGTGGGGCTCGATGCCGTTGAGTTTGTTGTAAACCGATGTGATCGAAACACCGATGTCCTCTTCTGTGGCCTGGTATGCGGCATGGACCGAGCGGTGGCTGCCTAAAACCACCTTGCTCATGATGTCAAAGAGCGAGGAGAATAAAAGATCCTTTGTGTATTGCGAATTTGCAGTAGAATCGAACCATTGGTTGAGTTGGTCCGGATTCAGTGCGCGTTCCATCATGCCACGGGCCATCACGGAAATCGGGCTTTTTTCGACAAACGGATCAAAAACAGAACTCAACATGTTATCACCTCCATGAGATACAGTTATTTCGATTTTACTGTATCTCGTGGAGGCGGGTTTGTCCAGAATTATTAATGAGTTGGACTCATCCAAAAATCAATCAGGTAGTACTACCTTGAAAGTGTTGGTGTGCAGGACCTCTTTCAGTTTCTCCCGCAGTACGGCCATATCGTAGGGCTTTTGGATAAAAGCCGCCAGGCCTTTTCCGGCAAATCGAAGAGTCGCTTCCTGCTCGTTGTATCCGCTGCAAAGAATAACGTTAACGCTATTGTGGAGGCGACGCATCGCGTTGAAGGCTTCTACGCCATCCATGTAGGGCATGGTCAAATCGAGAAGAACGCAGACTATCTCGTCGACATGTTTTTGAAATACGTTCAGTGCTTCCCGCCCGTTTGAAGCCGTCAAAACACTGAAGCCCATGCGATCGAGCATCTGCTCAGCTACAGCGCAGACCGCCTCCTCGTCATCTACAATCAGCACTGTTCCGCATCCGCGCCAGTCAATCCTGCCAATTTCGTCTTTCATGTCGGCCGCAAAGTAGTTGTCGGGCTTTTCATTCGTGGGAAAAAGGATTGTGAACGTCGTGCCCTCACTGACCACGCTTGAGATCTTCAGCGCTCCCTTATGTCCGCTTACTATGCCGAGCACGGCGGACATGCCTAAGCCGCGTCCCGCGAACTTGGTCGTAAAAAATGGATCGAAAATCCTTTCCTTGGTTTTTTCGTCCATGCCGCATCCTGTATCGGCAACTTCAATGTATACGTAAACGCCCTCTGGCAATTGTTCGTCCAGGCTGGCTCGCAGGACCTCATTTACATTATCGAGATATTCGCGGTCACAATCAATCTCCCCTGTGGATAAGGATATGACGCCGTCCCTATCGCCTATGGCTTCAGAGGCGTTTGTAATCAAATTCATGATAACCTGGCGTATTTGCGTCACATCGCCGTAGAAGGTGGGCAAGTTGTTTAGGAGGTCGTACTTAATAACGGCATTTTTTGAAATTGAGACCTCAAGTAGGTGTGCCATCTCCTTGATTACTTTTCCTGCATCAATCGGTTCTATAATGAATTGTCCTTTCCCCGAGTAGGCGAGCATCTGTTTTGAAATTTCGGCGGCGTGCTTAGAAGCCTCTACAATTGCCTGAAGGTTGCCATGCACCGGTGAATTAGGTGAAAGACTTTGCAGGGCCAGGTCAGCGTTGCCCAAGATGGCCGCCAGTATATTGTTGAAGTCGTGGGCAATGCCGCCTGCCAGCACCCCCAAGCTCTCTAGTTTCTGCGCGTGTAGCATCTGCCGCTCGAGTTCCAGTTTTTCTTCCTGTGCCTGTTTGCTCTCTGCAATTTTATCGCGCAACTCCTTGTTGGCTTTAGCAAGCTCCTTGGTTCGTTTCTCGATCCGCATTTCCAACTCGTTGTGAGCTTTTTGCAGTGATCTCTCTGCTTTCTTTAGCCCGGTTATATCATGATGAATAACAATACTTGAAATATGTTTTCCCTCATGATCGCGTAAAATGGTTATTCTAACCTGAACATCAAGCAGATCTCCATATTTTTTCAGACGTTTGGTTTCAAAAAATACTGTTCCATCCTCTAAAGCGCGCTGCCAGGCCTTTTGGGCCGCATCAGTCTCATCCAGCGGTACAAAACCAATCCTTTTGCCTGTCAGTTCTTCACTTGACCAACCGTAAACCGTCATAAATTCATCGTTGACATAGGTGGCTTCGCCCTTTGAGTCGTAAACAACTATCGGATCTGGAACGGCGCCTAAAAGAGTACGATAACGAGCCTCACTTTCTTGCAGTGCCTGTTCAGCCTTCTTCCTTGCTGAAATATCATACAGGGAGCCAACAAGTTTTAGGGGGGCACCTTGGCTATCTTTTATCAGCGTGGAGGTTATCGAAAAGGGACGTTGGGAGCCGTCTTTATCTTTCAAATAAATTTCGTAATCATTAGCCCCACCCTTTTCTAAAATTACATCCATAAATTGATTCCGCTTTTTTGGATCGGTATAAATATCATAAAACGATTTACCGATTAACTCTTTTCTCTTGTACAAAGAAAATTTTTCGATAGAAGGACTGACTTCTAAAATAGTTCCGTCGATACCCGCTTCGTAATAGACATCTTGCAGATTTTCAAAAATTCTCCTGTACCTTTCCTTACTCTTCAGCAATTTTTTTTCTGCCCGTTTTAGTTCAGTAATATCACGCCTTAATCTTTCACTCAATATTAAGAGAACTTTAGATGCAATATCAGAATGTTCTTCTAAAATTTTGAGAAAATACTTGCCTTTTATTTCAAGGAATACTGAATCTTCTTTCGCGATAACATTTGCAGATCGCGGTTTTTGCTGGATAGCTGAAATTTCACCAAAAAATTCTCCCTTTTTTAATGTTGAAAGTGTTATTTCAGAGCCTTCATCAGTTTTTAGGACAACCCGGACAGATCCCGATCCGATCAAATAAATTGAATCACTCAATTCACCTTCTTTTATTATCTCAAAACCTTCAGGGTATTCAAACTCATGCGATACATTTTCACATATGAGCCAATTTTTTTCTTTCTCACTTAAACTAGAGAGAATTGTGTGGTGATTTAAAAGGTTCTTCCAATTGAATCTTTTATTGCATTCCATTGGGAATCTCCATCAATGGGAATGACCATTTCTTTTGTTCAAAATCAGGCGGTAAGAAATAGTTGTGGGAGTTTTCAGCGTAGGGCGTCTTTAGGGATCGATCATCGCTTTTTCTCGGCTTTAACATTTTTAAAATTTATGAAGCGTAAATATCGCTTCGAATCCTTGAATTGAAATTTCCGAGCTTTTAATTATTGGCTTGCCAGTTCCTCGAACAAAGGTGAACGATCATTTTTGTCCACGAGTCGACTGTAACCAGCAACATCCGCGCTGAGAATTGTCGGAATTTTGGTTTTGAGTTCTCATCAGCCATAAGGAACCTCTGAAACTAAACGCATTAAAATTATTTGGAATGACGGAATGGAAGGGGCGAACTCGACGGGGAAATCAGCTAAAAAACATGCAGGCCAGCTTCAATTTGAGTCCAATTTAAAATTAATACTGTGGAATTGCAAAATTTGTCAAGCTTTTAAAGGAGTTGGTTTAGAATTGGATTTATTTTTAGAAGGTTACAAGCCTGCATCGAGTTTACCGCCGCTGATTGCCATGGGTGGGCGCTTATGAATCGGCTGGTCGATAGGAGCCGAATGAATCGAGAGGTTCACGTTCGGTTGCGTGAGGGACTGAGGGGGAAGTTCCCTCAGTCTACTCGACTATGGTTTTGTACATGCAATTTTTAGTCAGTTCAAGTTATTTTTGGATTGGCCGATAAACATAAACGGGATGTACTCATGATTAAGCTTATAAACCATATTGGAAATATCGCAAGCCCCGGTAGCTACCAAACGCCTGCGAAAATGCCTGCCGAGCGCAACGGTTCAAGCGTAAAAAGAGATATTGCGAAAACCTCCTCGAAATACGTCCTCGAAAATAACAAGATTGTGTTTGAACGATATGACCACAACGGAAAATTGATTTCAAGGGTTCCATGGACCGCGAATAGGGTAAGTGCAAAAGCATAACCTCCTTCATCCTACCGCTGGCATTAAACAATCTGCCCGGGTTTCAACGTTAAATAAGCTCGAAAATGGTTTTACAAGACCTGCAGATCCGTTTTCAACCCAATATCAGGTTTCGATTTAGAATATTGATCTGCGATCCGGACTGGATAATTTTTTCGGGCTGAAAGAAAAAACGCAGCATACTGCGTTTTTGAGCGTTGGGTTCGGACTTTCCGATGAATGATTCCGGTATTCAATCGGTCAATTTCTGGTGATTACAAGTAACTGCAATTATTATGGGTCAATTATTTTGCATATACGTATACATCATGCCCAATCAATTCATCGAAGATTGTATAACTGATAAAATTGAATATCTTTTATCTCAAACCTATCAACCAGATTGGACAATCAAATTTTAACATTGATAATAATTCGACCCCCAGATCGAAACAAGCGCCATCCGGGTCAGATGATTGCATCGACAACAGCTCGATGCCAAACGGTATTCTTTTTTCAGCGTATGCAAGCTGAAAATTGGTAAAATCAACTGTTAGCTTTTCAGATTCTTGCGCAGCGATATTAAGATGGATTATTTGATCATTCAAAGACTTTGCAAAATCATTGTACTTAGGGGTATCAGGTTTTAATGAAGCGGCGCATAAGTCAAAACTATTCTGTTTTTTAATTTCAGACAATTTAAAATTAACCTTTAAACCTGAAGGCGGATCATTAGAAATAGATTCAGGTAACTCGCTGAAACTCCACCCGTTAGAGGCAAGCATCCAAAAAACATTCGCTATCAATGCTTTATCATCCTGTGCCTCCGGCAGTTTCTTAACTAAGTCCTTTATCTGAATAGAAAAGGTCGGATCAATTGAATCGATATACTCCCTTGGACAATTGTATAAATACGATTGAATATTCATAATACACCTCTAATTGTACCGAAAACAGATAACTTGCTCTTACAACACCCTGAGTTGAGATAAGTTTGCAGCATATGCAAATTTAATGGGTCGAATTTTATGCACATACGTTGGAGAGCTATCTTGGTTATAGTTGGTGTCAGCTGCGGACGGCTTTGGGGTTGTCACCTTTGATTTTGTAATAGCTGTGACGTCTTCTAATGACCTTTCACCAAAATTCTTAAACTATATTTCATCAAAGCCAAAGATCGTTGCCTGCATTCTTTTCACGCCTGCAAGCGCTCTTTTACTAAGGTTCATATAGACTCTAAGATCGCGCGCTTTCTTCTTATATTCTCTTACATCCTCTTCTGACCAGAAGATCAACGATTTTCGTCAGAATATGTCCACAATACTTGGTTCTTTTGTATTTGCCAGGGTTACAGGTATTATTGGCTATCTTTCTACCCATTCACCAGATTCTTTAAATCAAATTATCGATTTAGCAAAAATATAATCGTCTTGGATATCGGATCCCAAAGCAAAGGTTGCGTTACCGATAATTTGAAACCCCATTTTGGTGTAAAATGCATTTCCTCTGCTGTTTTTCTCCCAGCTGCTTAACCAGATCGATTTAAAATCTTTTTCGCGGGCATAGTTTATACAAGCCTTCATCAAAGCTGGACCTATACCGCAACCTAAATATTCTTGCATGGAATAGAGTCGCGCAAGTTCAATAGATGGGATTTGGTTTACGCAATCAGGTGGAACGCCCTGGTTTAGTTTAGCGTACCCCACCCATTCATCATTCAATTTAGCTATACGAAATGATAACGATTTACAAGATACCCTCTGGCTATTCTATCTATAGCGTGTAATTTGCCAATGTGCAAAACCAAAATGATGATCGATCAGTATCCCGGCAAACCTTAAAATACAACGAGAACAAAACAATAAAAATGCCACTACCACCGCCCAAAAACCGATCAGCATACGGGACATACCTTTATTTCGCTGAACCCGGCGCGCTGGAAAAATTCCTGCGGGATTACCGGCATATTCTCAGTCAAAATTTTCAAAAGGCCAAAATCGAAGGTGGCGGGGAATATTGGACCTGTGGTCATGAACACGATCCCAGGAATTGGAACTGGAAACCCTGGCAGCGCCTCGAGCGGCTATGTCGAAAATTGGGTCTGGATGATTTTGCCGCAAGGGACATCATTGAGGAGCATCTTGGAAGGAAGCTGGAATGCGAATGCCAGGTTCTGTATGATGAGAGGGAACTGCGGAAAGAGGCCCTAGGAAGGCAATTCGGAGTTGATTTTGACAGCGGGGAGGTCGGGTTGGTGGATTGACCGGAACTGCAGAACCGTTTTCGACTTGATTTCCGTTTTGGATTTGGAATTTTGACCTCAGATGACGGGTTGGCAGGATTTCTGGGTTGGGAAAGAAAGATGGGATATGGACAGGAGGTGCAGGCGTCTGTTCATTGACAATTTGATTAGAGCATCATAAATGCAAAGTTTAAGATAGCCAGAAAGTATATTAAATTTCAGTATATTAGATGATTATCAGGATGTCATATGCCGCTGGAATTACCCTTAAGATGGAATTGTCTCAATTACTGGGGGCAGTTATGTATCAGTTATTGAATAGTGTGATACGCCCATCGCATAGGAATTATCCCCATTAAAATGAGGATTTTATCTTATTGAAATTACACTTATATGCTATTATGTATTACATCGTAAAACTATAGAGCTACTTAACCTCTTTCGCTAATTTGCTATTTGATTGATTGATCCTCTCGACCTATAGCCACAATTCATACAGAACCTGCGACTCGTATAAATCCACATAAAGTGTTTCTGATCCTATAGCAACTGATCTGAAGCGGTGCTTCACTAACTAAATCGAATCCGATTTCTCATCTGATCTTTCACTCCTTCGAACAGGAAGAAAGGAGGAGATTGAAAATGAAGGATACTTTTATAAAAAGGATGGGTTGCTTGGTTATCTTATCGGTCATTATGATTCCAATTTCGGTTGCAGCCAATAGATACATATACAGTTCCACTGAATGGGACTTTGGTGATGCGGCAATCGGTTCGTCATCGATTGTAATATTTACGCTTTCTAATGTTGACGGAGCTGTGATTGCAATAAGAAATATTTTGATTGTGAACGATATAAGCGACTCCTTCAAGATTCTTATCGATGTACCGCCACCTCCGATATTTATTCCGATTGATGCAGCTTACGACATCATTGTCGAATTTTCCCCTTCAAGTCTTGGGAGTCACTCTGCGGAATTGAGGATAATAAGCAACGCAAATAATTCGGATGTTTTTATACCTGTGCAGGGCGTTGGTGTACCTATAGAATCGCCTCCGGGTGAGTATATGGCCGACCTCATCGATTCATTCAATAAATTTGTAAAAAACAAGACTATTAAACCTTCCGGCCCCGTTTGTTCGGCGAGATGCCGCTTAAAGACCTTCGGAAATATGCTCAAAGCTTCAAGTGATTTGATCAACGCTTATGACTATGAATCTGCTTGCGTTCAATTACGGGACACACTGAGACGTATCGATGGTGACATGCTTCCGCCCGATTTTATGGAAGGCCTTAAAGCTGAAACGCTTGCAACCAAGATTAGAGGCGTAATAAATCAATTAGAGTGCCCGTAACTATAATTTTCTTAAATAAGACTCAACGAGCAACTGGAGGGGAACTGCAAAACTTTTAAAACCTAATTTATTAGTAAATTATTATACTTGGTCTACTCGCAAGAAACCTCAAGCGCTTAAACGCACCGAATTCATGGGATGAAACAATCTATCATAACAGCATTAATGATTGGTTTTCTGTCAAAAATTAACCAACGGTGGTATATATAAACCTTCTTTTTGTTAACGATTCCATATTATAGTCCAACGCTATCGACAAAATGTACGTATTGATTTAATATTATTTTTACTTCAGACTGAGTTGAAGCTCTATCTCTGCAATCATTATAGCCTTCCTTCTGATTCCACATCTCCGCTGCAGATATCTTAGCAACAATTTTGCGAAACCTTTCGGAGGTTCACCATGGGTGCTGAAGGGTTTAAAAGAAAGATCACAGCGATCATGAGTTCCGACGTTGTCGGCTACAGTAAGCTCATGGGTGATGATGAGGCAGCCACTGTTAAGACTCTGGAGGTTTATAAGAGCGTAATGTCTGCGCTCATTGATCAGCATCGTGGCAGGGTTATTGATTCCCCCGGTGACAACATGCTCTCCGAGTTCGCCAGTGTCGTGGATGCGGTGCAATGTGCCGTTGCGATTCAAAAAGAGTTGAATTCCAGAAATGCTGAATTACCGGAAAATCGAAAAATGCGGTTTCGTATCGGCATTAACCTTGGTGATGTCATCCAGGAAGAGGATCGAATATACGGGGATGGCGTCAACATTGCCGCTAGGCTGGAGGCGCTGGCTGACCCTGCTGGGATCTGTGTCTCTAAAACAGCCTTCGACCATATCGAGACCAAGTTGCCTCTGGGATATGAGTTTCTGGGTGAACAGGAGGTCAAGAATATCGCAAAACCGGTAGGGGCTTATCGAGTGGTTATGGAGCCGAGGGTAACTGTTGCTGATGTAAAGGAAAAGGAAGAGGAAAAGGTAATTCCATTTTGGCGACGGAAAGCTTCAATCACCGGTGCACTCGCAGTACTTGCCATAATCATTGGTGTAACGGTTTGGCAGTTATATTTACGCCCTCCACCGATTGAGCCTGCATTGATAGAGAAAATGCCGTTTGCCTTGCCTGACAAGCCGTCTATTGCGGTATTACCATTTGATAATCTAAGCAGCGACCCTGAGCAGGAATATTTCAGTGACGGCCTCACTGACGAGATTATCGCAGTACTTAGCAAGGTTCCGAAGCTATTTGTGATTGCTCGAAACTCGACATTCACGTACAAAGGTAAACCCGTAAAGGTCCAGCAAGTTAGCGAGGAATTAGGTGTTCGATATGTTCTGGAGGGGAGTGTTAAAAAGGCCGGAGACAAGATAAGGATAACAGCCCAGTTGATTGATGCTCTTTCGGGGCATCACTTATGGGCCGAACAGTATGACCGAAAGCTGGACGATATATTTGCCGTTCAAGACGAGATCACAAAAAGTATCATAACGGCCATGCAAGTAAAGCTGACTGTGGGCGAGCAAGCCCGATCTGCTGCAAGAGGCACAAATAACCTTGAGGCCTATCTAAAGTACTTGCAGGCAAATGAATATATTCAACAGGGAAATATTGAGAGTTACGCTTTGGCAAGGAAATTGGCGGAGCAAGCCATTGCCTTGGACCCGGAATATGCGGCGGCTTACGGAGTTCTATCTCGACTCCACATTGGTGATTTTTGGTTTGACGCGAGCAAATCCCAAGAACAGTCTTTGACTGAGGCCATAAAGTTGTTACAAAAAGCTATCGATTTGGACGATAGTTATGCTGAAGCCCATAGTCTTTTAGGTTGGGTATTTTCACATAAAGGGCAGCATGACAAAGCCCTCGCCCAAGTTCAAAAAGCTGTAACACTCGATCCCAATTCGGCTGAATCACATTTTAGACTGGCTAAGGTGCTTAATTTCTCGGACAGGAACGAAGCGGCCATTCTGGAATATAAGATAGCGATAAGACAGAATCCTATCCCGCCGAGTATTTACTTTTGGAGTTTAGGATTGGCTTACGCCGAGACGGGGCAATACGATGAAGGAATTGCCTGGTGTGAAAAAGCGATTAATTGGGAGCCTGATTCTCTGTTCGCTCGTATAATGATGGCCGTGGTTTATAGTTGGTCAGGACGGGATGCGGAAGCTCGAGCTGAAGCCGCTGAATTGCTTAGGATAAATCCCAACTTTTCACTCGAAAGATTTGCTAAAAGGGCCACACCTAAGCTTGTTGATGCGCTACGGAAAGCGGGTCTGAAATGAAGTTAACATAAAAATACTTCCTAAACAGTGCCCAAGCGGCCGGTGTTCAATCGTCGTTTTCGAATTCTCTCAAGGTAATCTCGGTAAAATATCTGTATCCAGCCACTGGTTACCGGATCACCAGTCGTAGAGGATTTCCCAGTGGGATTGGAAGGAGGGGTCAATAAGACTGTAGCGGTAGGACATGGTTTTGCCGGAACCGGGCCCCTGGCTGCTGTCTTCTTTCCAGTACCGCAGAGAAACGGCTGGAACCAGATCCGCTATCGGTTTCTCACCCTGTGGATCGGCTGATTCCGGAAGCCAGGTTTCCTTCTCCTCGATCACCTTCCAGACCGTTCCGTAGCGTTTGCTGCGGACCCTTTCCCCTACGCGGGGCAGGTCCATTTTGCCCCGCAACTCTTTGAACCGGTAGGCTGAGCGCTCGCTGTGATCCAGTACTTTTTCACCGACGAGCATGATGCCGACGGCGCCGAGGGGAGCGGTGAGCAGAATCGAGAGGACCGCGACGGCCAGAATGACTTCTCCGGCCGGTATTCCGGCCGCCAGGGGTACGGCGCCGATGGCGGCCTGCACCGTGGCTTTGGGAATGTACGCTACGACGCAAAACAGTTTTTCCTTGACGGTCAACGGGGTGCCGATCAGCGACAGATAGGTGCCGATACTGCGAAAGACGAGTCCCGCAAGGATGACGGCGGTACCGGCCAGTCCGGCATCCCAGGCCACGTGAATGTTGACCTGGGCGCCTACCAGCACGAAAAGCAGCAGTTCGGCGAAGACCCACAATTTCTTTAATTTCTGAGAGATCAGGTGGGCAATCGGTTCGGATTTTTCAAGGATTACGAAACCGATGGCCATCACCCCCAGTAGGCTCGCAACCGGGACCCATCTTTCGGTGACACTTTCCAGCCAGGTCAGAAATATGGCGACTCCAAGGACCACGATGGTGCGTTTGGGCGGCCGCCAGTCATACTTTTGGAAGAGTTTCAGCAAGACAAAGCCCGGCACCAGGCCCACTGCGATTCCCAGCACGATGCTCACGGGGATCTGGGCCAGTTTGGCCCAGATGTGGACATCGCCGACGCCGTACATTCCCAAAAAGATGGTGAACAGCACGATCACGAAAACATCGTCCACCGACGAGGCCCCCAGGACCAGCGTGGGGATGCCTTTACCGGTTCCCCGACCGCGGTCCATGAAATCGATCATCAGCGGCACCACGACGGCCGGGGAAACGGCGCCCAGAACGGAACCGAGCAGCGCCGCATCCAAAAGGCTGATTCCCAGTAGGCGGGGTGCAACCCACATCACGCCCAGGATTTCGAAAATCGCGGGTACCGCACTCATGAGCAGCGCCGCCCGCCCGACCCGGTTCAAGGTGTCGCGACGCAGTTCGAAACCGGCCCGCAGTAGGATAACGATCAGGGCGATCTTGCGAAAATCACCGGAAACCGCCATCGTGGCGGGTGAAATCAGGTTGAGGACATACGGTCCCACGAGTACGCCTACCAGCAGCATGCCGACCAGGCCGGGCAACTTCAGACGCCGGAACAGGTAGTCGCCGCCCAGGCCCAGAAGTATAATCAATGCGATGCTGAAAGCCATGTCGGCTTCACCTCCACTCACGAAAACGATTTCAACCCCGATGTGAAACTTAAAAGACGGTCGCCGACGGCTGCACTCGGCTATCTCCGATGTTTCGGCTCGGTTAGAATGCTTGTGGCCTTGTTCGTCATTCTTTGGGAGACGGCGTTTTATCCTGTTCCGCGGCGCTGGCAATCTGCAGCATGTCGGCGAGTTTGCCGATTGCCCACAGGATTTTGTCGACTTCAAGGGGATCCATCAGGCGGATTTGTTCGATGAAATGATCCTGCAGGGCTTTGGGGGCCTGCTTGATAAAACGTTTTCCCTCGTCGGTGACCTCTACGTGAATCTGCCGTCGGTCCCGGCTTTGCCTGACGCGCCGCACCAGGTTGCGCTTCTCGAGACGGTCGACGATTCCGGTTACGGTCGAGTTGTTGAGATGCAGCGAACGGGTGAGTTCCCCTAGGGAGATCGATTTGTTGTCGCAGATTTCACGGAGGCAGACCAGCTGCGGCACCGTGATGTTGTAGTTGTCCTGGATGAACTTGGAGTGAACGGAGAGTTCACGGGCGATGTGCCGCAGGCCACTGACGATTTTCGGGATGGGATCCACCTTATTCGCTCTCAATTGTAAGCATGATTTTCTGAAAGGATGGCCGAACGGCCGAGTTCTCGATTAGTCGCCGTCGGTCCGCTATCGCCCTCATCTGCTTAGGGCTCGCTTAAAAATTACTTACAACATCTATTTTATGAATCGATGGACTTAGTTCCAACTCACTGGGTGATGACATAACTTCACAAAAAGTTCAATCAGTTAAATTATTTTAAGGCCGCGGCTAAGAAATAATGACACAAAATTTCGCCTGATTTTGGTTCGTCTACAAGGCACATGCGCCGGCGCCTATCAGGATATGTGCCGGTGGATGTAAGGTGATAGACGGGTCAAAAGACAAGCAAGACGGGGAATTATCTCCTGCTGCGGTCCCTATAACCGGCGGACGTTTCAATGTCAGGAATCGGCCACGCCTGGGCTTGACAAATAAAGCCGGATCATATATTTTGCATACAAAATATTTCAACTGAAAATTATTTTTTGGCTCGTATATTTTGCAAAGAAAAGGATATTGAGTATGCCCGACACCCGGAAAATTGGAAAAGAAAAGTTTCGCCTTTACAACCGCAAAAATTTTCGGTCAATCGGCCAACTGACGTCAATACCTCGAGAAGTCACAAGAGGCATCGACATTGCGGCGGCCGTTTTTCCGTTTCGCGTCAACAACTACGTTGTGGATGAGTTGATCGACTGGCAAAAGGTCCCGGATGATCCGATATTCCGGCTGACCTTTCCGCAACGCGGCATGCTGGAAAAAACGGACCGGGAAGGCATCGAACGGTTGTTCGCCGTCAACGCCCCACAGTCTGATATCAGACGGGCTGCCGAGCGCATCCAGATGAGGCTCAACCCCCATCCGGCCGGACAGTTGCAATTGAATGTGCCGGTCGAAAACGGTAAGGTGTACAACGGGATGCAGCACAAGTACCGGGAGACCGTGCTTTATTTCCCCAGCCATGGTCAGAATTGTCATGCCTATTGCTCCTACTGTTTCCGCTGGGCGCAGTTTGCCGGCATCGATGGACTGAAGTTCATGAACAAGCGGCCGCAAGACCTGGCCGAATACCTCGACCGCCACCCGGAAGTGACGGACGTCCTTTACACCGGTGGGGACCCGCTCACCATGAGCACCCGGCTGATCCGGCGCTACGTCGCGCCACTGCTCGATCGAAAACGCGAGGGTCTGTCTACCATCCGCTTCGGCTCCAAGGCGCTGGCTTACTGGCCCTACCGCTTCCTCACCGACCGTGATGCGGACGACCTCTTGAGGCTCTTCGAGCAGATTGTCGCCGGAGGGCTGCACCTGGCCATAATGGCCCATTTCAGTCACCCACGCGAATTGGAAACACCGGCAGTCCAGGCGGCCATCAAGCGCATTATCGCTACCGGGGCTCAGATCCGCTGCCAGGCGCCGCTGGTTCGGCATGTAAACGACAAGCCGGAGATATGGAGCGACATGTGGCGAAAACAGGTCACCCTCGGCGCCGTGCCGTATTACATGTTCGTCCCGCGCGACACCGGTCCTCAGCATTATTTCGAGGTACCGCTGGGCGACGCATTTCGCATATTTTCCGAAGCCTACCGGAGCGTGTCCGGTCTCTGCCGAACGGTGCGGGGGCCCTCCATGTCGGCGACGCCCGGAAAAGTGCTGATTGACGGCATTACAGACATCGGCGGGGAGCGGGTTTTCGCCCTCAAGTTCATTCAGGGGCGAGAGCCCGAATGGGTCAACCGCATTTTCTTTGCCCGCTATGACGAGACCGCTGTTTGGTTGGATGACCTGCGGCCGGCGTTCGGTGAGAAGCAGTTTTTCTTCAAGCCTGCCTTAAGGCTCTTGAAGTCCGTACATAGCGAACGGTTTTCTCAACGACAGAAAGTGGGCACCGAAGAAGCCGCCCTGGAGTGCGCCTGATGGCCCTATAGTGCAATAGCACTTTAACACGAAAATAGAATGTAAATACGGTAAAAAGGTAGGCACCTCCACCCGGATCAACGGTTTCGAAAG
>Ga0272443_10002326_pt1 | contig 24549 bp, 20 predicted proteins | sample SSMAcet12_FD_193581 | JGI IMG/M metagenome (GOLD analysis project Ga0272443, IMG submission 193581) | Marine sediment archaeal communities from Little Sippewissett salt marsh, Falmouth, MA, United States - SSM-Acet-12 | ecosystem: Environmental > Aquatic > Marine > Wetlands > Sediment ...
GGAATTGGCGGGAGTCAAGAAAGGGAAACTTGCCGGTTTCTTCGCCTACGGTCCGCTCTATATGGACGATAACTATGACGACGAGCCGTCGCTTCAGGAGATGACGGCGAAGGCAATCCAGCTCCTATCGAAGAACAAGAAGGGATTTTTCCTGATGGTTGAGGGAAGCCAGATTGATTGGGCCTGCCATGAGAACGAAGTGAACAAAATGGTGAAGCGGACTCTGCTCTTCGACATGGCGGTGGGGGAGGCCCTGGCGTTTGCGAAGGAGGATGGTCATACCTTGGTGATCGTAACCGCTGACCATGAGACGGGCGGAGTGACGATTCCCGAGGGTGCCCGGGACGGCGGTTATCTCCGGGTTCAGTTCGCATCGGGCGGTCATACTCCGGTCCAGGTTCCCCTGTTTGCCTTTGGTCCCGGTGCCGTGGCTTTCTCCGGGGTTTACGAAAACACTGACCTCGCCCACAAGATGGCGGATGCGCTCGGCTTGAAGGGGCTTCTGCCAAAGCAGGAACACGAGGATCCTGAAGAATCCAAGAATCCCAACTTGATCATGATGGGCAGATAGGGAATCGTATACAGAATCTTCCTGGGGGCCCCTCCGTGCTGGATCGGGCCCCTTTTCCATGCCATATTTCAACAGGCCGAGAGAGCCTCAATCAGCGGGTTGTTCACGGGAGTCTATTTTTTATGGTGCATGGTCTGATCTCCTCCGATGCAGGCATACTCTTTATCCTCGCAGGAAACGCCGCATTCTGGTTCTGGCTTGAAAAGAAAACGGGCTGGAAGCTCTTCAGCTTCATCCCACCACTTCTTTTCATCTACGCGCTCCCTGTCTTTTTCTCCAATCTCGGATTGATTCCTACTGAGAGCAGTGTCTATGACTGGATGGGCGACATCCTGCTTCCGATGTTTCTCGTCATGCTGATGCTGGATGTTGATGTCAAGTCTACAGTCCGGGTGATGGGACGAGGGGTCTTCGTGATGTTGATTGGTACCCTCGGCGTTGTCATCGGTGCGCCTATCGGGTACGGTGTTGTGAAGGGGTGGCTTGGACCTGAAGCGTGGAAGGGGTTTGGCGCGCTGGCGGGGTCGTGGATCGGAGGCAACGGCAATATGGCAGCGATGGCCGAGGCACTGGGAACGAGCGGATCGGATTTTGGACTTGCGGTAATTTCCGATAACCTCGTCTACCTGATCTGGCTTCCGCTGCTTCTGAATTCAAAACGATTAGCGGGTGTGTTTAACAAGTTCACGGGCGTGAGCGACGAACGGTTGGCATTCATGAAGTCGGCTGCTGGGGAACTGATTGTGGACAAGGGTGCGCCCAGGATGCGGCATGTTCTATACCTTTTAACGTTGGCCTTCGGGGTGACTTTTATCTCGTCCAGTCTATCAACTTCGCTTCCTGAGCTGCCCCCGGTTTTGACTGTCACGACCTACAAGATTCTGCTGGTTACGACCTTCGGATTGCTGCTCTCGTTTACCAGGGCACGGGAAATCCCGGGCAGCCACGAGATTGCGATGGCGCTTGTCTACATGTTTGTTGCGCGGATGGGGGCGGAAACATCCCTCGCCGGTCTTCATCAGGCGGTACCCTTTGTGGCGGGGGCTTATATCTGGATTTTCATCCACGGCCTTTTCATCATTGCGGCAGCCAGACTGTTCAAAATCGATATCCACACTGCCGCGATCGCCTCGGCAGCCAACATCGGTGGGGTAGCCTCCGCGCCCGTTGTTGCAGCATTTCACGATGAAAGGCTGGTACCCGTGTCCATTCTAATGGCTCTGATCGGGTATGCGATAGGAAATTATGCGGCTCTTTTGGCGGCATGGCTTTGTAGCCTGATAGCATGAATTAATTGAGTGTGGATAGCTTTCATCGCTGTTTTATGCTATCTTTCAGCAGGGATAGTGCGCGAACTGTTCCTGAAGACATACTACTACGAGCCGGAACAACGCCTCGCCTTCACTGTCGAAGGCATCTCTTGGGAGGGAAGACTCATGAGGCGCATGTTCCTTTTTTTGTGCGTTTTTCTGTTTACAGCGTTTTCTTTGAATGCTGAAGTCACGGTCTTTAATGTCAATTATGAAAGCGAGGTGCTTGGTCAAAATGTTTCAATACAGGTCTGTCTTCCGGACGGATACGATGAAGAGGACGCAACAACCTACCGAACCATTTATTTCCTGCACGGGGGGAACACCTATCCCTCGTACTACCTCTCTGTAAGCGATACCCTTGATGCGCTGTTGTCCGAAGGGGTGGATCCGATGATCATTGTCCTTCCCTATGGGTATCCGCTGACCTGGTTTGCAAACTCGGAAGTCACGGGAATGTATGAGGATCATGTTATGAACGAGGTGATCCCCTACATCGAGTCGAACTACAAAGCGAGGGCGAATGGTGATTCCCGGGCGCTGATGGGACACTCCATGGGAGGCACTGCGGCTGCACGGATCGGACTGACTCATCCCGATGATTTCTGCGCAGTGGCATCGCACGGAGGGGAATTGAGCCTTCGGAGGATGTTGGAGATTATGGGTCCCCGAGTTTTTACCGAGACTTTCGGTGCTGCTATTTCACCAGCAAGGGGAACGTGGTGCAACTACACGATTGATTGTTCACAAACGTATTCTCCCAACTTGGAAAAAACGTATGACTGCGATCTGGTGTTGTCAGGCTCCGGGGATATTAAAGAGGATGTATGGTCCCGCTGGAAAGCATTCGATCCGATGAGCATCGTAGGTGAGGCGGAAAGCGCGTTCGGAGTGGCACTCTACATGGACATCGGCAATGTAGATATGTGGCGTACGACAACGGAAGTGATGGACGATTCTTTGACGGCACTGGGTATTGACCACACGTTTCGCCTCTACGATGGCAATCATCTTCAAGTCGCCGAGCAGTACCGCTATTCGCTAAAGTTCATCGATGATGCGTTCAAGGTGTTATCCGTCGGCGAGGACATCCAAACGTCCGGTTCATTGCCAGAGGAGTGGTGTCTTGTTCGTTCGTACCCCAATCCATTCAACAGCAGCTGTACCGTTGAATTGGAATTGAAAGACGCGCGCCCACTTACGGCCAGAGTGTACGATCTACTTGGACGCGAGCTGATTACCCTTCACACCGGTGGCATGGGAGCGGGCATGCATCGATTCAATGTTGATCTCTCCGGTCACTCTTCAGGAGTCTATCTGCTCGATGTTCAGGGAGGTGGGCAACAGGCACAGCATCGTATCGTTCTGGTCAGGTAGGGAGGCCGACAATAGGGTTCCAGTTTGATTCACAGGTCTGGCCGTTGCTCCCATAGTGGAGCGACGGCCTTTCTGATATTTCGATTTCATCGTAACCTTTTTCCTCAAATCTCTGTGGGAAATAGCGTCTTTTTATTCTCCTAAAACCTTTTACAATCAATCTCGCAGAGTCTTGCCCCATCTCTAGCTAGTGCGGTATTTTTCCAGCCCGCAGGAGAGTTGTTGTGTGGGAATGATTGGGTTCATAAACCCTTGTTTAACAAGCATCTCTGTGTGTCTCGTTGCTGGAGGAAGTCTGTGAATTCTTCCGCATCTGCAGGATGCGCAATTCGCCGAGCCGGTGGCAGGACGTTCTCTGGATTTCTGTTTCAAGAAACAGGATGGATCGGGAGGAGTGCTCCTCTCGAAACGTGAAGGATAAGAACTCATGGCAACAGTCAAACCTTTCCCCGCACTCAGGCCCCGGCGTGATGTGGCTGGAACAGTTGCGTCCCCTCCCTACGATGTTCTGAACAGCGAAGAGGCGCGGGAGATGGCGGCAGGAAATCCGATCAGTTTCCTCCACATCAACAAACCAGAAATTGACCTTTCCCCGGACACCGATCACTACTCCGATGCCGTCTACTCCAAAGGCCGCGAGAACCTCATGCGGTTCATCGAAGAGGGAGTGATGAAGCAGGACGAGCAGCCCTGTTTCTACCTCTATGCCCAGAAGATGGGAGATCATCGACAGGTTGGCCTCGTCGCGGCGGCTTCGGTTCAGGAATACATCGACGACAAGATCAAGAAGCACGAACTGACCAGGGAGAAGAAAGAGCGGGACCGTGTCAAGCACATCGACACTCTGAACGCTCAGGTCGGCCCGGTCTTTCTCACCTACAAAGCGGTGCCGGAGATTGATGCACTCCTGGAAGAGATTCAGGAGAAGGAGCCGGAAGCCGATTTCGTTTCTCCCGATGGCATCCAGCACACTTTGTGGGTTATTGGTTCGCACAAACGGATCGAGAAAATCGCCACATTGTTCAAGCAGGTGGACGTGCTCTACGTAGCGGATGGCCATCACCGCAGCGCTGCGGCACAGATCATCTGCAAGGACCGTCGTGAAAAGAATCCTGACTATACCGGCGCTGAACCCTGGAACTACTTCCTCACGGTCATTTTCCCAGACGACCAGATGATGATCCTTCCTTACAACCGTGTTGTGAAGGATTTGAACGGTCTGACCGTGGATGAGTTCCTCGCGAAAGCGGGCGACAAATTTGAGATTGAGGAGGCCGCGGGTGCATTCGAGCCGGAGACGAAGAAAGTCTTCGGGATGTATCTCGATGGCAAATGGTGGAAACTGACTGCCAAAGTAGGAACGTTCGACGAAAGCGACCCGGTAAACAGTCTCGACGCCGCGATTCTGCAGAATAACCTGCTCGCGGAAATTCTCGGCATTGGCGATCCACGCACAGACGAGAGGATCGATTTCGTCGGTGGAATTCGCGGTCTTGGCGAATTGGAAAAACGTGTAAACAGTGGTGAAATGAAACTCGCCTTCAGCCTCCATGCCACCAGCATCGAGCAGCTTATGGCGATTGCGGACGCGGGCAAGATCATGCCGCCAAAATCGACCTGGTTCGAGCCGAAACTTCGTAGCGGACTGGTCGTACACCGCATAGGAGAGTGATTCACCAGCGGGTGTTTGGTCAATTGTTCCCCCGTGAGGGGGTGGTTGGGGATCGTAAATCCCCTGCAAGTTAGGAGTGGACGATGAGCGTCAAACTGAAGTATGACCGGATCTGGAACTTCAACGCGGGTCCAGCAGCGATCCCGTTGGAGGTACTCGAAGAGGTGCAGAAGTCGTGGTTCAATTACGGCGGCACCGGAATGAACTTGATGGAATGGTCTCACCGGTCCAAGGAATTTGATGCAATTCACAATGAGGCGATTGCCCTTGTGAAACGCATCTGCGGATTGGGAGACGATTACCACGTTCTCTTCGTACAGGGTGGCGCTTCAACCCAGTTTGCCATGTTGCCGATGAACTTCCTTGGCGGCGGCACAGCGGACTACATCAACACCGGCGCATGGTCCAAAAAGGCGATCGCGGAGGCCAAACTGTTTGGCACTGCGAATGTGGCGTTCGACGGCAGCAAAGTCGAATTCAAACGCCTGCCAAAGCAGGATGAACTGACACTCACGCCCGGCGCCAAGTATCTCCACATCACCAGCAACAACACCATCAAGGGAACTCAATTCTTTGATTTCCCGAAAGTTGATGTACCGTTGGTGGCGGACATGTCCAGCGACATTCTTTCGCACAAACTGGATTACAACCAGTTCTCGATGATCTATGCCGGCGCCCAGAAAAACCTCGGACCGAGCGGCCTGACGCTGGTAATCCTGAAGGATGATTTCTTCAAGACGGCGATTACTGAGGGCATCCCGACGATGCTGCAGTACGGCACGCATGTCGAGGCGAACAGCCTTTACAACACACCGCCGACCTTTGGCATCTACATGCTGCGTGAAGTCCTCAAGTGGGTCGAGAATAACGGTGGCCTCGAGGGCATGGATGCTCGCAACAAGGCGAAAGCTGACCTGCTGTACGGCTTCTTCCGCGAGAACCCGGACTACTTCAAGTGCCCGGTGGAGGAGGGGAGCGAGAGCTGGATGAATGTCTGCTTCCGACTGCCGAACGAGGAACTCGAGGCGAAGATGATCTCGGAATCCAAGGCTGCCGGATTCAGCGGAATGAAAGGCCATCGCAGCGTAGGCGGCCTTCGTATCTCCATGTACAACGCTTCGCCGATCGAGGCTGTGCAGGATGTGATCTCCTTTATGAAGGAGTTCCAGGCTGCGAACCAAGCCTGACGCTTGGCGCGGTGTCGGCCCAAAGCTGCGCGGGCCGAAGGAAGAAAAAGGTGACTGTCACCAGGAACTTTCTTTTTTGAAGTGACTGTCACCTTTCCTAACAAAGTTGCTACGAACCTGATGTTCGACGCGGTATCGTGCAAAAGCTTCGCGGCGCGATAAAAAGCATAGTCATTCTGAAGTCAAAGACTGAAGAATCTATGTGTCATGCTGAACGAAGTGAAGCATCTTTTGAAGTAAGAAGTCTGAATCAGGGACAACGTCGCATTAAAAGATACTTCCGGCTTCGCTGTCAGAATGACACGAACAGAATCTGGAGAAAAACATGGCGAAAATTCTGGTCAACGACGGCATTTCCTCCGAAGGGCAGGAGATCCTGAAAGCCGCCGGACATGAAGTCGAGATGACCAAAGTCGAGCAGGATAACCTCAAGGCCGAGCTGAATAACTACGATGCGATTTTGGTCCGCAGCGCTACGAAGGTTCGCGCTGAGCACATCGAAGCCGCTCCGAACCTGAAACTGATCGGTCGTGGCGGTGTGGGACTCGACAACATCGATGTGGATGTTGCGAAAGCCAAGGGCATCGCAGTGGTCAATACACCTGCGGCATCCAGCGATAGCGTTGCGGAACTCGCGTTGGCGCATATGTTTGCCCTTTCACGGTTCGTCCACGTCGCCAACGTCACGTTGCGAAAAGGTGAGTGGAACAAGAAGGCCTACAAAGGCATCGAGCTGGCTGGTAAAACGCTCCTCGTCGCTGGATTCGGCCGGATCGGCCAATCCCTCGCACGCAAGGCGAAGGCGTTGGGGATGAACGTCATCGGTTATGATGTCATCGATGTCGACACAGATTTCGAGTTCACCAAGGATCTGAACAGCGTACTCGGCAAGGCTGATTTCATCAGTCTTCACGTTCCGAAACTCGGAAAGCCGCTTGTTGACGCCGAATTCATTGGAAAACTGAAAGATGGCGCCACCGTTATCAATTGCGCCCGTGGTGGTGTAGTGGATGAGGCGGCCATGCTTGCGGCGTTGAATGAGGGCAAGCTCTGGGGATACGGCGTGGATGTATTTGCCGAGGAGCCAACAAACAACACGGATCTCATCAACCATCCGAAGGTTTCTGCGACGCCTCACATCGGCGCTTCCACCACAGAAGCTCAAGCCCGCGTGGGTAAAGAGCTTGCTGAAAAGGTTGTTGCCTTCTTCGCCAACTAAGAATTGATACATTGAGGGAGCTGTCTCGGAGGTCACAAGTCACAGTGTCAGCCTTGACAGCTCCCATTGGGTGCGCGTATCTTCCGGCCTGTTTTTCGGGCACCTGCTCGACAGACGGGGCGTAGCGCAGTCCGGTAGCGCATCTGCTTTGGGAGCAGAGGGTCGCTGGTTCAAATCCAGTCGCCCCGACCCAGGCGCTGCGGTGAGATCGCTCCTGCAAGGGCCACCAGCTTTCATCGGTGGAAATCGGTGGTCGAGCTCAGGTTGTATTACAACCGTGGCGACAGGAAGAACCGCAGTAGAGAGTTGGAATGCGCCTGTAGCTCAACAGGATAGAGCACCGGCCTTCTAAGCCGGTGGTTCAGGGTTCGAGTCCCTGCAGGCGTACCAGGGACCGGCCTTTTTTTGAGTAGTGTACCTTGACAAGTGTGGAGGGAGCATTTCGCGGAGCCGGACGGGAGGTTTTCCTGCCCACGATGTCGCGAAATGATGGGAAGGCTGGGATTCTACAGGTTCCAGCCCGACCAATGGTCCGAGTAGCTCAGTTGGTTAGAGCGCCTGACTGTGGCTCAGGAGGTCGTGGGTTCGAAACCCATCTCGGACCCCCAAATGGGGGATTTTGCATGGCCAATGTTTCGCGGCCATGCGGAAAACCCAACTGCCGAATCAATTATAGAGTATTGATTCCTGCAGCGCCGACAAAGAACGTTGGCCCCATCGTCTAGTGGTTAGGACACCGGGTTTTCATCCCGGCAACAGGGGTTCGAGCCCCCTTGGGGTCACAAGCCAGCGAAGTAGCTGGAGCCTTGTGTCATGCCAAAACTTCGCGGCGTGACGAAAAAAAGTGTTATTACGAAGAATCAACCGCAGGCTGGTGACGCTTGCCCGCCTTGGGAGGGAAGTAATTCCCTAGTAATGTTTTTGGAATGTGACCCGGACATCTTGATGTCCGTTTTTTTGAGTCCCGAAGTGTGGTCCATTTGCCTCATCCAGCTGGACCTTCTTAGAACGATTTCTGGCAATTCCTTCAATAACAATGCTTTTTATCGTATTCGTCGGCCTCTATCTTCCGGCTGTGAACCCCAATGAAGTGTAACCATCGCTGTTTGAACCCCGTCATACTTGTGGAGCGCGGATCACGTCTAAAACCAGGAGGCCTCCATAATGGGCAGGTTAAGCAAAGGATTAGCGCTGGTTCTGGTGCTTTCGATGGTACTCGGAACCGGTACGGCGTTCGCAAAAAAAGGGAACGCTGGAATCATCACGGAAGACCGTGACGTTAAAAACTATAGCCAGTTGGTCATTGGCATAGCTGGTGTGGTTACCCTCGAGCAGTGTGGCGAAGAGGGGGTGACGATTGAGGCAGACGAAGAGATTATGCCCTATATCGAGACGGAAGTGCGTGGCCGTCGTCTGCTCATTACCCATCGCGAACGGGGCTGGTACCGGGATATTGGAAACCGGTACAACATCAGGGTACATGTCAAATGCAAGTCACTCGAGGTTGTTACGATCAGCGGAAGTGCCGATCTGACCTGTAAGTCCCTCGAGGGGAAAGAGCTGGAGTTGGGCATCAGTGGTTCAGGTGACGCAAAATTCGAAAAGGTCAAAACTGACAACCTTGAGATGGGAATAAGCGGTTCGGGGTCGATCACGATTTATGAGTACGCCGGTACTCGGGTTCGGACCTCGGTGAGTGGATCAGGCGATCTAGAGCTGAGCGGTAAGGCAAAGAGCATGAACGTGGGAGTGAGCGGCTCAGGCACCGTGGATGCCCGCAACCTCGAAACTGAAGAGGTGAACGTCCGTATCTCGGGTTCTGGCAACCTGTACACGTGGGCGAACGAACTGATTAGCGGCTCCGTTTCCGGGAGCGGGAGCGTTTTCTATAGCGGCAGGCCGGCGATTGATCTATCAAGTTCTGGTAGCGGTAGTATTCGTCACAGGGGTCGTTGACACTGAAATTGTATTCCTTGAGAATAATCGTGGCGGTCGCCTTAAACATGATGTCCAAGGCTACCGCCACGATTTGGTTTAATGCTCTATACTCTCCAGAACCTTCAAGGCCGATCAGGACTCATCTCATCAGAAGGAAACTGCAAGCTGATTCTCAGGTTTATAGGTTTTCAGTTCGTCCATGAGTTCACCGATCAGTTTTTTTACACTCACGATCTTGTTAACCCGCCAGGCATTAGCCCCGCAGAAGACCAGTCCATGATCGACATCGCCGAAATAGGAGTTCAACAGGACCTCGGCAATGCAATATTTGGCTTTGGAAATCTGGCAGGCAGTCAGGCATTTGAAGGGGCATTTGAACTTCATTTTCTCGCCTTTTTCCAGAGCCTTGATAAACTTGTTCCTGATGGCACGGCCAGGCAATCCTACCGGGCTTTGTACGATGACAATATCTTCCTGCTTCGCATCCAGATACTCCTTTTTGAACTCATCAGACACGTTGCATTCATCCGTGCATACGAATCGTGTGCCCATCTGAACTCCTGAAGCACCCAGGCTGAGCATCCGTCCAATATCCGATCCGGTATAAATTCCTCCAGCCGCGATGACCGGAATTTTTCGACCGTATTTATCCTCATAGAATTTGATTTTTTCGAGTACTTCGCCGAGGAGTTTCTCGAGCTTGAAATCATCAATATGATCCAGTTGCTCCGGGGAAAATCCCAAGTGTCCACCGGCCAGAGGGCCTTCAAGAATCAGAGCATCGGCAGTCACGCCATGACGATTATCCCATCCTTTTAAAATGATATCCGCTACCCTGGCTGAACTGATGATCGGGAAGAGGTTCACATCAGGATCTTCAACAACGGAGGGGAGCTTCATCGGGAGTCCAGCTCCAAAAACGATGATCTTGATCCCTGCGAGAACGGAGGTTTTCACCATGTCGTAGGCGTTGCTGATAACGCCCATGATGTTTACAGCAAGATGTCCATCTGTGATCATGCTGAATGCTTTATGGATTTCAGCTTCCAGTGCATCCAGGGAAAGCTTTTCGAACAGATCCTTCGGGGCATCCAATCCTCCGAGTCCAAGACATGAGAGGGTTCCTATTCCGCCTTGATTCGCTACCGCTGCTGCCAGTGGAGCCATGGACACTCTAACACCCATACCACCCTGGATGATCGGGATTTTTGCCGTGAACTTCTCAAATATCATTTCAGGAACGACCATCTTCAGCTCCAAATTTCTGGGCAATGAGGGAGACGTTTCCGCCTCCAAAACCAAACGAATTGGACAATGCAACGTCTACATCAGCTTCCACCGCCTCATTGAAAACGTAGTTGAGGAGGCATTCGGGATCTCTGGTCTGGAAATTGATTGTGGGCGGGATGATGCTGTTCTTGATACTTAGAATCGTTGAAATAAACTCAACGGAACCAGCCGCCGCAAGCAGATGGCCGATCATGGATTTGATGGAAGTGGTTTTCACCTTATGGGCATGTTCACCAAAAAGCCTGGTTATGGCCAGGGATTCAGTTTTATCGTTCAACGCGGTCGATGTGCCGTGTGCATTGATATAATCAACTTTGTCTGACTTCAGGCCAGCATCCTCAAGCGACCGCTTCATGCATCGCATCATCCCCTCTCCGCTGGGATCTGGCGCAGTGTAATGATAAGCCTCTGCAGAATTTCCGTAACCGATCAACTCTGCGTAGACAGGGGCGTTACGATTCTGAGCGTGTTCCAAACTTTCAAGGATTACAATTCCAGCTCCTTCACCCATGACAAAGCCATCCCGCTCTTTGTCGAATGGTCGGCTGGCAGTATTCGGATCCTCGTTGACGCTCATCGAACGGGTAGCACAGAATCCACCATAGGCGAGAGGTGTGATTGCTGCTTCTGAGCTTCCAGCGAGCATTATGTCTGCGTCCCCGTACTGGACGATCCTGAAGGCATCTCCGATAGCGTTGGCTCCAGTGGAGCAGGCCACGGACAATGCGGAAATCGGACCTTGTAAACCGTAACGGATAGAAACCATGCTTGCTGCCATGTTGATCAGCAGTCTGGGTACAAAAAGTGGGGTCAAAGTTTTTGGACCTATCTCCCATAAATCCTTTGCGCCGTCGCCGATGGTCTGAGATCCACCAATGCCGGAACCGATGATGACACCTGTTCTTTCCTTATCGAAGGCGTAGGTGTCCAATCCCGAGTCTTCCATGGCCATGGAAGCGGCAGCTACCGCAAACTGAGTAAAACGGTCCATTTTTCGGGAATTCTTTTTGTCGATCCACATGTCCGGATTGAAATCAGCGACCTCCGCAGCGAGATGAGATCGGAATTCCGTCGAGTCGAAATGAGTAATAGGACCAATACCATTTTTGCCGGCAATCAGCCCCTGCCAGAAAGCCTTCTGGCCTATTCCGACGGGTGAGATTACCCCTAATCCGGTGATCACGACTCTGTGCATGTTATCCTTGGAATTAATGGGAGCCTCCGAATTAAGTCTCATGAATTTCCGGTAAATCTTTCTCAAGACCAGAATATTGAATATCGCAGCGTGTGATTTTTGCGCCAGTCAATCACCATGTCTCATAATGTACAATTTTCCGGCGCATGCGAGGCCAGAAGAGATAAAACGTTTTGGGCATCAGGTGCGGAAAGGGTAGATGTTGGACGAGGCACTTTCGGAAAAGCTATCGTCTTCGGCATCCTTTATCGGTCTATACCCAAATTGTCCCGAATGATTCCCGAAAATGTATCGGGTCATCATCCAGGGCAGTAAATCGGACAGTGCCAATCATCCCGGAGTGGAGGGGATAGGATGGGTAACAGTCTATACTACAAGAAGCGTTATCGCATCTAGGATGGCAACAACGAAATTATCACAAGCGACCCTCGAGGTAACACGCTCGAGAGATCAACCGTTTGGCGAAAATCCGAAATAAAGGCTTCTGAGAAATCTCTTCAACAGGGCAAAAAATTCTGCCTCACTGGCAGATCCGCAGTCATTGGTCAGTGGATTGGATGGTTCACAACCCAGCGAACGCATTCCTTATCCCAGAAAGCTCTCCAACGAAGTGGCCAGTTCGCTGATGAACTTGACAAATGACTCCGTTGTCGCCTCGTCGTAACCAAGCTTTTCCATGTGCTGGAGTGGATTCGGATATTGCTGCTCGGGATCACTAAGCGTGCCATTGGGAAGTCCCGCAGCGATACAGAGAGAATCAGCAGCATAGAGAGAGATTACGAGTGGATCTTCGTTATCGAATTCAGGTACGAACTCGTACTGGACAATCGCTTCTGCAATCCTCTCATCCAGTTCCCATCGTTCCACGACATACACAGCGCCTACCTGGGAATGGGTAATACCCAGGATGTCATTCTCCACTTCCGTCAGCGGACGCAGCTCCGAATAGGCTTGCTCAATAACCTCGGTGTACTCGTTTGTCAAACCAAGCGCCAACAACAAAATTCCCACATCATGCACTAGGCCGGTCATATAGGCAAGTTCGCCGATTGCGGTATCGTTCGATCGTTCAATAGCGAGTTTTCTGGTCACATTCGCTGTCGCGAGGCTGTGTTTCCAGAATTGACGATGGTCAACCATATGGATGTCGATGAATATCTCTGGTAGCACGAGGGAATAGACCAACTGCCGAATCATGTTCAGGCCCAGCCGGCTTACTGCCATCTGGAGATCAACAATTTTGGAGCGACCACCAAATGCAGCGCTGTTCGCGACTTTGATCAATCGTCCCGCTATCACCGGATCGCTTTCGATGAGTCGAGCGATTTTTCCGGCGTCCCCCTTAGGATCACGCAACGTTTTTTCAAGCTTGCTCAACAGTTCGGGGAGGACAGGAAGATTATCGCTCGACATGATTTTTCGGAGGCTACGGTTTTTCTTGATCCGTTTCCTGAGGCTGCGGAAATCATCCTTCATGGTCTTCTCTCGTAGGGTTCACACGTCTAAAAGAGTTGTAAATGACTATGGCAGAATGTAATTGAATCCCCGGGAGACCGCCATATGCAATTTTGGAATCTACGGAATTTAATCTAGTTGCATTTCTCTCTCGACTGAGAGATTTCGAGCTCACAGATGTACATTTATCAGTGTTGACCCTCCGGAGGTAAAATGCTGCAAAATTCCAAGGGAAATGCAAGTGCGAAACCGGAAGCCAAAGTGGCGATGATGGCAAACGGAGTAATGGCTACCCTTCACGGATCATTGACGCTGAATCACGTACACGGCTGGATCGATAGAATCGGTGCACTCGGTCATGTAAATTGGGCGTTGGTGGACATGCGCGGATTCCGGGGCGCGGATTCCGGGGTCTGGGGGACGGTAGAAATGGCGCTGAAAAAGTTTGTAAAAAAAGGCGTCAAACGTCTCGTGATCGTCGTCGAAAGCAGCGAACAGCTCCGTGTTCTCCAGAGCGCTGCGAAGAGGGCAGGAGTGGATGACGTTGTTGAGTATTTTGATGCTTCAGCACGTCAATACGATAGCACGAGGATAGTCAACTACCTTCGCGAACACTCGAAAGCATGAACTGAAAACAGTTGTACAGGGGATCGGAAAATGTCGAAGAGTTGGGGCGGACTCGTTGTATTGTTCGCCATGCTATCCAGCGGGCTAACTGGACCGCTTCTTTTTGCGCAACAAACGGATTTCATCGAAGTGGTGGCCAATCAGCAGTCCTCCATCCTTAGTGTCCCTTTTTTAGCAGACGAACTCCACTTGAAGGAAATTGCACTCCATCCAAACGCCGAACTCGCGTTTTTGAGTATTCAAGTTGCGGACGGCAAGCAAAGCCTCTACGTCGTGCGATGGAGAGAAAACGGTTGGAGCGATCCAGAACCGCTGTTTCCCGAGGCTGAGTGGGATGAGCGTAACCCATCTATAACGCCTGATGGCAATCTGCTCCTGTTCGCTTCGAAACGGCCGCTGGAACAGGGAAATGAGCCCCGCGGCGATTTCGATATCTGGAGTCTTGATCTTACCGGCGATACCGATGCAGAACCTCTGCACATTGATGGTGAATTGAATTCGGAATGGGATGATCGTTCACCAACGATGACAAGGCGCGGAATTATCTATTACATCCGTGAATTCCACTCGACGGCCATTCATGATGCGGTGTTCCGTTTCTCACCGACAAATCGGGGCAGGCGCCGGAACCTTCAGGTTGACCTCCCATCAACGCTGGAAATAGAGAGCATCGCCATTTCAAAGATGGATAACCTGATGTACTTCTCCGCTCGAGTTCCCGGGCGGGACGATCTTGATCTGTTTGTTAGTCAACATCAAGGTACATGCTGGAAAAAACCTGTTGCTTTTCTCCGACTTAATACCCCTCAAAACGAAACATCGCCCCGTCTGCTGGAGGCCGAGAATTCACTGGTCTACCTGATCCTTCCTCTGCGTGAAGAGGTGGCTCCCGCAAATGAGTTGGTGGAGGTGAGGTCCATACCCACCGATGCGATTGTGAACTCCCTAGAGGATGGCTGAAACTGAATTTCTCCCGCGTAGCGGGGGGTTACAGCAGCGAATTTGCCATTTCAGATATCTGGTGCTTTATTTCGATTTAGTAATTTTCGTGATATTTGTATTGCGGGTCTAACCGTTTAGAGAGTAATTTCCATGGTTCATCCACTTTCATTTCCTCTTGGAACACGTCACTTCTACCTCATCGTCTCTGAACGTGGATGGGGCTTTTCACTTGCGCTGCTGGCGTTGATATTAAAAGGTATTCAACGTGAACATGAATGAATCCGAATCGGCCGGCTCCGGAAGCAAAACCAATTCCGGAAGCACGGGTGGCAAAACCCTCGATATCCTCAGCTATCCAAGCAAATGGTTGAGACGGAGCCACGTAGTACGTGCCATTTTTACCGATGCAGACATTCCTATACTGCCACAGATCGTTCTTACCCTGGAAACGCTCCTCGATAAACAGAATACAGGGTCCACGGAAGTCGCCACTCTACTCGAGTCTGAGCCTGTGATCGCGGGCCGTGTACTCCACCTGGCAAACAGCGCCTACTACGGCAGCGGGCGCAAGGATGTCAACAGCGTCAGCGCGGCGGTCTCACGTCTTGGAATTGAGACTATCCGCGGTCTGGTCTACTCCGCGACTCTTCCGGAGCTTTTTCATACCAGTGGATTCACGTTTAACCATATGCAATTCTGGAAACACTCGCTTACTGTCGCATTTCTCTCACGGGATCTTGTGCTTCAGCACGATAAAAACGCCCGCGAATCCTCAGATAAAGCTTACATGTCGGGTTTGATGCATGATCTTGGCATTCTTTTATTCGCCAAGGCTATGCCCGATCATTACGAGCGGATTACGGTCGAAGGACCGGATCTTGGGGTGGACCTGTTCTACGTAGAGGATGAGGTTCTTGGCATAGACCACTCCGAGTTGAGCGCGATGTACGTCGAGCGGAATTGGAAGATGGACCCGGAAATCGTCCAGGCCATTCGCCTTCATCACAAATCCCCCTCGAAGCATCCCCGTTCTCATCCCTTCTCGATGGAGCTGTATGTTGCCAACGCCATCTGTGCCGTCTACGGTATCGGCAATGGCGCCCTCAAGAACATACGGCACGAAAACCTGGGACTTCTGGCCACGCTGGCAGACTTGGGTTACGACATGGAGCAGCTGGAGCGGATGCTGAAAATGGCGTTGGAAGGGGTGGAGAGTATTGAAGGAATGTTGATGAGGAAATAATAAGTTTTAACGCCCTCTTTTAGGTCAGAAAGAATCCTTCCTGTCCAGATCACGGAACGAGACCGCTTCGAGAACATCTCCTTCGTTCACTTCCGCACGTCCTTCCAGGTCCGCAATCGTCCGAGCCACTTTCAGCGCCCGTGTGTGAGCGCGTGCGGACAATCCCAGCCTGTCGATCGCAGTTCGCAGGGAACTCTCGGCTTTCTCCGTTACTTGCGCCAACTCGCGAAGATGTTTGTTGGTCATCTCGCCATTTGAGTAGATACCCACATCGCGGAATCGGTTCAACTGCAGTTGACGTGCAGCAATCACACGTTCGCGGATCTTCTCGCTCGGCTCGCCCTCGTCCTTCAGATTCAACTCTTCAGCCTTGACGGCCGGGACAGGAACGTGCAGGTCTATCCTGTCTAGCAGGGGACCGGAGATTCGGCTGCGGTAGGAGCGCAGTTTGCCGGGGTTGACACTCTCCTCGTCAAGTTGGTTGCCGTGATACCGCCCGGGAGTCGGGTTCATCGCCGCGACCAGCAGGAACCTCGCTGGGAATCGGGTTGTTGCTGCAACTCGAGCGATTGTTACCTCGCCATCCTCGAGGGGTTGACGCATCACCTCGAGAGTATTCTTGCGGAATTCAGGGAGTTCGTCGAGAAAAAGGACGCCACGGTGAGAAAGGCTGACTTCGCCGGGAACAGGTATCGTTCCACCGCCGATCAAACCGGCGTCGCTGATCGTGTGGTGTGGGCTTCGGAAAGGTCTCGTTGCCAATAGTGCAGCGCCTTTTGGCAATGTCCCCGCAACAGAATGGATCTGTGTCGTCTCCAGCGCTTCGTCGATGGTCATCGTCGGCAGAATCGTGGGCAACCGCCTTGCCAGCATTGTCTTGCCCGATCCGGGAGGACCGATCATCAGTACGTTGTGGTTGCCCGCCGCGGCGATTTCCAGCGCTCGCTTTGCACGTTGCTGCCCCTTGACCTCTTTGAAATCGACATCGTAGCGGCGGTGTTCGGCGAAGAGTTCATCAAGATTCACCGTGTAGGGATCAACACGGTCCTCGCCGTTCAGGAAATCGACCACATCACGCAGGTTCGCCATCGGATAGATGTTCAGTCCTTCGGCAACGGCAGCCTCATCCGCGTTCGCCTGCGGCACAATGAGCGCCTTGCCGCCCTGTTCACGAACCGCGAGGGCGCTGGGGAGCACACCACGGATGGAGCGGAGCCGTCCATCGAGAGAGAGCTCGCCGAGGAAAACGTATTTGTCGAGTTGATCGTTGTGGATTTGACCGGTGGCAGCCAGCAGACCTACGGCAATTGGCAGATCGAACGCGCTGCCCTCTTTGCGCAGGTCAGCAGGTGCGAGGTTGATCGTCACACGTTTCTTTGGAAAAAAGAGTCCGCTGTTTTTCATCGCAGCGGATACACGATCTTTCGCTTCCCGTACGGAGGCTCCTGCCAATCCTACAATCGTTAATTGAAAAAGTCCATTCTCTATCTGAGTTTCAACCTCTATACGGGTTGCATCAATTCCTTCAAGCGCGACCGTCCAGAGTTTGCTGAACATGACTCAGACTCCCAATTCGGATTCGGTGATGTTGACCGTCTATCCGTACATAAACATCAATGACATGATAATCATCCCACCCAGTACGCCACCAATGTTTCCGAAAATATGTACCGTAATTGCGGAGAGAAGGCTGCCGCTTTTTTCACGTTGATATCCGGCTATAATACCCAGTGCAAACGTAAACGCGAGTATTGGCAGCACGGTGTTCCATCCAACGCCACTCGTTCGAAGCGAGAGGTGCATCGCGCTGAACATTAGTCCTGAAATGATTACAGGCACTGAAAAGCGAAGCTTTCCGATGGAAATACCGGCGTTCGAGATAGGAGTCATGAGCCCTTGGGCCAGTCCTCTGAGAAGCACCTCCTCGCAGAGTGGGGCAATAAGGAACAGGGTGATGAAAAACAGGAGAGATGGAGCACTTGACATATCCCCTAGGCCGCTGCCGCCAAGCGCGATCACACCAGCGCTTCCAAGTGCGCCGGGAATCAGGCCGCCAAGTACAATCGCCAGCCATGGAAATTGAGCTGGACGCCGAAATCCGAAATCGAACCTTTTCGTGCGGTTCAGGAGGATCATTGCCAGCGAAGCAAACACAAGAAAGCACAACTGAGATATCAGGGATTTCTGGTCAGAGCCAACAAGACCAGGAATAGCTTTCAGGAGAATCTTTTGCAGGAAGATGATAAAAGCAACGGTCACTACAGCAAGCATCGACCAGGACAGAACGGAGGAGACCTTTGTTTCAACTCCCGACTTTGTGTCTTGGTTGTCTGGTTGCATGGATTCTTAACTCTGTTTTATTTCATGTCCTCGCAATGAATGCCATCATCGGAGCGAAATCATCGCCATCACGTCGATAGGAGGAAAGATAGTCCTTTTCATAGGTACAGGAGAACATACTCGTGTCAACTATTGCACCTGCCGCCTCGCCCTGCAAACGGGCCGCCTCCATCAGGTTGAGGTGCAACGAGCCGTTGATTGATTCAATCGCCGGAGCCATCACCTCATTCGAGCGGAAGACATTTGCCACCTCTTCACCTACCTCGTAATGGGCAACTGAAATTCCGGGACCGATCGCGAGAGTCAGGTCCTGCCGATCTTCTTCCGGCACCGCCTCAACCATATTGCGCAAAACTCCCGCCGCTACACCACGCCATCCAGCGTGAGCCATGCCGATCCAGCCGGAGTGAGGGGCGATCATCCACACCGGAAGGCAATCGGCGTGAGTTGTCATCAGGACGAGGTTTTTCTCCTGTGTGACTAAGGCGTCTGTGTCAGGGAATGCCGATGAGATTTCACGAGCACCCTTGCGTTTGTCCGCCGTGGTCACGATCCGCACGTTGGAGGTGTGTTCGAGAGTGGGGGAGATGACATCATCGATGCGCAGATCCCAGATGCGGAGGAACTGCATGCGGTTGTGGGTGACATCCCACTCCGGCCTGTTGGTGAAGGACATCGGGCCCATCTCTTTGCGCGAAAGTCCCCAGAGGAGCCAGGAACCATCCGCAAGTTTCTTTTCACCCTCTACGGCTGCACGGGGTGTGTTGACATCGTGGGCAGAAAAAGGTGCTGCGTCCATTTTGTACGATCCGTTGTATGGGTTTGCCGCAGTGGAAACAGGGTTCCTCCTCGCGGCCATATACGTTCAGTTTGTTACCGTACCTGCCCGGCTCACCATCCGGCCTGCGGAAGTCGGAAAGGGTGGTACCCATCTGCTCTACTGCATCCTTCAACACTTGGATGAGCGATTCGTGCAGACGTTTTATCGCATGAGAGCTTAGATCCCCTGCACTTGTGCGAGGATCGATCTTCGCGCGCCACAGAGCCTCTGAGGCGTAGATGTTACCGATCCCGGCGATTCGTTCCTGCATCAGCAGAAAAGTTTTGATCGGCGTTGATCTGTTCTCAAGCAAAGACCTGAAACTCTTCACCGTGAAGCCGGAAGATAGGGGTTCTATCCCCAGCGAACGAAAGCCTTTCGGCTCGCTGCCATCGACGAGGAAGATCGTCCCGAAGGTGCGGATGTCCACGAAGTAGAGGTTCGGTCCTTTGTCGAGATGGAACGTGGCTCTAATGTGAGGCGAATCCAGCGGTTTTTCCGAAAGCAGGAGCTGTCCGCTCATTCTCAGGTGAACAGCGAGTTGCGGTTTGTTTTTCAACTGGAAGAGGATGAATTTGCCGCGCCGCTCCAGGGTCTCTATCGTTGCGCCTTTGCATACGCTGGAGAGGAACTCCGGGTTTGAGTGACGAGAAACGCGGGGGTGATGGAGTTCAAGCTCTCTGATCCGCCGCCCGGACAATGCGGGGCGTAGGGCGCGTACAACCGTTTCCACTTCGGGCAGTTCGGGCATCCGGGATCTCTCCGCTCAGGAGGGGTAACGTTCTGCGATGGCGGCAGCGAGGGTTTCAAGGGCTTTACGGTCTGCCTCCTTGAACGCGCCGACCTCATCTCCGTCGATGTCGATTTCGCCAATCGCTTTGTCTCCTCGCAGGATCGGGACCACGATTTCGCTGCGGGTGTATGGGAAGCAGGCGAGGTATTCGCTCCGTTCGTTCACATCATCAACGATCACCGTCTCTTTGGTCCGAGCAGCCAGGCCGCAGATACCGTCACCGATAGGGATGCGGATGTGTTCGGTTGCCTCCGGGCCGTCCCACGCCCCAAGTTGAAGCATGTCGCCATCCACCCAGTAGAAACCGACCCAGGAATAGTGGGGAACATCTGCTCGCAATCGGTTGACGATAGTCTTTTCCCACTCTTCGAATTTCATCTTCTCGCCGAGCGCGATCAGTTCACTTAGGAGCTTCTCCAGCGTCATCGATACTCCATTTTCTTTCGTAGCCCGGGACTACCGCGTCCCGTCATGTCTGTCAAGTTAGTTGTCCTGAACTGCAGTGCCAAGGATATGGATGGAGTGGGAGAGAAACCCTTGACTGGATACCGTAGGTGCGAGGCCTGACTTGCTCGCCAAGTCGGGTTTCTCAGTATGTAACCCGGGACCACCGTGTCTTGGGGAGATTCTTCTGTCGGGTATCTGGATTGCCCGGTCAAGCCGGGCAATGACACAATAACGACCGTTGCCCGCACCGGGTAGCCTGTTGGATGGCTCGGCTGGGTGGCCCGGGTCTTAAGACCCGGGTTTCATAGTAAACGTGAGAGCGTCAAGTGTTGAGCGTACTTCGGCTGGGTGGCCCGACTTGCTTGCCAAATCGGATTTCTCAGCTATAACAAATAAACTCTGTTGAGCGAGCCAACAGGCCCAATGATGGTCCAACAGCAGAGTAGAAACCCGGTCATCAAGCTGACCGGGCCACAATGTTTTCGAATTGAGATCATAACGGAGCGAAGCCTTGACGCGACACTTTGTTGCAGCGACTTCGCTGCTTACTTCACACCGTTTTCCGTCCAGCGCTTGGCGAGGTAAAGAACCGTTTCCACAGCCTTCACAAGACTGCTCTCAGCAACCCATTCACGCCGGGAGTGGAAGAGAAGACCGCCAGCAAAGATATTCGGCGTCGGGTGTCCGAGCTGGGTCAGCCGGGCGCCGTCCGTGCCACCACGAATCGACTTGCGGATCGGTTCCACACCGGCATCACGCATTGCCTTGTCCGCCAGCTCAACGATTTCCGGCGTCTTCTTGACGATGTCGTACATGTTCTGATACTGGTGAGAAACCTTGCTCTCGATTTCGAGGCCAGGGTAACGCTTCTCAAAGACGCCAATCAGCGACTTGATGTAGTCAATGGTCTCTTCGTTGTTCTCCTGGACAAAATCGCGGATGATCATCGTTACTGCCGCGTTCTCAAAATCGCCATTTACGCTAACGACATGAATGAATCCTTCACGCTTTTCAGTGTGTTCCGGCGTTTTCCACTCCGGCAGAGCAGCAATGAACCGTCCCGCAACACCTGCGGCGTTGATCATCTTGTCTTTGGCGTATCCGGGGTGGACGCCGATACCTTTGATCTTCAGGTCAACGCGCCAGGCATCGAAGTTCTCATCTTCTAGCTCGCCGGGGAAGCCGCCGTCGAGCGTGTAGCAGAATTTCGGCAGCTTATCGGTGTCGATTTTGATCGTCCCACGTCCGATCTCCTCGTCCGGGGTGAAGCAGACACGGATCTCGCCGTGGGGGAGCTCCGGGTACTTCTGGAACGCCGCCATGGCCGCCATGATTTCCGCCACGCCCGCCTTATCGTCAGCACCGAGCAGCGTTCTACCTGAAGCGGTGATGATCGTGTCTCCCTTGAACTGGGCGAGTTCCGGGCAATCCTTGACCGTGAGTGTCAGTTCCGGATCGTCCGGATAGGTGATCTTACCGCCATCATAATTCTCGATCCGGCGTGGTTTTACGTTGTCCCCAGGTTGATCGGGACTTGTGTCGACATGGGCGAGGAGTGCGAACGTTTCCGCAGAATTGCCGTTCCGTGCGGGCAACGTCGCATACACATACCCGTGTTTACTGAGCGAAACGTCTTTGAGACCCAGTTCGTTCAACTCCGATTCGAGCATCCGAAGCAGGTCCCACTGGCGATCCGAGGAGGGCGTCGAGTCGTTTGTCTCGTCCGAGGTGGTGTAAACCTGAACATAGCGAAGGAATCTCTCTCGTACATCCTCAAGGATGAACTGGCGCAAGTCGTCGCTGATCATGGTCTTTCCTCATATCGCTTTCTGTCTTTTTTCTAAGGATTTAAAGATAGCGGAACGAGCCTGCACACTCCAAATCTCCGGAGACGATAACTACAATTCATCAATCAGTATTTGGAGTTCATTTTTGGAAACGGTGAATTCTTTCCGGAGATCGGTACAGATTGTTAAATGTCCCGGTAGAGCTTGAAAATCAGTGACACAAGGCCGGAGATCGAGTCGCCTACTCTGCTTGGTTTCAGGATGATTCATTTTTTCAATTGCGCTGTTTAATTGACCGAATTCAAATCAGTTCATTACTTTAGTTTCTAACAAGCTTTCTTCAGATCCGCCTTTCCAGCGATATGGGGGAGATCATGCGATCAACGCGCTCCACGACGTTCCTGCTGTTGGCGATCCTTCTTCTGTCCTTCACATCTGCACTTGCCCAAAACAACAACCGAGAAAAAGTAGCCGTTCTCGATCTCCAGTTAAGTGGTGGAATACCAGAGGAATACAGCCTGATTTTCTCGGATATCCTGCGCCAGCAATTACACGAAACAGGCCGTTTCAGCGTTTTTGAACGCAACCGAATGGAAGAGATCCTGAGAGAACAGGGATTTCAACTCTCCGGTTGCACTTCGAGCGAATGTGCGGTTGAAGTGGGCCAACTCCTTGGGGTGGAGAGGATGGTTGCCGGCTCGATCGGGAAAGTTGGCACTATGTATTTTATCGTCATCCGCCTTATAGACGTTGAGTCGGGCGAGATTGTCGAGACCTACAACGTACCCTGTTCCTGTACGATTGAGCAGGTTGCGACGAGCGGCATTCCGGATGCGGCAAGGAGCCTTGCGGGCGACTCCTACTCAGGGGAACTGGAGGTCAAAGACTACAGCACGGAGTCTCCCAAGCAGAAGAAGATCCTACCAGGTGCTCGTGAGCATGAGAAATTTCAATTCGGATTCACCTTGGGTCCCGGTGGAGCTGCCACCGAATCCAGTTTGATGAAAATTACCAGCAATGGAGCTTCCCTCGCGATCGGGATGCATTTCGGCTACGTGATCAAGAGCAGGCTGGTCGTCAGTTTTTCTGTTGTAGCGCACCAGATTACCAATCCACGCTTTGAGTTTCTGGATGCAACCTCATTTACTACCGATAGCACATACATCACCCTGAACGGGTATGGTCTGGGCCTCAAATATTACCCTTGGTCTTCAGGATACTATTTGTACGCAGGACTTTTTCAAACCCAGATGAGTATCAACTTCGAATCCCAGGATGTGCCTGCCGGCGAGACGGATTATGGCGGCGGGATTCAGGTTGCCATAGGCAAAGAGTGGTGGATTGCTTCCACAATGGCGGTTGGGGTGGAGGGCTATTACTATGTCAGCTCAGCGCCAGACAAGCCACCCTATGCGGGTGTGACCTGGGATTGCTGGTCGACTGGAGTGATGCTGACCTTCATCTATGACTGAGGGACAGCGTTTGAATAGTGCGCTAGCCCGCCAGAATCGACGTCGTAATCATCAGGTAAACGAAGAGCCCGACCACATCGTTGGTCATTGTGATGAAGGGACCGCTGGCCAAGGCCGGATCCTGATTCAACGACTTCAGAACGAAGGGTACTGTTGATCCCACCGCAGCCGCGATGATGACGACAGCAACGAGTGAGAGGGCGAGCGACAACGCGATTTTTGGATCGTGCAGCCAGAAAAGCGAAACAGCGATCAGGACACCCGCAAGAACCACCCCGCTCATCAACGAGACCACAATTTCCCTTGAAACACGCTGAACCAAGTGTCCACTGCTGATTTCGCCGGTGGCGAGACCGCGTACGACGATGGTCGAGGACTGGATACCGATGTTTCCCGCGACGGCGATGATCACGGGGATAAAGGAGGCGATGACGAGGAGATTTGCGATGTGGGCCTCAAAACTGCTGATGACAAATGCTCCGACCAGCTCGCCGATGAAGGCCAGGAGCAGCCAGGGCAGCCGCGCCCTGGTGGAGAGGATCAGGTTTCGCTCGGTGACGACTTCTTCACCAGTACCGGCGAGGTAACCGAGGTCTTCGCTGGCCTCCTCGGTGACAACATCGACGATGTCGTCAACAGTAATACGTCCGATCAATATGTCATTTTCATCCACAACCGGGGCGCTGATCAGGTCGTACCTCTGGAAGAGTTGCGCTACTTCCTCCTGATCCATATCCGAGCCAATCACCACCATGTCCTCATCGAGGACCTCCGTGGCGGGTGCACTCCGTTTTGCGAGTAGCAGGTCGTAGAGTTCGATCCTGCCTTTCAGACGCCCCTTCTTGTCCACTACGTAGACATAGT
>Ga0272443_10002327_pt1 | contig 24543 bp, 18 predicted proteins | sample SSMAcet12_FD_193581 | JGI IMG/M metagenome (GOLD analysis project Ga0272443, IMG submission 193581) | Marine sediment archaeal communities from Little Sippewissett salt marsh, Falmouth, MA, United States - SSM-Acet-12 | ecosystem: Environmental > Aquatic > Marine > Wetlands > Sediment ...
GGCTTTTTATTCTTATCAGCCGTTCCTAACAAAGAGCCCTATTACCGCGGCGGCCCATTCGTGATGAACACCCGCGAAGAGATCATGCAGGCTTTTGATGATTACCAGAACGGAAAATTGTTTTAGGTGTCGCTCCTATGGAGCTAGTTTGTTGAATTGTTTTCTACAAAGATTTCGTCCCTACGGGACTATTTGTGCCGCTCTTATGTAGCTTTTATTGTATTTCTAAACTCAAATATGCCGTCTCTGTGGGACTAAAGAATAAAGATATTTTCAATTATTAAATTAGATACTGTAATCAATAAGCCCCAGCGGGGCGGCATATTTGTAGTATTTAATTCGTTTTATAAATCAGCTCCGTAGGAGCGGCATCTTTGTCTACTCAAACCATTCAAATAAGTATTCATCGTTATATTTAATATCCAATTTGTTCAATATCTCTAAATACTCCTCTTTAAAAGACTTCTTTTTATGATGCTCTGTTTGGTTCAATATGTAATTTATCACCGTATCTATTTGTGACCTGGAATATGAAAATACCCCAAATCCATTCTGCCATTTAAATTTATCCTGAAACCAATTATTTTGATTTACCCATTTTGAAGAACTGGCTTTTATTACACGTGCTATTTCAGATGCAGAAATAGTTGGATCCAATCCAATTAACACGTGTGTATGATCGGGATTGCAATATATTGCCAGTAATTTTGAGTTCATATTTTTTACTATCCCCGTTATGTATTTTTCCAATTCATCTCTATATTTTTCTTTTATTAGATTTTCCCAATATTTAACGGAAAATATAATCTGAATATAAATCTGTGAATATGTATTTGCCATTTTGTCCTCCCTCTTAGATGTCGCTCCATGGAGCTAATGTTGTTGATTCGTTTTTTCTACAAATATGCCGTCCCTAAGGGATTGTTTATGTCGCTCCTATGGAGCTTTCTATACTGTTTCGTGTATACCCTACAAATATTTCGTCCCTACGGGACTCGCCTTAATGATGCTCAGATATTCCTGACATAATTATCCCCTTTGGTTCTCTGAACATATCCCTTGATTTCCAGATCCAACAACACTTTCATTATCTGAGCTCTGTTCAGTTTGCATTTTTCATAGATCTTATCAATATGTACCCCTTCTTTATTCAGTGTATTTAAAACCGCTTCTTCTTCATTTCCCAATTTACTTTTCTTCAAAGCCTCAATAAAAAAATCCTTCTGATCTGATAACCTGTCTTTGATGAAGGGATACTCATTGATCACGTCATCGGCATTTTCAACGATCTTGGCTCCCAATCGGATCAATCTGTGACAACCTGTATGCCGGCCTTTTAGTATATCTCCCGGGACTGCGAAAACATCTCTATTCTGCTCATTGGCATTCAACGCGGTAACCAGCGCACCGCTTTTATGACCTGCCTGTACAACGACCACTCCCCTGCCAAGACCGCTGATAATACGGTTTCTTCGAATAAAATTCGCGGGTACCTGCTTTTGATTTATAAGAGTTTCACTCATCACCATACCTTTTTCTCTTATTTCATCAAAGAGATGTTTGTTCTCGGCCGGATAGATCCGATCCAGAGATGTTCCCAGCACAGCTATGGTACGGGCACCCGCATCCAGGGCAGCACGATGAGCAATGGCATCTATGCCTTTTGCCATACCGCTGACAATGCATATACCTTTTTTTGCAATGCCTCCAGCTATCTTATAACACATCTTTTTACCATAATCATCGGGATAACGCATGCCGACCACTCCGAAAGCAACATCGTCTTCAGCGTTCATCTCACCCATATACATTATAACAAGCGGAGGATCATAGATCTGTTTGAGGATATCGGGATAATCCTCATCACCCAGCGTTATGATCTTCGCTTTTTTCTTCTCGGCCCATTCTAATTGATTGTCGACCATTTCGGTATAGTCTTTATTTTTAATAGCATTGGATTGAATATCGCTAATACCTGGAATTTGCAACAACGATCGTTTATCCTGGGTCAAGGCATCTTCGATAGAACCAAATTTATTTATCAGATCACGGTATGTTTTTGGACCGATACCCTCAATACATGCAATTGATAATGTTGATAAATTCATTTCATCCACCCCGAATTTTCACCTAAATCTAATATTACAATACATTGATTACCAGCTAATTGATAGTATTGTACATAAATGTGACCTAAAACACAAAAAGCACTATTAAATTTAGTGTCTTATATATTTTTACGAATTTGTGAGAGGTTTTGTTATTGTTCTACGTATTCTGCTAATTTATAAATCAATTGCTCGATATTATATCTTGTCACGGAGGAAATACGCATAACAGGAATATCTACTTCGATATCATCTTCATAATTTTCCAGATCCACACTGTCCATTTTAGTAATGCAAAGCAAACGCGGTTTATAAGCAAGTTCTTTGTCATAAGAGATCAACTCATTCAATAGAGTTTCATATGTCTCTTTAATATCATCTTCATTGACATCCACCATAAACAGCAAAACCTTAGTGCGTTCAATGTGTCGCAGAAATTGATCTCCAAGTCCTTTACCAAGATGGGCACCTTCAATAAGTCCGGGAATATCCGCCATAACGAAAGATTCATAATCGCCGTACTTGACGATCCCAAGATTGGGAACAAGTGTTGTAAAGGGATAATCCGCCACTTTAGGTCTTGCGGCAGAAATAACAGAGAGCAGTGTGCTCTTACCCGCATTGGGAAAACCGACGAGACCGACATCTGCCAGGATCTTCAATTCAAATTCAACTTTTAAATTCTCACCCGGTAATCCGGGCTTGGCAAAACGCGGGGTTTTATTCTGGGAATTGGCAAAATGCTGATTCCCCCATCCGCCGTTACCCCCTTTGGCTATCACAAATATCTGGCCATCTTCAACCATATCAGCAATGATCTCACGCGTTTCAAGATCTCTGACCAGTGTGCCGACAGGCACTTTGATTGTAATATCTTTACCCTTTTTCCCGGATCGGTTGTTTCCTTCTCCGGGATGTCCGTTCTCGGCCTTGTATTTTCGGTGATATCGAATATCCTGAAGCGTATGAAGCTGAGAAGTCGCCAAGAGAATAACAGAACCGCCGTTTCCGCCGTCACCCCCGTCAGGCCCCCCTTTGGGAACAAATTTTTCACGATGAAAACTGACACAGCCATGACCGCCGTTGCCTGCTGTTATCTCGATCTGTGCCAAGTCGACAAACTTCATGATATCCCTTTATTTTTCTTCGGATGGGGTTTTTACGGATTCTTTTTTCTTGTAATCATTAACATAAAAACCCTCTCCTTTGTATATCACTCCGCCGCCGCCTGTCAGAAGTCGGATCAGCGTGCCTCCGCAAAGCGGACATACTGTCAAAGGATCATCTGACATATTCTGGAACTTCGTCAGATGTTTTCCGCAGTCTTTGCATTCATATTCATAATTTGGCATTATTTGACCTGTAAAGCTGCAACCGCAGTTAAATTAACGATATCTTCAACCGAACAACCTCTTGAGAGGTCATGTATGGGTTTGTTCATTCCCTGAAGAATAGGACCAACTGCCTCATAACCGGCAAAGCGCTGAACCAATTTATATCCAATATTGCCGGCATTCAGATCTGGAAATATTAAAACATTTGCCTTACCGGCAACCATTGAATTAGGTGCTTTTTTCTTACCGACTTTTTCCACGATAGCTGCATCAGCCTGCATTTCTCCGTCGATCTTCAATCCCGGTGCTGTTTTATGCGCGATCTGATAGGCTTTTTGGACCTTATCGACCAGTTCATGACAGGCAGACCCCATAGTGGAGAACGAAAGCAAGGCTACATGAGGTTCAACATTAAAGATCGCTTTATGTGTTTGCGCAGTAGATAAAGCTATCTCCGCCAATTGTTCCGCATCGGGATTCGGATTTACTGCACAATCGGCAAATGAAAGTGGAGGACGATCATCCGGGGAGAACATCAGCATGTCTGAGGACATAACCGAAATACCCGGTGCCGTTCTTACGATCTGCAATCCGGCACGAAGCACATGAGCAGTGGGATTAAGAGCTCCACTGATACACACATCCGCACGACCCATGCGAAGCATCATCGCTCCAAAGAACGTCGGATCATTCATGATCTCCCTCGCACGCTCCGGTGTCATCCCTTTTTTCTTTCTTAACTCGACATATTCGGTAACATAAGCTTCAAAATCAGGATCCTGTTCCGGATCAACTTGTTCAACCCCATCCAAAAATACACCGGCTTCACTGGCTGATTTTACCAATTCTTCTACAGATCCAAGAAGGGTAACACGAGCTATTTTCAATTTTGCAATTTCAGCTGCGGCGGCGGCTACTCTCGAGTCTCTTCCTTCCGGTAATACAACATGAGTATCGGTATTTTCGATAGCACGGACTCTCAGACGTTCTAGAGGGGTCATTCTCTCTCCTTGTTCTTATTTTTTTTTATCAGTTCTATCTTCACATGTTCAGGAACAAAACAGGAGACATCACCACCCAAAGCTGCAATTTCCTTTATCATGGAAGAACTTAAGTAAGTATATTTTTCTTTTGGCATCAGAAATACCGATTCAACATCTTTTCCGATCTTTCTGTTCAATAAGGCCATTTGGAATTCGTATTCAAAGTCAGATAAGGCTCTCAAACCGCGAATAAGCGCAGAAGCACCTTTTTTATGACAAAAATCAACGATCAGTCCGTCGAATATCTCCACATTCACACCTTCAATGTGTTTTACGGACAATTCGATCAGTTTTTTTCGTTCATCCATAGAAAAAAGCGGAGTTTTTCCCGTATTTTTTGCAACGGCCACGATCACCTTGTCAAAAATCCTTGCAGCTCGTTTAATAATATCCAGATGACCGTTCGTTATTGGATCAAAGGTCCCGGGATAAATAGCGGTCTGATGCATACTTCCTCCTTGCTTAAAGCCAAGTAATTTACAATATTTTTTAAGGTGTTTCAATCAAATATGATATTATTGTAGGGAATGGTCGCGACCATTCCCTACATTTTCATTTTTAATAGGAACAATAACATGTAAATATCTTTTTACCATTTGAATCGATTAAAATAAATGATAAATTTCTGTGATGTTGCGCGCTATAAAAAAATCGATCTGGATAACACTTGCCATATTTCTTTTTGTGGGGATCACAAGTTTTGGCATGATCTGGTATTTTTCGCAAGATCTTCCGAGTCTGGAAGAATTGGAAAAATTCGAACCTGATATTGTTTCAACCGTTTATTCATCTGATGGAAAAATATTAACAGAATTCGGTATTAAGAACCGTACACTTATTCCCCTGGATTCCATCCCTGATTATGTTAAAGATGCCATTCTTTCGACAGAAGACAAAAAATTCTATGATCATTGGGGAATGGACATGAGGCGTTTCATTCAGGCCGTTTACATGAACATTGTTCACGGATTCGGCTCACAAGGTGCTTCAACACTCACGCAGCAACTGGCAAGGACTTTGCACCTTAACAGACAGGAAACCATAAAAAGAAAGATCCAGGAACTTATCGTAGCCATTCTTATCGAACGGAATTACTCTAAATCCGAGATCCTGGAAATGTACCTGAATTCCTGTTTCTGGGGACACGGCTGCTATGGAATACAAGCCGCGACAGATTATTATTTTCAAAAAGAGGTGCCGGACCTTACGCTTGATGAATCCGCCATGTTGATAGGGATCCTTCCCGCGCCTACGCCTTTTTCTCCACGCTTTCATCATGACAGAGCCATACGGAGACGTAATCTCGTTCTTCGGAACATGGTCAGGAACAATAAAATATCACAACAGCAATTCATGGATGCCTTGTCTTCAAAAACACCTGTTGAATACATTGAAAACCGAAGTATCGCACCCTATTTTACAGAATATGTCAGACTCGAAGTTGCCAAATTTTGCAGAACTCAGGGTATAGATTATTACAGGGATGGGCTTCAGATCTTTACAACCTTGAATCAAGATATGCAAAAAATCGCACGGGAATCTATTGCTTCTCAATTGGTCACACAGCAAAAAGTACTGGATGAAAGCTTATTGGATAGCCCTGAATTCTTACTGAAAATATACGAACAATACTATCCCAATCAGCGGATACCTCTGCGCTATTTTTCAGATTATATGATCATCGCCATGACACCCAATGAAAATAAGCCGCCGGAGCAGCTGGATAAACCTATCGTTTACAATTATTTTTCAATTCCAATGGATACCTCGGCTTTGGTTGATACCTCATTAAAAGACAGCAGTATTTCGCTTAAACCGATGCAGATAGTTCTTCGTGATATCATACCCGTACTAAATTACGATTCTTTGGATTATTTCAGTTCAATGGCTGATTTGCTCCCCGATGATGAACGTATGAAGCTGAAAAAAGATACATGGGATCCCTTTGTTTACGATACCTTGTACAAAGATACGACCATTTACAAATTCTTTCTGGAAGACTCTCTCCGCCGGGACTCGATCACCTTTGATCAGAAGACCTGGTACACTATTGCGGTTGATTCCACATCACTGGTCATGGATTCACTTCTTGCCGCGCTTCCGCTAAAACCGAAAACGGTCCAGGCAAGCATCTTCTCGATGGATCCTTCCAATGGTGCGATCAGGGTCATGGTTGGAGGAAGGGATTTTGAGGAAAGCAAATTCAACCGTGCGGTACAGGCAAGACGTCAACCGGGTTCAACCTTCAAGCCTTTTGTTTATACATCGGTGATCGATAATGGTTATTCACCTGCTACACAATTGCTGAATCAACCTCCTGCGATCCCTCAGCCGGACGGGACGCTTTGGATACCCAAGAACTTTGACAACAGCACCGGCGGATTGATGACACTGAGAGATGGGCTTAAAAACTCGGTCAACCTTATTGCCGCCAATGCCATCACTCAATTGACAACACCGGAAGTTGTAATATCCTATGCCCGTAAAATGGGTATAACGACCGATCTGCCCGCTTATCCTTCATTGGCACTTGGATCGGGTGAAGTATTGCTCAGCGATATGGTCTCGGCATATTCTGTCTTTGCCAATAACGGTATCTGGAACAAACCGTATGCCATTGATTATATTCTCGATAGAAACGGTCGTGAGATATACCGTTCTCCCAGGGAAACCAGAGAAATACTCAGTCCGGAAACGACCTATCTCATGGTGGATATGTTGAAAACGGTCGCAAGGTACGGTACCGGACAAAATGTACGAAATGTGTATAAATTCAGGGCACCTTTTGGCGGAAAGACCGGTACAACCAATGATTATACCGATGCCTGGTTCGTGGGGTTCACACCTATTATCACTACAGGCGTATGGGTTGGAGTTGATGATTCCCGTATCCCGCTAGGAAACAGACAATCGGGTTCACGTGCCGCCCTACCGATCTGGGCAACCTTTATGAAAAGCACATATGATGATCTGGATCTGCCGTATTTGGATTTTGAGCAGCCACCGACAGTACGCAAATTCAAGATATGTAAAGAAAGCAAACTTATCCCGACGCCATTCTGTCCTACGGAATATGAACTCTTCAATGTTCGATACGCCCCAAAAGAAGTATGTAAAATTCATGGTTCAGAAGTTAAAGAGCAACCGACGGGGATTGATTTTTAAAATTATTCAAGCTTATACACAAAGGGGCACAGAATTCTGTGCCCCTTTTATATTTAGTAATATTTATTATCTATGCATTTACTTTTTGAATGATTGTTGTTACAACTTCGTCTATGGGCACACGTACTTGCTCAAGCGTGTCGCGATCCCGAAGTGTCACGCAATTGTCATCCAGTGATTCGTGATCAACGGTCAGACAGAACGGTGTACCGATCTCATCCTGGCGTCGATATCTTTTGCCGATAGAGCCACCGTCATCATATACGACGGCAAGGTGCTTTCTGAGTTCTTCATACAGGTTTTTGGCAATTTCCGGCATGCCCTGTTTCTTAAACAATGGAAAAACAGCCACTTTAAATGGAGCTACTTTGGGTGAAAAACGCATAACGATTCGATCATTTTCGATATCTTCCCAATATGCGTCTGTCATGATCATAAGTACTGTGCGGTCCACACCGGCGGAAGTTTCAATAACTGCGGGGGTGATCTTTGCTCCCCGATTTTCCTGATCTATGTACTGTATCTTTTTCTTTGAATGTTCAATATGCTGATCCAGATCGTAGGTGCCTCTATCCGCGATTCCCTCGATCTCTGAAAAACCGTAAGGGAATTCATATTCCACATCGTAACAAGCTGTTGAATAATGTGCCAATTCATCTTCTCCATGTGGACGCAGTTGAAGCTTTTCAGGATTAACCCCTAGGGATTTATACCAGTTCAACCGTTCCTGAGACCAATATTCGAGCCACTCGGCATTTTCGCCCGGACGAATAAAGAACTCCATTTCCATTTGCTCGAATTCCCGGGTTCTAAAAATAAAATTACCCGTGGTTATTTCATTACGGAAGGCTTTGCCCAACTGGCCGATACCAAAAGGCAGCTTAACACGGTTGGAAGACGTGACATTATTAAAATTGACAAAAATGCCTTGAGCCGTTTCGGGTCTTAAATAGACATCCATGGCTCCTTCATCCGTTGAGCCCAGTTTTGTCTTGAACATAAGATTGAACTGTTTAGGTTCTGCCAGATCACCGTCGCATTCCGGACATTTTTTTGTGTTTTCCGGTAAATGGTCCAGACGATAACGCCGCTTGCATTTTTTACATTCGACCATGGGATCATGAAAATTAACGACATGTCCGGATGCTTCCCACACTTTTGGATGCATCAAAATGGCCGTGTCCATACCCAATACATTTTCACGGGATGTGATCATGTCCTGCCACCATAGATTCTTTATGTTGCGTTTCAATTCAACACCCATAGGACCGTAATCGTAAACGGCATTAATACCGTCATAGATCTCTGAACTTTGGAATAAGAATCCTCGTCTTCGTGACAAGGCAACAAGTTTTTCCATTAGAGGATAAGACATCGGTTTTTGGGACATGATTTATTCTCTTTCGTTTTTCAATTCTATTTTCTTGAGCTAAATATAAGGATCATTTTAAAATTTACAAATGGTCGTTTAAAGATTTAGGGTTTAGAGGTTTAGACCAATCGAGTAATCGATTAATCGAATGGTCGATCGTCCTTTACTTCTTTTTACCTTTTACCTTCTTACTCTTTTCAATGATCTCCATACAGGCATCAGGGTTCAGACTCTCAGGATCTGTTTTCCTGGGAATTTTATAGTTTTTGCCGGCATGGGAAATATAGGGGCCATATCGACCGTTCAGAACCTGAATTTTTTCTTTTGTAAAATCCTTAATAACTTTTTTACGTGCTTTTTCACGTCCTTCTTCAATTAATTCGATCGCCCTTGCCGAATCGACTTCAGCAGGAACATCACTTTTTGACAGTGCATAAAATTTACCTTTATGTCTTACGTAAGGACCGAAACGGCCGAAAGAAACCACCATGGGCTCTTCTTCATAATGTCCAACGGTTTTAGGGAAGGAAAGTAAACTTAAAGCATCTTTTAGATCGATCGTATCAAGTTTTTGATCTTCCAGTAAACTTGCAAATTTTGGTTTTTCTTCCGATTTTGATTCTCCCAGCTGAACCATAGGACCAAAACGGCCGATCTTGACATATACGTTTTTACCTGTTTCAGGGTCCACACCTAAAAGGCGCTCACCCTTAAAACTTTCATTCATATCTCGCGTTTTTTCGATCTTGTCATGAAAAGGCATATAAAATTCTTTTATCATTTTATGCCATTCGATCTTTCCTTCTGCGATCTCATCAAAATCCTGTTCTATATGGGCTGTAAAATTATAATTGATGATATCATCAAAATAATTGATCAGGAACTTATTAACGACACGGCCGATATCAGTTGGAAATAATTTTGATTTAACAACATTGGCCTTTTCAGTTTTGGTTTCCCGGGTTATCGTATCATTGATTAGACTTAATTTTCTATATTCCCTGTCAACTCCCGGGTGATCACTTTTTTCCACATAACCACGTTTCTGAATGGTTGATATGGTGGGTGCATATGTGGAAGGACGACCTATCCCCAACTCTTCCATTTTTTTAACAAGCATAGGTTCGGAATATCTGGAAAGTGGCTGTGTGAACTTTTCGACAGCATTCATTTCTTTAAGTGCAAGACCATCACCTTTGTTGACAGGTGGAAGCAATTTGCTTTCATCGTCACCATTCTTATAAAGCGCCATAAATCCCGGAAAAGTAACGACTTCCCCTTTTGCTTCAAATATCTCCTGATTCTTATCATTTGAAATACTGACTGATGTTTTTTCAACATTCGCTGCTGTCATCTGCGAAGCCATGCTCCTGCGCCAGATCAATTTGTATAAACTTTTTAAGTTTTTATTATCTCCGGCTTCCAAAACCTTCATATTGGTTGGTCTGATCGCTTCATGTGCTTCCTGCGCCCCTTTGGTTTTTGTTTTGAACTTTCTCGGATGCGAATATGAATCACCAAACATTTCGACAACCTGTTCCTTGATCATGGAGAGCGCCAGATTCGATAGGTTCAATGAGTCGGTTCTCATATATGTAATATACCCGGCTTCGTATAATTTTTGTGCTAGCATCATAGTTTGAGAGACGGAAAAACGGAGTTTTCTCCCGGCTTCCTGCTGCAATGTGGACGTTGTAAAAGGTGCGGGCGCATTCTTTTTAGCTTGTTTCTTCTCAATACCGTCTATGGCAAAGTTCGCTCCGATACAATAACTTAAAAAGGAATCAACATCTTCCTCTTTTTTAAAGCGTTTGGACATTTCGGCATTTAATTCAGTCCCGTCTGATAATGTAAAAAGGGCGGTTACCTTAAATGATGCTACGGATTCGAACGCTTCGATCTCTTCTTCTCTTTCAACAATTAATCTAACAGCAACGGATTGAACACGGCCGGCTGATAGAGAAGGTTTAATCTTTTTCCAGAGAAGAGGAGATAGTTCGAAACCTACCAGTCGATCAAGCACACGGCGTGCTTGCTGGGCATTGACCAACTCCATATTAATTGACTGAGGATGCTTGACAGCTTCCCTCACGGCATTTTTGGTTATCTCATTGAAAGAGATTCTGTTTACTGCCGATGAATCAATCTTGAGCAATTGAGTTAAATGCCATGCAATGGCTTCTCCTTCACGATCGGGGTCGGTTGCGATATAAACATTCTCTGCAGCTTTAACAGCTTTCTTCAGATTCATGATCACATCGCTTTTCCCGGGCAGAGCAATGTATTTTGGTTCAAAATTATTATTTACATCGATCCCCAGTTCTTTTTTCGGCAGATCACGAATATGACCAACGGTTGCCTGAATATGAAAATCTTCACCAAGGTATTTCTTGATGGTTTTTGCCTTAGATGGAGATTCAACGATAATACAATTTCGAGCCATGTGTTTCCTTCCAGAAATTTTTGCAAATATATGTATAAATTATACCAAAATCCAAATTTATAAGAAAACAAGTGATCGGCAACACATAAATTGCATCAAAAAATGTAATTGCCATTCTGATTATAGTTTTTAATATGCTGAGAATATTATTTTGCTTTTTACTCCATTATTCCTCAAATTTAACCATGGCAGGAAGGGAAAGAAACAATAATAGTTTTTCTAAGCAGTTTATCCCGAAGGATTTTCGAGATGTTTTCGTGAAAGCCGGTAAACAGGCTTTAAAAGTTTCGTGGATGCTGCTGAAAATATATATTCCGGTTTCATTGATAACGGCATTTCTGGATCAGATCGGATTTCTGGACCTGATCGCGCCGATTTTTCATCCCATCATGAAATTACTCGGATTGCCCGGTGATGCCGCTTTGGTCTTGATAGCCGCGTGGGTCAATAATCTTTTTGCGGCAATCGCCGCCGCATCCGTGATCGACCTGACTTTCAGACAGCTTACAATTATTGCCATCATCACCGGTCTTGCCCATAACCTGATATTAGAGACCGGAATTCTGATGAAACTGAAAATGGGACGGATCGGCATTGCTTTTTCACGGATCGCTTTCAGTTTGCTGGTGGGATTTCTGTTAAATCTGATCATGCCGGAAACCATTCGCGGGCTTGTTTTGAATCCTTATGAGACCGTTCAGGATTTTTCATGGATGAATCATATGATCAAGATGTTGATAACAGCGGGACAGATCATCGGTCTGATGTTTATCGTCATGTTGCTTTATGAATTGATGTTATTATGGAAGTACAGCAAGAAGATCAAAGAGAAACTAACTTTCATTACCAAGTTCTTTGGTATGTCACCAGCCGCATTAGGTCCCTGGATGGTTGGATTTTTTATTGGTATCGCTTATGGAGCCGGCATTCTTTTCAAAATGAACAAGGACCATAAATTGACTCATAAAGATATATGTCTTTTAACGATCGCAATGTGCCTGGTACACGCTTTGGTGGAAGATACGATGTTTTATGTATTGGTTGGAGCAAATTTATGGTGGATCGTGACCGTAAGAATGGTTTTGCTTATCGCGATCCTTGCTGTAATATCACGAGGTGATCTTTATAAAAAACTCAGTTGGATCGGTTTGCCAAAAGAAATTGTAAATTGATATTTAAGAACGAATGGTCATCCAAATAAATTCGTATTCATTGATTGATTTTAACACAGGAGTTTAATCATGTCCGAAAGAAACTTTAAAACTTATCCCTATCGCTGGGTGGTGTTAATTGCCTATATGCTGGCATGCCTGGTCGTAAATATCCAGTGGCTGACCCATGCGCCCGTAGCACGGGCTGCCGAAGTTTATTATGCGGGACAATTTAATCCGAATTCTATTTTCAATGTTGATTTTTTAGCGATGGCCTATATGCTGGTATACCTGATCGTCAGTATTCCCGCCTCTTATGTGATCGATACCTGGGGAATTAAAAAAGGTATAGGTATCGGCGCAGCACTATGCGGTTTTTCGGCATTGATGAAAGGTATCTTTGCCGATTCTTTTACAGCTCAGATCATTTTTCAAATGGGACTTGCTGTTTCACAACCCTTTATATTAAACGCTCTAACCGCTTTAACCGCTCGCTGGTTTCCTCTTGAAGAACGTGGTACAGCTGCAGGATTAGGTACCCTAGCACAATTCCTGGGGATCATTATCGTGATGATGGTAACTCCCTTAATGGTCGTCACTAATCCGGAATTGGCAAGTTATGGAGACGGTATGCAAAAAATGCTCCTGATCTATGGCATTATTACTTTTATTGCTTGTTTAGCGGCAATAATTTTTATTAAGGAACAACCACCCACGCCTCCAGGTGAGGAAGCGTATGAACGTCATAAATTTACCGATGGATTAAAATTCATCGTTCGTCAAAAAAATATGTGGATCATGATCGGTATATTTTTCATAGGATTAGGTATTTTCAATGCCGTGTCTTCAATGACAGATTCCATTGCGGAATATCTGCACGTTAAAGATTCCGACGGACTGATCGGCGGTATCATGTTGATCGGGGGTATTCTGGGTGCCGTTATTTTGCCAATCTTATCCGACAAATTCCAAAAACGAAAATTATTTATCAATATTTGCCTTTTGGGTATGGTTCCTTCTCTCGCAGGCATTGCATTTGCCAGCGCCATCACTTCGACGCCGGAAGCGGCTTATACCGTGGCTTTGATCTCTTCATTTTTTCTGGGGTTCTTTGTCTTGAGTGCGGGTCCGATTGGATTCCAGTACGGAGCAGAGGTCTCTTACCCCGCTCCCGAATCAACCTCACAGGGATTGCTTCTTCTTGCCGGACAGATCACCGGTTTGATCTTTGTGGCTATCATGAGTATCCGAGCCAACGCTTATCTACCTTTCTTTATGAAATTCTTTGTGATCATCGGGGCAGCCGCTTTGATATCGTCATTGTTTCTTAAGGAATCGAAGCCTTTGGAGAAATTGCGGGGGAAATAACCTCATACAAAGACCCAAAAAGAACCTCTCGCAAAGTCACAAAGAACACAAAGTCACTATATTTTTAGGGCTTTAATTTCCGTGTCGATTGAACTTCTAAACTCTAAATCTGACCATTGATCATTCTTTTAATTCCATTTTTAATCAATGCTTCTCCGAAGTTGATAAGTAATCCAAGTTTATAATCAGTTAATTTCAGATATGTCAGTAATTGTTTTTTATCAGCATCAGATAATAGGGATTTTGATTTTAGTTCAATGATTACCTTATCATTAACAATCAAATCAGCAACAAAAGCATTTTTTATCTGTATACCACTTATTTCTGTAGGCATTAAAACTTGTCTCTTGACATCCAACCCTTTTTTTCAAGCATTTCAGCCAATATACATTCATAAACGGATTCAAATAATCCCGGACCGGTTTGAACATGTAATTTGTATGCACAATCAACAACAATTTCCGAGATATCATTTTCATTCATACTTTTCTCCTTTAATACAGGTTTTTTTGACAATATCCAATGTTCATACCGATTATGTGACAGACAGGAGTAAAGCTTTTCGTCCCCATCTTGAACACGTTATAAATTAATCATTTTGATGATGATAACATCAATATTTATATGGTTATGCCATATCTGTGACACATTTCACATATTTGTGTCTTATAATTATCTTTGTGCCAGCAAATATATTGTTGTGGCTTAGTGTACTTAGAACCTCTGTGAGAGGTATCGTAACTTTGTGTGAGGCTAAGGTTTTAGCCTCGCCATTGTCCTCGGCCATGGAATGCATTCACGGATGTGATGCGTCCCGCAGATCCATCCGATGGTCCTTTCCAATCCCAATCCAAAGCCCGAATGCGGGACAGATCCGTAACGCCGAACATCTAAAAACCATTCGAAATCTTCTTTAGGCAGATCTTCTTTTTCAATACGGTCAAGCAGAACATTGATATCTTCTTCGCGTTGCGAACCGCCGACGATCTCTCCATGCCCTTCCGGTGCGATCATATCGACACCCAGAACATAACGGTCATCATCAGGATCGCGTTTCATATAAAAAGCCTTGGATTCGGCTGGCCAGCGCCAGATCATAACAGGCTTATCGTAGTCTTCAGCTATTGCCGTTTCGTGCGGAGCTCCAAAATCATCGCCCCATTCGATCTCAAAACCTTTCTTCTTTAACAATTCGATCGCTTCATCATAAGTGATTCTTGGAAAAGGCCGCTTGATCGCCTCAAGTTTACTGATATCGCGCTCCAGAATTTCCAGTTCACGCCGGCAATTCTTTAAAGCCCGTTGCACCAGATACTCCACGAATTCTTCCGCCAGGTCCATATCATCGTGTATATCGAAAAAAGCCATTTCGGGTTCTATCATCCAAAATTCAGTGAGATGCCGGCGGGTTTTGGATTTTTCGGCTCGAAAACAGGGACCAAAACAGTATGTACGGTTCAATGCCATGATCGCCGCTTCAGAATAAAGTTGTCCGGATTGAGTCAGATATGCCTTCCTATCAAAATACTTTGTTTCAAATAAAGTAGTGGAACCTTCTGCCGCATTGGGTGTGAACATGGGTGAATCCACAAGTGTGAAATCACGTTCATCATAAAAATCACGACAGGCTTTTTCCACTTCGGCGCGGATCTTCATGATCGCATAAGGATTGCGGGAACGTAACCATAAATGCCGGTTATCCATTAAGAATTCAATTCCATGTTCTTTCAGAGCAATAGGATATTCTTCGGCAATATGTATAACCTGAATATCCTTAACGAGCAATTCATAACCTGCTTCCTGGCGTGGCGCTTCCTGAACAATACCGGTTACCGATAAAGATGATTCCTGGGTCAACGTATTTTTAAGCTCAAATATCTCTTCGCTCACTTCATTTTTCAATACGACGCATTGAATAAATTCCGTGCCGTCACGAAAGATCAAGAACCAGATCTTTCCGCTTTTACGAATATTGTAGACCCACCCTTTTAGTGTGATCTCCTTGCCAAGATTTTTTGATATATGTTTCGCCAGAATATACTCGGCCATAAAAAAGCTCCTATTATTGTGATTTTTCCTCAAATTCAGGCATAAAATTAAGATTTTTCCTTGCCTTATCAAATAAAAAACTCATAACTTTCATCCTAATCAACTGAGGAGAATATATGTCGCGATTTCGTAACATTACGGTACGGAACGAAGTACCTGAAGAATTAAAAGAATTTAAAGATTTCTCATACAACTTATGGTGGAGCTGGCAACCGAAAGCTTTACAATTATTCCGTCAACTTGCCGGAGAGCTGTGGTATGAAGTTGACCATAATCCTTTGAATCTGTTGAAACAGATATCTCAGGCGGATCTGAACGCAAAAGGAAACGATCCGGCTTTTTTGAAATTGTTTCATGAAGTTTTAGATGATTTCAATCAATATATGACACGGAAAGACACCTGGTACGATCAGAACTTTAAAAACAATAAAGATTTCAAGGTCGCTTATTTTTCCGCCGAATTCGGTGTTCACGAATCCGTGCCGGTATACTCCGGAGGTCTGGGTATTCTAGCAGGCGATCATTGTAAGTCAGCTTCAGACCTGGGTGTCCCTTTGGTCGGTGTCGGTATGATGTACAAACAGGGTTACTTCATACAGCGGATCGATGGTGAGGGCAAACAGGAAAATATTTATCCGACCTATGATTTTGAAGATATCCCCGTGATGCTCGTCCGTGATGATTCGGGTAAACCCGTAACTATATCGGTCATGTTCCCCGGCCGGAAGATATATGCGCAAATATGGAAAATGCAGGCAGGCCGCACATCAATATATTTACTGGATACTGACATTCCGGAAAATCTGCCGGAAGACAGGATCGTCACCTCCCAGCTTTACGGCGGTGACCAGAATATGCGTATTACCCAGGAGATCCTGCTGGGGATCGGCGGCGTAAGGGCACTTCGTGCTCTAGGCATTGAACCGACAATCTATCATATGAATGAAGGTCACTCGGCATTTTTGGGACTTGAACTGATCAGGGAATACATATCTAAAGGTTACTCGATCAATCTCGCCAAAGAACTCGTTTCTTCCAAATCCGTTTTTACAACCCATACCCCTGTTCCTGCCGGAAACGATGCATTTAACGAAAGTATGATGAAAGAATATTTCGGCGCACAGCTTGAACCTTATGGTATCAACTGGGAACAATTCTTTAATATGGGCAAGGATAACAGCACCGGTTTGTTCAGCATGACCATCCTCGCGCTCAATTGCGCAAAAAGTGCCAATGGTGTCAGTGAATTGCATGGTGAAGTAAGCCGAAAGATATGGAATGAGGTTTGGAAAGACATCCCCTATTACGAAGTGCCCATCACACATATCACTAACGGCGTTCATACGGAAACCTGGATGGCAAAACAATTCAAGAAACTCTACAATGAATATCTTACGGATAAGTGGGTTGATCTTATTGACGATCCCGCTATCTGGACGCGGATTGACAATATTCCGGGTAAAAAGCTCTGGGATACGCATATGGAGCGTAAGACACGGCTGGCAGAGGTCGTAAAAGACCGAATAAGAGCCCGTAACGTACGAAATGGCGTTCCGACACATATTACAGACAAGATATCGGAAAATCTCTGTGAAGGGGCTCTATTCATCGGATTCGCGCGACGCTTTGCCACCTATAAACGTGCAACGCTGATCTTTCACGATGAAGAAAGATTGAAAAAACTGCTGAATGATAAAGATAAGCCCGTTGTTATTTTCTTCGCCGGCAAAGCACATCCCGCCGATCGTCCCGGCCAGGAATTGATCCGGCAGATCTATGAACTGTCAATGAAAGATGAGTTCCTTGGAAAGATCATTCTGCTCGAAAACTACAATATGTCTCTTGCAAGATATCTTGTATCGGGTGTCGACGTATGGCTTAACAATCCTCGCCGTCCCCGGGAAGCAAGCGGCACGTCCGGTGAGAAGGTCCCGATCAACGGAGGCATCAATTTTTCTGTACTTGACGGCTGGTGGCGTGAAAGCTATAACGGTAAGAACGGCTGGTCCATCGGAGAAGAAAAAGAATACGAGCACCTGGACATTCAAGACAGTGAGGATGCGAATAGCATGTATTATACTTTGGAGAATTCGATCATTCCCGAGTATTATGAAATCAATGATGACGGCTACTCACCTGCCTGGGTCAAACGTATGAGGGATTCCATAAAATCAGTTGTTCCGGTCTACAGCACTGCGCGGATGGTAAAAGGATATGTAAACAATCTTTACGTACCGGCTTATGAATACAGTAAAACTCTTGAAGCCGATAATGAAAAAGGCGCCAGAGCTTTAGCGGAATGGAAAGAAAAAATTGAGAAAGCATGGAATAAAATTTGGATCACTGAGATCAATCCTATCGGTGATTTTACCAATGAACTCAGTATTACGCTGAACGCTGATATCGATCTTGACGGATTAACGCCCGAAGATGTTGTGGCGGAAGCTCTGCTGGTCCGCGAGGGATTCGAAGATCAACGCCCCGTTTCGACGGTTGAAATGAAAATCAAAGAAAAATCTGCCAAACGGCATATTTACAGTGGTGTGCTTCAAGTTCCGAAGGGCGGTAAATATAAATACGGCATCTGTGTTCGGCCCGTTCATCCGCTTTTAAAGAACAAATTTGAACCGAGATTGATCAGGTGGATGGAAATTTAACAATTGACAATTGACAGTTGACAATTGACAATTGACAATTAAAAATAAATATAAGCCCTGGAGGATTATCCGGGGCTTTTTTTAACATGAATGGTCTGCATTCCCTTCTCCAACTCTTTACCTCATCTTTCAGGTCTTATATCTTAGGATCAAAAAATCGTTTTCAATTCAAAATAAATGTTATTAAAATACATTCGTCTTAAAAACACAGGAGGAATTATGAGACGATATAATGGGACTCCCATTAAAACCATTAAAGCTATTAATCGTTTTTTTCCATATGTTATGCCGAGCCGAAACGGTTCGGTCGTATATCTTGACGTAAATCTTGAAATGGAAAATGCCATGGCATATTTGGAAAAGATTAACAAAGACCGTCCAAAAGAAGAACGTGTCAAGATTTTCGACCTTTGGCTGGCCGCTCTTCATCGCATGTATCTTGAACGTCCCAGATTAAATCGTTTTATCATTGGGAATCGTTATTATCAACGAAATGAACACGTGTATTTCTTTGTTTCTAAACGAGAGATATCCGATGCGGCTGATGAAAGGCTGATCGGATTGCAACTGGGTCCAAAAGACGGTATCTTTGAAGTATCAAAAAAAGTTCGCGGTGACATTAAAGAATCTAAAACGGGCACGTCAGAAAATACGGATGAGAAAGCTGTTGAATTCCTGATGAAACTGCCACGCTGGTTTGTTCGCTTTTTTGCCAAGTTCGTTTACAAATTTCTCGATAACCGGGATATGATGCCTGCTTTTTTGGCAGAAACAGACAGTATGCACGGTTCGGCTTATATTGCCAACTTGGGTTCTTTCGGTGTCCAGCATCCGCCTTTTCATCATCTTTATGATTACGGTGACATATCGTTGTTCTTTGTACTTGGCGGTTATAAAAAAGAAGCTGTTGTAGACCAGGAAACCGGTGAGATCAGCGTGAAAACGGTGATCCCCATGAAGGTGAGCATAGATGAACGGATTGCGGATGGCGTCTATTTCAATAATTCATTTCATCTTTTTAATGATTTTCTTCAAAATCCCGAAAAACTCGAAACTTTTCCCGAAGATCAGAAAGATCCGTATCCTCATGTAAAATTCATGAGAGACGGTTCAAGAAAAGTAAGCAGTAAGCAGTAGGCAGAAATCAGTAGTCAGAAGTTAGAAGTTAGAAGTTAGAATATAGAAAAGCGCTCCGGTTTCCGGGGCGTTTTTTATTTCATGATGTTTGCAAGGTCCATAAAGATATCTTTTATCTTTACGGGTTCAACAGTACCGTCTTTCCCGGCACAAGCTTTATGACAGGGAGCTTTACAGTCTACACAAGGAATGGTTAATATATCCTGTCCGCTACCTCCTGCAAAAAGCGCACGATATGCGCCTTTATAATTGCCTACTTCAATACGCCTGAGAATCCCGCGTATATCAAGGTCATAAGGACATACAGGCAGGCAGGGAGCATCTTCACACCATTGACAGGCGGTTGCATCGTCGTGCAACTTTTTATATTTTTTATCTTCGAGAGCATTGGCCTGGATACACGCATCTTCTTCGATATTACGATGTTCGGATGCCGAATATTCTTTAATAAAGTCTTTCATGCCCTTGTGCCACATGAATTCTTCTTTACCCAGTCTGCGAAGCACCATATTTGCCGCTGAAATACCGGAAATTGTGACGGAAGGGCTTCCGGTCCCCATCACGGTGGACTCACCGCACATAAAGAGATTCTCCCATTTTGTGGAAGCATGCGGGCGATTTAAGAGTTCCTGGCCCATACTTTGCTTTGGACCTGCAACCGCTCCTCCGGGTTTCATCGTATAGCGTTCGATCGTGGTTGGTGTTGCAACGGTATGATAGCGAAGAGCATCACGAAATCCCGGAAAGTGCTTTTCCAAAGTGGAAAGTATGCGTTCGGCTTCTTCTGTTTTGCTCGTATCATAATCGGCGCTTCTATATTTTGGGCTTTCCGGTGAAGGCCATTTCCTTAATGAGGGACCGATCGCCATGACCGTGTGGGTTCCCGGCGGACAAATGGAGGGCTCATCCAATGAAAAAACGTAAAGTGTGATTTCCTTTTCATCGATCGCTTTGGGATTATCCGCCAGCATCTGGATTGGCTGGGTTCCTTCCGGTATCACATGCTTATCCACCACACAATAAAGTACAACACTTGGGTAAGTTGGAATAAATGACTTTGCCCAGGATCGAAGTTCCGGATCAGAATCTTCCGGTGCGATCAATTTACCGTAAAGATCCCAAATATTGCCAGCATAGACGATGGCATCTGCTTCATATTTTTTTTCACCGTTCGGTGTCTCAGCCAGCAATCCGCACACTTGATCACCATCAAACAGGATTTGTTTGACCTTATGTTGATAAAGTAATTTACCACCGTACTTTTCTACGGCTTTCTCAAGTTTACCCGGCAATTGTTGAGTGGAGCCAACGGGGTAATAACTACCCCCGAAATGATTGTCCATGAACATGGTTGCGGCCATGATCGCGGGTGTTTCATCTACAAGCGTATAACAATAGGTTGATGTCAGCTTATTTAAATATTCGATAACTCTTTCGGAACGAACGAATCTTCGTACGATCTCTCCTGCGCTCTTTTTAAGCAGATTTAATACTCTCAACTGTTTTATCGGATGCCGTAGAAACATTTTCATGGCTATTTTCGGATCTATTTCTGAGGGAGCAACACTAATGGGATCTGAAGTCAGCACTTTATGGTATAGTGGCCTTAAATAACGATATAATGATCTTATCTCATGCATCTCTTTTTCATTGAATAGTTTCTCAAGATCTTTGAAATAGGCGTTCATATCAGAATGGAAATGGATGGGAATACCATCATATATCAGACAATAGAGCATCTCGTGCCGGATCACTTCGAGAGGTTCTTCCAATTCACTCATAATATATCGGTGCGCATTGAAACCCTTGCTGCCGAAGCCGAAAAGCATAGCGGTTCCCTGATCGAAAGTAACTCCGTCCCGACGAAACGCCCCGCAGGACCCTCCCGGTTGATAATGCTGTTCCAAAAGGCGAACTTTCAATCCCCGTTTTCCCAGTAGTGCCGCCGCGGTCAGTCCACTGATTCCTGCGCCTATAACGATCACGTCCGATCGATCCGTATTCATATCATACTCCCCAATAATTATTTTCTTATGAGTAGTTTACCACTTTTTTAATCGGGCATGCAAATAAAAATCCACTAAAATAAAGTAATACTTATAATAAGATGTTTTCCCAAGAAATTGACATATTCTTGTGAAAGATGTTTTAACCTAGAAAGGGAACGTAATATCCGCCGGAATAATGATCGTAGTCTTGACATCAAAACTCAAAGCGGCAAAATACCCCAATGCACCATTTGAAATATTTGACAGTGGATTATAGGGTGTAGATGAGAAAAACGAATTCGAACTGACGGCATCACCAAGCTGGTCAAGATAATTATAGACATATCTGTCGATGGCATTTGCCCGGACTGATACCGTATCACCGATGTTGAATAAAGCTATGGGACCCGGAGAATACGCAAGTGTATCATTATTGGCATTTTCATCATCTCCGACGATATAGGAACCTTCACGTGGTTCGCCGTTAATATAATAATCGAACAAGTAATAATTATCCTCCGCGGGGTCATCATATAGATTTATGAAAAGAAAATAAGGCAGGCTGTCCAAAGCCCCGCCGAAATCAAATCCGCTACTGTCACCGAAATCACCAAAAGAACCGAACGAACGGCTTGTTAAAGAATATATGACAGGCCTGTCATACATGTAGCTTTCTGCTTCGTAGATTTGACTATCATGCTCGATACGAAGGTAATATGTTGAACCCGGGGTACCCCTGAGGGTGCTGCTTTTATATAAGCCTCTTTCAATATACTCCAGGGTATCCCATGGATTATTGTTTTCTTTTATCATTACGACTGCATCACAGATGCATAACTGAGTATCGGGATTGAAATAGCTTGTCGTTTGACGAATATTGACCCATGCCAGAGAATCTTCGTAAACCCGGCCTTCAACCACCAATGCGGGTGCGACCTCATTCAGATCGATGTTCACGACCCGTTCACATGAGAGGAATAGAGCTGAAATGGCCAAAAACAGTACGATGTATTTTTTCATAACAAAAACCTAAAAATTGATATTATAAGTTATTGAAGGAACGATCCCGAACAGGGTTACCTGAACTGCTTCACGAAGATCCGGGTTTATTTCATTTTCCCTGAAATAAATAGAGTAAGCGTTATAGCGGTTATAGGCATTATATATCGAGAAGTCCCAGGAGGACTCGAAACGTTTGCTTTCTTTGCCTTTAAGATGCAGATTCAGGTCAAGCCTGTGATAATCCGGCATTCTATAGCCGTTTCGTTCCGTATAATATGGCACAACAAGGTCTCCTATCCTATATTGTCCACTGGGAAAAGTGACGGCATTGCCGGTATAAAAGACCCAGGTCCCCGAGAGATACAAACGCTCGTTGAATTGATATTTCAGGACGATAGAAAGATCATGAGACCGGTCATACTTTGCAGGATACCATTCACCCCGGTTGATCTGCTCGATCTTTTGTTCCGTGCGGGATATGGTATAGCTGATCCAGCCGGTCAGGTCCCCGAATTTTCTCTTTACATAAAGCTCCAATCCGTACGATCTACCTTGACCGATAAGAATTTGAGCTTCAATATTCTCATTTAGGTTAATGTTCGTCCCGTCTTCAAAATCAGCGACGTTTCCAATATTCTTGTAGTAAGCCTCGATCGAAGCTTCGATGTTATTATTATCAAAATTTTGAAAATAGCCAACGGCTATCTGATCAACGATCAGCGGTTTTATATTGGTTGAACTTGGCAGCCAAACATCGGTCACTTGTCCGGATGTACTGTTTGATAATAAATGAAGGTTCTGAACCATTCGATTGTATGACGCTTTTAAGGAAATCAGGTCCGTTAAGCGGTAATTGAGTGAAAAACGCGGTTCAAGATTCCCATAGTATTGCATGACCTCGTGTATATCATAGACAGCTGAGTCAACGATCTCGTTTTCTTCATTGTAAGTATAGGCAGTTCCCGGACCAATCTGATTGAAAAAAGAGGTTCTCAGTCCGTATTCAAGGCTTAATAAAGGAGAGATGGTCTGTTCGTTTGAAAGATATAGAGAGGTTTCCAGAGCATATTTCTCATCCAGCACGATCCTGAAGGCGTCGCTGTCCGATCCGGTGACCAGTTCACCCGGATCGAATCGGTATGCATTCATCTGAACACCCATGCGGAGCGTATTGTTCACATTTGGGTAATAGGTCAGATCCTCTTTCAATGCCCAATTTACAATTCCCGAATTAAGATAGGCATCTTCACCCAGTTTAAATCCGTAATCGTAAGTGCTGTGTATCAATGAGAGATTTGAAAACAATTTGTCGCTGAAAAGATGGTTCCATCTGAATGTACCGGTATTGTTGCCCCAGCTGGTCCCCAATACATCCTTGAAGCCAAATACATCCTGACCAAAGTATCCCGAAAGAAATACCCGGTTATTATCATTGATCTTGTAATTGATCTTTGCGTTCAGGTCGTAAAAATAAAGTTGGGTATTATCCGGTACCTGTTCCAGATTCAATGCTTTCAGGATCAGATCGGCATAACTTCTGCGTCCGGAAATGATAAATGACATCTTATCTTTGATGATAGGTCCTTCAAGTGTCAGTCGTGAGGAGATAAGGCCAATTCCGGCTTTAACATTGAATTCTTTATTATTGCCGTTATTCATCTGCACATCGATAACGGAGGAAGCCCTGCCGCCGTAATAGGCGGGTATACCCCCCTTGTAGACCATC
>Ga0272443_10002329_pt1 | contig 24525 bp, 21 predicted proteins | sample SSMAcet12_FD_193581 | JGI IMG/M metagenome (GOLD analysis project Ga0272443, IMG submission 193581) | Marine sediment archaeal communities from Little Sippewissett salt marsh, Falmouth, MA, United States - SSM-Acet-12 | ecosystem: Environmental > Aquatic > Marine > Wetlands > Sediment ...
ATGATCTTCTCTGGCTCTCAACACAGGCCCCGGGCGGGGATGGCCTCGATCACCATCAATTTCAACAATGAGGACGGCTGGCTGCCCATTGATTACGCCGAGGTCTCGCTCTCGCGAAGGGCTTACCGGGACGGGCAGAACGAATATCTGCTCAATAATCAAAAAGTCCGCCTGAGAGACATCAACGAACTGCTTGCCCAAACGGGCCTGGCTGAGATGTCCTACACGATCATTGGGCAGGGCCTGGTTGATGTCGCGCTGGCTCTGAAACCGGATGAACGCCGAAAGCTCTTTGAGGAAGCGGCGGGAATTGGCCTCTATCAGTCTCGCAAAGCGGAATCGCTAAAGCGACTTGAAAACACCCGTAAGAACCTTGACCGGGTGCTGGATATCATGACGGAAATCAAACCCCGGCTGCGCAGTCTGGAACGACAATCCACCCGGTTTGTTGAATACCAAAGGCTGCGAGCCGATCTGCAGGTGCTTCTGAGAGAGTGGTATGGCTTCCACTGGCATCAAAAGCAGGACGACCTGAGAAATGCCCGGACGGCCTATAAGACCCACGAGCAGCAACTGAGTGCCATGCGCAGGGAGCACGCGGAAATCAGCCATCAGGTTGAAGAATCACGCACGACGCTGCAGGAAAAGCGGCACGCTCTGGAACTGGCCCATAAGACGCTGTCGGAGCTGCATCGGGATTTTGAGAAGTCCTCCCGTGAGTTGGCGATTTTGGAAGAACGACGACGTTCTTATAAGCAGCAACAACAGGACCTGGAGATTGACCTGGCCAATGTTGAAGAAGCCCTGAGCGGCCTTGAAACGCAGGAAATTGGCTTTACGGAAGAGATTGACCAGCGGACGGCTGAATATAACGCTGCGCTTGATGAAGTGAATAAGGTCGATGCGAAATTAGCGGAGATCAAGCGCCAGAAGGAAAACGAAGAAGCGCTCCTTTCTGAAACCCGCAAGAAGCGAATCCGGCTGGAAACAGAAAATCTACAATTGAAAGCCCGTTTGGAGGAATTGAACAACCGACTCCAATCGCAAGCTGTGGAAAGAAATAAGGCTGAGGCCTCCCTGACTTCGCTCAAAGAAGAAAACCTTGAGCTGAAAGGGCAGGTGGAAACTGCGGAAGCGGCCTATCAGAAAGCCGAGAAGCACCTCGAGCAGCAAAATGCAGGCCTGCGTGACAAACGATCCCTAATTAACCAGCTGGAAGTGCAAAAGCAGGAAGAAGCCGAGAAGCTGGCTTCGCTGAATGCGCAGAAGGCCAAGTTGCAGGCCCAGTTCGATGTCCTCCAACAAGCAGAGGCAGCCCTAAGCGGCTATTCCGAAGGCTCTAAGGCCATTTTGGAGGATTCACGGAAGGGACACCTGCCCAAGGGCATTGTGCCGTTGTCACAGCATCTGGTGGTTGAAGCGAAGTATGAGAAAGCGCTCAGTGCTGCCCTGGGAGAGTTGGCTGACCTGTTAGTTGTCCCCACCAATGCCAAAGATATGATCATCGCTTATCTGGAATCTAAAGACCAGGACCGGGTCGCATTAGTGGCGGAATCAGCAGCCGATAATGTCCCGGTTTCCAAGAGCGTTCTATCCGCCAAAGGTGTTATCGGACTGGCCAGCGATCTGATCAAAGTGGACACCTCATTCCAGTCTTTGGCCAAAGCGATCCTCTCACAAATCGTGATCGTCGAAGACCAAAACCAAGCCCGGGCCATCCTGTCTGATCTTAAAAACGGTCAGAAGGCTGTCACGCTAAGCGGTCTGGTCTTTCATACCAACGGGATCATCACTTCGGGGCAGGGGGCCTCTGCCAGGCGCATGGGGCGAACACGTCAAAAAGGCGAGCTGGAGGATGAAATAAAATCCGGCGATGCGAAGATTTCCAAACAGGAAGCTGTCCTCTCCAAATTGAATACCGAGTTGGAGACCAATCGCCAGCAATACCAAAAGAATATTCAGACTGTCCAGCAGGCCGAAGCGGACCAAAAAGAAGCCTATCGTGCCCGACAGAAGATTCTGGATGAAGCGGCTCGGTTTGAAGAGCAGATCACCTGGCATACTGAACGCCTGGCTGCACTGGATGGCAGTGAAGCAGATATTCGCTCCCAGATCGAGCAACACCAGCAGAAATGCGAACAGCTTGAGGTTGAAACTGCTGAATTGGTGGATGCCGAAGAAATTTACCAGGAAAATGTTAACGCTGTCCCGGTGTTTGATGTCCAGCAGGAATTGAACCAGTGGCAGACGCATCAAATTGTTGCGAAAAATGCCCTGGGGACGGCCAGGCAGCGGGCACAGGATCATCAGGGTCGTCTTGATGACGCCAAAGAGCGCTTATCCATTTATCACGAGCGTATCAACATGATCCAGACCGGCTTGAAGGATATCGAAGAGCAGGAAATTGTCCTCAAGGCGGATATCTCCCAGGTCTCGAATAATATCGCTGAGATTGAAAAGACCCAGATTGATCCCCTCACTCAATCACAGAACGAGGTTGAGAAATCGGTTCTTGATTTGCAGCGCCAGGAAGACCAGTCTCACAAGAAAGTGATCATTGCTGAACGGCAATACACCCAGTTACAGCTTGAACTGGACCGCCGGAATGACCAATTGGAAAATCTGGTGCAAAAGATTGAAGATGACTTCGGTTTGGTTTCTTATGACTATGAAAAACGGATGGATGGTCCAAATCCACTACCATTCGATGACGGCTCAATTGAAAGCCTGCCAGTAGTCAAAGAAATTGCCCCGAATTTGGAAAGCGATATCAAACAGCTCAAAGCTCAAATCCGTCGCATCGGGGCCATCAACCCCGATGCTCAGCAGGAATATCTGGAGGTCAAGGAACGCCATGAATTCATGACCCAGCAAATTGCTGATCTTGAGGCCGCCAGTGAAGACCTGCGGCAGGTCATTGAGGAACTGGACGTCTTGATGGAGCGGGATTTTATCCGCACTTTTAAAGCTGTCAATACAGAATTCTCCGAATATTTCACCCGTTTATTCAACGGCGGCGAAGCCAAGCTGGTTTTCTCTGACGAAGAGAACCCGGTTGAGGGTGGTGTGGATATCGAGGCCCGGCTTCCTGGGCGGCGTCAGCAGGTTTTAGCGCTCCTCTCGGGCGGTGAGCGCAGCCTGACGGCTGTGGCTTTGATATTCGCCTTGCTGAAGGTCTCTCCAACCCCATTCTGCATTCTGGACGAGGTGGACGCCATGCTCGATGAGTCAAACGTGGGGAGGTTCATTGATCTACTGCGGGATCTGTCGCAGAAAACGCAGTTTGTGATCATCACCCATAACCGCAATACCGTCCAGGCGGCTGATGTGATCTACGGTGTGACGATGGGCCGTGAATCAACCAGCCAGATGATCAGCCTGAAACTGGAAGAGGTTGATGAAAGTTTCCTGAAGTAAATAGTTTTTTGGATAAAAAAAGAAGCGCTATTGATATAGCGCTTCTTTTTAATTCTAATGTGTTAGATCTATTGACCACCCAGCAAAATGGCGCTCAAAAGAGAGGACGGCATTTCAGGGGTTGTGGGGACATATTCTGTCCAATCCTCAAAGATTTCAATATCTTCACGGGCATTCTTCAGTTCTTCCAACCAATTATTGAAGACGGCATCCTTTTCATTCTGGAAATCCGTTGCTGACATTTGAGCTTCGCGTTTCCCAATGAATTGGATAATATGCCAGCCAAAATCGGTCTGGACGGGATCACTGATTGACCCGGGCTTACTCATAGCAAAAGCAGCATCGGCGAAGGGTTCCACCATTGCTGTTGCATTGAACCAGCCCAAATCGCCGCCGTTATTCTTGTTGGTTTCATCCGTGGAATATTCGGCAGCCAGTTCAGTCCAATCTGCGCCTTCATTAAGCAGGTTGATGACAATCTGAGCTTCTTCTTCGGTTTCGACCAGAATATGACGAGCCCAAACCTGTTCCTCAACTGGCGAGACATCTGCAGTGATTTGTTCTTCTAATTTGTCACCCAGGAGATTGGCTTCATAAATTGACCTCAATTGATCAGCCGAGAAGCGATAGTCTTTATTCATTTTATCGAAATCATCAAGTTTCTGACCGTAAATCTCAGTGGTGTAAGTCGTCGGTGTTGGGGTGATGGTCGGGGTCAGCGTAATTGTTGGCGAACCTTCAGGCTCTTGAGTGCCTTCAACGGCATCCCCGGTGGCCTCGGTTTCTTCGGTCACGGCAGCTTCCTCAGAAGATGTCGCCGTCACTTCAGGTGTTTCCGTGGGTTCCTGGGTTTGGGTAGGTGTGCTGGTCGCAGGGACCAGAGCCAATTCGGTTTTGGAATAGGTGGGGGTTGCTTCAACAGTAGGTGTTACGGAAGGGGTTGCGGTGCCATTCGGATAGAAACCGAATGCATCCTTCATCGCATTTTCCACTTCAGCGTCGCTCACGGTGATTCCTCTGGCAGCCGCTTCCTCACGGATGATGATCTCGTAGATCATATCATCCAGAACCTGACTGCCCAGTCCCTCACTATCCTGCATTTGATAGGCAAGGTCTTGCGCATAGGTCAGGAAACTGGCACCGAATTCGCCGTACATTGAATAATATTGGTAGTAAGTGTATGCCTGATCAAGCAACTGCGCCCGTGTATATTTGACGCGGGATTCGAACTCGCCGGCTTTAATCACCTGGTCGCCGACCTGTGCAATGGGGTGATTTGGCCGAACAAGAAAGTTGTCGATCAAACCATAAGTGACCAATCCAATCACAGCTATTGCGATGACAATCGTAACAATCAGGATTGTTTTGGTCTGTCGTTCTTCACGCTGTTTCCGCGCCAGGTGTTTCTTGGTTAAGTTTCTAGTGCTCTGTTTTTCATTTGCCATAGATGTCGACCTATCTGATTAAGGACTTGGTTGAACGGTCTTAATTGCTTGTGAAGGGCAATAAGGCAATATGTCGAGCGTTCTTGATGGCTTTGGCAACAGCGCGCTGATGTTTGGCGCAAGCGCCTGTCTGCCGACGGGGGCGGATCTTTCCGGTATCGTCAATATAGCGACGTAAAAGATCGGTGTTCTTGTAGTTAATGACCAGATCTTTATCAGTGCAAAATTGGCAAACCTTAGAACGCGAGTAGTAACGATTTCCTCGGCCTCTATAATTACTCATTTTGAACTCCTGTTTTCACCAGAAGGTTAGAAGGGAAAATCCTCGAAATCTTCTGTGTCATTTTGAATATCTTTATTCTTGTTTTTACTATCCATCAACATGATATCCCGGGCGACGATTTCAACTGACTTCTGGGGGGTGCCATTGCTGTCCACCCATTCTCTAATCTGTAATCGTCCTTCAACATACACCATACTGCCCTTGGATAGATATTGTTTGGATATTTCTGCTAATTCTCCCCAGGCGACAACATTGAACCAATCGGTTTCTGTGTGTCGTTCTCCGTCTTTCGATTTCCAGGATCGGTTGCAGGCAACTGAGAAACTGGATACCGATTTTCCGGTGGGGGTAAACCGCATCTCGGGATCTCTTCCGAGATATCCTATGATCATGACCTTATTCAGACAACGGGCCATGAAGGCCTCACTTTCTCATTAAGAACGGAATTACTCGTCCTTTTTGACAATGATATGCCGGATGATCGGTTCAATGTAGCGCAGAGTTTTGGTAAGTTGTGAGCCGTAATCCGGTTCCATTTCAACTTCCATATATACATAGTATCCATCCCGGAAGTTCTGGATCTCGTATGCCAGCGTCTTGGTGCCCCAAAGATCAGTCTTGAGGACTTTGCCGCCGTTATCCGTAATGAGGCCACTCACGCGGTCAACAACGCCCTGCGTGGTTTCCTCGTCCAGATCGGGTTGGACGATGAAAATTAATTCATACTGTCGCATTTGGAATCTCCTTTCCTCGGGTTTGCTGCCCTTGACTATCGTGGATAGCTGAGCAGTGGAAAGAAACCTTATTTAATTTGGCTTCTTTGCTGCATCACTCAATTTTTCGAGCAACACAGCAAAGAAGTATACCTGAAAGGTCAGACCTTGACAAGCGCCATTTTATTCCAGGAATGCTTATTTTTCTTTTTCCTCAATCAGGATTGAGGAGAGGATCACGGAGACGATGCTGACGATGATCGAACCAAGGAGGGCGGCGGGGAAGCCGCTGACATAAAATCCCACGTTGAGCCAGTTTTGGGCGATCCAGGAGGCCAGCATGAAGGTCCCGGCATTGATCACAAAGACGAAGAGGCCTAGAGTGAGGATGATCAGTCCACAGGACAGCATTTTCAGAATAGGCCGAACGAGCGCGTTGACCAGGCCCAACACAAGCGCCATGATGGTGAATGCAACCCAGGCATTGCCTTCCACCGAGATGCCAGGCACAACCAGCACAGCCACATAGAGTGAAACGGCAGTAATCAACCAGCGGAGGATGAGTTTCATTTTTATATTCCTTTCTTATTAGTTAATTCTCTTTAATTATACCGATATTGTATAACAGATCTTTATGGTTACAACCGATAGAATCTATCGTCATAAATAAAAATTCCCTGGCCATCCTCCAGACGGGTGATGATGCAGTCATTCGCCTTCTCATATTGACGGATGCGTTCTTCAAGCCCTTCATATTGGGACAGGAAGCGTTGATAATGGGGGAGGATGTCCAAATCCGTGAGCGCCAGACCGTTAAGATCCGTCAGCCCAATCTCGTCATTCATTTCGGGGTTGAATTGGGCCACCAGGCTTATGTTCTTCTGCAGAACAAGCGTGCCCGCGCTGATCCCAATCAGGACCTTTTCACCGGCGATTTTCTGAATGACGGTCCTGTTTTGCTCCTTTTGGAGATGTTTCAGCAAATGAAAAGGATTTCCGCCCAGAATTTCGACGACATCATAATCCAATAAAAGCTTTGCTTCCTGAAAATCGAAATCAAAATAAGCTACACTCAATCCCAACCGCTCCAATTCACCGGTCAGTCGGGGAATGTGCCAGTCTTTCTCTTTATAACCCAGAGAGGCCGTTGTGATGATGACGGCTTCACCCCCTTCGGGAATAAATTTTCGCACTTCATTGATCAGTGTGTCAGACGATAATCCGTTTGAGGTCAGAATAATCATGGCTTTCTCCAATCAGTGAAACCCTGGCTGACAGTTTTATTCTAATCTGAAATCAAAAATCACCGGGCTAGGAAACCCGGTGACTTTATTTATCTGTGGTTTGTGCGTGACTTACTTTGCCAATTCCCTCACGGGCAGACCTTCTATATAGCCCCGCTCACCGATTGGGGCGAGTTGAAATCTGGGTCCGTCCTCCGGCGCCCATTCCCAACCAAAATGCTTTGGGTCGTAACGCTTGATAGCGTCCCAGGTGGTGCCGATAGCATCAATGAAGTCCTCATCATTAAAGGGCTCGCTCTGAAAAACCAGGTACTTGCAAGCCGGCAGATCAATGATCTCAAAGCCTTCGGGGATGATGCCGGAAAAGTCAACAGGCACTTCAACACCCTGACAATATTCTGATGTCCCCGATTTACGGAATTTCTCCGGCAGCCAGACGCCAATCGATTCGTTCATTGCGCCCTGAATGCTTTCAAGGATGCCCCAAATATCACAACCCACTTCTTCACAATAGGCAAAATAATCCTTTGCCTTAAACCCTCTTTTCAGAATCAACTTGCGTTTGGGTCGTTCAATAACCTGCGTAAAAATCACTGTGCTGTCCATTTTTCCACTGCTCCTCTCAAGAAATTGATAATAGTGCCGAATAGGATAGTAGATGAACTGATTTATGGGCGGCATCTGTTTACGGTAATTCCGAGGTGAAATGGCGAAGTGTTTTGAAAAGGCTTTGGTGAAACCTTCGTGAGAACCAAACGCGGATTCCAGGGCGATATCCAGGACACTCATGTTGGTTTCCCGGAGTTTCCTGGCGGCCGATGTCAACCGGACCCAGCGAAGGTATTCAAAGGGCGTCTTCCCAATTAATTCGGAAAAAGCACGTAGGGCATGCCAGGGAGAATAGGCAGCGGCTTTTGCCAAATCCTGAAGAGTAATCTCCTCCTGATGGTGCGCCATAATGTAGTCCTGCATCCGCTGGACGGCATTAATTTTCTCCCAGTTTTTCTCCAAATCATTCATCAGAAATATCTTACGCGATCTCTATCGAACAATTCTTGACCCGGATTGCTTTATGACGCTGCAATAAGAATAAATATGAAGGGAACAGATCAAATTAAAAACGAACCATTCTCGAACAGTTGTAAACTGCTGTAAATGGCTCGGTTTAGGCTTTATCAGCGCCCCTGACAGGACTCGAACCTGCAACCATTGGATTAGAAGTCCAGTGCTCTGTCCAATTGAGCTACAGGGGCAAATTAGCGATGAAATTATATCATGTCTCAATTCAGGACGGGTCGGATACCTTTGTATACCCGGATCCCGGAAAAGGTTCTCAGGATCGTCTCGGGAGGTCGGTCCAGAATTTCACTAAGCTGCTCAACCGTCAGTGGTTTATTACCATTAGAAAGAAATACCCGGAATACAGAATCGACCAAAGCCATTTTCTCGGTCAGGAAGCCTTCCTGCCTGGCACAGTGTGAGATAAGGATATGCTGAAGACCATCCACCTGGGTGATTTCAGCTGTGTCGGGATCCACCCAATCAATCAATTCGTCGTTGTTCAGGTTTTCAAACACCTTCTGATGTTCCTCACAAAGGAAGCTACGCAGGTAAACGCGCCAATCGCGGTCGTGATTCTTCCACCAATCAAAATCGATCTTGAAGGGCGTGGTTATGGTGGGTTTTACGAGGCTGCTTCGTTTTGACGCCATACTTTCCTTTCGTTACGATTCCTTACTCAGGCGGAAATAAAGGTCTCCAACAGGGGCGAACTCGGGGGATGAGGCCAACAGGCTGAATACGGCCCCGGGTGGGCATCGATAGATGCAGTTCATAGCTGCGTAAAGTTCCACCGCATGAACCTGGCCCTGCGGGTTGAGCTTGGCCAATTCCTGCATGGTCTCAATCATGACCTTCTTCATAGGTTTCTGATTGGTCGCTCGCTTTTCCCAGAGTTCATCCAGAACATCGGTGGAGGGGACGGCGATTGCCATGCGTTCGTTGAAATTTGCTGTGATGGTCTGCTTGAGCATTGCAAAGACGATCCCGCCATCGGTTCCAATCAGCAGAGTGCGCATCCATTCCCGGTTGGTGCGTTTCTTCTCAGGTTTGATCAGGACTTCGCCTGGTTGCTTGCCGGGTTTGAAATGGATGATGCTGCCAGGGATAAGCTCCTTGGCCTCATACCATTCTCGCAAACCATAGATGTAATTATTTGGGCGGACCACCCAGGCGGATATCTCTTCGCCATCTTCGTCAATCAAAGTGAATTTGACTCGTGGTGTTTCGATGGCCGTTGGGAAGAAGGGCCGTGTAAGGGCCGTCAGCGGGAGGGTGCCCATCCGCCAATGAGGATAGTTCAGGGTAACTGTCACTTCCTTACCCTTATTGCGGCGCATATAATCCGGATCCGGAACGGTCAATTCATCGTCCAGCCGCTGTTCAGCGACCAGCATATCTTCTGTCAGCACAGACCGGTCATAATCAACAGTGGTATAGTCTAACTGAACGGGCTTTTCCCTGACATAATCCGGCTCAAGGCGGTTCAGAAACCATTTCACGATTCCTCGCGGCCCCACTTCATCAAACCGTGGGTCCTCTTGCAGGGCATAGTTCATAGAAAATTGGACCAGCTCAGGCGGGTCATCCGATTCAATTTCAATCTGTTCCAGCAGGTCTTCAACTGGAAGAGGCCCACCGCCATACATATCCAAAACGGCCTCGGCCAGGTTCAGATGTCCCACATTGAATTCAATCAGCAGGGATTTCGGGAACCAGTTCCCGCCAATCCTTACCAGGTCTTTGTTCTCGTTGAGCATCACTTCCAGTTTTGCCGTGATCTCTTCACCGAAGGCTTCAACCACTGCTTCAGGATTTGTGCCGCTGGATTCCTCATCGACATTGGAAACCTCATTGAGCTTGTGTTCCGCCAGGTTAGCAGCAAACTGTCTGCTCTCGCCGTCTTTCAGCGCAACGGTCAGAACTTGCAGTCCTTCCAATTCGGGATTATTACCTTCGCGTACAGCGGTCACTTCACCGCTGGCCCAGTTCATTGCGGGGAATTGAATCTTATCGCCGGCGGCATATGTCTTTTCAGGCAGATAGATATCCCCGATCTTCTGCTGTTTTTCCTTGAGTTGTTTCTTTTCAATGCGAATTCGATCTGCGATCAGCGCTGCTGCCAGATCGGATGACGGCAGAGGAGTTTCTTTTTCAAGAAGAAAACTATAAAGATATTCAATATCTTGTTGTTTGATTTCCAATTCTTGCCAATAGGAATCGCCCAACTCAATGTCAACAAATGCCATAAACCAGCCTCAAATAGAAAGATTCTGTTAAATTATAACTCACCAGCGAATACCGATTATACCTTAATGTTTTTACTATAGTTTGAATTGTTTACTAGAAAAGCGAATGCGTATAAATTCAAAGTAATAAGAAAAGCCTGAATCAAACATCCGAATCAGGCTTTTGTTGTACACACTTTAAAACTTAAGGAGTGTTAGGTGCCAAATACCCTCATTCCAATTTCATGGTTCATATCACCAGGATGCCCCTTTGGATGGGGTGGGTGATGGAAGGCATCCTTATAGGTGTTTGAGGTTAGCGGTTCACCCTTACTGTCCTTTACGAAGAAATGGACATCATAAACCTCATCCTTATCAACATCAAATGTCAAGTCGCACAATCTATTGACGCTATCTCCAAAGATGTCAATCTTTTGGCTGCCACTGACAATTTCCATTCCAGATGAATTAGATACAACCCATTCCACGGTGCAATCCTTATAAGCTTCCAGAAGATCATTCACAACCCAGATGGCGACGGGTTCATCTTTATATTCCATAAACACCCCTATCGGTTGATTGCTTTCTTCAAGCGCTTTCAAGCCTTCCTTTGGCAATCCCCACCAATCATAGAGGCCATAAAAACTCTGGGGACCGATATCAGAGAAGAGGAATTGGATATAGCCTGAACACGGCTTGTATTTAGCAATTCTGTAATGTTCAACAAAGAATTTCAGCAGTCGATATTGATAGTATTGGAGACGTTCAATGCCATGCTCTTCGATCAATGTTCTGAGTCGATTGTAAATCTCAGGAATCCGTATCAGGTTCGCTTTGCAGGCCGGGGCATCAAACCCGAATTCCGTGTTGAGTTTCTCGGGCATCATCAAAGCATCAGTGTATTGGGTCATTTCACCCATGAGTGATCCGAGGTAGTTGTGGGTGTCCCCACTTTCCAGATCATTTTGTTGAATAGAGCCTTTGATATAAGGCCTGGTCGGATCGAGCTGTTTCAACGCTTCGACTAACTGAGGGCCAGGTGAAACCTTCATCATGGAAACTGGCATTGGGTCGACATTTTTCATCATACCCATCTCAACCGCCAATAACCAAAGGTCCGGCTCATTCATGCACACCCAACAGGCAATTGAAGGGTGATTGCGGAGGTTCTTTATCATGTCTCCAAAGACTTTGACAGCTCTGTCTTTGAATTCTTCAGTTACCGGATGAAGCCAATTCAGATCCGAATCCTGCATGACAGCGATACCGATTTCATCACAGAGATCATAAAACTCATTATTCGCAACATGGACATGGACTCTTACAAGATTGAAACCTGCCCATTTCATAGCCTTTAGGTCACGGCTATATTGTTCTTTACTCAATTTGGAAACATAGACATCAGGAAAATACGAGGTTCCTCTGACAAACCAATCTTTTCCATTCAGAATAAAGGTTGTCTCATCAACCGACCTTCTGATCTCAACTTTTCGGACCCCAAACCTGCGAACCACTTCCTGAATTTCTCCATCGCTGGAAATCAATTTAATTTTTGCCGTATAGAGATAGGGGGTTCCCCTGTCCCATGTATTCCAGATTTTTGGGTTGGAAATCACTAAATCGAGGTCTATTGCAGCTTCCCCAAACTTGACCGGAACCGTTGAATTGGTTGACGCAACCAGTAAACCAGTTGCCTCATCAATGATTTGACCTTCCAATCTCACTTCACTGGAGTCTTTCTTGTTTATGACGAGGATGGAGATTTTTACATCCGCTGATGTAAAGTTGTCTTTTAAGTCAGTTGTAATAAGTGGATTTCCTGAAATCCTGATATCTGGAAAGAAAGCGAGTTTTACATCTTTCCAAATGCCTACTGGATTAACATCTCGTTGAATAAAACCATCTGAATGTTCGTAAGTGCCTTTCACCATATCGTGAATGGTCATTCCAAACTCAAACCCCTCGACACTCAAGGATAAGGTGGATTTGTCCCAAGGCGACCACACTTTTACAATCAGTGAATTCGTTTGGTTATATTTAAGATGATCAGTAACATCAAACTCAAAGGGTGTTGAATAACCTTCATGTTCACCGATAAAATCACCATTGAGCCAGATCTTGCAGTAATAATCCACGCCCTCAAACCTTAAAATAGCGTTCTGGCCTTGTTCCGCTTCTGAGACATCAAACTCCTTCTTGTACCACCAAGGAGCATTATTAAAATATCTCAGTTCACGACCAAAATATGGTTGTTCAGCCAGCAAGAGCTGAAGGTGGGTCAGACGGTCAATCGGCTCCCATTCAGAAAAAACGAAAGGAGCGTTTTTTGGATTCCATTCGGTTTTAAAGATCCCTTTTTCTTCGCCGCAATCTTTGACATCCTGCAAAATATGCCATCCATTGCTTAGTATATATTCCTTCAAAATATTCTCCTTTTCTCTCGATATGTTTTAGCAAACAATCTTTCAAATTATTATTATGAGTTATTCGGTGACTTCCTCATTTGCTTTATGCTTTTCGGAGATAAAGAGAATCGGAATGATACAAAGCACGGTGGCTGCAGCGGCCAGATAGAACAGGGCGGGGGAAGGTATTGTCCCCGCTTCTCCTCCAACCACGACAGGTGTACCAAATTTCTGGATCACAAACGAACCCAGGCTGGAGCCAATAATCATCGGAATAGTGACGATGAAGATCAGTGCGAGGCCAGAAAATTGAGCAGTCTTATTCTTGGGATACAGATCTTTTGCCCACGCGTTTCCACAGACGCCGAAGCCTGTCAGGGGCAGCATCAATATCATCTGGAAAATGACCAGTTCAATGAAACTGCTGCCGGGCTTAAGTAAGGAATAAATGATTGCTCCACCGATCATAATAATTAGGGATATCACTGAGATCTTCTTACGACCGAATCTGTCACTCAGCGCACCGATTGGGAGAGCAAAGAATAAACCTACTACTGCTGTGATGGCACTGGCCAATCCAGCATCAGTTGCAGAGAATCCAAGATATTGCATCACATAAATCAATTGGTAAATCACCACTGCATACCAGCCACTCCCCCAAATCGTGACCGCCAGTAACAACAAGAAAAGATCTTTATTCTTTTTTATACTTTCTAAACTGAAATTTCCGAGAATTTCTGCAATCAGAGATTTTCTGTTGGCATCCTCAGGTTGCTCAGGTACCGGTTTGTCCTGAAGGATGAGCCCACCAATCACGCCGGCAACGATCATCAGAACACCCATACATGTGAAGAAAAACGAATATCCAAGGTTGTCAATTGTGATCCCCGCAATAACACTGGTGAGTATGCCTCCCACACCCGTTACAATTGAAATGATGCTTTGCACACGCCCCCGATTATTTTTATTTGTTATGTCTGTGACGTACCCTCCAAATGAACCATCATAGGCCGCGCCGAAACCAATCATCATAACGCTGTCAATAATGACAATCAGAGGAATTGCTAATTTGATCGATTCTATTCGATCTGTAAAAGCAAAAACGATAGTTAATGCGCCTGCCAGGAGGAAGCCAAATAAGATAAATGGCCTTCTTCTTCCCCAACGTCCTCTATGCCGATCGCTGGCGGCTCCAAATACAATAGCTGACAATGCTGCTGTTATCGCACTAATTGACACCATCCAAGCAACGGGTTGTGGATTAGGCGTGACATTGTCATAAACATATGTGTTGTACCAACTGTTCTCCATTGAAGAAACCATAGTTGCGACGATGACGATGAATATCATTGCAATCCAGGTCATCGTGTTCTTTGATTCCATCAATTGGAACCATTTTTTCCCCTCTACTTGACTGTTTTTTCCCTGACTATTGCTGTTCATTGATTGTAGTCTCCTTCCTACTATTATGAAACATAAACGCTGTGACCCATGAAAAGGGTCTACCGCAAACAATGAATCTTATGATATGGATGGAGCAAATTTGTGTATATCAAATAAATGAATTTTGTATCAAGAATCTGTACTGCGCACATGAAAGATTCAAACTAACGTGGGTATAAATGCCCTACAAGTTGCAAACATTGGGGTTCGTGATATGATTTTTGGTACTCAAGCCAAGAGGAATCTTATGGACTTTTCAATAGAGTCGATTCTATTTCACCTCAATCTATTACATAAGGTGACGGGCGTTCCCTTATCCATTCTGGATACAGAAGGAAAGGTGAATAACGCTATTCCTTTTGATGAATGCGGAGTTGATTTTTCCATTTCACCATCAGTAACTCCCGGCATTTATGCATCTGCACGAGAATTTCCATTCTTTGATTTTGATAATCAATCAACGATCTATTCATTGATCCCTATCGAAAATGATGATCGGAATTATATTTTTGTTGGGCCGGTGAAAATCGTTAGAGATCTGGATATTTCCGTCTATCAAACTGGCTCATCTATTTTTAGTCATATCAGTTTGGCTGAATGTGAAGCTATCCTGTCCGTGTTGCCGGTTATGAATTTTTATGATTTTATCAAAGTGGTTCAGCTTCTATATTTTGAAATAACCGGGAAAGAAGTTACATCCAACCAATTCTTCATGAAGGAACCGGAATCAACAATTTCCGCTGATGTCAATCGAATCTTGTTTTCGCGCCGAGAAACCTCTGTATATCATCATTCCTATATAGGCGAATTGCTTATGGGTGACGTGATTCGTAAAGGTCAGTTAGATAGATTCTGGGAGGCAGCCAGATTTGCTGAAAAGGGGGTACCGGGCGTTATTCATCAAGACCCTGTAAGAAATATGAAGGACCTTGGCATTATTACCATAACGATTATCACTCGTCCGGCTATTCAGGGTGGCGTAAGTGATGAGATTGCTTATGCGATGAGTGATGCCTATATGCGGGAGATAGAAGCATGTGATAGCTATAAAGAAGTCATCCAAATCTGTTTTCGAGCAGCCTATGAATATACTTCTGCCGTCGCAAATATAAGAAAGAAAACCAATTTCAGTTCCAATGTATTGAGATGTATTGACTATTTGCAGGCTCATCTCCATGAAAAAATTGTTTTGAGCGATATATCAGAAAATCTGAAAATTAATTCAAAGCAGTTATCAGCCGCATTTAAAAATGAAACCGGCCTGTCCATCACAAATTACATACACCAGGAGCGTGTAGAAGAGGCAAAAAGCCTTCTGGCGCACTCTGATTTATCCTTTTCAGACATTAGTAATTTTCTGAATTACTGCAATCAAAGTTATTTCACAAGCATTTTTAATAAATTTACCGGTACCACGCCATCGGCGTATCGAGAACAACATTACAAGACTCCCATCATTGATTTAAAATATTCGGTAGCGGAATATATGAAGGAGATTATGCACCGAGAAAATAGTCCAAACAACTATTCAGCTTCAAAGTGATAAGAGAAGTAATTACTATCCAATTTCTGGGTTTTCCCTGGAGGGTATACGCTTGAAATTCAAATTCACCCAGTCTCGTTTAAAAAGTATCAATCATGCGTTAAGTGGCTGGTGGTATGTCATCCGTACCCAGCAAAACGCCTGGATTCACGCAATGGCATCCGTTCTGGTGGTGATTGTAGCGCTCTGGTTAAAAGTGTCAACCCGTGACTGGGCGCTGCTTGTCCTGGCGGTGGCAATGGTCTGGACGGCGGAATTCCTGAATACCGCCCTGGAAGTGGTCGTGGACCTTGCCAGCCCTGATCTGCATCCCCTGGCAAAGGTGGGGAAGGATGTCGGCGCGGCCAGTGTATTAATTGCCGCCCTGAGTTCCGCAATCATCGGTATTTTGGTGATGGGGCCACCATTTGTGGAGAAGTTCAAAGACCTGTGGATATTGTTGGTGAGATAAAACACTTGACCAAGGAAATATAATAAAAAAGGTCTTAAAAATATATAAAACTCTTATATTTGCCAGGAATAATTATGTTATACTGCAATCATTAAGTGATTAAGGAGATAGCAAATGATTAACGAACCAATCCATGTTACCGATGCCGCGTTTGAAAAAACCGTGTTGGAATCATCTTTACCCGTTATTGTAGACTTTTGGGCACCCTGGTGCGGTCCCTGCAAGATGGTAGCTCCCATTCTGGATAAGATCGCAGGCGAATATGCCGGCAAGATGGTTGTCGCCAAAGTCAATACGGATGAGAATGCTGAATGGGCAATGAAATACGGCGTCCAGGGCATTCCCACCATGTTGTTGGTTTATAACGGCAAGATCGTCAACCGCCAGGTTGGCGCATTGCCGGAACCCATGCTCCGCGAGATCATTAACCAGTTCTTGGAAGTGGTTGGTGAGCATCAGAGCGAAAACTAGTTCGAATTGAAATTTAAAAAGAAAAGCACTCATCAAAGAGTGCTTTTTTTCTTTAACAAAAATCGGTCTTATTCTTTCTTTCGAACGATATCCGCCCCAAGTTTGGCCAACTTCAGGTCAACTTCCTGATACCCGCGGTCAATCTGGCTGATATTCCGTAGTACGCTGCGACCTGGCGCAGATAAAGCTGCCAACACCAACGCCATACCTGCCCGGATATCCGGGCTTTCCAGGTGTTCAGCCTTGAGTGTGGTCGGTCCCTGCACGATGCAGCGGTGGGGGTCACACAGGACAATCTGTGCGCCCATGCTTACCAGCTTATCGGTGAAGTACATTCTTGAAGGATACATCCAGTCATGGAACAGAATGCTTCCTTTGGATTGCGTGGCGATCACAATCGCGATGCTCATCAGGTCGGTTGGAAAGGCCGGCCAGGGCATCACGGATATCTCCGGGATGGCATTCCCCAGGTCGGGTTCAATTTCGAGGTTCTGGTCAGCGGGGACAAGGATGTCATCACCCGAATAATCCCAGGTGACGCCAAGGCGTTTCATAACCAGATGGACCATATCCAGGTGCTCAACCCCTGCATTGTGAATGCGGATTGAGCCACCTGTGACCACTGCTGCGCCGATGTAGCTCACCACTTCAAGGTAATCGGGGCCGATTGTGAAATCGGCACTATGCAGGCGATCCACACCGGTTATATGCAGGGTGTTGGAACCGATATTCTCAATTTTTGCGCCCATTTCATTGAGGAAATGACAGAGGTCCTGAACATGGGGTTCGCTGGCTGCATTCCGCAGTACGCTTTCACCTTTGGCCAGGACACAAGCCATGATGGCGTTTTCCGTGCCTGTAACCGATGCTTCATCCATCAGGATATCTGCACCGACCAACTGCTTACATGTAAATTGGAAATGGTTATCCGTATATTCCGTTTCAACGCCTAATCTGGAAAAGGCCAGAATATGCGTATCCACGCGTCTGCGCCCAATCACATCTCCACCCGGTGGGGGCAGCAGAAATCTTCCAACCCGGCTGATCAATGGACCAGCCAGGAGAATGGAAGCCCGAATCCGCCGGCAGATCATTGGATCAAGGTTGGCGGGTTGGATATCGCTGGCATCAAAACGGAGGGTTGTCTGGTCTAGATAGTCCACCTTGACATTGAGGCTTTCCAATAACTTAACCATTGCCCGAACATCCAGGATATCCGGTACATTATGGAGGGTCACCGGTTCATCGGTTAGCAAACAGGCCGCCATCAAAGGTAAGGTGGCATTTTTGTTGCCAGAGGGCGTAACTTCTCCACTGAGCGGGATCCCCCCATTGATGATAAATTTTTCCATACCTACTCCAGATCAAAGGTTTGGTTAAAAGCGTGCTGTTGGGAACGGGTTGGCTTTTGCAAAGTTCAAAAAGAAGTGTATCATACCCGCTCGATTATATCAGCAGAAATGAGCCGTCAAACCGCGAGCCCTTCGGCCAGCCCAACTGACTCGTCGCTAAATCGCTGGATGTTCTCATCAAATTTATGTTTAAGATGCTGGGTGGTCTCAAGGAACTTCTCTTTATCTTCCCAGGTTCGTTCAGGATAGAGCAGCTCTTTCGGCACGCCCGGAATTTCATCCGGCACGGACAGACCAAAGACCGAATCCTTATGAAAACTCGTCTCTGTGGCCGTGAGCGCCCAGGAGACCATCTTCCGCGTGTGGGGCAGGGGCATGCGGTAACCGGTGTGATAATCTCCACCTGTCCAGCCGGTGTTGATCAGCCAAACCCGGCAATCATGAAGGCGGACTTTTTCCTGCAGCATTTGGGCATAGAGACTGGGCTTCAGGGGCAGGAACGGCTCCGCAAAGCAGGTCGAAAAGGTAGCTTTGGGCTGCTTGCCGAGGCCGCGTTCCGTGCCGGCGAGCTTGGAAGTGTAGCCCGAGAGGAAATAATAAGCAATTTCCTCTTCACTCAACAGGGCAATCGGGGGTAAAACGCCAAAGGCATCGGCAGTCAGGAAGAAAATATTGCTGGGATGCCCAGCCACGCCCTTTAAAAGGCTGTTCTCGATCCGGGTAAGGGGATAAGCAGAGCGAGTGTTTTCAGTGATCGAACCATCGTCGAAATCAGGTTCGTGCGTTTCCGGATCCAGAATGACATTTTCCAGCACGGTTGCCTGATTATTGGTCGCTTTCCAAATCATAGGTTCCAGTTCAGGGTCAAGCCGGATGGTTTTGGCATAGCATCCCCCCTCGAAATTAAAGATCCCATTCTCGCCCCAGCCGTGTTCGTCATCGCCAATTAACATCCGGTCGGGCGTGGCGGAAAGGGTGGTCTTACCTGTGCCGGAGAGACCAAAATAGAGCGCAACATCGCCTTCCGGGCCGACATTCGCGGAACAATGCATCGGCAGAACATTCGAATCAGGCAGGATACCGTTCATAATGGTGAAGGTCGATTTTTTGATCTCGCCACCGTATTTCGTCCCGGCAATCAGGATCGTCTCTGCGCCCAGATCAAGATACACCGCGGCCGGTGAATGAGATTCCTGAAAATCAGGAGGTAACTGCAGGCCCGATGCAGCCAGAATGGTGATATCCGGCGCAGTCTGGTGCGGAACCCCGGACTGGATAAAGAGGTTGTTTGCCAATAGCGCCTGCCAGGCATATTCCGTGACCAGGCGAATCTTCTTCTGAAATTGTGGATCAGCACCGATCCGGCAATCCACAACGTAGATTTTCCGCTCGGTAAGGTATTGGGTAATGATATCCCTTAATTTTGAAAATTGATCGGATGTGACCGGTTGGTTGATCGGTCCCCACCAGATGTTATCCCGCTGCGCATCATCAAGCAGATATTTATCCTTGGGCGATCTTCCGGTGTAGGGCGCGGTAATAACGTTCAGAGCGCCTTCGAGTGTTAGCTCGCCTTCCTGATTCTGTAAGGCTTCCCCGACCAGATCCTCTGGTTTCGGGTTGTAGTAAATGGTTTCTGTGGGGTGAATTGCATTTGCATCAAGCCAATGGGTGAGTGCTTGATCCATAAAAAGGTTCCTCCTGAGAGCTTTGGTGAGTGAGTCGATGCTTTCGTATAGATATACTTATTCGGTTGAATGAAGCCCGGTAAACCAATACCAGATCACATCTCTGGCCGGTTTACCCGCGATGGATGAGGAGCTATCCATCAGCGAAACAACTGGATTATAACCCCTGATGGACATACCGGAAACCCAGTCCAGATCTGCCGCAATGGGGAGGATATTGTTATAGATTTGAACCTGCCGATCAAGTTCAACGGCTGAATTTGAAACCTCAGATGCCAGGAACAGACCATCATTGGAACAGACCTCATCAATAATCAGGCAACCCTCCAGTGCATCCTCGGTTGAGGGATACCCGAACGCGAGGATGATCGGTAGACCTGTTTGTTCATACATAGGATAAACCTGGTTGTCAATGACGTCCCAAAAATTAGCGGCGATAGTATCCGGTTCATCCTGACCGGCATCAGATAGGGGCGCATCAACCGAGACCGTAATGGTGTCAAATTGATTGATGAACGAGGGCAGGGGATCGGCCGAGACCTGAACATTGGAAGCCCAGACCAATTGACCGGGATAAATCGCTCGGATTTCATTGAGCAAGGAATGCCACTGCGCATCAATTGTCGCGGGAACGTTTGAGGGTGTACCATCCAGGAATGTGCCGCCTGTGAACATGGGCAGAAGGGCTTTGCCGCCCAAAACGAGCTGTTCCACGTTTTCATCAGCTGCTATCCTGGCATAATTCAATATAAAGGTGTGATAATCCTCAAACCAACTTTGCCACCACTCAGCGCTATGGTCCTGAGACGCCCAGTAATCAGCGAGATCCTCAGTTGGCCCAATTTGCGGGAAGAGACTCACCCCTAAGCCAAAGGATTTAGCTGAGGTGATCAGGCTTCTCAGTTCATCGGTAAAAGGCGAGCTTCCAATTTCCGGCCTGATCGAGAGACTGCTATCGGATAGGAACCACTGGGGTGTGAACTGAACAGAATTGGCGTCGATCTCTGCCAGGGTACTCAGTCCGATAGGGGCGTAGGTCCGCCAGGAGGCATCCATTTCCGGGGATAGTTCGATCTGTGTCAGATAGGAGGCATCTTTTACAGGAATGTTTGCGGCAATAATTTCGGTTGGTTCGGAGAAAGTTTGCCAATTAGCCCAACCCTCAAGCGTGACCTGTACAGACTGGGCTGAGTCAGTTGGTGTGATGGATGAATCGATTACCAAAGCCTCTGCATTGAGAGCATCGCGGCAATTTTCATTTCTACAGAAACGATAAGCAATTGGAACCGATTGTTCCATCGGGGAGAACAATATATAGAGGTAATTCCCATTACCCAGGGGCCAGAGTGGGAGCGGAGCAGTCCATCGGCCATTGTTGAATTGAATAAACTTCTCATCACCTGGATTGGATTCCGTTGGGATAGCTATTTCAAAGGTGATGGGCTCTGAATTTGTTGAGCGCCAGGAGTCAATGATCACATCCAGGGCCACGTCCTGATCGGGCACAATCAACTGGCGTACCTGCCAGCCACCTGAGATTGAATTACGTTCTGCATTCCAATACCCATCACCCAAGGTGAATTTATAACGCAAATCCAGCCCCGCATAGAGCGAAAGGGTGATCTTATATGTCCCATCATCCTGCTGTGCCACCATCGGCAACCGTTTGGAATCAACACTCATCCCACCTGTCAGGTCGGCGAAGGTGTTTCCCAACTGAATGATATTGCCTGCCAGGTAAAAGGGAACCCCCTTGGCTTCATTAGGCGGAGTGACATAGAATGTGACCTCAACAGGTGTTCTGGGAGACAGGCTGACATTGACCGGCGTCACCTGATTGGCAGCGACAACCGCGCCCTGCTGAAAGGTCTCATAAGCCCCATCAAGCGCATAGAAGACAATATTTTGCTCACCGATTGCAATTCCATCCAACGCAAAGTGTCCGTTTGCGTCGGTAAGGGTTAATTGGCCGGCCGCACTCACCAGGATATCCGCCAGGGGAGCGTTGTTTTCAGCGGACAGAATCTGCCCCGAGAGCTGCCCCGTCTCAATGTCAGGTGGCAGGGAGCTGTCCTGCCAGAATTGCACCTGATCGGTCACTGACAGATCATCATCCACCAACAGCAAACGGTACCGGAATTCATTCCGAGAATGCGTGACTTCGGGATTGGAACCTGAGCCAATTTTCGTATAGCGGTATTTCACTACGGAACCGGTTGGGAAGGGGAGAGAGGTTGTATATTGCAGATCAGTTACTTGAGACAGCAAATATTGCTGAATATTGTAGGGTAGCCCGGTCACTTCATCAAGAATCTCCAAAACAATCCCCTCACCGCTGGAAAGTGGCGATGGGAGGGTGAGATTAAATTGGACCGTGACCGTGGGGGGGATAAGGGCGTCCGCTTCGACGTTAGCAGTCGTACCGACAGACGCGGACGGAAAATTCAAGGCACAACCGGTCAGGATCATCGTCAGGATCACAATCCCTGAGAAAAACCCCATCCAGTTGTGTCGATTATGAGTTGGTTTACTCTTCTTCCTGATCACGAAGAATTTCCAGACTAACTTTTATTTCATCCAGATTATCAATAAATCCGCCCAAAACACCATTGATGAACCGGGCTGTGCCATCGGAGCCGTAAAGTTTTGCCAATTCAACAGCCTCATTGATCGCCACTTTAACCGGCGTATTCTCATAAACTGCAATTTCCCAAAGGGCAATCCGGAGCAAGTTGCGGTCAATGACTGCAACCTGGTTCAAAGGCCATTCAGGAGCAAAATCGGCGATAAATTCATCCAATGTGTGCTGGTATTCAACAACGCCTGAGACAATCTGGCTGATAAATTCCTTTAGAGTATCATCCATGTTCAGGCGTTCAAAATGCTCTGCCAGTACCAATCCCGGTTGGTGCTTGCAAAGATCTACTTCATAAAGTACCTGTAAAGCTATACTACGGGCTTTGGTGCGTGATTTCATTTTTAAGGTTTCACCTATAAGTTGATTGGATTAGGCATTAAAATCAATGTCCATTATATGAACAGTAACGCCGCCGACTTCCATACCTACCATTTCAGTAATGGCTCTTGAAACCCTGGATTGGATTTCGCGGCTGACATCTCTGACATTGAAATGGTTCATCAGGATGACGAAGATATCCACAAAGGCTTCATCGTCTCTGATATGAACCTTAACGCCTTTAAACTCGTCTTTTCCGAAAAACTTTTCCATACTGCCGCGATAGAGGGCCATCCGGCTGACGCCCTGCACGCTGAGCGTGGTCAGGCGTGCTATCTTATGCAATACTTCAGGCGAAATGGTTGTCTTGCCAATTTCTTTTTCCATCGCTAAAGGTTCCATAAATAAATTCTCCGGGCATTCTGCGTCTTTGTAAAATAGACGGCTCAATTATATAACGATTTATTCTTTGGGTAAGCGGCCTGATATCCACAACACCATCAGGATAAGGTCGTCGCGGTTGAATTTCGTTTCTGGATTATCTTTTGTAAAGCCTTTTTCCAGTTTATCAAAAGCATATTTCTTGGGAAGGTCCTGTGTGAAACCGGCGCCTTCAACATATTCTCTCTCGGTTGTCAGGTTTTTGAGACCCTGATCCTTCAACCAGGATTTCACCTGACCAGCGAATTTCTTGTTGACCTTCGCCCAAACACTCAAAACATAGGGGACAACTTCATCCTTTTCCTCAAAGGCCTTTGCCAGGGCGTTGGCCTGCAAGGTCAGAGGGGCACGGGAAGGGTCGCGAAACCCAAGCACTGTGACATATTTTCTTAGAAATACGGTAAATTCGATCTGAGCCTGTTTCGGCAGCTTTTTATAACCCGTCAGAACGGATTTTAAAACCGTTTCGAGATAATCCTCGTTGATGTAAACGTTAATAGCTTTGAAAGGAATAGTCTCAATATCGGACATGGTTAACCTCCAGTAGTTTTAAATAACTTTTTAGCATCATTCATTCTTGTTTTGATTATACTCAATCCCTGGATAGGCGGGGAAAAAGAAAGAGGCTTTTATCAAGCCTCTATAATTTACTCATTTATGAGCCCAATTCTGACCTCTTATTAAAAAAATATTTGTAATTACTTATAAGGTTGAAGACCTTTTAATGGAAGTGGTCAGAAATCGTCGTCGTCTTCTTCGTCCACTTCCAATCCTATAAGGTCATCATCCTCACCATCGACCCAGAGTTCTTCTTCATCTTCTCCATCCATATCTTCCCATTCATCCATTTCTTCCTGATCGTCCCAATCTTCCAGGTCGACCTCGTCATTGGGTTGATATGTCTTGCAGCCAGTGTCCGGATCGAGTTCGATCGCGGCAGCACTGCAATATTTTCCATCTAGAAACAGACAATCCAAATAATGGCAATGAATTCGAGGCATTCTCTCCTCCTAGAAATAAAAACGGCGAGTTCTTCGGTGCGATTTTACACTAAGTAATTTGATTCGTAAAGACTAAAGGGGTGCGAATTTGCAGCCCGATTATATCAGATAAAATTACCCTGGTCGCCGACGTGTGGCCTCGAAAATATTGGGCAGTCCTTCCAGTCGCGTGAGGATCCTGCTAAGCTGATTAATGCCTTTGACGCCCAATACCAGTTTGATGACGGCCAGATGCTGGTTCATCTTCATAGACATGTCAATCACGTTGACATTTTCTTCGGTGAGCACATTTGAGATATCCGACATCAGTCCCTGCCGGTCATAGGCTTTGAGCTGCACAGGCACAGTAAATGTCTTGCCGGGCTGCCCCCACGAGACCTTCACA
>Ga0272443_10002330_pt1 | contig 24524 bp, 19 predicted proteins | sample SSMAcet12_FD_193581 | JGI IMG/M metagenome (GOLD analysis project Ga0272443, IMG submission 193581) | Marine sediment archaeal communities from Little Sippewissett salt marsh, Falmouth, MA, United States - SSM-Acet-12 | ecosystem: Environmental > Aquatic > Marine > Wetlands > Sediment ...
GGGGGGCGCGGGGGCCAGCGCACGTCGGGGTTCTCAAGGTCCTTAAGGAGAGCGGGATCGAGCCGGACGTGATCGCCGGATCGAGCATGGGCGCGGAGGTAGGAGGCATGTACGCCTCCGGCCTCGGGCTCGATGAGATGGATGCACTCTGGCGATCGAGTTCATTCGCCGACATCTTCAAGACCCTTCTGCCGACGATCCCGTGGTCCGGCTGGAGTTCGGGGAACGGGATCACACGCTTTCTGCGGAAGCTCATCGGGGATCCGCGCATCGAGGAGTTGCCACTCCCCTACGCCGCCATCGCAACGGACCTCCGGTCGGGACAGCCGTTGCGGATCACACACGGACCGCTCGTCGATGCAATCCGTGCGTCCGTCTCGGTTCCCGGCCTCTTCCGGCCGGTGTGGCTCGACGGCCACCTGCTGATCGACGGGGGCGTCTCCAACCCGATGCCGGTCGATGTCGCAAGGCAACTTGGAGCCGACATCGTCATCGGCGTCGACGTCCTCGTCGACCCCGCCGAGGTGAACATCTCCGGCATCCCGTACCTCGAAGCGCGGGAGCGCGCCCTCGGAATCGCCAAGGGACTCGGCGCGCCGTCGAGTAACGGACGGCGGTTCCATCCGAGTGTCTTCTCGGTTCTCTTCCAGATGTCGACCGTCTTCCAGAAACGCCTTGCCGACGTTCACCTCGTGGCGCATCCGCCGGACGTCCTGATCCGCCCCGACTTCTCCGCCGATCCGCCCTGCTATTCCGACGTCGGGTGCGGCATCGATGCCGGCGAAGAGGCGACACGCCAGGCTCTCCCGAAGATCCTCAGCCTCCTGGGACGCTCCGTGTAGAATCCTCGGGGACTTCCACAATGCGCACCGACGGTACCGTTTATCCGCGGATCGCTCTCGGCATCGTCGCCGTCTCGTTCGGGGCGATCTTCGCTCGGCTCGCCGGCGAGGCATCGCCGTTCGCCGTTGCAGCGTGGAGGCTGACACTCGCCGCGCTTGTCCTCGCCCCGGTCGGGCTGCTCAGAAAAGAGCGAACGATGAGCCGACGGAGCCTGATCTGGTCGCTCGTCAGTGGCGCCGCGCTGGCACTGCACTTCGTCCTGTGGATCGCCTCACTCGAACACACGACGGTCGCCAGCTCAGTGCTGTTCATGTCAACCCACCCGCTCTTCGTAGGGCTCGGATCGGCCGTCTTTCTCCGCGAACGACCTTCCCGGATCCTCTCAGCGGCAATCGTTCTCGCGGCGGTTGGCGGAGCGCTGATCGGGTTCGGCGACATCCGGTTCGGCGGCTCGGCAGTCCACGGTGACCTTCTCGCACTCGGCGGCGGCGTGATGGCCGCCATCTACTTCCTGATCGGCCGGCTCGTACGGCGAACGGTCTCTCTCTCTGAGTACGTCGCGACGAGCTACGGGACCGCCGCGGTCCTCGCCCTCCTCCTTTGTCTCTTCACGCGGACACCGGTCGTCGGATTCGCACCGAGCACGTACCTTTACCTCGTTCTTCTCGCGGCGATCCCACAGCTCATCGGACACTCGACGATCAACTGGGCGCTCAAGCGCCTGTCGGCGTCGCGTGTCTCCGTCTTCGTGCTCGGCGAGCCGGTCGCCTCGATCCTGCTGGCCGTACCGTTCTTTCGGGAATTTCCCGGCGGGTTGAACCTCCTCGGAGCGGCCATCATACTGGTGGGGATCTACCTCAGCCTGCGAAGCGAGGAGGACCAAGATGGCACCGAACCCTGAGCGCGGCCGCGCGAAGATCGAGTGGGCCGCGGCGCACATGCCGCTTCTCGACCGATTGAGGGCATCCTTCCGAGAAGAGCGGCCGTTCGCTGGAATGCGGATCTCGATGAGCATCCACCTCGAGGCCAAGACGGCCTGTCTGGCGATGTTCCTCCGTGACAGCGGAGCCGACGTGTGGGTGACCGGAAGCAACCCGCTGTCCACCCAAGACGACATCGCCGCGGCGCTCGGCCGGGAGGAGCAAGTCACCGTGCACGCCGTGCATGGCGCTTCCGACACGAAGTACGCGGAGGACCTCGAGCATACGCTCGACTGCCACCCCGACCTGATCCTCGACGACGGCGGCGACCTCGTTCATCTGCTTCACGAGAACCCTCAGGAGAACGTAATCGGGGGCTGCGAGGAGACAACGACCGGCGTTGGGCGCCTCCGGATCATGGCGCGCGAGAAACGCCTCCTCTTCCCGATGTTCGCGGTGAATGACGCCAAGATGAAATCGCTGTTCGACAACCGCTACGGCACCGGGCAGTCGGTGTGGGACGGGATCTTCCGCTCGACGAACCTCTTGATCGCCGGCAAGACCGTCGTCGTTGTCGGGTACGGGTGGTGCGGTCGCGGGATCGCCCTGCGGGCCCGCGGGCTCGGGGCGCGCGTCACGGTCTCGGAAATCGATCCGATCCGCGCACTCGAAGCGTGGATGGAGGGTCACGCCGTTGCGCCGATCGCCGAGGCGACCCGGGACGCGGACCTCGTGATCAGCGCCACCGGCTGCGCCGACGCTGTCCCCGAGTCGGCGCTTCGCACCGCGAAGGACGGGATCGTCCTCGCCAACGCGGGTCACTTCAACGTCGAGATTCGCCCGGACACGCTCGCCGAACTCGCCGATTCACACAGGACGGTCCGGGAGGGTGTCGAGGAGTACACACTGGGCGATGGACGGCGGCTCTACCTCCTCGGCGAAGGGCGCCTCGTCAACCTCGCCCTCGGCGACGGCCACCCGGTGGAGATCATGGACCTCTCGTTCGCGATCCAGGCGCTGACCCTCCGCCATCTACTCGAGAACGCCCCGATGGCCCCCGACGTCTACGCCGTCCCGCCGGAGATCGATGAGCAAGTCGCCCGCTTGAAGCTCGAGACGCTCGGCGTGGACATCGACACACTCACGTCGGCACAGCGGAGCTACCTCGGCCTCGACGCCGCCTGATCACGGATATCACATGAAACGTCGAGTACAATCCGAGCCCCAGGGGTGAAACGCATGCCAAACCGAAGGACATGGCGAAAGGGCCTGGCGGTCGTGATCCCGGCGATCCTCCTCGTGATCGCGTTCGGGGTCGGCGGGGTCCAGGAGACGAGCGACGACCTGTTCGAGCCGGTCTACCAGATCTATCAATACATCAGGAGTTACTTCTATCAGCCTGAGCGAATCGACGATCGGCAGGCGCTGTACGGCGCAATGAAAGGGGTCGTCGAGACGCTCGACGATCCGTACAGCGAGTTCCTCGACCCCGACGACCGCCGGAGCTTCGACGAAAGCCTGTCCGGCGAGTTCAGCGGGGTCGGGATCGAGCTGTCGATCGTCGAGAACGTTCTGACCGTGATCACGCCGTTGGTGGGCACGCCGGCCGAGACGGCCGGCATTCAGGCCAGCGATCAGATCCTCAGGATCGACGACGAGTCGACCGAGGGGATGACGCTGACCGAGGCGGCGCTGAAGATCCGGGGCGAAACCGGCACGACCGTCACGCTCACCGTTCGACACGACGACGGATCGATCGAGGAGATCCCAATCGTTCGCGACACGATCGTGCTCCAGGCGGTGGACCGCGATCTGCTTGGAGACGGGACGATCGGGTACATCCGGCTGTACCGGTTCGAGGAAGACACGACGACCGAGCTCGACCTCGCGCTCGCATCGTTCGACCTCGAAAGTCTCACCGGTCTGATCCTCGACCTGCGGAACAACCCCGGCGGACTGCTCAACGAGTCGATCTCCGTATCGAGCCGGTTCGTCGACGAGGGGATTCTCCTCATCACGCAGGACAGGCTGAGCGACGAGCGGGCGTACTACGCGCGCGGGAATCGGATCCCCAACGTCCCGCTGGCCGTATTGATCAACCGGGGCACCGCCTCCGCGTCGGAGATCACCGCCGGAGCGATCCGCGACAATAACATGGGCATTCTCGTCGGCGAGCAGTCGTTCGGGAAGGGCGTCTACCAGCAGCTGATCGAGTTTCCCGACGGCTCGGCGTTGAAAATCACCGCGGGCGAGTACTACACCCCGAACCGCAGGGTCGTCAACGGGATCGGCCTGCCGCCGGACATCGTCGTCGGCGAGGAACGGGATCCGATCGACGTCGCGATTGAGTGGCTCGAAGCGCACGCCGGACTCGAGATGCCGATCAACCTCGACGCGGAGACGGCACAGGTCCCATGAGGTTCGCCGTCCTCGGTGCGGGGGGATGGGGAACGGCGTTCGCACGTCTCCTCGCAAACGGCGGACACGACACCGTCCTTTGGGCGCGGGACCCAAAACAGGCTCAAGCGATCGGCCGCGATCGGCGAAACGCCAAGTACCTGCCCGATGTCGAGCTTCCGATCGAAGGGCTGCGCGTCACGGCCGAGCTTCCCGACGCCGTCGCACAGGATGTGCTCGTCCTTGCCGTCCCCTCGTTCGGCGTCGCCCATCTGCTGGAACGGATCGCCCCTCTCGCCGGACCGACCCCGACCGTAATCAACCTCGCTAAAGGGCTCGATCGAGCAACGAAAAGGACGATGTCCGAGCTTGTCGCGCTGTCGATTCCCGACGCGAGCGCGTTCGCCCTGTCGGGTCCGAGCCACGCCGAGGAAGTGGGAACGGACGTCCCAACCGCCGTCGTTCTGGCTGGACGGGACCTCGATCTCGGCGGCCGCCTACAGCGAGAGATCGCAACGACCCGATTCCGCGTCTACTTGTCCGAGGACATCCACGGCGTCGAGCTGTGCGCGGCGATCAAGAACGTCATCGCCCTGGCAACCGGGATCTCCGACGGCCTCGGATACGGCGATAACAGCCGCGGTGCTCTGATCACGCGCGGACTTGCAGAGATGGTCCGCTTCGGACGAACGCTCGGTGCCCGGGAATCGACGTTCTTCGGGCTGTCGGGGCTCGGGGACCTTGTCGCCACGTGCACGAGCCGGCACAGCCGGAATCGCTATGTCGGTTGCCGACTCGGCCGCGGCGAGAGCCTCGACCGGATCCTCGCGGAAATGGACATGGTCGCCGAAGGTGTGTACGCGACCGGCGTCGTGCACGAAATCGCCACCGAGCAAAGCATCGAGATGCCGATCACCGAGGCCGTTCACCGTCTCCTCCTCGGCGAGGCCGAGCCGCTGTCCCTGGTGGACGAGATCATGACACGCACACCGAAACGAGAGGGGACCTGAGCGATGGGCGCGGAGAATGCGCAAGTCATCGTCATCGGCGCCGGCCCGATCGGTACGGTGGCCGCGCGGTGCGCCGCCGAGGCGGGCGCCTCGGTCCTGCTCGTCGACCGACGCGCCGATCTGGACCGTTCGTCTCCGTGCACCGGTCTCGTGAGCCCGCGCACCCTATCCATGCTCGATGTTTCATCCGACTGCGTCCTCCGCGAGATCCGCGCCGTCACCGTGCACGCTCCCGACGGCAGCACGCTCGATCTCGCCTCTGTCCACACCAAGGCGGTGGTCATCGACAGGAACCGGGTCGAGCGTGAGCTGCACGACAAGGCTCGGATCGCCGGGGTCGCCATCCGCCTCGCAACGGAAGCGGTCTCGGCATCGGACAACGGCATCGTACTCAGATCGGCCGGCGGCTTGCGGACGGTGATCGCGCCGATCGTCGTCGGCGCCGACGGGCCGGGCGGTCGGGTCGCGAGTTGGTTCGGGCTCTCCCCTCCCGAGCGATTCGTTTGCGCTGCACAGGCCGTCGCGGAAGCACGGGACCCGGCCCCGCCGGACCGGGTTGAGCTGTTCCTTGGACGGGACGTCGCGCCGGGGTTCTTCGCGTGGGCGGTTCCGGCCGAAGGACGCACGCTTCGCCTCGGGCTCGGCGTTGCGCCGGAGCACGATCCGGCGCCGTACCTCGACCGTCTGCTCGCCGCGCACTATCCGGGCGCTCGGATCCTCTCTCGAACGGGCGGTCGGATCCCCGTTTCGCCCGCGCCATGCGCTGCGTCCGACGGCGTCCTCCTGGTCGGGGACGCAGCCGGTCAGGTGAAGCCGCTCTCGGGTGGTGGGCTCTACCCCGGCGCCGTATGCGCCCGGATCGCCGGACGGATCGCAGCGGAGGTAGCTCGACCCGGCGGGTCGGGACGCCGAGCGGCGCTCGCCTACGAATCCGAATGGAGATCGGCCGTCGGCCGCGAGATCGCGTTCGGCCGATCGGTACGGCGGGTCTGCGAGATGCTCTCCGATCGCGACCTCAACGCAGCGCTCGCTGCGTGCGACGATTCGGACCTGCTGGCATTCCTTGCTGAGCACTCAGATATCGATCGGTTCCACCGCCTCCCGGACGACCTGGCGGCCCACCCCTCGCTGTGGGGGAAGGTTCTCCGCCTGGTCCCGCTCGTCGCAAGCGGCGAGATCGCCGATCTGCCGGATCGTTTCCCGATTGTCTCAGAGCCCCGTCTCTCCCTATAATCGGTGCTGCAATGAGCCGGAAGAGGGGGAAGCCAAAGGGGGAGACGGCCGTCTCCTCCCCGTCGATCGGATGGGATCGGACTCTGTTCTACGGTGTCGTGCTCCTCGTCTTCGCCGTCCCGCTGTTCATCTGGCCGGGCATCTCGGAGTACGGCTACGGGAAGACGATCGTAACGTTAATCGGTGTCTCGGCTCTCGCGATCCTCTGGGGGGTCACGGCCTGGCGAAAGGGGACGTGGACGATCCGTCTGCCATGGATCTGTGTCGCCGTCCTCGGATTCGTCGTGGTTTCGCTTCTTTCGCTCGTCAACGCGACCAACGGAGCTGTTGTCTTTCAGAGCCTCGTCCTCGTCGTCTTCTTCGGCCTGCTGATGCTGATCATCGCCAACTCGGTGCGCGATCAGCGAGATGCCAATGTGCTGTTGTTCGCCCTGCTCGTCTCCGCGTTCCTCGCCGCGCTGTACGGAATGCTGCAGTACCTGGGCGTCCTGCGCGGGCCGACCGGGAGCAGCGGCCTCGAGCAAGTCATCTCCACGATGGGAAATCGGAACTACCTCGGAGGGTTTCTGGCCTACCTGCTCTTTCCTGCCGTCGTCCTCGTCGTTCGGCCACGCTCCCGGTCGGTGCGGATCCTTTCGATCTTGCTCATCGCGTTCTGCTTCGGGATGGTCCTGGTCGTGCAGCAGAGCGGCACGATCGTCTCGCTCATCCTCACCGCCGTCGCCTTCCTCGTCGGGGTTGCGGTCTTCCGCCCGATCGCACCGATTCGCAGCAACCGGACGTGGCTGCTCGCGTTGGTCGGCGCACTCGTACTGACCTTCTTGATCGAGGCGCCGTCCGGTCCGCTGAACTCGATTACCGGACTCTCTCAGGCCACGACCTATCCTTCGTCAACGGGGAGCGCCTCGATCGAGGCCCGACTGGCCGCCGTCCCCAACCTGATTGACGATGCGGGGTTCGAGAACCACTCGGCCAATTGGGGAACGGCTGGCCGTCAGGAGACGGCTTCCGGGGACCGGTCAAGTGGCTGGTGGAGGCTTCAGAGGGCCGGCTACGACAACGTGGCCCACCAGCTGGATGGAGACGGCAGCATCCGCGTGTTCGAGGTTCGCCCCGGGGACGTCTACGGTTTCGCCGCCAGTCTGAGGACCGACGGGGAGTGCATAGCACGCGTTGTCCTCAAGGCAGTCGATGCTCAGGGCGCGTTGGTCACGTGGTCACCGGTGCTGGATTCCGCCTCGGTCGATTGGGATCGCCAATACGGAAGGTACACAGTGGGCCCCAGGGTCAGCGGTCTGCAGATCCTTCTCATATCGAGAGGCTCGGACGGATGGGCAGGGTTCGACAATATCACATTGGCCCGAATCGAGACTGCTCCCTCGCTTCCAGAGCGTATCCTGGAGCAGAACTCCTTACGTATCCGCAGCTGGGACTGGTGGATCGGATGGGAGATGTTCCTCGATCACCCGGTAACCGGCGTCGGCCTCGGCAACTATAAGCTGAACTTCCTTCCCTACAAGGCGGAGTTCCTCTCAACGCCTCGCGGGGAGGACTACGATTTCTACATCGACCGAGCTGCACAGGCGCACAACGAGTACGTGCAGGTGCTCGCCGAGCTCGGGATTCTCGGCGCTCTGGCGGTTCTATCCATCCTCTCCGCCGTGGCTGTGACGCTGTGGAAGCGACTGCGCTCTAACGACGAGGCAAACCGACTCGATCTGTTGCTCTACACCTGCGGCATCGTGAGCTACGCGATCCATGCCCTGGTCAGCTTCCCCGCTCACCTCCCCTCATCGACCCTTGTGCTCGTCGTGTGCGGCGGCCTGGTCCTCTCTCGGCTGCACGGGAACACCTGCCAGTTCACGGCGAGACTCACCGGATGGCGGCTCCGTGCCTCGTTGCTGGCGGTCGTTGTCGTCGGGCTCGGCGTCTCCGTCGTAGCGGTGCGCGATCTCAAGGCGGACCTCCTGATGAGCGATGGCATCGAGCAAGCGCAGCTCGGCAACGTCTACGGGGCAGAGGCACTGTTTCGGCGCAGTCTGGAACTCGACCTTGCGCCGCGCCAGACGTACTACCGTCTGGCGACCACGCAAATCGAGCGAGGCGCGTACGACGAGGCGCAGGCGAATCTCGAGAGGTGCTTCACCCGCTTCGTCGACGAGGCGGTCTACCTCAATTACGCCAACCTAACCGTGAACTCCGGGCAGTACGAGCAGGCACGCGAAGCGATCGCACTGCTGCTCGCCACCCATCCTCACGAAGATGTCGCCGTCCGAGCCCGGTATCTCGAAGCGATCGTCTTCGCACAGACCGGCGATCCCGTCACGGCGACGAAGCTGCTCCAGACGCTGGTTCACGACGCGCCGTGGTTCGAGACCGGCTACATCGGACTCGGCGCCATCTACCAAGCCCGAGGGATGACGGCCGAGGCACGGTCCGCGTTCGAGACCGCTTTGCAGTCGATCGACCGCAAGATCGATGAGCTCGAGGAGACGTTGGCTCGTCAGGGTACCATCACTGCGGAGGAGTACGGGAAGCTCCGCATCGACATGGCACACTACCAGCAGGAGCGGGAGACCGTCTTGGACAAGCTCGAAACGCTCCCACACGACGAAACACCTTGAGAAGCGACAGCGTTTCGACGGCACCGTTCGCCGAGTCACGGAGGGTGAAGAGCGGGATCGCTCGCAGGGGAGACCGGCTCCTTCGAGATCGGCCGCCCGTTGCGGTCCTGCCGAGACAGCGGGAGAGCGACAGCGCCGCCCCATCCGCTCCGGCACGCTTTCCCGAATCTCCTTGCGGGTCCCAAAGCCGCTACCTATACTGACCGCGTGACCCCCCATGCCCATTGAATCGATCCGACACGCCGTCGACTACCTCCTCGGGCAGACCAACAGCCAACAACTCAAGCGCTACGAGCGGGAGCTAGCAGCAATCAACGCGCTCGCCGACGAGATTCAGTCCTTATCGGATGACGCCCTGCGAAACCGGATCGACGGCCCACGAGGCCGACTGCAAGCCGGAACCTCGAAGCAGGACGAGCGCGTCGAGGTGTACGCCGTTGTCCGCGAGGTCGCCGACCGAACCGTCGGCCTGCGACCGTTCGACGTACAGATCCTCGGTGCCCTGGCACTCGACGATCGCCGAATCGCCGAAATGCAGACCGGAGAGGGGAAGACCCTCGTCGCGACGCTGCCGGCGACCCTCAACGCGCTGGCCGGGAAGGTCCACGTCGTCACCGTCAACGACTACCTCGCCCGCCGTGACCGGGAATGGATGGGCCCGATCTACGAGTTCCTGGGCCTGACGGTCGGCCTTCTTCAAGACGGGATGGAACCGGCCGATCGCCAGACCGCGTACGCGGCCGACATCACCTACGGGACCAACAACCAGTTCGGTTTCGACTACCTGCGCGACAACATGGTGTTAACGAGCGATCGGAAGGTGCAGGGACAGCTCGATTTCGCGATCGTCGACGAGATCGACAACATCCTCATCGACGAAGCGCGGACGCCGCTGATCATCTCTGGATCCGCCGCGGAGGCGCTCGATCGGTACCGGAAATTCGCCGCCCTGTCCCGACGGTTCCGCCGGGACGCCGACTTCGAGATCGACGAGGAGTCCCGCCGCTTGACGCTGACCGACGGCGGGATCGCCAAGGCGGAGGAGGCGCTGTCGGTCGAGAACCTATTCTCGCCGGAGCACACCGAGACGCTTCATCACATCGAGACGGCGCTTCGCGCCCTCCATCTATTTCAGAAGGAGCAGCACTACATCGTCAAGGACGGCCGGGTGATGATCGTCGACGAGTTCACCGGCCGGCTGATGCCCGATCGTCGGTACTCCGACGGGCTGCATCAGGCGCTTGAGGCGAAGGAGGGGCTTCAGATCCAGCGGGAGTCGCAAACCCTGGCGCAGATCACGCTACAGCACTACTTCCAGCTGTATCGGGGGCTGTGCGGCATGACCGGGACAGCGAAGACGGAAGAGGAGGAGTTCAAGCAGATCTACGGCCTTCCGGTGCTCGTCATTCCGACCAACCGTCCGCTGCGTCGCGACGCGATGGCGGACCGGATCTTCCGTACCCAGAAGGCGGCGTTCGAGGCGATCGCCGACGAGGTCGCCGGCTTACACGAGCAGGGTCGCCCGGTCCTGATCGGGACCAACTCGATCGAGAAGTCGGAACGCCTCGCCGGGCTGCTGAAGGCGCGGAAGCTTCCGCACCACGTTCTCAACGCCAAGTACCACGAGCAAGAAGCGGAGATCGTCGCCGACGCCGGACGGCACGCTGCGATCACCGTCGCAACGAACATGGCCGGCCGAGGAACCGACATCAAGCTCGGCGATGGCGTCGCCGACCTCGGCGGCCTCCACGTGATCGGGGCGCAGCGCCACGAGTCCCGCCGGATCGACAACCAGCTGCTCGGACGCGCCGGGCGACAGGGAGACCCCGGCTCGTCGCAGTTCTACCTCTCGATGGAAGACGATCTCCTGCGGATCTTCGGCGGGGATCGGATCGCGCCGTTGATGGATCGACTCGGAATGTCCGAGGGCGAGGCGATCGAGCACGACCTCCTCACCGGCGCCATCCGCCGCGCCCAGAAGCGCGTCGAGGGACGAAACTTCGAAATTCGTAAACGGTTGCTCGAGTACGATCTCGTCCTCTCCAAACAGCGCGAGGCGGTGTACACCCTGCGCGATCGGTTCCTCCTCCCGCCCCCCGGATCGGAGAACGGGCTCAGCCTGGATGCGGAGTCCGATCTCGAGGAGTACCTCCACAGCCTGTTCGACGAGATAGCGGAGAACCTCGTGGGCGAGCACGCGCCGGCCGGCCGACCTCGGGACGAATGGGACTTATCCGGTCTGGCACACGAACTCTCGTCCTCCGCGCCGATCGATGCAACGGCGCTCGATGCGCCGGACACCGAAAGCGTCGCAGCGATCGCGAGCGGCCACCTGAGGGCTGCGCTGATCGCCCAGCGGGAGCGGCTCGGAAAGCCGTTCCCACTCCTCGCGCGCTACATCATCCTGACGACGATCGACGAAGCGTGGCGAACCCACCTGTACAATCTCGACGACCTCAAAGGAGGAATCGGATGGACGGCGTACGGTGGGACCGACCCGCTCGTCGCGTTCAAGCGGGAGTCGTTCGTCCTGTTTCAGGAGATGCTCGCCAACGCGGCCGAGAAGGTCGTCCGCATCGTCCTCAACCCTCGGTTGACCGTCTCCACCGGCCCAGCACCGAAGCGTGCGCCCGAGAACGTCCGGTACGTGCATTCCTCGACCGCCCCGCCGAGCGCGAAGCGTCAGCCGGAGGGGCGGCGATCCGTCCGGGTCGAGAAGGAACCGGGGCGCAACGATCCGTGCCCATGCGGCTCGGGAAAGAAGTACAAGAAGTGCTGCGGGCGCGTCACGTAACCGCAGGCAGCCGATGGCCCCCCTTTGGTTGACGTACACGTGGAGAAGCCCAACTCGTAAGGAACAGCGGCGCTTCATGTTGACAGACCCCGTCTCGCGGACTACCATTAGCAAACTGACATGCAGAGTGCTAATGAGAGTCAACTCCCCGAGAGACAGCGGCTGATTCTGAAGGAGATCGTCGACCGGTATATCCGGCTCCGCCAACCTGTTTCGTCACGGATGATCCTCGAGGACTACGGTCTGTCCGTCAGCTCCGCTACGGTCCGAAACGACATGAACGACCTCGAGGCAGCCGGCTTCATCGAGAAGCCGTACTCTTCGTCGGGGCGAGTCCCGACCCGAGATGGATACCGGTTCTTCGTCGACTGGCTCCTCGACCTGTCGGAACTAACGCGAGAGGAGCGCCTCGAGATCGTCGAGTTGGTCGAGACGCGCTGCCTCGACGTGGAGCAGACGATCCGCCAGACCGCGTTCCTGCTCGGGAATATCACCGGCTGCGCGTCGTTCATCGTCCCGCCGCGGCCGGAGGAGACCAAGCTGGATCGTGTCGTGCTGCTCCGGATGGATGCGCGGCTAGCGTTTCTGCTCATCCTCTCCGACATCGGAATCGTTGAACACGGCCTCGTCCCGCTCGACGACGATCTCGCACCGGAGGAGATCGATCACATCATGCACCTGATCAACGAGAACCTCCCCGGCATCGTCTTGTCGGACGTGCGGTCGCTGCCAGATGTCGACGAGCCGGAGGGGTGGTACGAACGACCGGTCCGGCAGGCGATCCTCGTTCTCCAACGCTTGCTCCAACGGCGGCTGCAGCGCCCGGTTCGGTTCGACGGGCTGCTGAACCTGTCCGATGCGCTGCAGCAGACCGCACCGGAGCGCGCGATGGCCGACTTCGCCAGCTTCAGTCGTGCCGTGCGGGACGAGGCCGGGTTCATCGACGCGGTGTCGAGTGTTCGTGTCGGCACGGAGGGAATCGTCGTCTCTATCGGCGATTTCCCGCTGCCCGGCCTGGAGGAGTTCTCCGTGGTCAGTTGCGGTTATCAGCCGCACGCGGGCGTCCTCGGGGTCATCGGGCCGCTGTGGATGGACTACGGCCGCGCGCTCTCAACCGTCAGCTACGTCGCCCACCGCCTTGAGGGCCTTCTCGCCAATGCAGCAACCCGGGATGTCAGAGGAGTCAGCAGATGAACGAAGAAGAGAAGAGGAATGGACGGGAGGATACCGCCGATGCCGAAGCCCCCGTCAACGAGAACGGGACGGAATTGGCGTCATGCATCGACCGGCTTCAGCGGCTGCAGGCCGAATTCGAGAACTACAAGAAGCGAATCGCGCGGGACATCGGAACGCTGGAAGAGCGGGCGATCGACCAAGTGCTCGTCGACTTTCTCACGCCGTACGAGAACCTGGAGCGCGCGTTTTGCAGCTACGAGTCCGACGGGAACGTGAAATCGTTCGTAGCGGGCGTGGAGCAGATCTTCGCGCAGTTCGCCCAGATCCTCGAGCGACGCCGCGTCGAACGGATCCCGGCTGCGGGTGTTCCTTTCGACCCGGCGGTGCACGAGGCGCTGTTGACCGTGCCGAGCGCTGAGGAGAAGAACACGATTATCGAGGAGTTTTCACCCGGGTACCAACGAAACGGGCGGGTCCTGCGTGCCAGCAAGGTCACCGTCAGTCAAGGACCCGCTGGACAGGAGGAGCAAGCATGAAGGAGAAGATCATCGGGATCGATTTGGGCACGACCAACTCGTGCGTCGCCGTGCTCGAGGGCGGCACACCGGAGGTGATCACGAACGCCGAGGGCGAGCGAATTACCCCGTCGGTCGTCGCGTTCACCGCGGGCGGAGAACGTCTGGTGGGACGCCTGGCGAAGCGCCAGGCGATCACCAACCCGACAAACACCATCGCCTCGATCAAGCGCGAGATGGGGACCGATCACCGCGTGCACGTCTCGATCGACGGGAAGGAAGAGACCTACACGCCGGAGCAGATCTCGTCGATGATCCTGCAGAAGCTCAAGAGCGACGCGGAGTCGCACCTAGGCGGGAAGGTGACCAAGGCCGTCATCACCGTACCGGCCTACTTCAATGACTCCCAGCGGCAGGCGACGAAGGACGCCGGGAGAATCGCCGGGTTGGAGGTCATGCGGATCATCAACGAGCCGACCGCGGCGGCCCTCGCCTACGGGCTGGACAAGGAGCATGACCAGACGATCCTCGTCTACGACCTCGGCGGCGGAACGTTCGACGTATCGATTCTCGAGATCGGAGACGGCGTCTTCGACGTGCTCGCCACGGACGGGGATACGCGCCTCGGCGGCGACGACTTCGACCAGCGGATCATCGACTGGCTCGTCGACGAGTTCCGCAAGGACACGGGGATCGATCTGTCCAAGGATCCCAGCGCCCTGCAGCGGCTGAAAGACGCCGGCGAGGCAGCAAAGAGGGAGCTGTCCAGCCGGATGGAGACGACGATCCACCTCCCCTACATCACGGCCGACGCATCCGGGCCGAAGCACCTCGAGAAGAAGCTGTCGCGCGCGAAGTTCGAGGGGATGATCGACGACTACCTCCAACGGACGATCCAAGTTGTCGACGCGACACTTCGCGAGGCGGCGAAGGGACCCGACGACATCGATCAGGTCGTCCTCGTCGGTGGGTCGACGCGGATCCCGAAGGTGCAGGAGCTAATCGCAAGCCGTGTGCCCGGCAAGACGAACCGGGAGATCAATCCCGATGAAGTCGTCGCCGCCGGCGCGGCGATCCAGGGCGGCGTCCTCGCCGGTGAGGTCGACGAGATCGTGCTCCTCGACGTCACGCCGCTGACCCTGTCGATCGAGACGCTCGGGGCCGTCGCGACGCCGTTGATCGAGCGGAACACGACGATTCCGACGGAGAAGACGAAGACGTTCACGACCGCGGAGGACAACCAGCCGGCGGTCGAAATCCACGTCGTTCAGGGCGAACGCAAAATGGCGGTCGACAACAAGTCGCTCGGCAAGTTCCAACTGACCGGACTCCCGCCCGCTCCCCGCGGGATCCCGCAGATCGACGTAACGTTCAACATCGACGCCGACGGGATCCTGCACGTTACCGCGAAGGACAAGGCAACGTCGAAGAGCGCATCGATCACGATCCAGGATTCGTCCCGACTCGACGAGTCCGAGATCGAGCGGATGCGCAGGGAGGCCGAGGAACATGCCGACGAGGATCGCAAGCAAAGCGAACTCGTCGAGGCACGGAATCAGGCCGACCAGCTGCTCTACTCGGTCGAGAAGGCGCTCTCCGACCTGGGGGAGAAGGTGGACGGTGCCATACGATCCGACATCGAGGACCGGATCCGCCGTCTGCGAGAGAAGCTCGATGCAAACGCGGACATCGCCGAGATTCGCAGGGAGACCGAGGAACTCGCCAAGGTGTCGCAGGACGTTGCCGCCAAAGCGTACAAGCAGACCGAAGCGGCCGGCGGCGAAGGCGCCCCGAACGGTGCCGAGCCCGACTCGGACGCCGAGAACGACGGCGAGTACATCGACGCCGAGTACGACGAAACGTAGACCGAAGAGTCTGAGGGGGAGAGAAGCGCGTGGCCAACCAGGACTACTACGAGACCCTCGGAGTCGCTCGCGATGCGGCGGAGGCCGAGATCAAGCGAGCCTATCGGCAGAAAGCGAAGGAACTCCATCCGGATCGCAATCCGAAGGACCGGACCCGCGCCGAAGCGGAGTTCAAACGCGTCGCCGAGGCATACGAGATCCTATCCGATCCGCAAAAGCGGGCTCAGTACGATCGCTACGGCCACGCCGGCCCCGACCAAGGCTTCACGTTCGGGGACATGGACTTCCGCCGGGCGCGAGAGGCGTACCGCGAGTTCGGGTTCGGCGGATTCGACGACATCTTCGACCTGTTCTTCCGACAGGGTGGCATGCGGGGCAGACCGCAACACCAGCGTGCGCGACGCGGAGAGTCGATCGAGTACAAGCTTCGCATCACCCTGGAGGACGCAGCGCACGGGACGAAGATGACAGTTACCGTCCCCCGCCTCGTGGTCTGCGATGTCTGCTCCGGAAACGGGATGGAGCCGGGCACGTCGAAGCGATCCTGCCCGACGTGCAGCGGACGCGGACAGATGGAATACCGACAGCAGAGCCTCCTCGGCAACTTCATCAACGTCCGAGCCTGCCCGGAGTGCAACGGGTCAGGAGAGCTGATCGAGCACCCGTGTCACCGGTGTCGAGGCGACGGACGGGTCAAGGAGAAGAGCAAGATCTCGATCACCGTCCCTCCCGGAGTGGACAATGGATCGCGGCTTCGCCTCCGCGGACAGGGGAACGCCGGCCTCGAGGGCGGGCCGAACGGCGACCTGTTCATCGTCATCGAGCTGATTGCTCACCCGACGTTCCGGAGAGAGGGGAAGGACATCCGCTCGAACGTGACGATCTCCTACCCGCAAGCGGCTCTCGGCGCCAAGATCGACGTCGAGACGTTGTGGGGCTCGGAGAGCGTGTCCGTTCCGGCGGGTACGCAACCCGGGGAGGTGTTCCGCTTGAAGGGAAAGGGGATCGCCAACATCCATCGCGGCGGCGGCAAGGGGGATCACCTCGCCGAGGTGACGGTCGACGTCCCATCCAAGCTGACCGCCAAACAGCGCCGAGCGCTCGAAGCGTACTCACAGTCGCTTCGACCGACGAGCTAGAACTCGCCGGAACGAAGGAGATCGAGGAGGATCGGGCGCATGCGCCCCAGCGCCCGCTTCCGATGGCTGACCCGGTTCTTCTCGGCCACGGTCATCTCGGCGAGCGTTCTCGCTCTCTCACCCACCGGCACGAACAGCGGATCGTAGCCGAATCCGCCGCCACCTGTGGGCACGTCAGCGAGGACCCCGGGAAGCACGCCGCTCGTCACGAACGTCTGGCCGTCAGGAAGCCGCAGCGCCGCGACCGCGACGAAGCGCGCGCGCCGATCGACGACGCCTTTCATCCGCCGAAGCAGCAGCTCGTTGTTCCTCGTGTAATCGACCGGCTCGCCTGAGAAGCGGGCGGATCGGACGCCCGGTGCTCCGTCGAGGTGGACGACCTCGAGACCCGCGTCCTCGGCAAGCACCGGGAGGCCGGTCTCGATGCAGACCGCCCGTGCCTTGAGTATCGCGTTGTCGAGAAACGTCTCGCCAGTCTCGTCGACGTCGGAGAACGGGCAATCGGAGAAGGTAAGGAGCTCCAGACCGCCGGTTTCGGCCAGGAGCTCCACGGCTTCCGCGATCTTCCCCTCGTTCTTCGTCCCGAGGAGAAGCCGCGTCATTCGCCCTTGCTGATCGGCTGGAGATCCAACGCGTCGGCGAAGTGGCACGTCACGAAGTGCAAGTCGCCGAGGTCGCGGTACTCCGGAGCCTCCGTCTTGCAGATGTCTTTGGCGTACCGGCACCGAGGATGGAAGTAGCATCCCGGCGGCGGGGCGACCGGACTCGGGACGTCCCCTTCGAGGAGGATCCGCTCGACCGCCCAGGAGGGATCCGGCACTGGAACGGCCGACATCAACGCCTCGGTATACGGATGTTTCGGATTGGTAAACAGCTGCTCGGTCTGGGCCAGCTCGGCGATCTTGCCGAGGTACATTACCGCGACCCGAGTGCTGATGTGCCGCACGACCGAGAGGTCGTGCGCGATGAACAGGTAGGTGAGGCCGAATTCACCCTGCAGATCCTCCAGAAGGTTGATGACCTGGGCCTGAATCGACACATCGAGCGCCGAGACCGGCTCGTCGCAGATGATCAGCTGCGGGTCGAGCGCCAACGCGCGGGCGACGCCGATGCGCTGCCGCTGTCCACCGGAGAACTCGTGCGGGTATCGCTTCATGTGATCCGGCTTCAGTCCAACCGCGGCGAGCAGTGCCTTGACTCGGTCCTCGCGTTCGGCTCCTTTGGCGATCCCATGCACGAGCAACGGTTCGCCGATGATCGCTCCGACCGTCATCCGGGGATTCAGCGAGGAGTAGGGATCCTGAAAGATGATTTGCATCTCTCGCCGCAGTGCCTTCAGCTCTTTGCGGGAGACCTTCGCTATGTCGATCTCGATCGACTCTTCACCCGGAGGAGCGAGCTTCCTGCTGCGAAAGACGATGTCTCCCGCCGTTGGCTCGATCAACCGCAGGATCGACCGGCCGGCGGTCGTCTTACCGCAACCGCTTTCCCCGACCAGGCCGAGCGTCTCCCCCTCGGGGATGAACATGTCGACGTTATCGACCGCTTTGACGTGCGCCACGGTCCGCCTGAAGACCCCCTTACGAACAGGGAAGTACTTCACGAGGCCCTTGACGTCCAAGAGGATATTATCGGAAGGCAAACCTAATCACCTCGCTGTCACTCGTAGAGCCAACAGGCTGCGTCGTGACCCGGCGCCACTTCCTTCAGCTCCGGCATCGTCGTCTTGCAGATCTCCATCGCGTGCGGGCACCTCGGCTCGAAGCCGCAGCCCGGCGGAACCTCAAACGGGTCGGGTACGACCCCCTTGATCGGCTCCAATCGATCCTTTCGGGACGCCAGGGACGGAATCGAGTTCATCAGCCCCTGCGTGTACGGGTGCTTCGGACTGTGGAAGACCTCGTCGACCGTCGAGCCTTCGACGATCCTCCCGAGGTACATGACGACCACGTCGTCGGCCATCCCCGCGATCACGCCGAGGTCGTGCGTGATGAACTGGATGGCAGCCTGGAACTCCCGACGCAGGTCGTTCATCAGCTCGAGGACCTGCGCCTGAATCGTCACGTCGAGCGCCGTCGTCGGCTCGTCGGCAATGAGCAGGGATGGATTGCAGGAGAGGGCCATCGCGATCATCGCACGCTGCCGCATGCCACCCGACAGCTGGTGCGGATACTCGTCGACTCGCTGCTCGGGGAGCGGAATCCCCACTTCCCGGAGCATCGCGATCGCCTTCTTCTTCGCTTCCTTCTTGTCGAGTTTCTGGTGGAGAATGATCGCTTCCATGATCTGGTTGCCGATCGTGTACACCGGGTTGAGCGACGTCATCGGTTCCTGGAAGATCATCGCGATCTCGTTTCCCCGAATCGACCGCATCTCGCGACCCTTCGGGTCGAACTTCGTTAGATCCATGACCTTGCCGTCGCGGTGGAAGAGGATCTCGCCCGCTTCGATCTTTCCCGGCGGGATTTGGACGAGCCCCATGATCGACAGAGCCGTCACCGACTTCCCGCAACCGCTCTCGCCGACGATCCCGAGCGTCTTCTCCTGCTCGATCACGTAGTTGACGCCGTCCACGGCACGGACGACGCCGTCCTCCGTGTAGAAGTACGTCTTCAGACCTCTGACCTCGATTAGCGGCACCGGTTCTCCCTCCTCGTCACAACGCTAGACGATCGATAACACGAAGCCGAGCAACATGAACCCGACGGCCAACCCGACAGTCAGCGTTCGCTTGGGATCTCTGACCTCATCCCGCCCGAAGACGGTACTCGACATCCCGGACCCAAACGCGCCGCCCAATCCGGAATGCTCGCTCATCTGGAGAAGGATGATTCCCATCAGGGCTAGGCAGTCGAAGAAAAACAAGACCTCGAGGATGACTCGCCACATGGCTTTGCTGATCCTTTCACAGTTCCTTTGGGGTGTCTGGCGTCGGCCGATTATAGCACAAAGGATTAGGCACCTCAATAGCCCAATGCTCGGGAGCTTGCGTGCCCTTCCGGGTTTCCGTATTCTGTTTGGAGCGCAGCTCGGAAGGCGGGTGGCTTCGAACCGTGCGCAAGTTCGTTTTCATTACGGGGGGCGTGCTCTCCGGCCTCGGGAAAGGCGTCGTCGCCGCGTCGATCGGTCTTCTCTTCAAGCTCCAGGGCTATCGCGTCAGCCTTCAGAAGATCGACCCGTATGTCAACGTCGACGCAGGGACGATGAATCCGTACGAGCATGGGGAGGTCTTCGTGACGCACGATGGCTGCGAGACCGACCTCGACATCGGCCGGTACGAGCGCTTCCTCGACGAGGAACTGTCTGCAGCGAACTATCTGACCACCGGACAAGTCTACTGGAACGTCATCCGCAAGGAACGGGCCGGGAAGTATCTTGGGCAGACAGTTCAGGTCATCCCCCACATCACCGACGAGATCAAGCAGAGGATCCGGCTCCCGCTCGACGAGGCCGACGCGGAGATCGGTGTGATCGAGGTGGGTGGCACGGTGGGGGACATCGAGTCGCTCCCGTTCCTCGAGGCACTCCGCCAGATGAAGGACGAACTCCCGCGAGAGGACACGCAGTTCGTCCACGTGACGCTCCTCCCCCGGCTAACGACGTCGGACGAACTGAAGACGAAGCCGACACAGCACTCCGTGAAGGAGCTTCGAGCGATCGGGATCCAACCGAACGTGATCGTCGCCCGGTGCGACATCCCGCTGCCCGATCCGGTCAAGCGGAAGATCGCGCTGTTCTGCGACGTCCCAATCGAAAGCGTCATCGACAACCCCGATCTCCCGACGATCTACCATGCACCGTTGCGGCTGCACGAGTACGGCCTCACGGGACGAGTCGCGACCGGCCTCGGTCTCGGCGCGAAGCGGTCGACCGATCTGTCGGCCTGGGTCTCGGGGGTCCGTCGCATCGAGACGCCGGAGTCGCGGATCCGAGTCGGCATCGTCGGGAAGTACGTCGAGCTGAAGGACTCCTACATCAGCATCCGCGAGGCCCTGCTCCACGCCGGCACGGCCGAGGACGTCGGCGTCGACATCGACTGGATCCGGTCCGATGAGATCGCGAGCGACGGCCCCACGCCGCACCTGTCGCCCGTCGACGGCGTCCTGATCCCCGGCGGCTTCGGCGACCGAGGCATCGAGGGGAAGATCGAGGCAGTGGAGTACGCCCGCACCCGCCGGATCCCGTACTTCGGCCTCTGCCTCGGGCTGCAGTGCGCGGCAATCGAGTTTGCCCGAAGCGTCGTCGGTCTCGATCGAGCGAACAGCTCGGAGTTCGACCCGGGGACGCCTCACCCGGTAATCAGCCTCCTCGAGGAGCAGCTCGACGTCGCCCTGAAGGGCGGCACGATGCGACTCGGCGTCTACGAAACGAACCTCCGCGAAGGGTCGATCGCCGCCGCCTGCTACGGCACCGACCGGGTCGCGGAGCGGCATCGCCACCGCTACGAATTCAACCCAGCGTACCGGGATCGGCTGGAGAAAGCCGGGCTGCGGGTCGCGGGGACGTCGCTGGACGACCGGCTCGTCGAGGTGATCGAGCTCGATGACCACCCGTGGTTCGTCGGCGTCCAGTTTCACCCTGAGTTCACATCGCGCTTCCTCTCCCCCCATCCCCTGTTCCGCGGATTCGTCCGATCATGTCTCGAGCGAAGAGCCTCCTCGCACTCCTCGTCGTAGCGGTCGGCATTGCGCTGCTGTTCCTCCCGCGCGGTGGCGGTCCGGTGGACGAGACGACGTCCGCCACATCGATCACGCTCTACGGGTACGACGACGGCGCGAAGCCAAGCTGGAAGATCCGTGCCGCGAACGCGCGGATCGATGGACCGGGCCAGACGTTGGACGGCGTCTCGATCGAGTTCTACGGGGACGACCCATCGTCGCTCGGCATCCGCGGGGACCGCCTGGACAGATCCGAAGGCGTCGCTCATCTGTCCGGTCACGTTCGGATCGAGCGGGCGGACGACCTGTTTCTTGAGACCGAGGCCCTCACCTGGATCGAGGCCGAAGACCGCCTCGAGACCGGGCCGATCTCCCTCTCGGCCGACATCCTTCGCGTCACGGCGGCGCGGTTCGGGTACGATCTTGACACCGGCACGGCGTCGTTCACCGACGACGTCGAAGCGGTCATCGATCTTGAGACGGACTGGACGATCCGGGCCGAGCGCGCGGAAGAACGAGACGGCCTCGCAACGTTCCACGATGGCGTTACCGCCGAGTCGGAGAGCGGGGAGACGTTCCGGTGCGAACGATTGGAAGTCGACTCTCAGTCGGAGGTGGTGCGGCTCTTCGGCGACGTCACCGGGGATTGGCCGGCCGGCGAACTAACCGCCGATTCGGTTCGATGGGACCAGAGCGGCACACGAGCCAGCGGACGCGTAGCGGCCCGACTCGATCTGGAGGAGATGAGAACGCCAAATGGCACTTAGGGCCGAGGGTTTGGCCAAGATCTATCAACGACGCCCGGTCGTCGACCAGCTGTCCTTGGAGGTCGAGCCCGGTCGGATCGTCGGCCTTCTCGGGCCCAACGGGGCCGGGAAGACGACGACGTTCCACATGATGATCGGCTTCATCGCGGCTGATGCCGGCCGGGTCCTTCTCGATGACGAGGACATCTCCTTCCTTCCGTTCTTCCGTCGCGCCCGCCTCGGAATCGGATACCTGCCCCAGGAGCCCTCCGTCTTCACCCGAGCAAGCGTGGCCGAGAATCTCGACCTGGCGCTCGAGTGGTTCCCGTCACAGGAAGAGCGCTCGCATCTGCGCGAACAGCTGCTCGAGGAGTTCGGCCTACAGGGGCTTCGGGGCCAAGAGGCCAGGACGCTCTCCTCCGGAGAGCGGCGGCGGCTGGAAATCGCCCGGACACTCGCGACATCGCCGCGCTACGTGCTGCTCGACGAGCCCTTCTCGGGGATTGATCCGATCTCGATCACCGATCTCCAGCAGGAGATCGTGTCGTTGAAGGAGAGGGGAATAGGCATCGTCGTGACCGACCATAACGTTCGGGACACGTTGCGGATCACCGACCACGCGCTGCTGATTGACCAAGGACGGGAGATCGCGGCGGGAACCCCCGAGGAGATCCTCGCCAATCCGGTAGCACGTCGAGTCTACCTGGGAGAGGGATTCAGCCCGTAGGCTCCCTCCGGTAGAGGCGCCGCCTCCAGATCAACACGCCGAAGCCGACGACGAACAGGACGCTGATGACGTGCGCCGCTCGAATCGGCCCGAGCCAGAGCGAGTCCCCTCGCGTAAAACTGACGATCGACCGGGCGACGGCGTAGAGGATGAAGTACATCGCCGTCGAGAAGCCGTCCTCGAAACCCCGCTTCCGAACCCACCACCACAAGAACGCGAAAATCGTGAGATTCAGAAGCATCTCGTAGATCATCGACGGATGCGTCGCCCGTCCGGGATAGGCCATCCCCGCCGGCGAATCGCCCGGGAACCGGATCCCCCACGGAAGCGTAGTCGGCGTACCGAACGCGTCTCCGTTCATCAGGTTCCCGATCCGACCGATCGCCTGGCCAAGGATCAGGCTCGGAACCGACGCGTCGGTGAGCGCCCAAAACGAAACGCCCTTCGCTCGAGCGAACAGGAAGACGACCGCGACGCCCGCGAGGACCCCCCCGTGGATGGCAAGCCCTCCCTCCCAGATCTTCACGATGTCCACCGGGTACGCGCCATAGTAGTCCCAGTGGAACGCAACGTAGTACAGCCGCGCGCCGACGATGGCGATCGGCACCGTCCAAAGCAAGAGATCCATCAGGTCCTCCGACGACAGCGGGAGCATTTTCCTCCTCGCCTCCCGGACCAACAGGCAAAACCCGACCGCGATCGCGAGCACGTACATCAGACCGTAGTAGCGGATCGTCAGTGGACCGATCTGAACCAGGACGGGATGCATCGCTCCCCCCTCTCGCGCGATATGATGCAGTATATGAACTGGATCCGTCGAGGGGAAACCTGGCTCGCCGTCGCCGGAGGGACGCTCGCGGCGCTGTCGATGCCCGGATTCGGCGCCGGCCCGCTCGTGTTCGTCGCGCTGGTCCCGCTTCTCGGAGCGCTGGAGCGGGGACGCGGATTCCTCCACGGCTACCTGTTCGGACTGGTGTTTTTCGCGATCGACGTTCGCTGGGTTCTGACGCTGGTTCGGTTCAATCCCCTCGTTGCACCGGGGTACGTGCTCCTCGTCGCGTACCTCGCGCTCCCGTTCGGTCTGGTCGGATGGCTGATCGCGCAGCGAACCGGGCGGCCGGTCGGATCGACGTGGCTCGTTCTCGTGCCGGCGCTGGTCGTCCTCGCGGAGTCGGCCCGAACACTTGGGACGCTGGGCATGGGATTCTCGATGCTCCACCAGGCGCTTTACCACGTCCCGTGGCTGATTCAGTCCGCCTCCGTTCTCGGTTCCTGGGCGATCACCGCATTCGTCGTCGCGATCAACGGGGCGATTTACCTCACGTGGCGGACCCGGCGGCTACGCTACGCGCTCGTCGGCGCGGGGCTCCTCCTCGCCCAGGCTGCGTTCTGGCTGGTGCCGGTCACAACGGGAGCCGACGAAGCGGCGCTGGCGGTCGCCGCCGTGTCATCGAACATCGATCAAGCAGTCAAGCTCGATGCGCGCAACCTCGACGAGCTGAGCGAACGGTTCCTCGTCCTCGGAGAACGGGCAATCGCGACCGGGCCGGACCTGGTTGTCTTCCCCGAATCGTTTCTTCCCGCCTACCTGCTGAGCGCCGACGGCCTGTTCGAGCGGTTCGCCGACCTCGCCCGCGCCGGCAACGCCCGACTTCTGTTCGGGACCGGGACATACCGCGACGGCGGGATCTTCAACACGACCGTCCTCGTCGGCGCCGACGGCCGTGTGATCGACACGTACGACATGGTCCGGCCGGTGCCGTTCGGCGAGTACGTTCCGGGGCGGCGCATCCTGGACGCGATCGGGCTTGGCGCATGGGCGCGCGCCCTCCTCCCGCTCGACCTGAGCCGGGGCGTCGCCTACGACCCGATCGATC